>Ga0206804_10221_pt1 | contig 14060 bp, 12 predicted proteins | sample Alteio_BWOrgCont_62_FD_152888 | JGI IMG/M metagenome (GOLD analysis project Ga0206804, IMG submission 152888) | Enriched cells from forest soil in Barre Woods Harvard Forest LTER site, Petersham, Massachusetts, United States -... | ecosystem: Environmental > Terrestrial > Soil > Temperate forest >... | reverse complement strand
GGCATCTCGGCCACCATGACGGGCTCCGGCGATGTGGTTGGCGCAGGGACCGGGTCGACCAATCTGTTCATCACCGGCAACAATGCCACAGTGGTTGGCGGCGTCGGTCCGTTGAACATCGTTCAGACGGTTGGTGGTGGCTTGCTCGTCGATCTTAACGCGGGCCAGCCGGCCGCCACCCTTACCCTCGCGGGTACGGGGGGCGACACGGTCAACGGCAACACTGGGTTCGTGAACATAGTGGCGTCGGGCAGCGGATCAGACGCGATCAATCTGTCCAGCGGCGCAGCCAACATCACCGCCGGAGGCACGACCGTCCTGAGTGTTACTGGCGGGACAGGTTCGATCACCTTCATTGGTGGTGGCGGCAATTCCTCGGTGTTCGGTGGGACAGCCGGTGCAACACTGTTTGGTGCCGCTAATGCGGATCTCACCTACACGAGCGGGCCTTCCAATAACGGTGCGCTGTTCTACATCGCAGGGGCTGGCAACGAGACGCTGAATGCATCGGGGTCGCTTACGAACGACAGCTTGTCCGGTGGCACGGTGGCCGGCGGCACCGTATCGATCGCCGGTGGGAGCGGGGCTGATACATACAGTGCGGGCGCCGGTACCGACACTTTCTCCGCCGGCAGCGGTGCCAATATCTTCCTGTTCACCAAGGCCGTCATCAACGGCAATGCGCCGCAGGATGTCATCACAGGCTGGCAGAACTTGGACAACGTGGTTCTGTCCGGTTACGGTCCTCTCAGTAGCGCTGTGACCGGCACGAGCAGTTCAGGCGGGAACACAACAGTTACTCTGAGCGACAACACGACGATCAAGTTCATCGGCGTGGGATCGGCCTTTGACCTGGGCGGACACTTCACAGCAACGTAGCTGACACACTGATCACTCGGCAGAGGGCCTGCCTTGGCGTAGGCCGTGGTGGTTTGCGCTTGCGGGCGTGCGCCTGCTGAGGGAATACGCCGCGGGCTACCGTTCTGGCGTGAGCGTTTGCCGTATGGCCATCGGATCTGAGGCCGGCGCACAGGATTCGCCCAGCCGGTACGAAGCGCCCAAGGCTCTCTTCGTCCACACCATGGAGACGCCCGGCACCGCGATCAGCAACTGGGCCGAGCGGAACTATCGGCGAAGCGATGTTTCGTCCGGCTCAGTTGCCGGGGTGACGGGGCCGATTATTATGCGGGACGGAGATAACGATGGCGACTTCAGTAACGATCCCGGGCACAAACGGTTCGACGGTCAGTATTCCGTTCCCAAGCTACCCCGGCAACGAGCCTGTTGTGCAGCAGATTGCTCAGGCGCTCTTCAACGCGAGCAACGCAGGCAGTCTGTTCATTAGCGCGTTTAGTGGCAGCGGCTCAGTGCCACCTCCTCCGGTGACGACGGCTGGCGCGGTGAACGAATTGCTGCTGGGCAGTGTTTCTGGCGGCGTCGTATCGATCCCAGGGACGGGTAGCACGGGCTACGTTGTGGTTTACACCAGCACGGCACCGGTGACGATTCAGGGTTCGCCGAACACCACCGTGCTGGGTGGTTCTGGTCTTGTCACGATCATAGACCCTGGCACGATTGTGGTGGCCGACACTGCGACCGGTCCTGGCGGCAGCGACATGATCACGCTGACGGGTACCGACAGCAATTCGACGGCGGTCGGCAATAACGGCAACGATACGATCACCGCCGCAGCGTCCGGTGACACGATTTTCAGCGGCATTGGCGAAAACCTGATCTCCACGACCGGTGCGAACGACAAGACGACATCAAACGGCAACGATACCATCTTCGCAGCGGGTCTTGATGACACTGTGTTTGGCTTCGCGGGGCAGGATTCCATCATCGGGACCAACAACGGCCAGGTCCTCGACGGCAAGGGCAGTGGCACGGTCTTTATCAACAGCAGTGGCAAAGGCAGCAAGATCGGCTTGGCGTCGGCGACGGGCTTTGCCGCGGTCACGCTGTCCGGCGGTGCGCAGACAATATCCGGCGGGTCAGGTCAGCTCACGGCTGTGGTCACCACCACGGTTTCCGGTGGGGGCGGCACGTTCGGTAGCGCGATCGGCCTGGGTAGTGGTGGCGCTGCTATTACGCTGACGGGCGCGAACGCCGCGGTGTTCGCCGGCTCAGGTGCGGTCAGTGTGGACGATGCTGGCACTGCCGATAGCGTGGGTGGTGGTATCGGGGCGCTGGCCATGACGTCGGCCGGCAGCGGGGGGCAGGTCTTCGGCGGGACCGGTGGTATCACCGCGCTGATGAACGGCAACGACGATACGATCAATGGTTCCACCGGCGGCATCTCGGCCACCATGACGGGCTCCGGCGATGTGGTTGGCGCAGGGACCGGGTCGACCAATCTGTTCATCACCGGCAACAATGCCACAGTGGTTGGCGGCGTCGGTCCGTTGAACATCGTTCAGACGGTTGGTGGTGGCTTGCTCGTCGATCTTAACGCGGGCCAGCCGGCCGCCACCCTTACCCTCGCGGGTACGGGGGGCGACACGGTCAACGGCAACACTGGGTTCGTGAACATAGTGGCGTCGGGCAGCGGATCAGACGCGATCAATCTGTCCAGCGGCGCAGCCAACATCACCGCCGGAGGCACGACCGTCCTGAGTGTTACTGGCGGGACAGGTTCGATCACCTTCATTGGTGGTGGCGGCAATTCCTCGGTGTTCGGTGGGACAGCCGGTGCAACACTGTTTGGTGCCGCTAATGCGGATCTCACCTACACGAGCGGGCCTTCCAATAACGGTGCGCTGTTCTACATCGCAGGGGCTGGCAACGAGACGCTGAATGCATCGGGGTCGCTTACGAACGACAGCTTGTCCGGTGGCACGGTGGCCGGCGGCACCGTATCGATCGCCGGTGGGAGCGGGGCTGATACATACAGTGCGGGCGCCGGTACCGACACTTTCTCCGCCGGCAGCGGTGCCAATATCTTCCTGTTCACCAAGGCCGTCATCAACGGCAATGCGCCGCAGGATGTCATCACAGGCTGGCAGAACTTGGACAACGTGGTTCTGTCCGGTTACGGTCCTCTCAGTAATGCTGTGACCGGCACGAGCAGTTCAGGCGGGAACACAACAGTTACCCTGAGCGACAACACGACGATCAAGTTCATCGGCGTGGCATCGGCCTTTGACCTGGGCGGACACTTCACAGCAACGTAGCTGACATACTGATCACCCTGCACAGGGGCCACCTTGGCGTGAGCGCTAAGGAACCCGCATGTGGCTTGGGGATCGCCCAAGAACAGTGCACATCCGGATAATAACGAACGGGCCTGGTTGGGTGACCGTTGGGGTCAACAGGACGCATACCGACACGTCTTGGATGCCAGTCGTCGAGGTCCCGCTCCGGACAGAGACAACTTCCGGCTTCATCGCGGTCGCAACAAGTGTATCGTGCCAACGTGACTGGAATTATGCCCTCTACGGGAATGCTCTCGATGGTCTGGAATTGCGCGAGGTTCAGGTGCTGATTCAGGACGCGCGTTCGTCTGGCGCAATCGAGGGGTGTGGCACCATACGACGAGCGGCGGAGCGTGTTCACTTGGAGACAGGATGATCCTGCCCCGTACACCTTCGCTGCGCCTGGAGCATCGCCGTGCCCTGGTCACTGGCGCGGGTCGAGGTATTGGTTTGGCCGCGGCGGTGGCATTGGCGGAGGCGGGCGCGCATGTCGTCCTCGCTGCGCGCACCGCGTCGGAGATTGAAGCGGCCGCCGAGCAGATCCGAGCGGAAGGGGGTAGTGCCGAGTCGCTGGTGCTTGATGTGACCGACCTCGCCGCGGTTCGTGTGGTGCTCGATGCGCAGCCACCGATCGACATCCTGGTGAATAACGCCGGGACGAATCGCCCAGCGCCGTTCCTCGAAGTGACCGAACAGGACTACGACGCCATCACCACGCTCAACCAGCGCGCAGCGTTCTTCGTCGCGCAGGCGGTTGCGCGTGGGATGGTCGAGGCGGGCAACGGTGGGTCGATCATCCATATTTCTTCGCAGATGGGCCATGTCGGCGGTGCCAAGCGTACGGTCTATTGCATGAGCAAGCACGGGATCGAGGGTCTGACAAAAGCCATGGCGATCGATCTGGCCCCGTATAACATCCGTGTTAATTCTATCGGCCCCACCTTCATCGATACCCCACTGACGCGGCCGTTCTGGAGCGACAAGGCGTTCCATGAGGATGTATTGCGAAGGATCAAACTAGGGCGGCTGGGCAGGGTCGAGGACCTTATGGGCGCCGTTGTCTTCCTGGCGTCGGACGCCGCGGCGATGGTGACGGGCACCTCGCTTGTTGTCGATGGTGGCTGGACGGCCGAATAATAGGACTAGTTTCGATTAAAACATCTTCATCATGGCTGTGCTGCTCGCCAAAGGGTTGACCGCGCTGAGAAATCGGTCAGAACTCCCGCCCATCCGCTGGCAGACTTGCCGTGCGGAGAGCAATAACGCGGCCATATGGCCTGGTTGGGAGAAGACGCATGGAAAGTAGAACTGTCTCTGGCATTGGTCGCCGCACGCTGCTCCTGTCCGGGGCCACCCTCGGTACAATGCAATTGGCGTCCCCCTTCATTATCAAGGCGCGTGGCGAGGGGACGATCAAGATCGGCATGGTCGATCCGCTGACCGGCAGCCTGTCGGCGCTGGCACAGACCGAGGTTGAAGGTGCCAAATACGCGGTTGAGGAGATCAACAAGAAGAACGGCATCCTGGGACGCCAGGTCGAACTTCTGGTCGAGGACTCCGCCAACGACGTCGGCACCGGCGTGCAGAAGACCAACAAGCTGATCGATCGCGACAAGGTCGACGTGATCTTCGGTGACGTGAACTCCGGCATTGCCTATGCGATGTCACAGGTTACCGCCGAGAAGAAGGTGTTCCACATCGTGCCGGGCGGTCACACTGATCCGATCACCGGCACCAACTGCAAGTGGAACGTGTTCCGCGTCTGCAATACTACCACAATGGATGCCGGAGCGATCACGCCGGAGCTGGTCAAGCGATTCGGCAAGCGGTGGTTCTTCATCACCCCGGACTACGCTTATGGGCACACGCTTCAGGACGCGTTCGTCAAGAATCTGAAGAAGGCTGGTGGCGAGTTCGAAGGCGATATGCTGCCGATCGCCAACACAGAATTCTCGGCCACGCTGATCAAGGCGAAGGCCTACAAGCCAAATGTGCTGCTGAACAACATGGGCGGCCTGGCGCAGATCGACTGCATGAAGCAGTTCGTGCAGTTCGGCATGCAAAAGGACATGGCACTCGGCGGCGCGCTGTTCGAACTGGAAAGCGTCAAGTCGGTGCCGAAGGATGCGCAGACCGGGTGGTGGGACATGGAGTGGTGGTGGGACCAGCCGAAGGTTCCGGAGGTGGCGCCATTCGTCGCCGCATTCCGCAAGTCGGTGGGCAAGACGCCGACCGCGCGTCACTGGTTCGGCTATGTCTCGGTGCACTCGGTGCGGCTTGCGGCCGACAAGGCGAAGTCGATGGAAGGTCCGAAGCTGGCGGTAGCGATGGAGGACATGGAACTGCCGCCGGACGTGGCGCTGCAGCCCGGCACCATCCGCTATCGCAAGGGCGATCACGAACTGATGCCGAATATCTTCGTCGGCCAGGTGCATCCGCCTCAAGGCAATCCGGACAACGTGTTCACTGTAGAAACGCTGGTGCCCGGCGAGCAGGCCGCAGGGTCGGTGGAAGACACCGGCTGCAAGATGCAGCCGCCGCCGGTATAAGAAAGTCGCGATACTCCCTCCCCTGATTGTGGGGGAGGGAGGCGCAGCCTATAGGTCGCCATACGCCGCGCCTGCCGAAGCAACGCACCGCCAGAAAGCCGGCACATGCTGCAAGTTGTCCTGTTCAACGTCACCAACGGCCTGATCATCGGTGCATTTTATGTACTGATGGCGCTTGGCCTCTCGCTGATCCTGAATCTCAGTAACGTCATCAACTTCGCGCATGGCAACTTCCTCGCGCTTGGCGGCTACATTGCCTTCGTGCTGACCCCGTATATCGGCTTCTGGGGTGCATTGCTGGTGTCGCCGATCATTACCGCGATACTCGGCCTGGTCGTCGAGCGTCTGATGATCCGCCGCGTGTACAGCCGAGATCCGGTATACAGCCTGCTGCTGACATTCGGTCTTGCGTTCATCATTCAGGACGTCTGCCGCTACATTTTCGGGCCGAACGGATTGCCGCTCGGCGTGCCCGATGCGATGTCCGCACCGCTCAGCGCAGATCTGTTCTTCATCACCTGGTACCGCATCTTTAATGTGACTGTCGTCGTTATCGCGGTCGCCGCGTTGTTCGCCTTCCTGCGCTATACCCGAGTCGGCGTGCGCATCCGCGCCGGAACGCTGGATCTGGAAACCGTCTCGGCGCTCGGCGTCAATGTGGGCATGCTGCGCAGCTTCAACTTCGGTCTCGGCTGTCTTCTGGCGGGCTTGGCAGGTGTGTTGGCCGGCGGCCAGATCGGCCTGAACCCGAACATGGGTGACGACCTGCTGATGCCGAGCTTCATCGCCATCATCGTCGGCGGCGTCGGCAGTCTGACCGGCACGCTGATTGGCGGCCTGTTGATCGGACTTGCCGCGGCACTCACCACGGTGTTCTGGCCATCGGGTAGCGAGGCGGTGATCTACATGATCATGGCCGTCGTGCTGATCATTCGCCCGCGCGGTCTGCTAGGCGAGGAAGGGATGCTGTCATGAACAGCGCGACCACCGACACGATCGCGCTCGGCCGTCGCACATTCGATTCGCGCTGGACCAAGCTGCTCATCATTTGGGTGGCACTGCTGACCGTGCCGCTCTGGCTGCCGCTGCTCGGCGGCTATACCGCTTTGGCCGGGCGCGTACTGGTGCTTGGCCTCGCCGCGATGTCGTTCAACCTGCTGCTGGGCTTTACCGGCGTGATGAGTTTCGGTCATGCGGCGTATTTCGGACTTGGCGCCTACGGTGCGGGCCTGACGCTGAAGTTCGTCGCTGCGTCGACACCGCTGGCGATGCTGATGGGCACTCTGCTTGGCGGCGTTGCCGGCGCGATCGTCGGCCTGTTCATCGTGCGCCGGCGTGGCGTGTATTTCGCCATGGCCACCGTCGCCTTCGGGCAGATTGGCTTCTACATCGCCTATACCTGGAACGACCTGACTGGCGGCTACGATGGACTGCGCGGTTTCGCACGCGAGCCGCTGCATCTTGGTTTCGCCACGATCGACATCAACAACAACGGCACACTGTTTTACTATTTCCTGCTGTTCGTATTTGCGCTCGCCGTCGGGGCGCAGGGATTCATGCTGGCATCGCCGTTTGGACGCACGTTGCTGGCAATCCGGGAGAACGAACGACGGGCGCGCTTTCTCGGCATTCCGATCGAGCGCCATATCTGGCTGTCGTTCACCGTGTCCTGCTTCTTCACCGCGCTGGCGGGTTCGCTCTACGCACTGCTCAATAACTTCGCCGATCCGATGGCGATGCATTATTCGCTGTCCGGCGAGATCGTCATCATGGCGGTGATGGGCGGCATGCGCGCGTTCTGGGGACCGCTGGTCGGCGCGGCAGTATTCGTCGTGCTGCAGGACTACATCTCATCGATGACGGTGAACTGGATGAGCTTCGTCGGTCTGATCTTCGTGCTGGTCGTGCTGTTTTTCCCGCGTGGCCTGCTGGGCATGCTGCAACGGAAGGATGCGGCATGAGCGCGATGCTGGAGGTCCGCAGCGTATCGAAGCACTTCGGCAGCCTTGTCGCGGTGCAGGACGTATCGCTGACCGTCGCGAAGGGCGAGCTGCGCGCCATCATCGGTCCCAACGGCGCCGGCAAGACGACGTTCTTCAACATGATCTCGGGCTTCTTTCCGCCCACCAAGGGCGACATCGTGTTTAACGGCGAGGTCGTTACCAAACAGACCGTCGCGGCGCGGGTTGCCTCGGGCATGGCGCGCACGTTCCAGATCACCGAGATCTTTCCCGAACTGTCGGTGCGGGAGAACGTGCGCATCGCACAGGAATCCGCCGATGGCTACCGCCTGCACATGTGGGTCAGTCGTGCCGAGACCGCGCGCGTGATGCGCGAAGTGGACGAGCTGATGACTGTGACCGGGCTTGAGGGCAAGGCGGATCGACTGGTCGGCGAGTTGTCACACGGCGATCAGCGCGCCGCCGAGATCGCTATGGCGCTGGCGCTGCGACCGCGTCTGCTGTTGCTGGATGAACCGACCGCGGGGATGGGCGAGCAGGAGACCTATCGTGTCGCCGGACTGATCCGTCGGCTGCACAAGGACAGCAACTATACAATTGTATTGATCGAGCATGACATGCGGGTGGTGTTCAACCTGGCCGATCGGATCACGGTGCTGTCTGAGGGCAAGACGTTGGCAGATGGCACGCCGCAGGAGATTGCCGCGGATCCGCACGTGCAGGCGGCGTATCTGGGGAAGGCCGAATGAACGCGCTGGAGGCCGAGGGCCTGAACACCTTCTACGGCAAGAGCCACATCCTGCATGACGTTGGACTGACCGTGGCCGAGGGCCGCATCACCACGTTGCTTGGACGCAACGGCGCCGGCAAGACCACGACCTTGCGCAGCCTTGTCGGGCTGACGCCGCCGCGCAGCGGGCACGTTCGGGTGTTCGGCCAGGAAACGACCAGGATGCCGACTTACCGCATCGCCGGGGCGGGCGTCGGATATGTGCCGGAGGGCCGCCGCATCTTCGCCAATCTGACGGTCGATGAGAACCTGCAAGTGCCGATAGAGCGGCCCGGTCCGTGGACGATCGAGCGTATGTATCAGCTTTTCCCGCGCCTGGCTGAGCGCAAGCAGAATCGAGGACGGCAACTCTCCGGCGGTGAGCAGGAGATGTTGTCGATCGCACGGGCACTGCTGCTCAACCCGCGACTGTTGATTTTGGACGAGCCGTCGCAAGGGCTGGCGCCACTGATCGTGAAGGAGGTGTTCCGCATCGTCGCCCAGATGCGCGATGAGGGAATTTCCGTGCTGCTGGTCGAGCAGAATGTGCGTGTGGCGCTGGAGATTGCCGATCAGGCCTTTGTGCTGGAAAATGGCGAGATCGTGTATTCCGGCAGTGCGGCGGAACTCGGTGCCGATGAGGAGCGTATCCAGGCGTTGGCTGGTGCGTCTGCCGAGGAGTGGCATCTGGACGAGCTGCTGCCGACATAGAGCGAGGCTCGTTGTGCAATGATCCGCTATTTGAAGCGTGGCGCAACCGAGGAAGAGAAATTCGAGGCCGACCGCAAAGTGCGCGAAACTGTCGAGGGGATCCTCGATGAGGTGATGAAGCGCGGCGATGCGGCGGTGCGCGAACTGTCGGCGAAGTTCGACAAGTGGGAGCCGAAGGACTTTCGGCTATCGGCAGACGAAATTCAGGCGTTGATGGATAGCCTGCCCTCGCAGGTGATCGACGACATCAAGTTCGCCCAGGCGCAGATCCGTCGGTTCGCGGAGGTGCAGCGAGCGGCGCTGCGCGATGTGGAAGTGGAGACGTTGCCTGGGATTCGACTCGGGCACCGCAATATTCCGGTAGCGAGTGTGGGTTGTTATGTGCCGGGTGGGCGTTATCCGATGGTTGCTTCCGCTCATATGAGTGTGCTGACCGCTAAGGTCGCTGGGGTGAAGCGGGTCGCCGCATGTACGCCGCCGCTGAATGGTGTGCCGCCGGCGGCAACCGTGGCTGCGATGGCGCTCGGTGGCGCGGACGAAATCTATCTGCTTGGCGGCGTGCAGGCGGTAGCCGCGATGGCACTGGGTACTTCCAGCATCCCTGCTGTCGATATGTTGGTGGGGCCAGGGAACGCCTATGTCGCTGAGGCAAAGCGGCAGTTGTTCGGGCGTGTTGGCATCGATCTGTTGGCTGGGCCGACCGAGACGCTGATCATCGCCGATGACACAGCGGATGCGGAGATGTGCGCGACCGATCTGCTTGGCCAGGCAGAACACGGACCGACCTCGCCGGCTGTTCTGCTGACGACGTCGGCGAAGATTGCCAATGAGCTGCAGGCCGAAATTGATCGACAGCTTGCACGCCTGGTGACCGCCGACATAGCCGGTGTGGCGTGGCGCGATCACGGGCAGATCATTCTTTGCGATACGGACGAAGAGATGGTGGCCGAGGCCGACCGTATCGCATCGGAGCACGTGCAGGTTCTGACACGCGAGCCGCGCTGGTTCCTTGAGCGGATGACGAACTATGGCTCGCTGTTCCTCGGCAAGGAAACCAATGTCGCGTATGGCGACAAGGTCATTGGCACCAACCACACGCTGCCGACGAAGCGCGCGGCGCGGTATACGGGTGGCCTGTGGGTCGGCAAGTTCCTGAAGACCGTAACCTATCAGGAGGTTAGCCCAGACGCGACTGCGATGATCGGCGAATACTGCTCTCGCCTATGCGCGATCGAGAACTTTGCCGCGCACAAGGAGCAGGCGGACCTGCGGGTGCGGCGCTACGGTGGCAGAAACGAGAGTTGAGAGTATGATGCGCCCCGCGAGACAAGGGAGCGACCAGCATGAGCGAAGAAATCGCCACCCTCGGCGGTGGCTGCTTCTGGTGCCTGGAGGCCGTCTATAAGGACCTGCGCGGCGTGCGCAGCGTCATGTCCGGTTATGCCGGTGGTCAAGTGGCCAATCCCAGCTATAAGGCGGTGTGCACCGGGACGACCGGTCATGCGGAAGTGGTGCAGATCAAGTACGATCCCGCGGAGGTATCGTTCGCCGATCTGCTGCGTGTCTTTTTCACGATCCATGATCCGACCACGAAGGATCGGCAGGGGCACGATGTCGGAACGCAATACCGTTCGATCATCCTGACGCATTCGGATGAACAACGGCAGACTGCGCTGGCTGTCATCAAGGAGATCACCGACGCGAAGGTTTGGCCTGCCCCGATTGTCACGCAGGTTGAATCGCTGGCCACGTTCTATGAAGCGGAGCCGGAGCATCACGATTACTTTGCGCGCAATCCGTGGACTGGTTACTGCCAGGCGGTTGTCGCGCCAAAGGTGGCAAAGTTCCGCAAGACGTTCTCCGACCGGCTAAAGCGCGCTGCGGCGGAATGAAAGGGACATAGCGATGGATTTGGCGTTCACCGACGAGGAAATCGCCTTTCGTGCTGAAGCGCGTCGTTTCTTCCGTAGCGAAATCCCACAATCGATCCGCGACAAGGTAGCGGAAGGAGAGGGGCTCACGCGCGATGACATGATCACCTCCCAGCGGATCATGAATGCGCGCGGTTGGGCGACGCCGAACTGGCCTGTGCAGTGGGGCGGCCAGAACTGGTCGCCGGTGCAGATCTACATGTACCAGGATGAGATGCAGCAGGCGAATGCCCCGTCTCCCATCGGGTTCAACGTGACGATGGTCGGTCCGGTGATCGCACAATTTGGTAGCGATGAGCAGAAGCAGCACTTCCTGCCGAAAACGGCAAATGCGGACATTTTCTGGTGCCAGGGATTCTCTGAGCCTGGGTCTGGGTCGGATCTGGCGTCGCTGCGCACGCGCGCCGAGCACAAGGGCGATAAGTACGTCATCAACGGCCAGAAGATCTGGACGACCTTGGCGCAGTATGCCGACTGGATCTTCTGCCTCGTGCGCACGGATCCTGCGGCGAAGAAGCAAGAAGGCATATCGTTCATATTGGTGGACATGAAGACGCCGGGCATCACCGTGCGGCCGATCATCACCATCGATGGTGGTCGCGAAGTGAACGAGGTGTTCTTCGATAACGTCGAGGTGCCGGCCGAAAATCTTGTTGGCCAGGAGAACAAGGGGTGGGATTACGCGAAGTTCCTCCTCGGGAATGAACGTACTGGCATTGCGCGGGTCGGCGCGTCCAAGGCCAAGGTGGCACGCATCAAGGAACTGGCGGCGATGGAGCGTGTCGGCGACACGCCGTTGATTGAGGATCCGCGTTTCCGCGAGAAATTGGCCGCGGTTGAGGTGGAGTTGAAGGCGCTGGAGATGACGCAGCTTCGTGTCGTCGCGGAAGATCGCAAGCGGGAAAAGGGCAAGCAGAATCCAGCCTCGTCGATACTGAAGCTGAAGGGGTCAGTGATTCAGCAGCAACTGACCGAGCTGCTGATGGATGTGGTGGGTCCGTACGTGTTGCCGTATCAGCGCGATTTCGACGGGCGCAATGAAGAAGTGGTTGGCCCCGATTATGCCACCGAGGCGGCGCCGATGTACTTCAACTATCGCAAGGTCTCGATTTACGGTGGCTCCAACGAGATCCAACGCAACATCATCGCCAAAGCGATACTGGGGCTCTGATCTTATGGACTTCGATCTCACCGATGAACAACGCCTGCTGAAGGACAGCATCGATCGGCTAGTTGCTGATCACTACCAGTTCGAGCAACGCAAGAAGTACATGTCGGAACCGGACGGCCGGAGCGCCACGGTGTGGCAGCAATATGCTGAACTCGGTCTGCTTGGCTTGCCATTCGCGGAGCAGCATGGCGGCTTTGGTGGCGGTCCCGTCGAGACGATGATCGTGATGGAAGCGTTCGGCCGCGGCCTGGTGTTGGAACCATACTTCGCCACGGTCATTCTCGGTGGGGGGCTGATCCGCCGTGCTGGTACGCCAGCGCAGCAACAGGCGCTGCTGCCGCAGGTGACGCAGGGGAAGATGAAGCTGGCATTCGCGCATGTCGAACGGCAATCGCGTTATGACCTTGCCGATGTCGCGACGACTGCACGGCAGAGCGGCGCTGTTTGGGTGCTGGATGGCGCGAAGAGCGTGGTGCTGCATGGCGACTGTGCCGATCGCTTGCTGGTGACGGCGCGCGTGTCCGGTGGTCGGCGCGACCGCATGGGTGTCGGTTTGTTTCTCGTCGATCCGTCTGCGCCGGGTGTGTCGCGGCGTGGCTATCCGACGCAGGACGGTCTACGTGCCGCAGAGGTTACGCTGTCTGGTGTGCACGTGCCGCAGGACGATGCATTGGGTGATGCTGGTAAAGCTCTGCCCGCTATTGAGCACGTCGTGGACGAAGCGATTGCTGCGCTCTGCGCCGAAGCTGTTGGCACGATGCAGGCAATGCACGAGGCGACGCTGGAGTATCTGAAGACGCGCCAGCAATTTGGCCGGCCGATCGGGCAGTTTCAGGTACTGCAGCATCGCTCTGTGGACATGCTGGTGGCGCTCGAGCAGGCGCGCAGCATGGCAATGTTCGCTGCCGTCATGGCAGCCGAGGAAGACGCCAGCGAACGTCGTCGCGCCATTGCCGCTGCCAAAGTGCAGATCGGTCGTTCAGGCAAACATGTCGGACAGGAGGCGATCCAGCTCCACGGTGGTATCGGCATGACCATGGAGTACAAGGTCGGTCATTACTTCAAACGTATGACCATGATCGACAAACTGTTCGGCGATGCCGACGTCCACCTCACCACGTTGGCGCAGCTTGGTGGACTGTTCGGCAAGGCAAAGGCAGCGTGATCCCTGGGTCCCCGCTTTCGCGGGGATGACGATTAGAGTGCGGTCATATGACGCCGTCGCTGTGCAGCGTCTTTACATCAGAATCGCTCAGTCCTAGCCAGGTTGTCAGCACGTTATCGGTGTGCTGTCCAAGACCCGGTGACGCGGCTACACGTGGCGGCTTGCCATCCACACGCACTGGCCACGCTGGCATCTTGAAGGGCTGGTATGACGGATGCTGCATCACCTGCATGATGCCGCGCTCTTCGAAGTTCTTGTCGTTGATCAGTTCCATGGTGTCGAAGACGGCGCCCGCGGGAATGCCGGCGCTACCGACCTGTTCCATCGCTTCATGCTTGGTGCGCGATAGCGTCCACTCGCGAATGATGGTGTCGAGCACTACGTCGTTCTTCACGCGGTCACGCGGCGTGGCGAAGCGCGGATCATCTATCAATTCCTCGCGGCCCATCACTTTGCAGAGGCGTGCCCAGTGCTCGGGGTTGGCGCGGCTCGTCATGATCCACACGTAATCGTTGGCACCGCCCGGCGCGCATGGATATAGGCCGGATGGAGCATTGCTGCCACCGCCGGAATGCGTTCCATCGCGCTCGACTGCCTTGCCGCTGCGTG
>Ga0206804_10097_pt2 | contig 14075 bp, 12 predicted proteins | sample Alteio_BWOrgCont_62_FD_152888 | JGI IMG/M metagenome (GOLD analysis project Ga0206804, IMG submission 152888) | Enriched cells from forest soil in Barre Woods Harvard Forest LTER site, Petersham, Massachusetts, United States -... | ecosystem: Environmental > Terrestrial > Soil > Temperate forest >... | reverse complement strand
AGGAGACCACGCGCCCTAGGTCCCCGCTTTCGCGGGGATGACTGTGGGTACTCGGGCCGCCTGAGTCCGCTGTCCCCGAGTTCTGCTTTATGGGGGTAACCGGGCGATCGGGGGCGCCGTTATGCGTCCGTCCCGCCAACCGTCAGGCCACTCAATTTCAGCGTCGGCTGGCCAACACCAACCGGCACGCCCTGGCCATTCTTGCCGCAGGTTCCGACGCCAGGATCAAGCGCCATGTCGTTACCGATCATCGTCACCTTGGTGAGCGCGTCGGGTCCGTTGCCGATGAGCGTCGCGCCCTTCACCGGCGCTGTCACCTGGCCATCCTCGATCAGGTACGCCTCGCTCGCCGAGAACACGAACTTGCCCGAGGTGATGTCGACCTGGCCGCCGCCAAAGTTCACCGCGTAGAGGCCCTTGCGCACCGAGCGGATCATCTCATCGGGCGAATGCGGCCCCGCCAGCATCACGGTATTCGTCATCCGAGGCATCGGCGCGTGGGCATAGGACTGCCTCCGCCCGTTGCCGGTCGCTGGCATTCCCATGAGCCGGGCGTTCAACCGGTCCTGCATGAAGCCCACCAGCACGCCGTCCTCGATCAGCACCGTGCGGCTTGTCGGCGTGCCCTCATCGTCCACCGTCAAGCTGCCGCGGCGATCGGGCATGGTGCCATCATCCACGACGGTGACGCCGGGAACCGCAATCCGACTGCCCAACAGTCCGGCAAAGGCAGAGGTCTTCTTGCGGTTGAAGTCGCCTTCCAGGCCGTGGCCGATAGCCTCGTGCAGCAGGATGCCGGGCCAACCCGGTCCGAGTACAATCTCCATCTCACCGGCCGGAGCGGGACGGCTGTCCAGATTGACCAGCGCCTGGCGCAAAGCCTCGTCCACCGCGCCGCGCCAAACCGCTGGCGCGGTCACGTGATCGTAAGCGAACCGCCCGCCGGTTCCATAGCTGCCGGTCTCGCGCCGCCCATCCTTTTCGACCACCACCGCGACGTTGAGCCGCACGAGCGGCCGCATATCGGCGACCCTCGCGCCGTCGCGCCGCATGATCTGCACCGCCTGCCACTCGCCGCCGATGGATGCCATCACCTGGACAACACGCGGGTCCTTGCCGCGCGCGTAGGCATCGATGTCGGCCAACAGGGCGGTGCGGGCTGGGAACTCAGTCGCGCCCAGTGGATTGGCATCGGAATAGAGCCGCGCATTGGTGGCCCGCGGCGGTTCGGCCGCGACCCCGGAATGCCCGGCAGCCACCGCCGAAACGCTGTCAGCCGCTCGCCGTAGCGCGGGTTCCGACAGTTCGCCGGCATGGGCATAGCCGGTGGCCTCGCCGGCAACCGCCCGCAGGCCGAAACCCAGCGATGTGTCGAAGCCAGCGCTGCGGATGCGGCCGTCATCCAGGCTGATCTGCTCGCTCTCGCGATATTCCAGGTAAAGCTCGCCATCGTCGCTGCTTGCCAGCGCGGTATCCAGCGTAGCCTCCGCCGTTGCGCGATCCAGCGCGGCGTCGGCGCGCTCGAAAAACAGCTTGTCGGTTGCGGCGAGCGGCGTCATGGCACGTATTCCTTGCTATCCCTCACCCCTCAGAGTGGGGTCAGACCTGACCGCTGACAACTGATTGCGGAGCGGTGGTGATAACCCGTTCCGCCGGCAGGCGGATTTCCGCCACCGTTCCCGTACCTGGCAGGCTGCGCAACACCAGTTTGCCGCCGTGGCCAGTCACCAGGGCACGCGACACATAAAGCCCGAGGCCAGCCCCCTGGAAGCGCCGGGCCAGGCTGCTGTCAAGCTGCGTGAAGGGTTCGAACACGCGCTCCAGGTCTTCCTCCGGGATGCCGATACCGGTATCGCGCACGAACAGTACCAGCTTGCCGTCCGGCTCGCGCGATGCACCGACGGTCACCGTGCCGCCGGCTTCGGTGAACTTCACCGCGTTCGACAACAGATGGTTGAGCACCTGCTGCAGTCGCCGTTCATCCGCCCGTAGCGGCGGCACATCGTCAGCTACATCACTTGCCAATGCGATTTCGGCGGCCTGTGCGGCTGTATCCGCCTGACGCAGGCAGGTCCGCACGAGGCGCGCCACATCCACCGTATCGGCGGCGAAGTCGATCCGCCCCGACTCGATGCGAGCCACGTCGAGAATGATGTTGATCAGCCCCAGGAGGTGCCGGCCCGCATCATTGATCTGCCCGGCATAATCGGCGATGCGCTCGCGAGAGGGATTAGCCGCCTCATGCATGAGTGCGTCGGAGAACCCGATCACCGCATTGAGCGGCGTGCGCAGCTCGTGACTCATCGTGGCCAGGAAGCGCGATTTGGCCTGGTTGGCTGCCTCCGCTGCTTCCTTGGCACGCCGCAGCTCGTCCTGCGCCGCGCGCGCCTCGGTGACGTCGGTAAAGGTGCTGACCCAACCACCGGCAGGAGTGGGATCGGCACGGAAGTCCAGCACGCGCCCGGAACTGGCCAAAAGCTGCCGCTGGTACGGCTTGGAACGGCTGGCGTTGCGCAGCGCCTCAAGCTCGGCGACGGCTCCCGGACCACTGCCGAACACGCCGCGCGCGAGCATGTTCGCCAACACCGTCGCTTGGCTGTGCCCAGGTGCCAATTGGCCGGGGGACTGCGACAGCAGTTCGGAAGCAATTGCGTTGCTCGCGAGCAATCGCCGATCAGGCCCCCAAAGCAGCACACCATGACGAATACTCGACAGCATCACCGCAAGTTCCTCGGCGCGGCGCGATACCTCTGCTTCGGCCGCAGTCAGGGGGGTGATGTCGGTGACTACGCTGATGTAGCCACCATCCGGCAGGGGCGTGGTGCGGACGTCGACAGTCGTTCCATTCGGCCGCCGCCGCTTACGCGCCTGTGGACGCGTCACGTCGAACGCCATCTGCTGCAGATAGATCTGCTCCGGATCGCCGTCCCCGTATTCGCCGGCGGCGGCACGGCGGCGGATCACGTCAATGAGGCGGTCGCCGACATTCACCGGCGCCCCTGTCATGACTTCCGTATAGGCGCGGTTGAACATCGTGAGCCGGCGGTCCGCGCTGTATACACAAATGCCATGCGGAATCGCATCGACGATCGACTGGAGCATGGCCGCGCGGCGGCGGGCCTCGTCCTCGGCTCCCACCGAGGGGCTGACGTCGGTGAGCGCCATCGCCCATCCGCCATCGGGCAACGGGTCCGAGACGATGTCGATGACCTGGCCGCTGGAGCGGACGCGGCGAACCTGCGAGGGACGCGAGCGATCGAGGGCACGCTGTGCGGCGATAAAGTCGGCGGCGTCGAACGCGGCGAATTCCTCTCGACGGCCCAGAAGATCGAGCAGTTCAGCAAACGGCATGCCGATGGGTGGACGCTCGCCGGCCAGGCCGAGCAACTCCGCGAACCTCTGATTGGCGAACAGCAACCGGCTATCCGGATCGAATGCCGCCAGCCCGGTGCGCAACGTCGCGAGGGCGGAGTTCACGCGCGCGAGCGCCGTCTCCGCGCTGGCACGCGCCGCGACCAGAGTGGTGGTTTCGGTCGCGCATACGACATAGCCGCCATCCGGCAGCGGCGCCTGCATCACGTCGAAGCTGCGCCCGTTGAAGGTACGGCGGCGCAGCAAGCCAGGCCGTGACCGATCGGTTGTCAGGAACGTAGAGACCTGCGCCTCGGGATCGCCCGGGCCATAGACGCCGCGATAGGCCGACACGCGCAAGGCGTCAGCGACGGACATGCCCCGCACGAAGCTGTTCGGCGGCATGTCGAGCGACTCATGGTAGGCGGCGTTGAACAGGACCAGCCGCTTGTCAGCATCGACGACGGCGATCCCTATCGGCATCGCCTCCAGCACGGCTTCAGTCAGAAAGTGCGGCGGAGCCAATGCATCGGTCATTGCATGATCATCGGCGCGGCACGGTCCGCGCCGGCCTTGTGGTGTGCAGCAGCACGATCGCACTTGTGAGCAGCAGCGCGGCAACCGTTTGATGCAGGACAGCCAGGTCGATCTGCACCACTGACAGCAGCGTGGCGACGCCCAACAGATACTGCACGAGCGCGACGCATCCCAGCGCCAGTGCCGCGAGGCGAACCGCCGACGGCGGGCGGGAGGCGAATGCAACGACAAGCGTGCAGGCTGTCGCGAGAACGCTGAGGGTCGCCAACAGTCGATGGTCGAACTGCACCGCGGCGAGGTTTTCCGTCAGGTTACGCCAGAACGGTTGAAGCTGGTCGTAAGCCGACGGCACAAGCTGCCCCTCCATCAACGGGAACGTATTGTAACTGAATCCGGCATGAGTGCCAGCGACGAAGCCGCCTGCCAGCATGGTCACGCCGACGAGCCCGCAGCACAGCCAGGCCAACCGGTGGAGCAAGCGGCCGGCTGACGAACCGGACGGCGTCGGCCGCAGCACGGTGAGGCCGGTCCATAGCAGTGCGACGTACAGCACCAGGGCCAGCGCCAGGTGGATGACCAAGCGGTATGGCGAGACCGCGGTGGTATCAGGGAAAAAGCCCGAGGCAACCATGAACCAGCCGACGGCACCCTGAAGTCCGCCCAGGACGAACAGCAGCACGAGCCAAGGCCGCAGCCGCCGCTCGACACGGCCCGTCGCCCAAAACCAGATCAGCGGACCCAGGAATGCCAGCCCGATGAGCCGCCCCCAGAGCCGATGGCTCCATTCCAGCCAGAAGATCTGCTTGAAGCCCGCCAGGCCAAAGCCCTGGTTGACCAGCGCATATTGCGGGATCTGCTGATAGAGCTGGTAGAGCCGCTGCCACTCCGCGCGACTCATCGGCGGCAGCGCGCCGGAGAACGGATCCCATTCCATAATGGAAAGACCAGAGCCGGTGAGCCGGGTGACGCCGCCGAGCACGATCATCACCAGCACCATGAAGGCAACGCCGAACAGCCAGACGGCGACGAGGCGGCGACCGCGGTAACCAGCCGCGCGGTCTTCAGGCGGGGCACCGGGAAAGTCGCGAACGTCGAACGGCATAACGCAATATAGGCTCAGGCGCTTGGCGCCGAAACTCCGCTCCCCGCGCGGCCGCTAGTGGTCAGTGCAGCCGTAGGTAGGCGCCGGGATTGCGATACGACGGTGGCTTGATCAACTTCGCGGAAGCGACCCGCACCGAGTGCACCTGGCCATCCAATTCGCGGCGCCAGAAGTCCAGGAACTTGAGCAGCACAGGGAAACGCGGGGCGAGGTCCATGTCCTGCCAGATATAGCTTTGCAGGATGCCCGGGTGGTCGGGCAGGTGATACAGAATCTCCGCCGTGGTCAGCCGATAGTCCTTCAGTTGCAGGGCGAGGCTCATCCTGATCTCCGTCTGCTGTCCCCCGAGCGCCTTTTGATAACAGCATGACATGACCATACGTTGCTTACGCAAGCATGAATCGCAGTGATTTCAATACTTTAGCACTCATCCACGGGAAGTGCTGCCGACAGCTTGACTCCACACGCGGACGCGACTAGATCGCTGGCACTCCCCTGGGGGGAGTGCTAACAAAAACCATCGCGGCGCCTATTCCAGGGCCGCGCGGGAAGCGTTGGCGTCATCCGTTCATTCCCATTGGCGATCACTCAAGGAGCGATCCGAATGAAGTTCCGTCCTCTGCACGACCGGGTCGTGGTCCGTCGGCTTGAAGCCGAAGAGAAGACCGCGGGCGGCATCATCATCCCCGACACGGCCAAGGAAAAGCCGATGGAGGGCGAAATCGTCGCCGCTGGGCCAGGCGCCCGTGACGAGACCGGCAAGCTGGTCCCGCTCGACGTCAAGTCCGGCGACCGCATCCTGTTCGGCAAGTGGTCCGGCACCGAGGTGAAGCTCGATGGCGAGGATCTCCTGATCATGAAGGAGTCCGACATCATGGGCATCATCGAGGGCCAGCCCGCCGCCAAGCGCAAGGCCGCGTAACTCCAACTATCGAAGGAAACCGATCATATGGCTGCCAAGGACGTAAGGTTCGGCGGTGACGCGCGCCAGCGGATGCTGCGCGGCGTGGACATCCTGGCCGACGCAGTGAAGGTCACGCTGGGCCCGAAGGGCCGCAACGTGGTGCTCGACAAGAGTTTTGGCGCGCCCCGCATCACCAAGGACGGTGTGACGGTCGCCAAGGAGATCGAGCTCGGCGACAAGTTCGAGAACATGGGCGCCCAGATGGTGCGCGAAGTGGCCTCGAAGACCAACGACATCGCCGGTGACGGCACCACCACCGCCACGGTGCTCGCTCAGGCGATCGTGCGTGAGGGCGCCAAGGCGGTTGCCGCCGGCATGAACCCGATGGACCTGAAGCGCGGCATCGATCGCGCGGTGCAGGCCGTCGTGGACGAGCTGAAGAAGAAGACCAAGAAGATCACCACCCCGGCCGAGACTGCCCAGGTTGGTGCCATTGCCGCCAACGGCGAGACAGAGATCGGCAAGATGATCTCCGAAGCCATGCAGAAGGTTGGCAACGAAGGCGTCATCACGGTCGAAGAAGCCAAGGGCATCGTCACCGAGCTCGACGTGGTCGAGGGCATGCAGTTCGACCGCGGCTATGTCAGCCCGTACTTCATCACCAACGCCGAGAAGATGGTTGCCGAACTGGATCAGCCGTACATCCTGATCCACGAGAAGAAGCTGTCGGGCCTGCAGCCGATGCTGCCGCTGCTCGAGAGCATCGTGCAGTCCGGACGTCCGCTGCTGATCATCGCCGAGGACGTCGAGGGTGAAGCCCTTGCGACCCTGGTGGTGAACAAGCTGCGCGGCGGCCTGAAGGTCGCAGCGGTGAAGGCGCCTGGCTTCGGTGATCGCCGCAAGGCGATGCTCGAAGACATCGCGATCCTCACGGGCGGCACGGTGATCAGCGAAGACCTCGGCATCAAGCTCGAGAACGTCAAGCTGAACGACCTCGGCAAGGCGAAGAAGGTGCTCATCGAGAAGGAGAACACCACCATCGTCGAAGGCGCCGGCAAGAAGGCCGACATCGTTGGTCGCTGCAACCAGATCCGCGCGCAGGTCGAGGAAACCACCTCGGACTACGACCGCGAGAAGCTGCAGGAGCGTCTGGCGAAGCTGGCGGGCGGCGTCGCGGTGATCCGCGTCGGTGGCTCGACCGAGGTTGAGGTGAAGGAGCGCAAGGACCGCGTCGACGACGCGCTCCATGCGACCCGCGCCGCTGTCGAGGAAGGGATCGTGCCGGGCGGTGGTGTGCCGCTGGCGCGCGCATCGCTGATCCTGTCAAAGCTGAAGGCGGACAACGACGACCAGCGCTTCGGCGTGGAGATCGTGCGCAAGGCGGTGCAGACGCCGCTGCGGCAGATCGCCGAGAACGCTGGTGAGGATGGTGCGGTGATCGCCGGCAAGATCCTCGATCGCGACGAGTACAACTGGGGCTTTGACGCGCAGACCGGCGAGTTCAAGGACCTGGTGAAGGCCGGCATCATCGACCCGACCAAGGTCGTGCGGACGGCACTGCAGGATGCGGCCTCGGTCGCCGGCCTGCTGGTGACCACCGAGGCGATGGTTGCCGAGAAGCCGGAGAAGAAGGCGCCGATGATGCCACCGGGTGGCGGTGGCGGCATGGGTGACATGGACTTCTGATCGGAAGTCCCAGTCGCTGCGAGTCGGAAGGGGCGGGCCGCAAGGTCCGCCCTTTTCTTATTGCGGTGTGATTTGGCGAAGATCGATCAAGCGGCGCTAACGCACCGGTTCGATATGCGCCATTAGGGTCACGCCGAGGGCGCGTGCAACCCCCAGCAATGTGGTCAACCGGGGATCACCGGTCTCACTGAGCGCCTTGTAGAGCGCCTCTCGCGTGACCCCAGCTTCGCGCGCAACCTCGGTCATGCCACGAGCCCGAGCGATCACGCCGAGTGCGTGGGCCACATAACTCGCATCGCCGCTCGCCAGCGCGTCATTTAGGAGTTCCGCCTGCGCCTCCGGTGAGGTCAGATAATGCGCCGCGTCGAATGGTTCGATCTTGACCATCATTCAACCTCCAATTCCGCCGCCAGCGTTTTTGCTCGAGCTATGTCCCGTCGCTGCGACCGTTTGTCGCCGCCGCACAGCAGGACGATCAGAACCTGCCCTTGCTGAACGAAGTACACACGATAACCCGGGCCATAATCGATCCGCAGCTCCGATACTCCGCTACCGACAGGCTTCACATCGCCCACAAGTCCAGCCTGCAACCGAACGATTCTTTGGGCGATGCGCGACGCGGCCCTCTGATCGGCCAGATCATCGAGCCATTGTCGAAAGACCGTCGTTTGGCGGACTTCGACCATCTGTGAACTATAGGATACAGTGATTGCATGTTCAAGCTGGCAGATACATCGCTAATCCTGCCAGAGCCGACGCACGCCGAGTTGAAGACGTGGGTGGCCGGGCCACGCCCGGCCATGACGATGGGGATGGGCCGGCCATGACAACCGTGCGGATGGGTTTCGATCATCGGCACGGGCGGCTCGCCTCAGCTCCTCCAAAGGCTCGCCCCTACCCGCGTAGACACGCCTGCACATACGGCAGAAAATGCGCGACCGGCGGCGTGACCAGCTCGGCCACCTTCGCCCCCTCGTCGAACCGCCGCAACTGCACCGCCGCCTCCGCATGCGGCAGCGCCCGGAACGCCGCCACCTCCGCCGCCGACATCGGCCCTCCTTGCAGCTTCAGGCTCAGCACGCTGTCCGCCGACAACCGCCCGAAATAGTCAGCCTCTGTCGCGCAAAGATAGCGCTTGGCCGGCACATGCAGCCGCACCGGCTCGGTCACCTCCGGCCCGAACAGTGGCGCCAGATACGCCCGCCCAAGCTCCTCGTGCCGATCGTCGATCCCCTCGTCGGCCGGGTTCTCACCGAGGCCGTGCACCATGTGCCCGATGTCATGCAGCAGCGCCGCGGTGATCAGCGCCGCATCGCACCCCCCCTGCTCGGCAAGCAACGCCGCCTGCAGCGCGTGCTGCAGTTGATTGACATCGCTCAGCCCGTAGCGGCGGGCGCCCTTGCCCTCCAGCAAGCCAGCCAGCTCTTCAAGCGCACCCTGGGCCATGTTGCTCCATCCCCCGCGGACGAGCCGGCACCCTACCCAAGCCCTCCGTCCCTGTCAGCCGCGCCCAACTCGACGCCGCCCGCGCCGCGCGCTAAGGCCCATACAGCGCGCAACAGGAGAATGAGCCGCATGCCCACCAGCGCCACCGATTTCAGCATCCCCTTCCTTCGCTCGCGCCGCACCAATAAGTGGCACAAGTTCGCTGACGACGTTCTCCCCGCCTGGGTCGCCGACATGGATTTCGGCGTCGCGCCCCCGATCGCCGAGGCACTGGCCAAACTCGCGCGCAACCAGGAATACGGCTACGCAGCGCGCGACGGCGCCCTTGCCGAAGCCTTCGCCCGCCGCATGCAAAGTCGTTTCGGCTGGACGGTCGATCCCGCGGACACACATCCCCTCGGCGACCTCGTGCAAGCCAGTTTTTCGTCCGTCATGGCGTTCAGCGAGCCAGGCGACGCGGTGGTGCTGCAACTTCCCTCCTACCCCCCGTTCATGCGCGCGATCGAGGACACCGGCCGCCGCCTGATCGCCAACCCGATGCGAGACAATGGCACGCGCTGGGCACTGGACCTTGCGGCTTACGATGCGCAGCCCGATCCGCGTGCCCGCGTGCTGATCTTCTGCCATCCGCAGAACCCCACCGGCCGCGCCTTCACACGGACGGAGCTGGAACAGGTGGCGGAGTTCGCCATCCGCCACGACCTGATCGTGGTGTCAGATGAGATCCACGCCGACATCGTCTATCCCGGCAACACGCACATCCCATTGGCCTCGCTGAGCCCCGAGATCGCGGCTCGCACCATCACCATCACCTCGGCGACGAAGAGCTTCAACATCCCCTCGCTGCGCACGGCAGTGATGTACTTCGGCACGCCAGCGCTGAAAGAGCGCTTCTTCGAGCGCATTCCCGCACGCCTGCTCGGCTCTCCCGGCGTCACTGGTGTCGATGCGACGATCGCCGCATGGGACGAAGGTCAGCCCTGGCTGGACGAAATCCTGGCGCAGCTACAGGCCAACCGCGACTGGCTGGCGCAGAACCTCGGCGATGCGCTGCCCGGCGTGACCATGCGGTTGCCGGAGGCGACCTATCTCGCCTGGCTCGACTGCTCCGCGCTGAACCTGCCAACCACGGCGGGACAATTCTTCCTCGATCGCGCGCGCGTCGGCCTGAACTTCGGCGAGACCTTCGGCCCGCACTACGCCAACTTCGCGCGCCTGAACTTTGCGTCGCCGGCGCCGGTGCTGAAGGAGATCGTTGGCCGCATGTCCGACGCGGTAAGGCGAATCTAACGCCAACGCTACTCCGCGGCCTTGCGCGCTGCCAGCCGATCGATCTCTGCCTGCACCGCGGCACTCGACGCGCCAGTGAACTCGTCATGGTGATCGCGCGCATACGCGTACGAAGCGCGCCGCAGCTCACGCGAACGCTGGAAGTGCGGATGAACGAAGCGCGCCATCAGCTCGTAGTGCCGCTTGGTCGCCTCCCAGTCCGCCCAGTTGTGCGCCAGTTCCATGATGGCGCCGAAACCGCCTGATCCCTGCAGCAGATTCTCGATATATGCGATCGCGTCGTCGGGCGTGCCGATGCAGCCGGCGCCGGTCTCGACGAAATACGCGTAAGGATCCTTGATGTCGGCCGGCACGATCGGGAACGTGCCCACGTCGGAAAAATAGTCGCGGAATGCGTCAATTCCGAACCGCACGTTCTCGCGTGCCTTCTCGCGCGTCTCGGCGACATGGATCAGCGTCACCAGACGCCATTTATTGCGATCCGGCACATGGCCATTCAGCCGTGCCTGTTCCTCATAGAGGCTCCAGTTCAGTGTGTGATTGGCCATCGCCGCGGGGCTGGTGCCGCCGATGGAGAGCATGCCGATGCCGTGCCGCCCCGATGCCAGCGCGCCCGATGGGGAGCGCGACGCCGCAACTGCCATCTCCATCATCGGCTGCGTGTAGCAGGGAAGCTGCAACTGCGCGTCCACCAGGTTGTACCAGTCGGTCTTCTCGGTGACGCTGTCACCGCGCAGCAGACGCATGATCACATCGAGCGACTCGTTCATCATGCGCCGCTGGTCCGCCGCCTTGATGCCGATCTTCAGCGCGTCGTGCACCAGCGCGCCGGGACCCACGCCGAACATCGCGCGGCCGCGCGTCATGTGGTCGAGCTGCACCATGCGATCCGCCAGGATGAACGGATTGTGGTAGGGCAGCGACGCGACACCAGTACCAAGCCTGATATGCCGCGTGCGCTCGGCCGCTGCAGCGATGAACATCTCGGGCGAGGCGATGATCTCGAAGCCGCCCGAGTGATGCTCGCCGATCCACGCCTCGTGGTAGTTCAGCCTGTCGAGGTGCTGCAGCAGCTCCATGTCGCGCTCCATGGCGAGCGTGGGATTCTCGGGCAGGTTATGGAACGGCGCGAGGAAGATGCCGCTGCGCAGGTAGCTCATGGGTGGCCTCATCGGGTTACTGGCGAGTAGGATACGCCCGTAAGCATCCCTGGAGGAACCCCTCATGCCCATCCGTTTCGACGACCGCGTCGCTATCGTCACTGGCGCCGGTGCCGGCCTCGGCCGCTCGCATGCCATGCTGCTGGCGAGCCGAGGCGCCAAGGTGGTGGTGAACGATCCGGGTGGTGCGGTGGATGGGCGCGGTGGGCAGCATGCGGTCGCCGATCAGGTGGTGGCGGAGATCAAGGCGGCCGGCGGCCAGGCGGTGGCGAATTACGACTCGGTTGCCGACGCCAAGAGCGCGCAGAACATCGTCGATACGGCTGTCAATACGTGGGGTCGGCTCGACATTCTGGTGAACAACGCTGGCATACTGCGCGACAAGGCGTTCAACAACATGACGCTGGAGGATTTTGAATTCACCGTGCAGGTGCATTTCTTCGGCACGGTATATTGCACCAAGGCTGCCTGGCCGATCATGCGCAAGCAGCAATATGGGCGGGTCGTCGTCACCACGTCAGGTTCGGGCACCGTCGGTAATTTCGGCCAGAGCAACTACGGCGCGGCGAAGATGGCGGTGAACGGCCTGATCAACGTGCTGCGGTTCGAGGGAGCGAAATACAACATCCTGTGCAACGCGATCTCGCCGTCCGCGCACACGCGCATGACCGAGGGGCTGCTGCCGCCGGACATGGTGAAGTTCATGCGGCCGGAGTTCGTGTCGCCGGCCGTGGCGTGGCTATGCAGCGAAGAGTGCGACGCCAACGGCGAGATCATCGCCGCGACAGCCGGCAACTACGCACGGGTGCAGTACTTCCAGTCAGAGGGCGTGCAGTTCGATCCCGACCAGCCGGTGACACTCGATATGTTCGCCGAGAAGGTCGGTCAGATCCGCGATCTGTCTAAGGCGAAGCCGTACACCGGACTGATGGGCACGGTTGAGTCCAGCCTGCGGGCGATGGGGAAGATCAAGTAAGCCAGTAAGGAAGGTTTTGACGCAGAGTGCGCAGAGAAAGGTAAAGCCCCAGAGATCACAGAGTAGAATAGGAATGCGCTTCGCGCGAAGCGCTAGAATTCTTTCTACTCTGCGATCTCTGTGGCTTTACCTTTCTCTGTGCACTCTGTGTTAAAAACTTTCTTGCTTACTTTTTATACATCCAACCGGTACGTCGCCCCATCGCGCACAATCTTCCCTGCCGTCGCACCAGAGAAGTGCGTGCCGATCACCAACACCGGCTGTCCCGCCAGTTCAGCGAACATCCGTTCCCGCGTCCGCACTCCCATTTCCGGATCGGAGTCCGCGGTAGACGCCCACTCAGGATGCGCGATCTGACACGGATGGTGCAGGAAATCGCCGGTAATCAGCGCCTCCTCGCCGCGCGAGCGGATGCGCACACTGACATGCCCCGGCGTATGGCCAATTGTGGGCACAAGGTCGATCTCTTCGCAGATCCGCGCATCCATCTCCACCAGATCGACCAGTCCCGCATCGAACACTGGCCGCACCGAGTCGCCGAACACCGTCACCATGTCCTCGCGCCCCTGCGGCTTCGACCAATGCTCGTACTCCACGCGTCCCATCAGATAACGCGCCCGGGGAAACGTTGGCACCCACTTCCCATCCACCAGCATCGTGTTCCATCCCACATGATCGACGTGGAGATGCGTGCACAGCACGGCATCGATCGACTCCCGCGGATATCCCGCAGCGGCCAGGTCCTCCAGGAACGGTCCGTGCAGATCGTTCCACGTCGGAATCCGCCGCCCCTGCTTGTCGTTGCCCAGGCACGTGTCCACCACAATGCGTCGCGACGGAGTCTGCACCACGAAGCTGTGGATGCTCATGCGCAGCCGCCCATCCGCATCCGCGAAGTGCGGTTGCAGCCACGCTATCGGCTGGATCTCTTCTCGCGTCGCCTGCGGCAGGATGAAGCGGCTGCCGCCGGTCACCTCCAGTTCGACGACCTTGGTCACCGTCACATCGCCGATACGCCACGGCATCGCATCCTCCTTGCCCGTTGCCCACCGCCGTATCACGATCGGCCGACGCATGGGAGGATCGCACTGTGGCCCACATCGACTACTACGCTTCGCTGAACTCACCCTGGACACATCTCGGTGCCGCACGCATCGAGGCAATGGCAGCGAAGCACCACGCCACGCTGCGCATCTACCCAGTGGATTTCGGCACCGTCTTCGCCGGCTCCGGCGGCCTCCCGTTGCCCAAGCGCGCACCGCAGCGCCAGGCCTATCGCCTGATGGAACTGCGCCGGTGGAAGGAGTTCCTGGGTGTCCCGATCAACGTCGAGCCGAAGCACTTCCCATCCAGCGAAGCGCTCACCGCGCCCTGCGTCATCGCGTTGCGCGAAACCCAGGGTGACGCCCCCGCCATCAAGCTCGCCCATCGCGTGCTGAAGGCGGTGTGGCAGGACGAACTGAACCCCGGCGACCCCGCCACTCTTGCCGCCCTGATCACCGAGATCGGCCTCGACGCCGATGCCATGATGAAGCTCGGCGCGGAACCGCGATGGACCGAGCGCCGCAATGCCGACACCAAGGCCGCGCTCGACCGCGGCGTGTTCGGCGCCCCCAGCTACGT
>Ga0206804_10260_pt1 | contig 14160 bp, 17 predicted proteins | sample Alteio_BWOrgCont_62_FD_152888 | JGI IMG/M metagenome (GOLD analysis project Ga0206804, IMG submission 152888) | Enriched cells from forest soil in Barre Woods Harvard Forest LTER site, Petersham, Massachusetts, United States -... | ecosystem: Environmental > Terrestrial > Soil > Temperate forest >... | reverse complement strand
ATCATGTTTAACATCGCGGGCCTTTTGACCTGGGTCGAGCGCAAGCAAAGCGCTGTGATGCAAGACCGCATCGGTGCTAATCGCGCGTCCATCTTTGGCATGAAGGCCATGGGCATGTTCCACGCGCTTGCCGACGTGCTTAAGATGCTCAGCAAAGAAGAATTCATCCCTGAGGGCGCCAATAAATTTTTGTTTAACATTGCCCCGTATTTATCAGTTACTTTTGCCCTTGTTGGTTTTGCCGCTATTCCCATCGGTGGCGAGCTTGTCTTAAACGGCCATTCCATCCAACTGCAGGCAGCGAATCTCAACATCGCCCTCATATTTATTTTTGCCATGATGTCCATGGGTGTTTATGGCGTTGTCCTGGCAGGGTTCTCGTCGAATAATAATTATGCTTTCTTAGGCGGGATGCGCGGTGCAGCGCAGATGATCGCCTATGAGATCACCATGGGTGCGGCCATCATGGGTGTGATCATGGTTTTTAACACGATTGATATGCAGGCCTTAGACCGTGCCCAAGGGGCGTATATGTTGGGCGGTTGGCTTCCCAAATGGGGCATCTTTGTCCAGCCGCTGTCGTTCTTATTGTTCTTTACCGCAGCCACTGCTGAAACCAAACGCACGCCTTTTGACCTTCCCGAGGGGGAATCAGAGATCATCGGTTACTTTGTGGAATACAGCGGCATGAAATTCGGGATGTTTTTTTTAGCGGACCTGGTTGAAACAGTGCTGGTCGCGGCCTTGATGGCGACTTTATTTTTCGGCGGATGGCAGGTGCCGTATCTGCACGCGGATGGATTTTATTTCCCGTGGGGCGGGCATATGGCCATGGCTAATTTGCCGGTGGTGATCTTGGGGGTGTTGTCATTCTTTTTCAAGGTGGCTTTGTTTATATGGTTTCTCATGGCGGTGCGCTGGACGCTGCCGCGCTTCCGTTATGATCAGCTGATGAACCTGGGATGGAAAATTTTATTGCCCATCTCTTTAATCAATATTGCCGTCACGGCGGTGGTGATAACTCTTTTAGGCAGGTAAAAAAATATGGAAAATCTGGACAAATATTTTGATCCCAAAGGCCCTTTTGCCGCATTGCGTGTTTCCCAAATGAAGCGTTCGTGGAAGCAATCCAACCGACGGGAATTAAACTGGTGGGAAAACACCTATCTCCCGATGCTGATCAGCGGCATTTATTTGACCTCCAAACATTTCTTTTACAATGTGACCTTTCACATCCTTCATCTGTTTGGCATAGCCAAGGGCACTAAAGGCGCTGTTACGTACCAGTACCCGGAAATGCCGCGGCCTTTGTCCTCACGTTTAAGGACCCGCCATCGCCTGACCAAGCGCGAAGACGGCTCTCCCCGATGTGTGGCGTGCATGATGTGTGAGACGGTCTGTCCGGCCAGATGCATCGAAATCACCGCGGCTGAACACCCTGATCCCAATATCGAAAAATACCCTTCTGAGTTCATCCTGGACTTAGGCAAATGCGTTTACTGCGGCTTTTGTGTGGAAGTCTGCCCCGAAGACGCCATCCGCATGGACACCGGCAATCTCAAAATCGCCGAATACTCCCGCGACAGCATGATCTACGACAAAAAACGTCTCATGGAAGAATAGGGATTGACCGTTTTCTACCTTGCATGCTACTATTTGCCATAGCAGGTCTATTCGGCCATTGTGTTCTCTTCTCAGGCACGCTCGCCGCACCCTGCGGTGCGGCATCGCTAGTACCCAGGCTGCAGATTCCCTGTTGCTTGCTCGACATTGGGGGTTGGCTTGGTGTCGAACTGAACGTTCGCGGACCATGCCCAAGCAGCCTTCTACTACCTTCGAAGAAAACACAATGGCCGAATAGACACGCAATTATACTTTACTTTTAAGGCCGAGATAGGACCTGCGGCCGTTAGGAGGGACAAATGAAAGATACAGCGCTAAGAGTTGCAGGGACGATTTTTCTTATAGTAGGTGTTATTCATCTTCTAAGGGTGATTTTGAAGTTTGATGTAACAATTGCAGGGTACGCTCTTCCTATTTGGCTTAGTTTTGGCGTCACTATATTGCTATTGTTGCTATCCCTATGGATGTTTAAAGCTTCAAAGTAAGGGAGGGATTACGGATAAAGCAGTAAGAGCAGCGAGGGAAACGCATTCATCATCTTAAGGAGATCGTCATGAAAAAGAAAGCTTCGGCAGTATGGATGGGAGATTTGAAGTCGGGATTGGGGAGTATTTCGACCGAAAGCGGGGTGCTTTCTAATGCACCTTACGGATTTGTAAGCCGTTTTGAAGGCGGGAAGGGGACAAATCCCGAAGAGCTTATCGGTGCGGCCCATGCAGGCTGTTTTTCCATGGCCTTATCGGTTCAGTTGGGTAATGCAGGCTTGAAGGCGGACAAGATCGAAACTTCAGCAACAGTGAATTTTGAGAAGCTTGAACAGGGATGGACAGTCACTGAGGTGAATCTGGAGGTCAGGGCCAAGGTCCCGGGCGCAGACCAGGCTTCTTTTGAAAAAGCGGCCAATGCCGCCAAGGCAGGTTGCCCCATTTCAAGGCTACTGAACGCCAAAATCACCATGGATGCAAAACTGGTATAAAAAAAGGGGGCAGTATACATTGTCCCCTTTTTGCCTCAAAAATCTTGCCTAATATACAAACTTTGTATATACTTGTAGTGGAGGTAAAATCATGAAAACACAGACAGTTAATATTTCTTTTTCGGATGAGCTTTTAAAAGACATTGATGCGGTCAGTCATGAGGAAGCACGCACCCGGTCGGAATTTATCAGGGAGGCGGCGCGTGCGTACATACTTCGCAAGCGCACCTGGAAAGGGATTTTTCAAACAGCTGCAAAACATATTAAAAGCCTTGGCCTGAAAGAAAAAGATGTCACCGATGCGATTTCCAGTTATCGCCGCAGGAAAGCCTAGCCTGTGAAGGTTGTCTTAGACACAAATGTCCTTATTTCGGCGATTATGTTCGGCGGCAAAAGCCGTGATGTTTTGGAAATGGGGATATCCGGAAAAATAAAAATTGTTATCTCTCAGGACATTCTTAAAGAACTGGCTGAAGTTTTAGTCAGTAAGAAGTTTCGGGCGCCGGTATCTTTTATCCAGCAGACCATTCATGAACTTTCTGAAATTACTGAACTTGTGATTGTGACAGAAAAGATCAATGTTATTAAAGATGACCCTGATGATAATCGCATTCTTGAATGTGCGGTGTGTGCAAAGGCAGATTATATTGTTTCAGGAGACAGCGATCTTTTGACTTTAAAACATTTTAAGAAGGTTAAAATACTTTCACCGAGTGATTTTTTGCGCTTATAAAAAAGAGGACAGTATATACTGCCCCCCTTTTTTGAAAACTATTCCTGGCGGTTATTTGCTTTTTGGCTCTAAGAACATTAATGGCCCGATAGGGAAGTCATCACCGGGGGCTATATCATTGGGATCAAAAAAGAAAGTTTTTAATCGATGCGATGCGGTTTTAATACTGCGATAGGTTTTAAAACGGATGTATTTCAGTTTACGGTTTGTTTTAGCAGCCAATGAATGTGGTGTCATTTTGAACCCCTCCAAGGTGTTTTAACTGCCTACGTTCAAAGTGTGCCATATAGTTAGGTGTCTGTCAAGGCAGGCAGGGAAAGGGCAAGGAAGCTTAAAAATATGAATATAGAAGTGTTTTCTTTATGTGATGCGGCAACGGTTGATGTGGCGGGGAAATTAAGCGTGCTTGGCGCATTTGACACGATTTGGATGGCCAATATGCCTGCGGTCTATCCTCAATGCTCAATAGCCTTAAGGATCAGATTTCAGAATATGGAAAGAGGGGAACACAGGGTCTCTGTCAATTTTGTTGATTTGGACGGCAAACACCTCATTCCGACAGCGGACGGCAAGATCAATATCAATTTCCCCGATGATCAAAGGTCAGGGTCAGCCAATCTGGTGCTGAATCTTCAAATGTTGAAACTGGACAACTATGGCGAATATTCCATTGATTTGGCTGTCGATGGCAGGAACGAAGCATCCTTGCCTCTTTTTATAAGGGAAAAGCGATAGGAAGATGAAAATCCTTTTAGTCGAAGATGATGATCAGATAGCATCGTTCATCCTTAAAGGCTTAAAGCAGGCGGGATACACTGTTAATCATGCGGCCAATGGCGAGGATGGCTTGCATTTTGCGACAGAGGAAGATCATGATCTTGCTATTGTGGACATCATGTTGCCTAAACTCGATGGTTTGAGTTTAATCAACCGTTTGCGGCAAAAAAAGATTTTGACTCCGGTCATTGTGTTGAGCGCCAGGAATTCTGTCGACGACAAAGTCAAAGGGTTACAGGCAGGAGGGGACGATTACCTTGTCAAACCCTTTGCTTTCACAGAACTTTTAGCAAGAGTCCAAGCCATTATCCGCAGGACCAGTTTAAATCCAGAGACCACCACCTTAGAAATAGCTGACCTTAAGCTCGATATGCTGGGCCGTAAAGTCTTCCGGGGGCAAAAAGAAATAATCCTGCAGCAAGGCGAGTTTGTCCTCTTGGAATACCTTATGCGCAATGCCGGCAGGGTGGTTTCAAAGACCATGATCATGGAACATGTCTGGGACTATAATTTCGATCCGCAAACCAATATCATCGAAGCGCGCGTGTGCCGGTTAAGGGATAAAATCGACCGTTCTTTCAAAAGAAAACTGCTCCATACGGTCAGAGGCTTTGGTTATGTCATTGAAGAAAAAGAATAGCCTCTTGGGTACCTTTGCTTTTCGTCTCACTCTCTGGTATGCCATCTTGTTTGTCCTTTCCTTAATTATCATATTCTTCATCAGCTATAAGATTTTGGTGGCGAGCCTGGTACACGTTGTTGACCGTGAATTATCGGCCGCGACAGACAAGATTGACAAAGAATTTCTATCCCAGGGCCTGGACCAGGTCAAATTGGACATCCGTGAAGGGATAGAAGAAGAAGGGACCAACAGGATTTTTTACAGAATGTTGACCCCCCAGTTGAATATCGTTGTTACCTCTGATCCCTTGAAATGGCCTTGTTTGAATTTTCCCATATTAAGCCGGTGGGCATCAATGGCAGCAGAGGGCCAGGCCGGCTTTCACACACTCTCTCCCCGAGACAGGCCTTATCAAATACGCATCCTTTCACAATGGGTTGATGAAGGCAGGTATGTTGTGCAAATTGGCAGGCCCATGAAGGATGAAGAGGAATTAGCAAAGATTTACAGCAAGGTGTTTTTAGGGTCGGTCTTTATTTTGTTATTATGCGGTATTATTTTAAGCTGGATAGAAGCGCAAAAATCGATGAAGGGTGTTCGACGCATAACCTCAACAGCCTGGAATATCGGGCAGGGGGATATCAAGCGTAGAGTTGCGTTGGGCAATGAGGGAGAAGAGATCGAAGATTTGGCAGAAACTTTTAATTATATGCTCGACCGCATTGAGCAGTTGATGACGGGCCTCAAAGAGGTGACTGATAATATTGCGCATGACCTGCGCACTCCCTTGACGCGCATACGGGGCCTGGCAGAGTCGACCTTAGGCAAGAAGGACATCGAACAATACCGGGAATCCGTCGGCACTATTGTGGAAGAATGCGACAGGCTGGCGCAAATGATAAACACGATGCTGGAGATGGCCGAGGCTGATGCCGGTTTGAAGAAGCCTGACCAGGCATCCATTGATGTTGTCGCTCTTGCCCGTCAAGGATATGAAATATTCTTACCCGTAGCCCAAGACAAAGGGATCAGTTTAGAATTTAAAGGCCCATTGCATCCGATTGTTGTTTTGGCGGATGCGTCACGTTTGCAGAGAGTCATTGCCAATCTTTTGGATAATGCCATTAAATTTACTGAAAGCAGGGGAAGCATTCGTCTCGAAGTCAGAGAGGACAAAGGTGAGGCGGTTATTTTAGTGAAAGATACGGGTATTGGCATAGCCGAAGATTCCCAGGCGCGTATATTCGAGAAGTTTTACCGGGTAGAATCCAGCCGTTCAACTCCCGGCCATGGATTGGGTTTAAGTTTTGTTAAGTCCATGGTTTTATCCATGGGAGGCAGCATCAGCGTCGAAAGCTCGCCAGCCCAAGGCAGCAGTTTTATCGTTAAAATCCCTCTCCAGCAGTTCTCCAAGATTACAAAAATGTAATCTTGCGGTCATCTTCCGGTCATTATCTGCGGATATACTACAACCAGAAGTCAGTTAAATACCATCTATGCGGAGGTGAGAATGAAACGAATGGTTGCCGTTTTGATGTTAGCAGCAATTTGTTTTATCGTACCGCGTCATGTTTCCTACGCGAGCGAAACAAGCCCGGCCGATATGGCAAGGAATGACCAGCCGCAAAACAAGGCCGTGGCATCGCTGTACGACCAAGGGGTTGAGGCCAACAATAATAATGATTTTCAAAAGGCGTTGTCGCTTTTTGAACAGGCCCTAAGTGCGGATCCGGATAATCCGGATATCCTTAATATGTTGGCCCACGCCCAAAGGAAAATCGGTTTGATCGATGAGTCCATAGCCAATTATAAAAAAGCCCTGGAATTACGGCCAAGATTTCCTGAAGCGCACGAATATTTGGGTGAGGCCTACATTCAAGCCGCGATGCGGGAAGTTGAAACCCTTAAGAATTATGGCAATGACGGCCGTGAGGAATTGGAAGACCTAAGCGAAGATATTAAAGAAGCCGCACAAAAATTATAAAACCGTTTAAATAAGACAGGAGAAAATAATATGATCAATAAAATTATGGATTTGCAGTCATCAGTGCCGGCAGCGGTTCTTATCCGTTTCATTGTGGGATATGTTTTTTTTGTGGAAGGTATCCAGAAATTCCTTTTTCCGGACACCTTGGGGATAGGGCGTTTTATCAAAATAGGCCTGCCGATGCCCCATCTGATGGTGAATCTTTCCGGAGGGTCTGAAATTATTTTCGGCGCCCTTTTAATGATCGGTTTATTCACGCGGATTTCCACCATACCCATGATCATCAATATTACGGTGGCCATCATATCAACCAAGGTCCCGATGTTTCTCAACAAAGGCTTTTGGCCCGCTGTGCATGAATCCCGCCTGGATTTCACCATGCTGGTGAGCCTGATCTTCCTGTTGATCGTAGGCGCCGGCTGCTGTTCCGTTGATTCAAAATTATCAGGGAATAAAGAATAAGGGGGCGTTGTTTAATAATTAGTGCCGGGCACTATTTTTTGTGATAACATATGCTCTATGAAAAAGAAAACTAAAGATTTATTAAACGGGTTTGGAATGCTCGCAGCATCCATTGGGATGGTTGTAGGGGGAGGGGCTTTGGTTCTCCTGGCCTCCACGTTCATTCACGCCCATTTTAAATAATATCTGCAGGGAGATGAACTATGCCGCTATCAATGTATCAGATTTCCGTACCTGTTTTTATCAGACAACTGAATAATTTATCAGCGATCCTCAAGAAAGCAGAAGAGCATGCGCTGGCCAAGAAAATAGAGCCGGAAGTTTTTATTAATGCCCGCCTCGCCCCGGATATGTTTCCCTTGTCGCGCCAGGTGCAAATTGCCACGGATGGCGTCAAAGGCTGTGCCGCGCGGCTGGCCGGCGTTGAAGTGCCAAGTTACCCTGATACTGAAAAGACCTTCCCCGAATTGCAGGCACGTATTGCCAAGACCATTGAGTTTTTAAAGACGTTCAATGCCAAGCAGATCGACGGCAGTGAAGAACGCAAGGTCACCTTGAAGCTCAGAGGCCAGGACACGACCTTCTCGGGGCAACCCTACCTGCTGAATTTTGTCCTACCTAATTTATATTTCCACATCACGACGACTTATGCCATCCTGCGGCATAATGGCCTTGATATCGGCAAGAAAGATTTTATCGGCGGCCTGGATTTCTAGGTTGCCCGCAGATATTTCCTAAGAAAAGTAAGGGTCCTGTTCCAACTGTCGCGGGCCGCAGGTGCGTGTAGAGTCACTCCGCGATCAAAACGATGGCCGGCGTAGGGGTAGGTGTGTAATTCGTAGATGCAGAATTTACTTTTAAGCATATCTGCCAGTTGCCGGGCATACTTGACATCGACAGTGATATCATCTTCACCGTGAAGGACCAGCACCGGGCTGCTGTGTTTGGTAAAAACATCTTTAAAACGGTATCTTAGTTCAGAATCTGCTCCGCCTCCGGTCAAGGCCCCGTAATAGGACACGCCAGCCTGCACTTTTTTCATCCCTGCCAAAATCAAGGCCCAGTATCCGCCCATGGAAAAGCCGACTGCCCCGATCTTGTCTTTTTTTATTTTAGGCAGGCCTTTTAAATATTGGATCTCTGCCGTGAAATCCGACAGGATTTCTTCTGCGTAGTCGGTTGTCGCCCAATTGCGCGTCCCATAAGAAAGGTGATAGGCATCAAAATAATAAGGGACAAGGCAGGCATATCCTTCTTTGGCGAGGCGCTGGGCATAAGCCACATCATATTTTTTAACGCCACCGCTGGTATGCAATACCAGGACCGCAGGGAACGGCCCTTTTCCGTCAGGCAGGATCAATTCGGCGCGGACTTTTTTAGTTTCCCCTAATCCCGTAATACTCGTTTGCTGGATGGCTGATACGCCGGATACAGGCAGTAATAAAAGAAGGACCGTCAGGCAGACGGCGATCATGGATGGGCCAGGTACATGCCATTGACAGCAGCCATGGCAGCGTCAAGGAATGGGCCCTGGAAGGTCCCGACAACAACGATGCCGACGATGGCAAGGACCAGGAGCAATTGCATGCCGGCGGATATCGCAACAGGGGTGGTGCTGTGGGGTTTCTCTACAAAGATCCGTTTGGCGACCACCAGATAATAATACGTTGAGATGACAATATTAACTCCGGCAATCAAGGCCAGCCATACATAACCGCTTTTGATAACAGCCATCAGCAAGGTAAATTTCCCGAAGAACCCTGCCAAAGGCGGCATGCCGGCCAGGGACACCAGGGCCAAGAGCATGGCGCAGGCCAAAAGGCTTGAGCGTTGAGACAAGCCGGCATAATCCGCGATCTCGTCGCTTTTAGCCGCGATGGAAAACACGATGATGACTAAAAACGCCGCGAGATTGGTAAACAGGTATCCTAAGAGATAGAAATTGATCCCTGCAGCCCCAAGCGCCGTGCCTGCCGCGGCACCCATTAACAGATAACCCGCGTGGCTGATGCTTGAATAACCAAGCAGGCGTTTGATATTGGTTTGACACATCGCCACCAGATTGCCGTAGGTCATGGTGATGGCTGAAAGCACGGCCAGCACCAAACTCCACTCCACATGCCAGGCGCCAAAGACCCCGAAGAAAAGGCGGATGAGGACAATAAACCCCGCGGCTTTGGACCCGACGGACAAAAGGGCGGTGACCGGTGTGGGAGCGCCCTGGTAAACATCAGCCACCCACATGTGAAAAGGCACTGCCGCAATTTTAAAACCAACCGCCGCAAAGATAAGGACCGTCGCAAAGACCGTTATCGGCGTTATGCCGTGGGTTTGGCAATAGCTTTGGATCACATCAAAGTGCGTTGAGTGTGCGGCGCCATAAAGGAAGCTGATGCCGTAGAGAAAGAAGCCGGAAGCCAGGGCGCCCAAAATTAAATATTTCATCCCCGCTTCGATCGAAAGCCGGTCGCTTTTAAGATAGGCCGTCATGACATAGAGGGAAATGGTCAGGATTTCAATGGCAATGAACATCAGGAGAAAATCCGCGCTCGATGCGATAAGGCACATGCCGATCAAGGCCAGCCACAATAACAAATAAAATTCATTGCGCCGCTCACCCAATGATTTAAAGAATTCCTGGGTCATGGCAAAAACAAAGACCATGGCGACCAGGAAAAAGCCCTTGAAGAACCAGGCCAGGGAATCCATGACGTACATGCCGCTGAATGTCACGCCGTTAAGGCTCCCTTGAGTGAGCCAGAAAATAATGAGGCCTGCGAGGCCAATAAAACTAAAGATGCCGATCCAGTCTTTATCGGTATTTTTAGGCAGCGCAATATCCACGGCCACCAATAATACCAGGATGATGGACATGAGCACTTCTAAGGAAACCAAACTCCAATTGATGACAGGGAACATATCTTTAACGTATACTTTCTACAATCGCCGCTGTGCTTGAGCCGATATGCGTCAAAATGACTGACGGCAAGCATCCGACGAGGATTAATAAGGCCAATAATAGTATGTAAGGGAATTTCGCTGCCATTGTCCGGGCGTCCGTGAGACCTGCGAAACGCGGGCCCAGGGGGCCTTGAAAACCAAGGCGGATGGCCTTTAGCAAATAAATAGCTGTTATCACAAGGCCAAAGATGGCCAGGACTGTCAGCCAGCGGTATTGGTCCCAGGCCCCCAGAAGGACCAGGACTTCAGCGACAAAGTTGGCAAATCCCGGGACACCGGCTGAAGCAAAGGCCGCCATCATAAAACAAGTACCGATAAAAGGCATGCATTTAAGGAGGCCGCCCAGTTCATTCAAATTACGGGTCTTGGTTTGGTCAGCAACGAAACCTGTCAAGGCAAAGGCCAGGGCTGCCATGATGCCGTGGGCGAACATCAAATACACCACCCCGTTAAGCCCGATTGTATTAAAACAGGCGAGGCCAAGCAGGATATATCCCATGTGAGAGCAGCTGGAATATCCCAAAATATATTTCAAATCACGCTGTGTCAGCGCCACAAGGCCGCAGTAGACGATATTCATAATGGCCAAGGCCGCGATGATGGGCATCCAGGTGTGGGCTGCCTGCGGCATCAGCTGGATGGCAAAACGGATAATGGCATAAGCGCCCATTTTTTTGAGAACACCGGCATGCAGCATGCTGATGGCGGTGGGGGCCTCGGCATAACCCACCGGTGCCCAGGTATAAAACGGCCAGAGGGTAAGAGTGATACCAAACCCCACGACGATCAGAAGGAAAACCCAATTCTGCACGTCTAAGGGCAGGGGATGGTTTGCCAGCTGCTGCTGGATTTGCACCAAATCAAAGGTTTGAAGGCCGGTACTTAAATATAAGGCCAATAATCCGATCAGGGCGAGTGACGCGCCAGCCACTAAGAACAAGGTCAGTTTCATGGCAGCGAATTCCCGGCGTTCAGATCCCCAGATGGCGATCATCAAAAAGACAGGGACTGCGGCCACTTCATGGAAGAAGTAGAAAAAGAAAATATCAAGGGACAGAAAAGCGCCATAGGTGCCGATGACCGTGATGAGCAGCAAGACATAATATTCTTTGATGCGTTCCTTGATGGAGACGGACACCAAAACAGCGGCCAGAGAGACAGCCCCCAAAAGCAGCAGCATCAGGGAGTTTATGCCGTCAACGCCCAGATGATAGGAAATCCCAAAAGGCACGACCCAGGGAACGTTCTGGACGAATTGAAAACCGCCGGCCACATGGTCATAAGCCACGTAAACCCAGACTGACAGGATAAAGGGCACAAGCACGGATATAATTGAAATCCGACGGATAAGGCTGGTTTTGTCAGCAGGCAGCATGCAAACAAAGGCCAAACCCACCAGAGGCAACAAAAGGATCCAAGAAAGATTGGGAGTGAACATAAATTTAAGCCAACAATAAGAACAATAATAACGGAACAATGCCGACAACGAAAATTAAAGTATAGGACTTAATTAAAAACAGGAACAATAAGACAGCACCGAGAACAAAAACCAGGGCATAGGACTGGACAATGCCATTTTGCAAATAACGGAAAGCTTTACCGCCGACACGGGCCAGGTTGGCAATGCCGTCAATGATGGCGCGGTCAATGATCCCGTTTTCGATGCGGAACAAGGCCAGGGCCACATTTTGCTGGATATTATCAACATACCAGGCATAAACAATGTCAAAATAAAATTTATTTTGTAAAACAGTATAGAAAACCCCGAGCTTTGTTACCAAAGGATCGCTCGCCGTGCGTTTGCCGTAGATCATGTATGCAAACCCCAAACCTAAAAGGGCAACAACGGAAGAGATTAAGGCGACCCGCATATTAAGTGATTCAGGGGCTTCCTGCGGAAACAGATAATGAGGTATTCCTATATAACCGCCAATGGCCGAGAGAATAGCCAGGACGATCAAGGGAAGCGTCATCACTGCCGGGGATTCATGAATTTCGTGGTTATGCGCCCCATGACGCGAGGCAGGGGCATCGCCCCAAAAAGCCACAAAGAATAACCGTCCCATATAAAAGGCCGTTAAACCGCTGGCTGTTGCGGCGATCAAATAAAGGACGGTGTTGTTTGTATAAGCCAGGGCCAAAATCCCGTCCTTGCTCCAAAAACCGCTTAAAGGGAAAATACCGCAAAGGGCCAGGGTCCCGATAAGAAAGGTGATGCCGGTGACGGGCATTTTCTTTAAAAGCCCCTGCATGTTCCAGATATTTTGTTCATGATGAAGAGCGTAAATCACACTACCGGCACCCAGGAACAAAAGCGCTTTAAAAAAGGCGTGGGTTGTCAGGTGATACATCCCCTGCATAGGGCCGCCCAGCCCCAAGGCCATGACCATTAAACCCAATTGACTGAGCGTCGAATAAGCCAGTATCCTTTTGATATCATTCTCAGCGACGGCCAGGATGGCGGCCATGAGGGACGTGATGGCCCCTGTATAGGCGATGATCGTCAGCGCTGTGGTGGATGGTTCAAAAATAAAGAAGGTGCGGGCTAAAAGATAAATACCGGCAGCCACCATGGTGGCTGCGTGGATCAAAGCGCTGACCGGTGTGGGGCCTTCCATGGCATCGATAAGCCAGACGTGCAGCGGGACCTGGGCGGATTTTCCAACAACACCGCAGAAAAGCAGCAGGCCGATGATGGTAAGCATGTGAGGATCAATATGGGCAATCACCGGCATTAAGTTTGTGAATTGAAAACTGCGGCCGCTCCCGATATCAGAGACGCTCCATAACAAAATGATCCCGCACAGGAAACCGAAGTCAGATAAACGGTTGACCATGAAGGCCTTGACCCCCGCGTCCGCGGCAGAAGGCTTGGCATACCAGAAACCGATCAAGAGATAGGAAGAAAGCCCCACCAACTCCCAGAAGATGAACAGCTGGATAAAATTATTGGACAGGACAATGCCTATCATGGAGAAGGCGAAAAGGCTTAAATACGCGAAGAACCTGGGGGCGCTGGGGTCTTCATCCATGTATCCTCTGGAATAGATAAAAATGGCGCTGCCGACACCGGTGACGATCAAGAGCATCATGATGGCCAGGGGGTTGATCAGGAAACCGAAATTAATGGTAAGGGAATCAATTGAGATCCAGCTTAAGGATTGCTGGAGTTCTGCCGGAGGATTGGTTTGGAATATTTGAGTAAAGACCAAACAGCTGCAAACAAAAGAAGTTAGGATGCCGGCGATGGCAATCAGCGAGCTGGATGTCTTGCATTTTAAGAAAAATAACGTAATAAGGACACACGCCGCCAGCGGCGCGAAAAAAGCTATCCAGACTAAGTTAGCATTTATCATAAAAGGACTACCATTTCATTTCTTTTAATTCATCAGCCTGTATCGTGGACAGGCGGCGGTACATCACGACGATAATGGCAAGCCCGATGGCCACTTCTGCCGCGGCCACCAGGATCACAAAAAAGACGATCAATTGCCCCGCGTAATCACCGTTAAATTTTGAAAAGGACACAAAAGAAAGGTTGGAGGCTGCTAAAAGAAGTTCCAGTGACAAAAGCACCTTGAGCACATTGCGGCTGGTCATGACACCGATCAGCCCCAGTGAAAAAATAATGCCGCTTAAAATTAGATAGTGTCCTAACATAATGTGACTACTGCAAAACTAAGCAATAGGGCCTTTTCATAGGTTTTCCGAGTCTTTTCCTGTGCTTAACGCGCCCTGGGCCAGCGAAACAATCCCGAAGATCGCGATCAATAAAAGAAATGATGTCAATTCAAAGGGCAGCAGATAATCCGTAAAAAGAATTTTGCCGATGACCTCAATGGTCCCGCGGATCGAAGAGGGCTCCATGGCATGGGCCCTGATAAAACTTTTGGCGGCTAAAGCAAAAGAGAACAGGAACATCAGCCCCACGAAGCTGCCCAACCAGCGAAAACGGGTTTGCTGTTGGGATGAGAGCACAACGGTATTAAGGTTCAGGCACATGACCACAAAGAGGAAGA
>Ga0206804_10214_pt1 | contig 14185 bp, 13 predicted proteins | sample Alteio_BWOrgCont_62_FD_152888 | JGI IMG/M metagenome (GOLD analysis project Ga0206804, IMG submission 152888) | Enriched cells from forest soil in Barre Woods Harvard Forest LTER site, Petersham, Massachusetts, United States -... | ecosystem: Environmental > Terrestrial > Soil > Temperate forest >... | reverse complement strand
GCGTACCCCGCGGCGGTCTAAGCGGGGATATCCCGCACGACCTCGGTTAGCTTGCCGCTATTGATGTCGAAGAAGAAACCGTAGAGCTTAATATTCTTCGGCACCGCCGGGCTGGAACGAAGCAACCCGACGTCATACCTGAGCGATTTTTCGTAGTCCATGATGGCGATGCTTTCGCGATCAAACAACGTGGAGATATCCGCGTGATGGTGATCATGGAACTCCTCGATGAGGAGCTCAGGGGTGTAAGTCGTCGTGCCGCAGAATGAGTGGTGAACTACGATAACGTTTTGAACGTTAAATATATAGTCCATTGCCGCCACTGACAGCAGGGCGGAGGCGGCACGGCCGCCGGCGTTTGCCTCGGCAAATAACGTTCGCGTGTTGCCAACCCGATTGCCGGCGTGGTCGAGGATATTTTCGCCCGGGTAGACCTCATCTCCAAAATGCTCGGCCACCTTCTGTGGGATCTCGGCCGCGCGAGGGTCAAAGCAGTGGATCACGAGGGTCTTCATCGGGATGGCCTGGTTTGCTCCCTCGAACTTGCTCTGATCGAACCCGGGCTGGGTTCTATATTCGTACGCGCTGAACGTCGACATCTTTCCTCCACCTGTTGCGTCGGATCGGGCAAAAAGCAAAATCGCTACCGCGGGTTCGGTTCACTCTCGTCAAGCTGATTTGCTTCGGCCGTCCACTGGCTGGAAGGGCACAGGCAGGGCCATAGCTAACACTGTGAAAGTTCTAGGTTATTGGAAAGCAGTCGGCGACGACTATCCGATATCGGAGTCGACAGCCCGACTCGATGGTTACGGAAGTGCACTGATGCGGGAGTACGCCAGTTCGTAGTTCAATCGGTGAACCGCGGAAAACTGACTTTCCGACGTGGGAAGGATCTTTGGTCTGGACGAAATCGTCGAAGCCCACCGCTGCATGGAGGAAAATAAGGCGGGCGGGAAGATTGCGATACTTACACAGCGTCGAGAGGTATTCTGTTCGCCATGGTAAGCCGTTCAACGGGCCGATTGATGACCGCGTAGTAGCAGTCCTCGATCTGTTTCCACCCCGATCTCATTTCTTTAAGAAGGCATCGCGCTCATGCCGTTAATTCGCCCTTCTCCAGATGATGGACATCCGTAGCATGTTGCGCGGCGTGAGGATCGTGGGTCACCATCACGATCGTCTTGCCGAACTCTTTGTTCAATCGGGACAAAATATTGAGCACTTCCTCCGCCGACGCAGCATCCAGGTTGCCGGTAGGCTCATCGGCAAGAATCAGGGCGGGGTCGGTGACGATGGCGCGCGCCATGGCGACCCGCTGTTCCTGCCCGCCGGAAAGCTGGCGCGGTAAGTGATGCAAACGATCTCCGAGGCCCACGAGTTTGAGAGCCGTGGTAGCGTGCTCGATGCGCTCGGATTTTTTCAGGTTGGTCAGCTTGAGCGGCAGTTCCACGTTCTCCAGCGCGGTGAGCACCGGAATCAGGTTGAACTGCTGAAAGATAAAACCTACGTTCTCATTGCGCCAGTGGGCGATCTCACGATCGCTCAGTTCGCGCAACGCGTGGCCCAATACCGTGATGTCGCCGGAACTCGGCCGGTCCATGGCGGCAATCAGATGCAGCAGCGTGGATTTTCCCGACCCGGACGGTCCCATCAACGCCACGAACTCGCCCTTCTTCACTTGCAGGCTCACATCTTTGAGCGCCACCACGTGAAACTGATCGCGTATGAATTCCTTGGTTAGCTTATTGGTTTCGATGATCGCTTCGCTCATGGATGTTATGCCTTCGCGCGAACCTTGTCGCCGTCGTGTAAGCCGGCGGGCGGGGCGATAATGAGGTCCTCCCCGCCGATGAGGCCTTCTTCGATGCGAACGTTTTGACCGCTGGTGGCGCCGGTCTTCACCGCGCGGCGCACAGCCTTGCCATCCAGCAGCACAAAGACGGCGCCATCCCTAACCGCCAACGCGGGCACCATCACGATTGGTTTAGCCGGCGCTCCCTCTCGGGACACGGGCTTCCGCTCTGCAAGGAACGCCACACTGGCGTTCATCTCGGGCCGCAAATGGTCGTCCGGCCGCTCCACCTTCACTTTGATCTGCACCGTGGCTTTCTGTCGATTGGCCTCGGGGGAGATTTCTTTGATGAAGCCGTCGTATTTCAGGTCGGGAAAAGCGTCGGTGGTGATGATGCCGTGCTGGCCGGAATGGAGTTTTGCAAAATCGTTCTGGCTGATATCCAGTTCCACTTCCAGGTCGTTGAGATCGGCGATGGACACCACGTAGCCTTTGGCGCCGCGGTCGCCCACGAAACTGGTGGTGACGAATTCGCCTTTCTCCACGGCGCGCTCCAGGATGGTGCCGGTGACCGGCGCGCGGATCACGGTATTCGCCAGGTTGGTCTCGGCATAGGCCAGCGCGCCCTTATTCTGCTCCACCTGCCCGCGCAGGGAATCGATCTCCTCCTGTCGCGGACCCAGATGCACCAGATCGTAGGCCTGCTGCAGCGAGTTCGCTTTGTGGACCGCCGAGTCGTAGCGGGACTGGGCATCGTCCAGCGACTGCTGCGAGCCCAGACTTTCCTTGACGGTATTCCGCGCGCGGTCCAGGCTCACTTTGGCGTTTTCCAGATCGGCCTTGGCCGAGTTCAGATTGGCCAGCGCCTGCGCCACTTCCTCCGGCCGCGAACCGTGTACGGCCTCATCCAGCTTGGCCTGCAGACTGGCAAGCTGCCCCTTGGCCTGCTGTACGTACGCCTGATATTCGTCGTCCTCCAAGCGGACTAGCACCTGCCCTTCCTTCACATGGTCGCCCTTATCTACGCCGATCCAACTTACTTTGCCGACTACCTTAGCCGCCAGTTCGATCTTGTGCGCCGCCACAATGTACCCAGTTGCGTTGAGCACCACGCCGTTGGGAGCGCTGGCGGCTGAAATCGCGGTGACGCGCTGCACTTCTACCACCGGTGCGGTGTTCAGGCGCGGGCCCAGAAACGCCCAGGCCCCAACCCCCGCCAGAAGCAGTAGCACCAGGGCGACAATCCAACCGGTGGACCGTTTGGCGCCTCCGCTGGAGCGGCGTTTGCTGCGGTCGATTTGCAGGTTCTTCAGTTCCGCGTCCATCACACCTGCCTGAGCGCTACCAGGATCTCTTTTCGCGCAGCGTTGCTCGCCGGGAACAGGCCGCCGACGGCCCCCAGCAAAACCGCGAACGCGATCCCGATCGCCATGATTTCCAGCGACACGTGGAAACCGAATGCGGTCTCCGCGAAGTTTGAATTGCCGATCCTGCTGGTCACTCCATTAAGCGGCAGCACCATCAGGCAGCCGAGTACGCCGCCAACCCCCGAGAGCAGCACGGATTCCAGAAAAAAGCTCGTCAGGATGCTGCTCTTCGAGAAGCCCAGGACACGCAGCGTGCCGATCTCCCGCGAGCGCCGGGCCACTGCCGCATACATCGTATTCATGGCGGCGAACCCGCTGCCGACGGCCATGATGATCGCCACGAAGATTCCGATGTACTCGATGGGAGCGGCGGAAGCAGTTTGCTGCGAATAGTATTTCGGCTCCGCGACCGCGTTCATATTCAGCCGCCGGTCGTTGTTGATGCTGTTCATCAGCGCTTGCGCGGCCACCGCGTCAGACGCGCGCACCAGCGCCGAACTGAGCGTTTCCATGCGCTGCAGGTCCGACGCAACCTGGTCCAGATCGCCCCAGATCTCGCTGCCCTGCGCGCCGCGGCCGGCGTCCATCACTCCGACGATGTCCCAGTCGCCACGTCCGAAGCGGACAGTTTTTCCTGCTGCCGCCTCCGGATGGTTTGCCGCTACTTCCTTGCCCACTACCAGTTCTCGATGGCCTTTTTCGAACCACCGTCCGCTCACGATTTTGACGCCGTGGCGCATCTCCAACCCGGCCGGTTGCAGCCCGCGGACCACGATATTGGTGCCTTCCCCACCCTTCGACGCCGACAGGTTGATCACCGAGACCACCTCTAACGATGCCAGCGGCTGTCCGTTCTGTCCGACCGCGATACCGGGAGTGAAGAGCAGATCGCGGAATTGCGTCCGCGTAAAGTTGCTGACGATCTCCGACTCCGAGCCCTTGCGCAGCACCACGATCTGCAACGGGTCGCCGGTGGCGGCAAGCGTGGTCTGCAAGCCATCCACCAGCGCCAGGACAGCCAGCAGGACGGCGACGGTGAGGCCGATCCCGAGCGCGGTCATAATCGTTGTGGTCTTCCGCGCCACCAGGTTTCGCAGGTTGTAGGCGAGAGGAATAGACATGCGGGTTAGTCCGAGCTGCGGAGCGCCTCCACAATGGGAGTCCGGGCCGCGCCCGCCGCGGGAATCAGCGAACTGATCAGCCCGATGGCGCAAGCGGTCGCGATACAGACCGACCCCACCGCGAGGTCGAGCGGCGGGGCCGGCGGCAGAAATTGACCGGCCGGACTGTGGGCCACACCGGTGGTAAGCGCAGCCGAAAGCAGGTATCCCAACGCGCCGCCGGCCAGGGAAATCGCCACCGCCTCCCCTAAAATCATCCCCAGAATATTCCCGTTGGTAAAGCCGAGCGTCTTCAGTACACCGATTTCCCGCACTCGCTCGCGCACCGTCATCGCCATGGTATTTCCCGAGACTAGCAGGATAGTAAACATCACGGCAGCGGAGATGGCGATCAGGAACATTTTGATATTCCCCAGGAGCGCAGCGAAGCCTAAAAGGTAGGCCTGCTCGCTTTCCGTCTTAGTCTGCTCCGTGGAGTTGCTGTATTCATCGTCGATGGTTTGCGCAATGCGGCCGGCAGATTCTGTGCCGTCGATCAGCATGGTAAACACCCCGGCAGTTCCTCGCCGATCCTCCGCAAGGGACTGCTCCAGGTATTCCCGGCTGAAGTACATCAGTTCGGTATTGCGGTCGGCATCGAAGATTCCCCGGACTGTGAAATCGTAATTGCCCGGGTAGATATCGCCCATCAGAGTCACCCGGTCTCCGATGTGCAGATTGAACTTGTTGGCTATGTCGCGGCCGATCACGCAGCCCGTCCTGTCGCGCTCGAAGGCGATGCGCTGGTCGTCCGGTATCCTGAGATCCTTGAAGACTTTGAAAATCTTATCCGAATCCACCGCGAACCGCGAGAAGAAATTCTTCGGATCCTTATAGGTCCCGCCGAACCAGTCGCTGATCAGGACCTCGCGTACGCCGGGAATCTGGCGGATGCGATTGCGGTAGGATTCCGGCAGCGTCTGAGTGAGCGATATCTTGTTGCGGGTCACCAGGCGCAGCGCCTGCTCCGGCGTAGGGTCGCTCAAATAGAGCGAATGGTATACCGAGATCATCACGCCCAGGAGGCACATGGAGACGGTGATGCTTGCAATCGTCAGGAATGTCCGCCGGCGATTACGCCATGAGTTCTTCAGGACTAGCGGCAGGAATCGAAACATGGGGTGAGTCCTCTCAGTGTAACCGGTCAAGGGCCTCAATTCGCGGGTATTTGCAGGTCCAAGCTGCAGCTGGCCTCCGCAGGCAGAATCGGTATCCGGAAGCGGCGTAAGACTGGTCAGTTCTCGACTGGCGTTTTATCCAGGTGGTCGATCACCAACATCGGCATGGGCGCCTTCTCCGGCTCCAGTTTCAATCCCAACTGCTGGATTGAAAGGAGCACAGAAGAGCCGGTACTGTCCAGGTTCCAAGGAGGCGCTGATGATTGCCGCCCTCGGGCCACCCGAGAAAGTCCCGTGGGTGGCCACGCTCGAAGCGGGGCCCGACGACCGCCCAATCCGTGACCAACTCTTGGAGCAGTGCGCGGTCATGTCCGACTATTTCGAGAAGCTGCCGGCGGGGCTGGCTGTGTTGCAAGCCGTGGGCATTACGCCGGGGAAGATATTCCGCAGCCGAGACGGTGATCCGCCGCCGGTGCAGGCGTTCCGCGCGCTGACGGCATGGCTCCGGCGCGCGCAAAGACAAGGACGCCTGGCCGACTGCGACGCCGAGACGCTCGCCTCCACGATTCTTGGGGCGCTACGCAACTCGGCCTTTACCGCGCGCGTCTGCGGCCAATCGACGAGCGCCGCCGCCGGTCAGCGCCATGTCGAACGCTTATCGACCTATTGTGGAAGGGAATCGAAGGAGGCGGGCCATGATTGCCAAACTGAGGGGTGACGTTATGGTGGGGCGCACCAGAACTTGAACGTCTGATTTCCTGACGACGAGGCAGGTGCCCTGGGTGATCTCTCTATTGATGGCGTGCACCGTGGGAAAGAGCGGATTACAGAAGCCCCTGCTACGGCATCTGCTCCATTAACAGTGATCGGGAGATGGGCGAAATTGTGTAACTTATTGAAATGATGGAGCGGGAGACGGGGCTCGAACCCGCGACGTCCAGCTTGGGAAAATGACCGTAGATTGAAAATAAACGACAACCGCGTCTACGGCGATGGATTCAGGTGTAAGGAAATCAGCAACTTCCGGCTCTCCGCCTTCAGACCACCGCTTAACTGAGTGAAAGTGGAGTGAAGGTTTGCCATTGCGTCTCCGGGTCATTGCGGTTCTCGCCGGAGGAGCAATCCTAAAAGGAAATGGAGACCTGCCGTGCACCTCAACCAACTGCTCATTCCCGTGATCGCCAGCCTTTTGGCGGTCAACCCATCCCTGGCCGCCGACGCTGCATTCGTCGGCGTTACCGCCAACGACCTGACGCCCGACCGGGCCACTGCACTGAAAATCAACCACGGTGCCGAAATCGTCGCAGTGACGCCCGACTCGCCGGCCGCCAAAGCGGGCGTGAAGGAGAAGGATGTGGTTGTCTCCTTCAACGGCGAGACCGTAGCCGACGCGAAGAACCTGACGGCGTTGATACGTCAAACGCCAGCCGGGGCCTCGGTTAAATTGGACATCGTCCGAGGCGACAACCAGGCGTCGGTGATCCAGGTCCAGACGACCACGCCACCGGCTGATCCGGCGACAGCAAGCGCACCAACTCCGGGTTGTGCAGCCACCGTCGGAAAAACCTTCATTTATGAGTCCATCTTTACCGCGATCGCCTGTGCAGCCGATTTCTTCTTTTTTGGCGGTGCGTTCTGTGGCGTCATCGTCGGTACAGCCGTTGTGAGCGCGCCAGCCACTGCCGCGGCTGCTTGTGCAAGCACTCCGGCTCAACACTAGACAGAAACATCATCGAGTCGATCGGCATAGGGGCGGCGGTCACCCGCCGACCCCTGCCACACCACCGTACGTACGGGTCCGTATACGGCGGTTCGAGATGGTTACGTCAACGCTTCCTCGAACAATGACGGAAGTCCGAGCGATTTGAAGTACGCATTGGAAAGCCCAACAGACAGGGCCTTCGCCTTCGCGAGGTACCAGGGGCCAAGCCCGCTGCCAGCGGTGTTGCTTGCCAGCCGCGAACGCACCCCGAGTTCCAACAGTGCTGCCCGGCGACGGCGCGGTGTTTTCCACTGCCGCCACAGAGCCGCCCTGAGTCGCAACCGGACCCAGCGGGTTAAGCCGATCAACACCTCTGGCGTTTCGCAGAATCCGAAATAGCTGAGCCAACCCCGCATATACGGAGCCAGTTCCTCTATCGTCGTTTTCATGCTGACACCCTTTGCCCGTCGCGTGATCTCCCGGATTCGTTGCTTAAACCGATCCAAGGCCTTGGGCGCAATGACGCGCTTGACCTCCGGACCAGCCGTGAAGCTGAACCCGAGAAACTTTCGCTCCTGCGGTCGTGCCACCGCACTCTTCGCCTCATTTACCTTGAGCTTGAGCTTTTGCGCGATGAATTGCGTAACGCTCTCCATCACCCGTTGCCCCGCCCGCTCGCTGCGAACGTAGATATTACAGTCGTCCGCATATCGAACGAAGCGATGGCCCCGGCGCTCCAACTCCCGGTCGAGTTCATCGAGCACGAGGTTACTGAGCAGTGGCGAAAGTGGACCTCCTTGCGGAGTCCCTTCCACGCTCGGGTTGACCAACCCGTTCTCCATCACCCCGGCCTTTAAGAATGCCCGGATGAGTTTCAGCAGCCGCTTGTCCTCGACCCGTTTGGCGATCTGACCCATCAGTTTGTCGTGCGAAACTCGATCGAAGAATTTCTCCAAGTCGAGATCCACGCACCAGCCATGGCCTTCGGCGATATACTGCTGCGCCTGTGCCACCGCCTGATGAGCCGACCGCCCCGGTCGGAACCCATAGCTGTGATCGGAAAACGTCCGGTCCCACCGCCTCTGCAGAACCTGCATCACCGCTTGCTGGATGAATCGATCCAACACCGTCGGGATGCCAAGCTTGCGCACCCCTCCGTCCGGCTTGGGGATTTCCACCCGCCTCACCGGTTTCGGTTCATAGGACCCGTTCAGCAGTTGTTCCCGGATGGCTGGCCAATGCTGTTTCAGATAATCCTTGAGGCCGACGACGGTCATCCCGTCGACGCCCGGACTACCTTTATTGGCCCTCACCTGCCGCAATGCTGACTTCAGGTTTTCTCGCTCACATACAGCCTCCATTAATCGATTCGTGCTGGCTGGGTTTTCGGTTCCACTCATCGCCCCGGACGATTCAGTCTCTTCCCTTCCCGCCTCCCGGGCTTCACCCGTCCCCGCCCTTGCTCATCTGGTTTTCTCTCTCTTCCCAACCGCCTTCGTCGGCTGCCTTCCCCGGCCCACTTCCGCCGCCGGTTTCCCGATCACGCGGCTTTCACCGCGCTTGAAGTACTACACAGCCGTCCGTCTACTGACAGAGCGTCGCTCGCCACTTCGCTCGCGCTTATAGGTCTGCTTACTCCGGTGCCAACCGCAGACTCTGCCAGTCCTCCTGAGGTCACGCGCTGTTCTTCCGTACCGTGCCATCCGCATACACCTTGGTGCGGTGGGTGAATGAGAACGCCTTCGCCTTCGTAGTGCAGGCTCGACCTTGCCCCACCTTTGGCCGACCGGTTCATCTTGGGGCAGCCCCCATCGATTACAGCCCGGTACTTCTCCTCATGCCCTTCGGATTCCACCTCACGATGGACACCCTGCCCTCCGGGAACCGCAAGCGGTGGCTCCAGGTCCGCCTTGATCTGTCTCCGGCTTTCGCCTTCGTGCCCGTTTAGGCTTCTCCATACCTTCCTCTCTCCCGGCCCGCGAGGCATTACCCCCGCGTTCGGATATGGCGCTCCTCATTCGAGCGCCAGAGGGACTTGAACCCTCCCGATCAAACGCGCTGCTCAGCGCACACTACGCCCTCTGCTGACTTCTGCCCCGCGGTCAAGCTGCCTTTCGACAGCCTCAGTCGCCGAAGCGACACGGAGCAGATCTCCTGGGGTAATCTCAGCCGTCTTCCGTGCGCAATCGCCGGATCTACGCCTCGCATCTTTGATGGATACGGACTTCGCGGTAAGTTGCCCGCTCGTCCGACGCTGACGCCTTGTACCCGGTTCTTGTCCATCGACTCGCACTTTTGCTATACGCTTCTTTCAGACCCCACCTCGCGGCGGTAGCCCTTGCGTTCTCGCTAGCCCTTCACCTCCATCAGGTTGGGCAGAGGACTTTCACCTCCAAACTGCTGAGCATGCCCAGCACACAACTAAGCGATGCCCGGTAGTGGGGTCAGATGGGAGACAATGATCCCCTACTGGGGTTGCGCTACTTGCCTGCGCGGCTCCAATGCACTGAAAAATCTACTGGTGCGAGCTGAAGATCCACCATCATGATGGCCGTCATTGACGGCGCGGGGTCGGGTGGAATCGGGCTAGAATGCAGTATGCCACTTGCGCCGCAAGAGTTTCAGGAACGGATCAAAGCTGAAGTCCGTGCTCATTATGCCGCAACTCGTGTGCCGCTCCTTCTCTCGCACCTCGGTGCTGAAATCGAAAAAGAGGACGCGTGGCCGACGGACCGTGGCCATCGGAATCTGAAGCAACTCATTCTTGATACTTGCGCGCCCGATCTCGATATTGTTCGTGATCGGCGTTCTCCGGCATATATCGCCGTCGTTACCCCTGATATCCGGGCGGATGTTGAAGCTCAGATCGCTCAGCGCTTCAGCGAGACTGAGGTTGCCCCGGTTCGCTTAGAGGATGTCGTCAAGCCAGTGCTGCTCGCGTTTTGCATCAACGTGGTCGAGCGCCCCGTATATGTGAAGAGGACGAGACCGTTTCGTTACGAAGTCGGCTCCATCCCTGAGGACCGCGCTGGTGAATACATCATCGTCGAGCGTGAATACCGTCGTCCTGGACTGCGGATCGATAATCCACACCTTTTATCCCATACCGATCGCAAGGATCTTGAAAACCGTATTCAACGGTGGGCGACGGTGCATGAAGTATCGATGGACCAGTTCTCACGCCTCGCACCCGAAGAGAACGAGGTGCAGGAGCCGCAAGGAAGGACTGCCCTTGATCGGCTCCTCTCCGCACAAGCGCCTGATGTGGCACAGCGTCTGATGATTCCTGCCGACATCGCGCAAATCTTATCTCGGATTCGATAGGCCAGAATTATGTCGAAGCCGAAGCAGAAGCGGCGCGTGCTGCCGGTGCCAGCGCAGCCTTCCACGAATGCAGTGGATCTTTTCCTGTTGGCTGGGATTCCCAATCCCCTACATACAAGAATCGAAGAGTTTTTGCAAACGCTCACGGGGTCTCACGCCAAGGTCATCGCGACGCCGTTTCCCACCTATGATGCTCCGCTCTATCGTGAGCGGTCAGTGCAGACGCTTTTTACTGCTGGGGCTAGGTTCGCGATTCGGCGCTTGAAAAACCGGAGTGACGATCAGACGGCCCGACCGAGACGCATAGCCTTATTCTATGTACCTGCTGCGGATGATGAACTCTTGATGAGTGCGTTTGATTTCTTCGTATTCCCTGTTCCCTTACGCGATTTGGAGATGTACGATAAGGCGGGTAGGCAGCGGCGTCACCTGCGAGCGGAGTGCGAAACAGCAGTACGGAAGGCATGGGAAACGTACCGGCAGTTCCTGGTCGGATCGTTGCAAGCTCGCATCGAAAGTAGAAGGTCGCACGAGCCATTGCTGCTCCCGCCCGTGAATTTCCATCTGCCCACTGAGCGTCTCAGACGGGTATTTTCCGAATTATCGCGTGGTACTCGTGCTTGGGACAACACGATGCCAGAGACCATCGTCGCGGAAACATTTGATAATGAGCGCCTTCCAGGCTTCCTTCGACCGCAAGAACATCAGGCGATCTTCAAGGATGCGCGGGGCGTGGTGTTTCCGTGTTCACGCGCAACACAAATGCACGGCTTGCACGAGATGAACCCGGACGCGGATGCTTCAATCCTCCGGGAGCTATTGCGGAGCGCGTACCGTTTTGGCACCTCGTTGCCGCAAGGGTTTCACCACGACGCGCAGTATGAATATGGGCGACCGTTCGACGAGATGTCGTTCGATTGTTCACAAAAAGGACCGTGTCTCGTCACTGGAACGCATGCGAATATTTATCCGAATGATTTTGTGAATTACTGATTCTGGAGCAAATAAAATGCCGCAGCTGCTACTAAGTAGCTGCCGCGGCGGATAAATCTCGAACGCCTACTTTGGTTGCGTTTAACCTACGTCCCAGCCGGTCGGTTGGAATAGCAGAAGCTACTCAACCACAGCGCTTCCAGCTTGCGCCGGAACCGCCGGACCCAAAATCGGGTCATCGGATCTCAGGGCCGAAGCCCTGACGTTTTTCCGCCCTCTTCGGGTCGGTCCACGCGGATGCCATTAAAGCACCGTAGTCCGTTCCTCTTCATCATGCCAAGAATCCAACGCCTCAGTCAACCGACACAGTCCTGTCGGTTCTTGGGCCGAGCGAAGATTTGGCGAATATGGTAGTCTTGCCGGTATGGTGCCTGTACCTTTTCGTAACGCCCTCGGCATCGCACACGGTGCTACGGGATTCGTGACGTGGACGCGTGGAGTATTCATTGCTGTCACTGCTGCGGTCCTGAAGTGCCTCTTGCAGCCGAAGCCAATGATCTCGTGGGACGCATTGTACTTCACGTTTGCGGCTGCTCTTTTGTGGTACGTTCTCGTCTTTTTCAAGCATTTGATCTTCACGGTGCCGATCACGCTGTACGCCAAGATCGCAACCCTGGAACAGGAGAAGACTAGGATTGAAGGGGATCGTGACCGGCTTGCCGTAGGTGTGCATGCGGCCCACGACGAGGGAGCCCGGATCGCGCCGCTCCTTGTCACGATCGCCACGTTGAAGACTGATGCCCGCGAGATCAAACGCCGATGGCCGACATGCACCTTCGTCAAATTCCCAACCCACCGCCTAGCTTGGAGCCCTTTCGTTGGTCAGCCAGAGACCGGCGAACAAAACCCCGCGACGCTGGACAAATGCATCGCATGGCATGACACCCTTCTCGGGTTCCTCGCCAGCACGAATCGTAGCCTCCCCCGACCACTGGACTTCGACGGCACAATGGCATTCCTGGATCAGGAAGAACGCATCATCCGCGGTCTCGAACCCCCTCCACCTCCGCAGCCACCGACTACAAACTTATCGGAGAAGCAGGACCTGTACGGGAACCCGTTGTACGAGCACATGCTCTACTAAACTCGAACACGGCAACCGACACCCTAATCATTGGTCGCGCCTCTCTTCCCGTTCCCTTAGAAAGTTATGGATGCTTTGTTGCAGCGGTTGAAAGAATTGGATCGTGATAGGTTCGAGGGGCTGGTTTTTCAGTTGCTTCGGGAGCGGTATCCTGGCGCGGATATCCATCGCGTTGACGGTGTTGGTGGTGATGAGGGTGTTGACACGTTCATGGGCAGCCTCGCAGGCGGTTGCACGGTGTGGCAGGCGAAGTCCTTCCCGAATGGTATCCGGGCGGTGCAGCGTAAGAACATCAGGAAGTCCCTCCAGCGCGTGCTCGACGCTCATCATCCTGATCATTGGGTGTTGTGCACGAGCATTGATCTCGATATCAAGGGGCACAAGTGGTTGCAGGAATTAAAGGCCAAGTATCAGGGGATGATCGCGATTGACTTGTGGCCAGCCAGCGAGATCGCTCTCGAGGTCTTGCATCGCAAAACCATCCGTGATTATTACTTTCCCGACCTCGGCGTCAACGTCGGGGCGCTGCGAGCCCTCATCATGAACACGGGGGCCTATGACGATGATGACCTCAAGAATCTAACGGTAGAGAATGCGCAGCAGTACCTTGATCGGCTGTCGCTCAGTGACGCTCGGTTTCGGTACGAGTTCGTCGTCAGCCCCGAGCAAGCACCAAAACCCTCTCCTGGTTCCTGGTTTACTATTCAGAATGGTTCGACGCTGATTAATGCGTACCCGCGTGATATCCAGGCGCTTCGTGATGATCCGGTGACCGTGCAGGTCCGCCTGAAAGACACGGGCGTGGAGAAAATGCAGGAGTTCCTCAAGACCGGGCGCGCTACGAATTTCACGATAGATGAGCTCGTCTCGGCACAATCAACGTTAGGCCTTCCAGGGTTGCGCGAGCAGACGCAACCGTTGTCCTTTCAGCTCGGCAATCGTTCCATCACGACGCCATTACACTATCGTGTGACATTCGGCGTTCACCCACACGCGGTCGTATACGAGCACGTTCCATTTCGGATCACAAGCGTCGGGACGGACGAGGCCGAGTTCACGAGCCAGGGCAAGCAACCGTTCACCTTGCAGTTCGTGCTTCGTGACAAAGTTGGGCGGTTCACGATTCAGGAAGCGTTGCAGGGAGCGCCCATTGCTGCCGTGAAGAAGTATGCTGATGCGCTCCTCGCGCTGCGTGATGGGGGTCAGATTGAACTCTATGATTTGGAGAATGAGCGCGTCCTTGGTCGGTTCCAAAACGGCGGCGACGTGGTTCCCGTGCTCGATGACCGCATGCTCCGACTCATCACGGATATGGCACGTGTCGCGAGTGCGTTTCGCGTACCCCTGGTGCTGCCGGAATTCCTGACTGCCGACGACGCGTCGGCCCTCCATTGGTTGGTATGCTTCCTCGACGGGACCATGCCATCGCTCGGTCAGGTGACAACGGAGGTGCTGCATGACGAGAACTTGCGCTCCTGGGTTGCCGCCACGGTGAGCGGTGATGGGTCACCAGGGTTTAAGCTGTCCAACCCCGGCATTACGGTGACGTTCACCGGAGTACCCATCGAGACTGGACCATACGAGGTCTTCCTTGATCGCATCGAGTTCCTGGCGCCGGAACAAACATTCCACGCTGCGCAGACGA
>Ga0206804_10201_pt1 | contig 14191 bp, 8 predicted proteins | sample Alteio_BWOrgCont_62_FD_152888 | JGI IMG/M metagenome (GOLD analysis project Ga0206804, IMG submission 152888) | Enriched cells from forest soil in Barre Woods Harvard Forest LTER site, Petersham, Massachusetts, United States -... | ecosystem: Environmental > Terrestrial > Soil > Temperate forest >... | reverse complement strand
CGCCTGGCGGCGGCTCCGCTGACGGCGACGTCGGTCTCCTGCTTGGAGACGGAGTCCTGCTTCAGGAGGTTCTGGTAGCGCTCGGCGGTGGTGTCGGCGAGCGAGAGGTTAGCCTGCGCGCTCTTCAGATCGGCCTGTGCGACCTGGAGCTGTTGGTCGATCTCGGGGGTTTCGATGATCGCCATCAGCTGGCCTTGCGTAACGTGCTGGCCGATGTCGACGAAGAAGTTCTTCAGGTAGCCGTTGGTGCGGGCGTAGATGGGCGTGTCGTTGAAGGCTTGCGTATTGCCAGGGAGGGCGATCTCACTGGCTTCGCCGGTGACGATGGGACGGATGACGCTGACAGTGAGCTCTGAGCTGGCGTGAGTCGATTGAGCAAGCTGATGCTCGTCCGCAGAGCGCGCGCCGATGCCCCAGATGATTCCGACGATGAGCAGCAGAGCGACGATGGCAAGCGCGATCCACGGGCCTTTGGATTTGCTGCTTGCAGTGTCGACCGCAACGGTGACGTGCCGGGGCGCGTCGACGTGCGTGTAACTTGTGGACGGGGTTGTCATGTCAGTGTTGACGTCAGTCGGCATTTGGCGTTCCTCAGGCATGGACGTGTTCAGGTCGCTGTGCGGGCTCGTGTGGCTCGTGATGCTGGCCGCGGCCGTGAAGGAGCGCGAAGACAGCGGGGACGAAGATGAGTGTGGCGATGGTTGCTAGGGTCAGACCGCCAATGACGGCGCGACCGAGCGGGGCGTTCTGCTCTCCGCCATCGCCGAGGCCGAGGGCCATGGGGATCATGCCGATGATCATGGCAAGTGCCGTCATGAGGACGGGACGGAAGCGCGTCGCACCGGCGTCGATGGCTGCGCGAATGGCGTCGCCGGTCTCAAGCAGGCGATCCTTGGCGAAGGAGACGACGAGAATGGAGTTCGCTGTCGCAACGCCCATGCACATGATGGCTCCCATCAGCGCGGGCACGGAGAGCGTGGTACGCGTGAAGAAGAGGAAGAGCACGATGCCGGAGATGGCTGCGGGCAAAGCCGTAATGATGATGAACGGATCAAGCCACGACTGGAAGTTCACAACGATGAGCAGGTAGACGAGCACGATGGAGAACAGCAGACCGAAGAGCAGGCCAATGTAGGAGCTGTTCATCGTGTCGACCTGGCCACGCATGCGGATGAAGTTTCCGCTCATCAGCGAGCCGCTGTTCTGGTTGATGATGCGCTGCACGTCGCGCGCGACCGAGCCGAGATCGCGGTCCTGAACATTCGCGTAGACGTCGAGCGTACGGCGTATGTTGTATTCGCTGACGACAGGCGATTCGGTGGAGCGCGACAGCGTTGCTACGTCGGCAAGTATTTCAGGTTTGGTTGCGCCCGAGGCGGTAAGTGGAATGTTTTGGAGATCGTTCAGCGATTGAATCTGATACTGCGGCGTCTGCGCGATGATGCTGTAGGTCACACCGTTGTTCGGATTGAGGAAGAACATCGGTGTGAGCTGCGATGAGCCGGAGAGGATGTTGAGTACCGAGGAGCCAACGTCCTTCTCGCTATAGCCACCGTTCTGTGCCTTCGTACGGTCGACGCTGAGGTCAAGCACCGGGTAATCGTCTGGCTGCTGCAAGCGTGCGTCGACGATGCCAGGTACCTGGCGAATCTGCTGGAGGACGCGGTCGGCGACCTTGCGGTTGCCGATGTCGTCGGTACCGTCGATCTGGACGTCGATGGGTGCAGGCAAGCCGAAGTTCAGGATCTGCGAGACGATGTCCGCAGGCAGGAAGTAGAAGGTGGTGCCTGGAAACTCAACGGGAAGCTTCTTGCGCAGTTCGCGGATGAAGTCTGCCGTCGGAGAGTGTTTTTCTTTCAGGGAGACGATGATGTCGGCGTCACCTGCACCGAAAAGACCGCTGGTGGCATGCTGCGTGTTCAACGTTGAGTAGGGTAAGCCAATGTTGTCGAGGACGGTGTCCATTTGCGACGACGGGATCGTCTGACGGATCGAGTTCTCGATCTCGTCACAGAGGCGTGCAGTTTCTTCGATGCGCGTTCCGGTCTTTGCGCGGATATGGAGGATGAAGGTTCCGTTATCTGAAGACGGGAAGAAGTTCTGGCCGAGGAACGGGATGAGCAGAAGAACCACCGCACAGCAGCCAAGAAAGATGGGAATAAAGAACCTGCGCGCAGCGACAAGGCGCGTGAGAAGGGCGCTGTATGCGGCGCGGACTCGCTCAAAGGCGCGTTCGAAGGCGCGTTGGAATCTTGCCAACGGATTCTGTGATGGAGCGCCGTGCTCATCGTGTGCTTTGAGCAGGTACATCGCCAGCGTCGGCACGAGAGTTCGCGAGAGGAGGTACGAGGCGAGCATCGCGAAGACGACGGCTTCTGCGAGAGGAACGAAGAGATAACGTGCGACGCCGGCAAGAAAGAACATCGGCAGGAATACGATGCAGATGCAGAGAGTCGATACGAGCGCAGGGACGGAGATCTGCGCGGCTCCTTCGAGGATGGCGTTGTGAAGGTCGTGACCTTCTTCGAGGTAGCGCTCGATGTTCTCGATTGTGACGGTAGCGTCGTCGACGAGTATGCCGACGGCAAGCGCGAGGCCGCCAAGCGTCATGATGTTGATGGTTTCGCCGAGCAGGCTCAGGATGATGATCGAAGTAAGGATCGAGAGCGGGATGGAGACCGCAATGATCAGCGTCGAGCGCCACGAGCCGAGGAAGAGCAGAATCATCAGGCCGGTGAGCGTGGCGGCGATGATGGCCTCGCGAACCACGCCGACGATTGAGCCGCGGACAAAGATCGCCTGGTTATTGATGGGAGTGATCTTCAAATTCGACGGCAGGCCGGAAGCGATGCGGGGAAGCATCGCGAGTACGCCCTGCACAACGCTGAGAGTGGAGGCAGAACCCGATTTGAGAACGCTGAGGAGAACGCCGCGACGGCCGTCCTGGCGAACGATGTTGGTCTGGGGGATGAAGCCGTCGGAGACTGAAGCGACATCTTTGATATAAACCGTTGCTCCGTTGACCTGCTTGATCGGCAGGTTGGCGAGGCCCTCAACGGTGGTCGGCGTGCTGTTGAGGCGGATGTCATACTCGTTGGAACCGATCTTTGCTGTCCCGCCCGGTTCAACTACGTTCTGCTGGTTCAGAGCGTTAAGGATATCCAGCGGCGAGAGTCCCTTGGCCTGCATCAAGCTCGGATTCAGATTGACCATGATGGAGCGCTGCTTGCCGCCGTACACGTTCGGAAGCACGGCGCCCGCAACGGTGACCAACTGAGGACGGATGAAGTTTGAGCCGTAGTCATTGAGCTGCTGCTCGGATAGTCCGTTGCCGGAGAGACCGAGTTGAAGAATGGGAACACTCGAGGCCGAAAAGTTGATGATCTGCGGCGGAAGAATACCCGGTGGCAGCTGCCGCAACATGAACTCCGAGGCGGAGGACACCTGTGCATTCGCGGTCGAGAGCGAGGCACCAGGTTGCAGGTAGACCTTAATGATTGCCTGACCATTCAGGGTGGTCGACTCAGTGTGCTGAATGTTGTCGACCAGGGTCGTGAGAGCCTTTTCGAAGGGTTCAGTGACGCGGCCGTCCATCTCCTCAGCGTTGAGTCCGGTGTACTGCCAGGCGATGGACACGACAGGAATGTCGATGGTGGGGAAGATGTCTGTGGGTGTGCGCAGGATCACTACAGGGGCGGCGATCAGGATGAGGATCGCCAGCACTATGAAGGTGTAGGGCCGGTTGAGGGCCAGACGCACGATCCACATGAAACAACTCCCGGAGACGAGAGATGTCCCCAGTTAAAAGGACATCATAGATCTAAGCTGTGATTCGCAGTTCTTTCCGACGCATCCTATCGGAAAAACCGATAGGATGCGGTTATGGAGCTGAGACATCTGCGGTACTTTCAGGCAGTTGCAGAGCTTGGCAGTATGACCGCCGCCGCCAGGCAACTGTACGTCTCGCAGTCGGCGATCAGCGAACAGATTCGCGATCTGGAACATGAGCTCGGCTGCGCGTTGCTGGACCGTTCGGGAAGGCAGTTGCAGCTGACCCCGCAGGGTCAGGTGTTTCTGGAAGAGGCGCGGCGAACACTGGAGGCGGCGCAGCGGGCGATCGATGTAACGCGCAAGGCTGCGCACGGCGAGGTGGGCACGCTGACCATTGGGTTCTTCTTGTGGGGAACGGCTGGTTTCTTTCCGCGGATCATTCGTGAGTTTCGAAAGCTTCGCCCGGGGGTGCGGCTGTCGCTGGTCGACATGCATGCCACGCAACAGATCGCGGCGCTCGAGGCCGGGAATATTGATGTCGCTCTGACGCGGCCGTTGCAGCCGCCCCTGGACAAGGTCTTTCGGTCGGAGCTGCTGTTTCGTGATCCTGCGGTCGTGGCCATGCGGCCGGATCATCGGTTGGCAGAGCGTACGGTTGAGGTGCGCGATCTCGCGGAGGAGCGGCTGGTGCTGGCAGAGCGGCGGTCGAACACGGAGTTCTTCGACAGCATTGTGGCGGTGTGTGCGGCGGAAGGGTTCTCGCCGCAGATTGTGAATACGGCGGGGACCTGGTCCGGGGTGTTGACGCTGGTGGAGGCAGGTGAGGGGATCGCGCTGGTGCCGTCGGGGGTGAGGACGCTGCGAATTCGTGGGTTGGTCTTTCGACCTTTTGCGGGTGTGCTGTCGGCGGGGCTATCGGCGGTGTGGGATCCGAGGCGTGAGGGGCCGGCGTTGCTGGAGTTTTTGCGGCTGGTGCGGGAGCACCGTGACCGGCTCGAGCGCGGCGAGGCGAAACTGGATTGAATCGCGGGAAAAAAGCGGGCACATCCGACGCGCGTAGGATGTGCCCTTTGGGAGGAGTTGTGAACGATCAGAAGGTCAGTTGCAGCGACATCTGAATCTGGCGAGCGCTGCCGATTGTGTGGCCTACGACCCCGAGTCCGTAGGGTGCGTTGTAGAACTCGTTCGGAGGCGTGCCCTCCTGCGGGGCTTCGTCGTAGAACTCGTTCTGCGAGACCTCGTTGCCGGGGACGTCGAAGCTCGATGTGTTGGTGAGGTTGTAGATGTCGAAGGTGTATTTGAGGATGTAGCGCTCGGTGAACTTGGTGGTCTTGATGATGGAGGCGTCGGCGCGGCGCTGGAACGCCTGGCGGAAGATGTTGCGCTGGCCGGTGGTGAAGTCGGTCTCGTAGGGATCATTGGATGGGATGCCACCGTTGAAGGCGCCGGGCGCGATGAGCGGAACGCCGAAGCAGTCTGATTTGAGAGCCTCGTCACCGAATGCGCCGGACTTGCCGGTCTTGGCTGATTGCGCAGTGCAACCGTTGACGAGCGGAACGATGGGATTGGTGATGCCGTTAGCGGTCGAGTAGTAGACGCTGCCGACGGCGCCGGAGAAATCGATCACGCTGTAGGGCTGGCCGCTCTGCAGAACGGTGAGGCCGACGAGCGACCAACCGTTTGCGAAGTAGCTGGCGAGATTGTGCTCGTGGATCAGATTTGGCATCTGGAAGACGTAGTTGAAGTTGATGACGTGCGTGCGGTCGAAGTCGGCGGAGGCGTAGCCGTCGCGCAGGTTCAGCGGATTGTTGCCGTTGTAGAAGAGGCCTAGGCCGCTCTGCTCATCAAGTGCGTGTGAGTAGGTGTAAGAGGCGGCGATCTGGATGCCGTGGTTCATGCGCTTCTCGAGATGGGCGGTGAGTGCGTTGTAGGCGTCGACGCCCGCCGCGCGGTAGGAGATGGATTCCGCAGCATAGCCGATGTAGGGAACGCGGTGGTCGACGTTGCCACCCTCGTAGTCCTGGCGATAGGGCTGGCCGTTGGGCAGATTGATGGGAACGAAGTTGTTTGAGACGGTGTAACCGTAGGAGTAGATCTCGCCGTGAATGGGGCTGCTGGGGTTGGCGATGCCGGGCTGATTGAAGGGAACCGGAATGACCTGATGACGGCCGAGGTTGCCGACATATCCCATCTCGACGGCGAGGTCCTTGCGCGGCTGCCATTGGATGTCGAGCGTGTAGTTGTACGTGTAGGGCAGCTTGTTCGTGCGGTCGTAGACGCCGAGTGAGACAGGCTGTCCGTAGTCCTCGATCTGAGCGATGTTGGGAAGATATTTGTTGAGGTCAGAGGCTTGGGGATTGGTTGGCGGAGCTGACTGGACGGAGCCGTAAGGATTTGCGAGGTTGCCCATGATGGCGTCCTCAGGACCGCCGTTGCCTGCGCCGCCGCAGGTTGAGATGTAGCCTTCGTAGAGGTACTGAGTTTCCTTTGGGCAGGATTGCGTGGTGACGAACGGGAGCTGCTGATTGACGCCGAAGGGGCCACCGGTCACTGTGCCGATGGCGTAACCGGGGGAGAAGTAGCTGAAGAGTTCGCCGCGGTCGTAGTACATGCCGAAGCCGGTGCGCACGACGAGGTTGTTGTGGAACTTCTGGGGCTGCCATGCGGCGCCAAGGCGAGGGCCGATTCCCCACTGGCGTCCGGTGAGTGTCGTAGGGCCGACTCCGTGCGTGCCATTGGTATTGTTGCCGGCGATGATGAGTCCGGAGTTCTCGATGGTGTCGCTGGTCGCGTTGTACTGGTAAAGACTCGGTTCGAAGTTGAAGAGGCGACCGTACTTTTCACTGAGGCCACCGTTCCAATCGTAGCGGATGCCAGCGGTGAGGCTGAGGCGCGGTGTGATCTGGAATTTGTCCTGCACGTAGCTGCCGAGTGTGTTCGCGCGATAGTAGCGATTGGCGTCGCCTTGAAGGAACGATGAGACATAGAAGCCGGTCGAGGAACTGCCGGGCGACACCTGGCCTTGCGCGAACTGACTGAAGTCGTCCGTGGCGACGGTGCCGGCATTCGTGCGGTGGTCGATGGTGTTCAATTGCGTGTAGGCGTAGCTGGTGCCGAAGCTGACAGTGTGACGGCCAAGCGTCCAGATAGCGTCACCCTTGGGCTGCCAGCGGTTCTGAAAGACGCCGGTGTTGGAGCTTTGACCTTCAGCGTTGGGGCCGATGTTGAGGATGCCGGGCGAAGGGAGACCTTCGCTGTAGTCGCCGAGCACGTTGTAGATGGAGACGCCAGGAAAGTAAGTTGATCCGAAGGTATTAATCGACACACTGCCGAGAGAGCCGCCAGGAATGCTGGAGGGGCCGAAGGCCTGCTCGTTGGTGGCCCAGTTCTTCTCGCGGATGAAGCCCATGGTCTCGGTGGTGCTGAGGGTGGGCTTCACAAGATAGGTGTTGATGATCGAGAAGACCTGAGCGCCGGAGTCGAGATGCTCGGTGAAGCCGGGAACGCTGGAGAAGGCGTACGGCGCGATGGTGGGGTCGTGTTGGTAGAAGTACTTCAGCGATAGAGTGTCTTTCGCAGTGGCGTTGTAGTCGATATTCGCGACAGCGAGATCAGCCTTGAAGCGTCCGGTGCCGGGAAGGAAAGCGTTGTATGGATGCGTGGGCGTAGGCGTCACGCCGGAATCATTGGGGATGAGCCACCTGCCGGGCTCGCCGGGCAATGCCGGTGAGTTGAAAAGGGCGAGTGCCGTTCGATCCATCTGACCAGCAGTGAATGGAGAGCAGCCGAACTCCTCCTGATCGGAGGGTGAGCAGAAGGAGTTGTTCACGACGTTGGCAAAGCCGGCAGCTGTACGGTTTGCGTCGCTGAGCCCAACAGGAACGTCGAGGAATCCGTCGCCGATCTCCTGGTCGGAGACATGAAGATGCTGGTAGGCGACGAAGCCGAAGAGCTTGTCCTTGATGATGGGACCGCCGAAGGTGCCGCCGGCGATCCAGCGATGCAGCGGAGGATTCTTCTGATCCTCGGGAATGTCGGCGTCGTTCTTGAAGAAGAACGGAGCGGCATTAATCCAGTTTGTACCTCGATGACCGTAGAGCGAACCGTGATACTGATTCGTGCCAGCGGTAGTGCTGAGCGAGATGTGCGCGCCGGAGGTGGAGCCCTGCTGTGCGTCATACATGGAGGCGTTGACCTGGACCTCTTGAACAGTCTCCGGCGCAGGAGTTGGAATTGCGTTGCCGATGGAGAGATAGATGGATGCGACAGATTGAATGACGCCTCCGGCTCCAAGACTGCTGGAGACGCCGGTGCTGTTGATGACGCGCGCGGAGCCGACCTGGCTCGTGCTCTTGCCGTTGAAGAGGTTGCTGGCGTCGATTCCGTTGAGCGAGAAGCTGTTAGAGGTGTCGCGCTGACCGTTTGCCCAGATGGGCTGATTGCCGAGGCCCGAGTTGGCGCCTGTGCCGCCGGGTAGCTCTGCGTTGACGCCGGGCGAGAGGATGGCAACGCCGGTGAAGCTGCCCGTTGGCAATGGGATGGACTCGATCTGCTGTTTGTCGAGCACGTAGCCGTTGGTCGTGTCCACCGCATTGAGCAACGGGTTCACATCGACGGTGACCGATTCATTGACGGCCCCGACGGCAAGCTGTGCGGGAAGAGTGACGGTGCGGTCAGCCTGAACCACTATGGCTGGGAATCGCTGTGTTGTGAAGCCGTCGTGCCTGAAGGTGAGGGTGTATGAGCCGATCGGCAGATCGTTGAGCGTGTAGGTGCCTTGTGCATTCGTGTGCGCGTTGCGTGTGAGCTTGGTGTCTACGGCAACGGCGTTGATTTCGACGTCAGGGAGCGCGCCTCCAGAAGGATCGGTGACCGTGCCGGTGATTCCGCCGAGGGTCTGCTGCGCCGATGCTGCGGGCGGCGCGAGTAGGGCGACGAGGAGGATGGGAGACGAGAGAAGACAACGCTTGAGAGTCACGGGACCGCCTCCTTCAAAGTGCTGCACGAATGACTACACGGGTACACCGGGGCCTTGGCCTCTATGGACCTAAACGTACTGCTGCAGAGTTATGGAACGGCTAGTTGCCGGAAAACGATGGTGGCGTGATGCCGTTGTAGACAATCGGGAACGGATCAGCGTGGTCGGGAAGAACGTCCGTGCCCTGAACCGCAAACCAACTCTCAGGCGCCGAAGCACCGAGGGCGAATTGTTATAGGTTGCCCCGCACCATTTCCGAGTGCGGGGATGGTTTCAGAACAATAAATTTCGGCCGATGGTCAGAGCATAATGCAACAACGCGCAACGTCAATCGAAAAGATTGTTGTGGAAATCCAATTTTTCGTGTTGCTCTGCCACGGACCTTACACGGGGGCTTCCACATCCTCGTTGAGCTCGCGCAACAACTCTTCAGCGCGGCGATGGCGATGTTCGAAGAGGCCGTCGAGCATCTTGCGTACTGCGAAGCGATTGGCCAAGTGCCCAAAGGTCTTGAATGGGAGTTCGTATTCGATCGTGTCGATGAGCAGGGCGCCGTGCTCGCCGGTCGTCTCCGACTGCCAAGCCTGCACCCGGTGGCATTGACGCCAGTAAAGGAAGGGTCCTTCCACCTGGCGGTCGCAGAACCGCTCGTTCCAGTGGAAGTCCTCGATGAGCGAGACCCAGGACACACGGACGGGGGAGAGCCGGGTGGGGCGAAAGCTCAGCGTCAGGCGGGTACCGCGACCTGCCGCAATTATCCCCTCCCGCGGCGCGCTGCCATTGCGAGAAGGTGGGTGCAACTCGATCTCATCGATACGAGCCTGCTGCCACTCGGGATGGAGCTTTGGCAGGTTCGCAGGGTTGGCAAAAAAGGCGAACACGGACTCAACGGTATGCGGCAGCCATTGAGTTGTGCGAAAACGATGTCTCATCTCTCCTTGAAGCTCCTCGTAAACGGATATCGCACAGAAATTCTAAACTAGGCCCAAACCAGTCCTATATTCATGTAAGCTCATCTAGGACTAATCAAGTCTGATATCCAGTTCCGCCCCCTCACCGAAGTGCGGACGAAAGAGTTTGGAGCCTGGTGAAAGCAATGAAGAAGAACGTGAGACGCCGCAGCCTTTTGACGCTGGCCACGATGACGGCCTGTGCGGTGACCAGCCGCTTGGACGCGCTCGCCGCTCCGACACCCAACGCGTCTGGAAAGGCGTCTGCCCCCGCACAGTTGCCCGTGCGACGTTTCCATGTTGTGGCCGGTACGCTCGATTTGGCGCTCGAGGCCTACAAGCAACAGAGCGGCGTTTCGGTTACGTTGGCAATTCCAGCAGATCAGCTTGTCACTTTCCATAGCGCCGGGCTGCAGGGCCTGTACACGCCCGAGGCCGCTCTTCGTGAGTTGTTGAAGGGCACGGGGCTGAATTGCAGCTTCGAGAACGCGGACAACGCCACGGTCGGATTGCAACACTCCGATTCGGTTGACGTTACTGCACAGTTGCCTGCAGCTGTCTCGATGGGCAAATTCACAGAAGATCTCATAGACACACCTCAGACGGTGGCTGTGATCCCTGATTTTGTTCTGCATGATGAGCAGAATCGTACTCTCACTGACGCCGTTCGTAACGTACCAGGAATAAGTATTGCTGCCGGAGAGAGCGGAGCGCAGGGGGACAGTCTAACTATCCGTGGATTCACTGCGCGTAACGACATATTTTTGGATGGCATTCGCGATTTCGGCAGCTACTACCGGGACAGCTTTGACTACGACCAGGTGGAGGTTCTCGAAGGGCCTGCCGGTGTTCAATTCGGGCGCGGCTCTACAGGCGGAGTGATTAACCAGGAGAGCAAGGTCCCTACTACGGATCGGTTCCTGCACGTCGGCACGCAGTTTGGCACCGATGCCACTCGCCGCATCACGGCGGACGTTAATGAACCGATCGGCGATTTTGCGGGCGGCTCGGCCGTCCGCTTGAACGCGATGGGGACCGAAGGTGGTGTGGCCGGCCGTCCTTATGCGGAAAATCGCCGGTGGGGAGCTGCGCCCTCAATTAGCTTCGGCATGAACAAGCCGACGCGGCTGACGATCAGCTACTTCCACTTTACTGAGAGCGACACGCCGGACTATGGTCTGCCGTGGTTCTTCAATCAGCTTGCACCTGGCGTCAACCGGCACTCCTACTTCGGCTTCCCGGATACAAACCATCTCGACACGAACGACGATGTCGTCACGTTGAAGGCAAACCATACCTTTGCGAACAACACCGACGTGCACACGATTGGGCGTTGGGCAAACTATCCGCGTAACGTGCAGATTACTGAGCCACAGATCTGTTCGAACGCGAGCGTTAGTGTGCCAGTGGGTGGATATGTTGCAGCTCTGCCGACAAGCGCGGTGAACACCTCAAAGCCGTGCCCGTACACGTTCGCGACGCCACCGTCGCAGATGACGGTGAACCGAAACCAGCTCCAGGTGAAGAGTGTCGAGGGCGACCTTTGGGACCAGACTGAGGTGACGACGCACTTCAAGGTCGCCGGTGTCCGCAACGATCTGGCCGGAGGTGTTGAGGGCGGCCAGGAAATCTCGAACCCGACAAAGTACAGCTACACGGAGAACGGAGTGAACTCCGTGCCGACGACGAATCTTGTCACGCCGAATCCACAGGATGTCTTCAGTGGACAGGGCTACGTCACATCTGTCACGCACCTGAAGTCCAAGAGCGCGGGAGTTTATTTCCTCGACACGATGAAGTTCGACCGGTTCTTTGAACTTTCCGGCGGCGTGCGCTGGGATTACTTCAACACGCTGTATAACCTCTATGCTCCGCTGACGAGCATACCCGGCGCGAAACCGACCGCGAACATTCCGTACATCGATCAGACGGTGCGGCAGCCGAGCTACCGCGCAGCACTGGTCTTCAAACCGAACACGCACGGCAGCGTTTACTTCGACTACGGAACGAGCTTCAACCCGTCGGCGGAGTCACTGAGTCTGAGTGTGTCGACGAGCGTTCTTCCACCAGAGGAGAACGAGACCTACGAGGTCGGAGCGAAGTACAGCCTCGCGCACGAGCGTCTGCAACTCGAGGGTGCGTGGTTCCGCACGACCAAGGACAATGCGCGCGAGACCGACCCGACGAACTCCAACAACGTCGTGCTGGCGGGCAATCAACTCGTGAAGGGCGTGCAGGCAAGTGCTGTGGGTCGACTCCACGGTGGCACGGACCTCATTCTCGGGTACGCGTATCTCAGCAGTGCGGTCACATACTCGAAGCTCTTCCCAACGTCCATTGGTTATCCGCTGGCGAATGTGCCGAAGCAGACCTTCAATGCGTTCGTGACGCGCAATCTCTTCTGGCGTTTGAATACAGGGCTCGGAGGCAACTATGTGGCTGCGCGCGCGGCAAGTTCAACGGTCCCATACGTTCCGACAGCGTTCGGTCCCGCACAGAATTTCGTTGTTGGGTCAGCGCCCTGCGGAGTGACCGCGACGACGTGCTATCCGGTGCTCGCAACGGCAATGAAGCAGGTGCCGGGCTACTGGGTCTTCAACGCGATGCTGAAGCGTCCGGTCACGGACAAGATCGAGCTGCAGGCGAACGTCTACAACCTACTGAACCGCTTTTATATCGATCAACCGCATCCCAGCCATCTGATTCCGGGCGCTGGACTGAGTGCGCTGATCGGGGCCAACTTCCGCTTCTAAGCAATAGGGACGACGATGCTGATCACGATTGAGAAGGTGCTGACACCTGAGCAGGTGAAGGTCGCGCGCACAAAGCTCGCGACGGCGCAGTGGACCGACGGCCGCGTAACCGCTGGCTATCAGGCGCAGGACGTAAAGCGCAACGCGCAGATTCCGGAAGACTCGCCTGTGGCGAAGGAGCTCGGCGAGCTGATCCTCGGCGGCTTGGCGCGGTCGGCGCGCTTCATGTCGGCTGCACTGCCGCTGCGTGTCTTCCCGCCGATGTTCAACAGCTATGCCGGGGGCCAGACCTTCGGCACGCACGTGGACACGGCGATTCGCCAGTTCGCAACTACCGGGCAAAGAATTCGCACGGACCTGAGTGCCACGCTCTTTCTGACGCCGCCGGAAGAGTATGACGGTGGTGAGCTCATTGTCGAAGACAACTACGGTGAGAAGAGCGTGAAGCTGCCGGCGGGCGATATGGTGCTCTATCCCGCGACGAGTCTGCATCGCGTGGAGCCGGTCACCCGGGGAAACCGTATCAGCTCCTTCTTCTGGATGCAGAGCATGATCCGGCAGGACGCACACCGCACACTGCTCTTTGATCTCGATGAGAGCATCCAGCGGCTGGCACGCTCGGAACACGCCAACGAGGCGGACGTTAAGCAGACTTCAGTTCAGCTCACTGGGGTTTATCACAACCTGCTTCGCCAGTGGGCCGAGATGTAGCCCCGGCAGCCATCAGTTCAAGTTCACCACGCCCTTGCTATGCGGATAGCAAGGGCATTTTTTGCGCATTTGTCCCGCGCTACGTCTATAAGGTGTACCTTCTTCGCAAAATCAAAGGAGTGCGAGATGTCACCACGATTTGTGCGTCGGCGTTTTGTGAGCTTCGTCTTCGTCCTGGGATGCTTCCGTGCAACAGTTGCTCAGCAGACGACGACGTCTTCCTCTGCGGCTGTACATCCAGGATTGACGATCTATAACCAGGACTTCGCCCTAGTTCGGAGGCCCCTGGAGTTGAATCTTAAGCAGGGAACAACCGAGGTCTCGGAGACAAATGTAACCGCGCAGGTTGAGCCTGATTCCGTAGTGCTGCGTGATGTGGCAGGAAAGCGCCCGATTCATATCCTCGAACAAAGATACGGAAGGGAACCTGCAGTTTATCGGTGAGAACACGATCGACCACACTCCGAAGGACGAGAAGGTAAGTGTGTTCATCGGCGATGCCTTTGATCTCACTGGCGATCGAACGCAGACCGACTTCAAGACGAGACAGACGCCTGATCAGCGGACCATCGTCGAGAGCTACAAGATCACGTTGAAGAACGCGAAGACGACACCCGCGAAGGTTCGCGTGGTGGAGCACATGTACCGGACTGCCAACTGGGAGATCACTGCTGATTCAGATCCATTCGACAAAGCGAATTCGCAAGCGATGGAGTTCAACGTCGATGTGCCTGCGAGTGGAGAGAAGGTTGTGACGTATACCGTGAAGTACACCTGGTGACTAAGTAGGAGGAGCGGCGCCTCCTGAGGCGCCGCTTCCCACCCGGGAGAGTTCCAGCTAGGGCATCAGGACAGAATCGACAACCTGAATAACACCGTTCGACTGATAGACATTTGGGGTGGTGATCATTGCCGAGCCACCCTTATCGTCGGTGATTTTGATTCCTCCGTTGGCCATCATGAAGCTGAGTTCATCGCCTTCAAAGGTCTTCAGCTTCAGCGTGCCTCCGTTGGACTTGATCTCCTTC
>Ga0206804_10259_pt1 | contig 14248 bp, 8 predicted proteins | sample Alteio_BWOrgCont_62_FD_152888 | JGI IMG/M metagenome (GOLD analysis project Ga0206804, IMG submission 152888) | Enriched cells from forest soil in Barre Woods Harvard Forest LTER site, Petersham, Massachusetts, United States -... | ecosystem: Environmental > Terrestrial > Soil > Temperate forest >... | reverse complement strand
CACCAGGCTGTCGCCATAAAGACCATTGCCGGGGCGATAGCCGCCATAGAAATCCGCGGTCGGCTGCTCGACCGGAATATAGGCCAGGCCTGCCACAGGATCGGCGGTCATCTCGGTCCACACTCCGGTGTTGCCGGTATATTCGTTGGAATTGTTGAGCCAAGTCTCCGCGCCAGGCTCGCCTTTTTGCGGGATGGTGTGGAATTCCCAGAGCTTCTTGCCGGTCCGCACGTCAAAGGCGCGCGCCGATCCTTTGTTGTTCTTGTAACTCGCCGGCGTGAAGCCTTCACGGAAAGCCGAGCCGATCAGGATCTTGTCGCCCACCACGGTTGGCGCCGACTGCCAGCCGATTTCGCCGGTTGTGAGATCGGGTTGGATCTTCTGATCGTCATCCGCCTTCAGATCCACCGCGCCATTGTTGCCGAAGCTGGCCACGCGCTGGCCGGTCTTGGCATCCAGGCAGATCAGCTGATAGCCCGGCGTCGTGTACAGAATCCGCGCATCCCTGCCGTCGCTCCAATAGGCCGGGCCACGGCCTGACAATTGCCGCGGCGCGGCGGCGCCGCGCGCGCCTTCCTTCTCGCCATGGACCCAGAGCAGTTCGCCGGTCACCGCGTCCAGCGCGACCACAGCGCGGCGCGACCCGGCGGTGGCATAGACTACGCCGTCCACTTCGATGGGCGTGCCTTCCAGCTTATATTCCGCGCGATTGCCCATGTGATCGGTCTTGAAGCGCCAGGCCACTTCCAGGTTCGAGAAGTTCGTGGCGTTGATCTGGTCCAGCGGCTTGAATTTGCTGCCGCTGGCGTCGCCCAGATAAAGCGGCCAATCCACATTCTGTCCGCCAGCCTGGGTCGGAGTCTGCGCCAAAGCCGGAGCCGCCAAAGCCACAACCGCCGCGGCGGCCAGCAAATGTGTCTTCTTCATCCTTGCCCCCGTCATCGTCTCAACCCATGTCCTTGATCTGCGCCAAGCCCTTCTTGATCGCCGCCTTCTGGGCCTCGGTGACGTCGAGATTGGGTGGGCGCGGATAAAATTGCGGCGCCCCCATCTCCTGCGCCAGGGCGTATTTCATCGGGCCATAGGAATCGATCTCACCGCCCAGCTTGCGCATCAGATTCTGCTGCGCCTCGAATTTCTGGAAGGGTGCATGAATATCCTTGCCGGCGCGATAGGCGGCGAAGATGTCGGCGATCTGGCGGGTGAAGACATTGCCTTCGGCCAGGATCGCACCCATTCCCTTTTGCAGCGCATATTCCAGCTTGAGATCGGTGCCGGTGCGCATGTTGAGGTCGGGGAAGTTTTTCACGAAGTCCACATACTCCGGCATATTGTCTTCGGAATCCTTGATCCCCGCCAGATTGGGATAATGCTTGAGCGCGCCCAGCAACGCGGTGGTGACGGGCACCGCGCTCATAGACGGGAAATGATAGAGGTTGACCGCCAGGCTCTGCGGCACGGCGTCGAACACCAGCGAGTAATAGCGCACCAGCCCGGCCAGGGGCGGCTGCTTGTAATAGAAGGGCGGGATCACCAGCACGCCATCGGCGCCGTGATCGGCGGCATGTTTGGACAGCTTGATCGTGTCCGGGAAATCCGCGGTCCCGGTCGAGCAGATGATGTTCATGCCGTCCTTGTTCTTGCCGGCCACTTCCATGATCTGCATGCGTTCTTCGGTGTTGAAGGACGGGTATTCGCCGGTCGAACCCAACACCACCACGCCGTCGGCGCCGTTGTGCTTGAACCAGGCCAGAACATCCTTGAAGGCGCCGGGATCGAATTTCAGGCTCTTGTCGCAAGGCGTGACGCTGGCAACCCAGAACAGGGTCTTGGATTTGCTGCCCAGGTTGCGGGCGGGCGCGGCAAACGCGGGACCGGCGGCGGCCAAGGCGGCAGCGCCCATCAAAGCCCTGCCCGTCAGAGTCAATGCATCCCTGCGCGTGGTTTCCATAGGGCTCTCCTGTTGCTTATGAGTGAATCTCTACGCCTTTTCGGGCCTGCAAAGAAGCGCGGCTGATATGCGCGGGCGCAAAGAAAAACCCGCCCATTTCCTTGAGGAAACGGGCGGGTCAATCGCTAAGACGTCAGAGACTTAAAAGTTGAAGGTAATGCGGCCATAGTAATAGCCGCCATTCGGATCGAACGCGCCCGGGATCGGATTGCCAACCACCTCGCCACCGTCGGCAGGGAAGCCCGATTGAAACTGCCCTGTTCCCGAGGCGCCATACAGGCCGATGATATAGGGCTGCGTGTCCGGGCGGATGTTGAAGATATTGTTGGCGCCGAGCGCAAATTGGAGTTGCTCGGTGACGTTGTAACGCAATTCCAAATCCGTGAGCGCAACACTTGCCTGGTTGTCCTGATAAAAGGGCGGCCCGGAATTCGGGTCGTCCATGCCATGCTGTGGACCATAATAGGTCTCGCGCAAGGTGATCCCGAACTGGTCCAAGGACCAGTTTGCGGTCAGAGATACCTTCTCGCTGGGCGCGCTGTGGACAAAGTCGTACAACGTCGCTTGATCAAACAAGGTCGCGCCGGGATTGGAGGCTTGAAGCACCGCTGGCGCGGGCGCCACACTGGATATCGAGGTCTGGTTGTAGTTGCCGGCCAGGGTCCAGTTCACTGAACCATACGCGCCAAAGTCCGTCGGATAGTTGACGGTGAGGTCGACGCCTTGAGTCAAGCTGGCGATGGCATTGAGGAACGCTGACGCACCATTGATCGTTGCGGTAGGATCGACAGTGACGCCGGCCAAAGCGACTGCGGTATTGACCAAGGGCGTGTTCACCGTGCCGCCTGCAGAAGTGATTGTGGAAGAGCTGGTGATACGATTGCCCATCGCGATTGAATAGGCATCCACCGTCACGCTGAGATCGTCCAGCGGATGGGCCACGATACCGGCCGAATAGCTGGTCGAGACTTCCGGCTTGAGGTTCGGCAGGCCCAGCAACCTGGCTGCGGCGGAGTCGGCAGGCAATGTCACGGTGGACGAGGTGGGCGAGACATTGACGGCGGAATAGAATTCTTCCGCCAGGGTGGGTGCGCGGAAGCCGGTCGAAATCGTGCCGCGGATCGCCCATTGCGGGTTGAAGTCGTAACGCGCCGTGACCTTGCCGATCTCGGTGCTGCCGAAATCAGTGTAATCCTCGTAACGACCGGCCACGTCGATCTGCAAGGCCTCGATCGGGGCAACCGCCAGGTCGATATAGCCCGCATAGTTCTTGCGACTGTGGTCGCCGGACTGGGAGGGCGAGTAGCCGGGGAAGGATTGCGCGCCTTCATTGTAGTAGGAGTCCGGATCGCCCGCGCCGATGCCATAGGTGTCCTCGCGCGCTTCAGCGCCGATCGCCACGGTCAGAGGCGAGGCCAGGCCCACATTGTAGGCGTGGGTGGCGTCGATGGTGCCGGTGAGCTGGCTGGCGGTGTAAGCGCCGTCATAGAAATTCGTGGGAGACGTATGGGTATCGATGAACAGCGAGCGGTTGCCGGAATTCCAGGTGTAGATATTGTCGATGTCCTTGCCGTACCCGACATCGGCATCGACCGCCCAACCGAACACGTTGAACTTCTCGCCGACATTGTACTGGTAATCATCTTCCTTCAGCACTTCCAGGGGACGAAAGCCCTCAGGGGCGAAAATCAATTCGCCGGGCGAGGTGTAATTGCCGGGATTGCCGGTCGCGTTAAGAGGTATTTGACCGCTCGCGGGATTAAGGCCGGCGCCCGGTGTTCCGGGAGTCGCACTGAAACCGTTTTTGGTGGAGAGGGCGAACGGCCCCACGCAAGACGGCGTCAGGCCATCCGCCGTGCTGGAACCTGTGTCATAACCATTCGGATTGGTAGCCGAGCAAGGCTGGCTGGACCCCGGCGTGGCGACGATCTGGTCCGGCTGGCGATCGTTTTCATAAGACTTGCCGAACTTATGGGCGATGGTGCCGAAGGCGTAGATCGAATAATTGTCGCTGAAATCATATTCGGAATTCACTTCCGCCATGGTCAGCTGATATTCGGGATTGCCATCGATGCCATTTGTGCGGGGATAGCCCGCCATCCCTTGCGCCACCGACAGCGGAAAGCCGTTACCGGGGCTTTGAGAATTGTTCGGCAGTGTCGTCAACCCCGTACCATTGGGGCCGACACCTGCTTCACGCACGTCAGCCCCACCGTTCTGGGTGAAGTTGCCGTACTGTTTATCAATCGTGAAATTGACAAAGCCCTTGTCAAACAAGGGCAGGCCCATATTGTACGACAGGTCGTATTTGGTGCCGCCTGCTTTGAGGCCAGGCGCAATTCCGCCATTGTCATAATAGTCGCCCGCAGTCGCCGAGAGCGTGCCACCCGAGGACTTGTTCTTGAGGATGATGTTCACGACGCCGGCAATGGCGTCGGTGCCGTATTGCGCCGCCGCGCCGTCCAGCAGCACTTCGACGTGATCGATCGCGCCCGAGGGGATCAGCGAGATATCCGGCGCGTCGCTGCCGGAGGCGAAATTGCCGCCATCCACGTGCAAATTGCCCGAATAGTGACGGCGTTTGCCGTTGATCAGGACCAGCGTGTCGTTGGGCGAGAGACCGCGCAGCGCCGCCGAGAGCGTGAGGTTCGCGGTGTCACTGCCGAATTGCTGGGCGGTGAAGGAGGGAATGCTCTGGCCCAATTGCTGGCGCAGATCGCTCGAGCCGGTGCCCTGGGTCAATGCGTCGGTGCCCAGGACCGTGATAGGCGCGGCCGAGTCGGCGGCCGTCATGCCCTGCACGCGGGTACCCGTGACGATCACGGTTTCCGCGGATTGGTCGGCCTGTTGGGCCAGGGAGGGGCCGGCCATCACCGCAAAAGCGGCGAGAGACGAGCCAACGAGAAGAGAGTGTTTGAGAGTGAATGCGCGCATAGGGTTCCCCTGCTAAATCGGATGCGATGTCCTTGAGACATCGGGAAAAATCCGGCTCGGGCATGACCCACGAAATGGAATCCCCTTGCCGTACACGGCTCGTGCCGGGCTATTGGCTGCCCGGCTGAATTTCACGTTGGCTTAGTACGACAGATATGTAAACTAATACTATAGTATATCAATGTGCCATTTATGCATCGAGTATACACACGTACATATTATATAATCCTCAGAAAATATTAGCCGTAACAGCCTAGAAAATTGTCCAAAGGGCGTGTTTTCGCGAGTCAGACTCGAGCCGCGACCGCATCTATCTCCAGCAGAAATTCGGGCCTGGGCAATCCGGCCACCACCATCAGCATCGAGGCCGGGCGCGCCTCGCCCAGCATGCGAGTGCGGACCAGGACGTAAGCCGGGATGTCTTCCGCCCGCGTCAGATATTGAGTGATCTTCACCAGATCGGCGACCGACATATCCGCGGATTTGAGCATCCTGAGGATATGGCCCCAGGCCAATTCCGCCTGCCTGGTGATGTCGGGAGGAAATTCGCCTTTCTCGTCCATCCCCGGCGTACCGGAGGTGAAAAGCCAGCGCTGATTCGGCGCCACCTCGACGGCGTCGCCATATTTGCCAATCCGCGCCGCCACGCCGATATCGTGAATTATGTGCGTCATCTTTTCCTCCATCGAAAGCCGATGATGGAAAACATTCGCTTCACGAACGGCAAGGCGACGAGGCTGCCGATTTCACCGTTCGAGCGCGCTCGGAAAAAATTCCGCTTTTGCGCTGAACCGCGAAATGGCTTAAAATCTCAAGCGGGAAAAGGCGTTATGTCCAGAGATATATCACGCCCCCACCCCCGGAAAATTTTGGCGGAGTGAACAAGCGATGGTCACGCTTCAAATCAACGGTCAGCCCCACACCGTGGACGCGCCCGACGACATGCCGCTGCTCTGGGTCTTGCGCGACCTGGTGGGATTGACCGGCACCAAATTTGGCTGCGGCATCGCCCAGTGCGGCGCCTGCACCGTGCATCTAGACGGCAAGGCGGTGCGCTCTTGCCTGCTGCCGGTGGGCTCGATTGGCAATCGCGCCATCACCACCATCGAGGCAATCGGCGATACCCCCAATGGCGCGCGGATCCAGAAAGCGTGGCTGGACATCGAAGTGGTGCAATGCGGCTATTGCCAGTCCGGCCAGATCATGTCGGCCACCGCCCTTCTCAACCGCACGCCCAATCCTGATGACTCTGACATCGATGCGGCGATGGCGGGCAATATCTGCCGCTGCGGCACCTATGTGCGCATCCGCCAGGCGATCAAAAACGCGGCGAAAACGGTCTAACGAGGCCCCATGTCCAGTCCTGCCGAGACGTCTGAAACCGGCGCGCTGTCGCGCCGCACTTTCCTCAAGGTCGGCACAGCCGCCGGCGGCGGATTGATGCTGGGCTTCCATCTGCCCGCATTCGCGCAAGAGGCAGCCAAGCCCGCCAAATATGTGCTCAATCCCAACGCCTTCATCGCCATCGCGCCAGACGGCAAGGTGGCGTTCCAGATCCCGCAGGAGGAAATGGGCCAGGGCGTCTATACCTCGCTGTCCCAGCTTCTCGCCGATGAACTGGATGTGGATTTCGCCAATGTGACGCCGCTGCCGGCGCCGCCGATCGACGCGCTCTATGGCAGCCCGCGCTCGCATCGCATGTCCACCGGCGGCTCGACCTCGATCCGCAGCTTCTATACGGCGCTGCGCCAAGTGGGCGCGTCGGGCCGTGCCATGATGGTGCAGGCCGCCGCGCAGCAATGGAAGGTCGATCCCGCGACGCTTCGCACCGAAAGCGGTCAGGTGATCGACGACGCCCATGGCGGGCGCAAACTCTCGTACGGCGAACTCGCGCCGCGCGCGGCCAAGCTGCCGGCGCCGCAGGATGTGACGCTCAAAGCCGACAAGGACCTCAAGCTCATCGGCAAACCGGTGAAGCGCCTGGACACGCCGGACAAGGTCAACGGCAAGGCGCAATACGGTATCGATGTCCGCATGGACGGACTGAAGATCGCCACCTTGGCGGCATCGCCGGTGGTGGGCGGCAAAGTCGCTCATGTCGATTCCAGCAAACTTCCTTCGGGCCTGCAGCTGGTTGTGCTGGACGACATCGTCGCCGTGGTGGGCCCGCATTATTGGGCCGCCAAGAAAGGCCTGGATTCGCTCGCCATAAGCTGGAACGGCGGCGACAACGGGCAATACGACTCTGCCAAGATGTGGCGCGAGATCCGCGAGACCGCGGCCGAGGACGGCGTGTTGGCCAAGGAAGATGGCGATGCCAAGAAAACCCTCACCGGCGCCGGCGCCGCCAAGATGGACATCGCCTATGAATTGCCGTTCCTGTCCCACGCGCCGATGGAGCCGCAGAACTTCACCGTGCATGTGAAGGATGGCGGCTGCGAGATGTGGGGCGGCAGCCAGGTGCAGACCAGCGCGGTGGCGGCGGCGGCCAAGACGCTGGATACCACCCCCGACAAGATCAATTTCCACAATCAGATGCTGGGCGGCGGCTTTGGCCGCAGGCTGGACACTGACATGGTGGTGAAATCGGTGCGCGTCGCCCAGAAGGTGGACGGCCCGGTCAAAGTGATCTGGAGCCGCGAAGAAGACATCCAGCAGGACATGTACCGTCCCGCCTACCGCAATGTGATGTCGGCCAGCCTGGGCAAGGACGGCAAGATCGCAGCCTGGACCCATCGCATCGCCGGCGGTGCGGTCTCGGTGCGCATGTCGGGCAAGCCGCTCAAGGGCGGGCTGGATCGCGGTTCGCTGGAAGGCGCGACCGAGAACAGCAACGGCATTCCCAATTTCCCGGTTGAATATATCGAGGCCCCGCCCAAGGCGTTGAACGTGGGCTATTGGCGCGGCGTCGCTCCTAACAACAATGTCTTCGCCACCGAAAGCCTGATGGACGAATTGGCGCTGAAAGCAGGCAAGGATCCGGTCGCATTCCGGCTGGCCCATCTGGACGGCGCGCCGCGCCTGAAGGCGGCGGTTGAGCAGGTGGCGCAGCGCTCGAATTGGGGTGGCAAGCTGCCCAAGCGCGCAGGCCGGGGCATCTGCGCGCAATTCTGCTTCGGCACCTACATCGCCACGGTCTGCGAGGCCGAAGTGGACGACAATGGCGAAGCGAAGATCCGCCAGGTCCATGCGGTGATCGACGCCGGGCGTATCGTCAATCCAGACACGCTGATGGCCCAGGTCCAGGGCGGATTGATGTTCGGCTTCACCGCCGCGCTCTATGGCGACATCACCGTCAAGGACGGACGGGTGCAGCAGCGGAATTTCAACGATTACCGCATCATGCGCATGAACGAAGCGCCGCCCATCGATGTCCATATCATTCTCACCCCAGAGGCCTCGGGCGGCATCGGCGAACCGGGCTGCACGGCGGGGCCGCCTTCGCTGGTGAATGCTATCGCTGCGGCCACCGGCATCCGCTTACGCAAATTGCCGATCGATCGTGACATTCTGGCGGGCAGGAAAATCGCATGAGCAAGCGCGGATGGGGCATTGCGGTGGCGGCGGTAGCCGTCATCGGGCTTGGCGTTGCGATCTGGTTGCTGGCGATCCCAGGGCCGATGGCCTTCGCCCAAGGCGGCACGGTGGCGCTGGCGGACTATAACGGCGCCAATCCCACAGGAGTGCCCCCGGAGCTGGCCCACGCCGACCTTGTCAAGCGCGGCGAATATCTGGCGCATGCGGCCGATTGTTTTGCCTGCCACACCGCCCAAGGCGGCGGCACGGCCTATGCCGGCGGCTTCGCCTTCAATCTGCCCGGCATGGGCACGATCTACTCGACCAACATCACGCCCGACAAACAGACTGGCATCGGCAACTATACCGACCAGCAATTCCTGGACGCCCTGCACAAAGGCATCCGCGCCGACGGCGCGCGGCTTTATCCGGCGATGAGCTACACGTCCTACACTTACATGACCGACGCGGACGCGTTGGCGGTTAAAGCCTATCTGTTCAGCCTTGCGCCCGTCCACGCGCCGGCCCGCGCCGACAAGATGGCGTGGCCTTTCAACCATCGCGGCCTGATGAAGGTGTGGGACGCCTTCTACAACGCGAATGCGCCGTTCAAGCCCCATCCGATGGAGAGCGCAGAATGGAACCGGGGTGCCTATCTCGCCGAAGCGCTGGGTCATTGCGGGGAATGCCACACCCCGCGTAACCTGGCCTTTGCGATGAACAATCGCAGCAAATTCGCCGGCGCGCTCACCGCCGGCTGGCGCGCCTACAACATCACCAGCGACGGCAAATCGGGCCTGGCGACCTGGAGCGACAATGATCTCGCTTCTTATCTCTCCACCGGCCATGCCGAGGGCCATGGCGGCGCGGCGGGTCCCATGGGCGAAGCTTCGGATGACAGCCTTACCTATCTCACGCCGGGCGATATCCACGCCCTGGTGATCTATCTGAGAAGCGTGCCCGCCCAGGATACCGATTTGCCCCGCGCCATAACGGTGCCGGCCCCCGCCTCGCATCGCCAGGGCGTGACGGCTGACCTGGATCCGCGCGGCGAAAAGATCTTCGCCGGCGCCTGTGCCAGCTGCCATGACTGGACCGGCGTGAGCCCGCTGAGCAAATACGCGACCCTGACCGGGGCCCGGGCGGTGAACGATCCTTCGGCCACCAATGTGGCGCAGACCATCATCAATGGCGTCAACCGCAAGACGGCCCAGGGCACGATCTTCATGCCGGCGTTCGGTGACGCTTATTCCGATGCGGAAATCGCGGCGGTGGCCAATTACGTCACCGCGCGGTTCGGCGCCGAGGGCGCCCATCTGACCGATAAGGACGTCGCTTCGCTGCGCAAGCAGGTGGCGCAGCAATAAGATCGTCTAGATCGCGGCGCCGCGAGCGCGCAGCAGCGCGGTCGCCTCGGTCACATTCTCGCGCACGCCGCGGCGAATCTTGCCCAGGCTAATCACCGCATGGACGTTCGCCGCATAGATGCCGGGCTGGGCCGCCTGGATTCCCGTGACCATGGCGGGATCGATCTTCACCTTGACGCCGTCGGGCTGGGTGAGCGCCACCTTGCCAAGACCGAGGGTCTTTTCCTTGAGGAAGCGCGCGATCGAGGCGATATAGCCGCGCGTCTCGGCCGGTAGCGGACGGCCGTGATAAAGATGGTCCTCGATATTGCCGGGACCGTCATTGTAGGCGGCGAACATGGCGGGATAACCGTATTTGTGGTGCAGCCAATTCAGATAGGCAGCGCCGGCATAGATGCTGTCATGCGGATCGAACGCATCGTCGCCCAGGCCATATTGCTCGGCCATCTGGCTGTAAGTGCCGGGCATCAGCTGCATGATGCCCATCGCGCCCGCCGCCGAAGTGATCGGGCTGTTGTCGGCCAGTACGGTGCGGCCGCCGCTTTCCTGGCGAATCACGGCGCGAATCCATTGCGCTGGAATATTGAATTTGTGCGCGGCCTGTTGAACCAAGGGTTCCCAGCGCGCCAGCAGGGCGGTGGACGACATCGCCTGTTCCTGCGCGAACACGGAACTATTGGGCGTTACCACCACGGTTTCCGGCGCGAACAGGCGCGTCAAATTCAGATGAGGCACGTTGAGCGAAAGATTCGCGACCGAGGAAAACGGCGTGGAAGAGCGCTCGATGCCCTGCCAGGCGGCCACGAAAGCCAACGCCGTCGCGCCCCATAGCAGAAAGCGCCCGAAGCCGCGGCGCGGCCTGGCGGAGGCGATGGCGCGTTCCGGGTGGAACGGTACGGAACTCACAAGTGAATTTTGATCGTGCAAAGCGCGCGTTCCTTCTGCGAAAGGCTCGTGAGGAGATCCTGATGGATCGTCCAGCCCATTGGCGCGTTGACAGCTGCGCCACCAAATAAACACCGGGTCGGCTTCAGGTCAGCCCGGTGTGATTTCGTCTTGGCGGAAAAAGCAGTTGAAGAAAAGTAAATAAAAACACGTAGTCGCTGTGCGTGCTTGCAACCGCTTTCATTCGCTCAGCTTTTTCCGTGAAGAAACTTCCGGAACTCTGCATTGTGCGAGTTCCGCGACGCAGATTCGCCTACGCGTCAGCGCGCGCGGCGGCGCGCGGAACTTTGCGGCGCAGCGCCTTTGCCCTTCAAGCTTTTCTGCAAGGCTTCCATCAAATCGATCACGTTGCTTTCTTCAACCGGCTCTGCGGTGACCAGCTTTTCGCCCTTTTCCTTGCGGCGGATCAACTCGCGCAAAGCTTCCTCATAGCGGTCCTTGAATTTCTCCGGCTCGAAATCACCTTCCTGCTGTTCGATGATCTTGCGCGCGATCTGGACCATGCGGGCATCCGGTTTCTTGTCGGGAATGTTCTCGAACGCCACCTGCGGCGCCACCACCTCGTCATGCATGCGCAGCGTATAGGCGATGATACCGTTGTCGCGCGGCTCCAAGGCCACGATGCGTTCGCGTGTGTGCATCACGACCCGGCCCAGCGCGACCCGTCCCGCTTCCTTGAGCGCGTCGCGGATCACGATATAGGCCTCGGGATCTTCGTTGGGGACCAGGTAATAAGGATCGTTCCAGAACAGGCGGTCGATCTCATTCTCGTCGACGAAGCGGTCAATCTCGATGGTGCGAGTGGTCTCGAGCTTGACGGCGTCGAACTCGTGCTTCTCCAGGATCACATAATGGTTCTTGGCGATCTCATAGCCTTTCACCAGATCGGCGCGATTGACGGGCCCGGTCTCGGGATCGGTCGGGACCATGCGGATACGGTTGTTGGTCTCGGGATTGAGCAGATGGAACGAGATGTCGCTGGTGCGGCTGGTGGCGTTATAGAGCGCCACCGGACAGGAGACCAAGGAGAGACGCAGATTGCCCTGCCAGATGGGACGTGACGACAATTTCGCGTCTTCCGATTTGGGCACGGTGACATGATGGTGCGCGGGCTTTTTTTTGGTCGCTGCTTTCTTCTTGGTCTTGGACGCCATGTCACTCCTGCTCCCGCTTGAATGGCGGCGCGGAACCTTCCGCACCGTATGGCCTTCGGCCCGGGCCACTGTATCCCGGGATGCCAATTCCCGCGACTCACGCCGCTATTTCACGGGCAAATTCAACACGCTAGATAGGGTTGGAATATTCGTGCGTTGAAGTTTGACACCTCTCCTGCCCGTCTTGCACGGCAGTTATGCGCGCAAACGCTTGGCAACGCGGCACTTTTGCCGATTGGCAAGCACCGTTTCATGCCCTATCTAACCGCGCTCCTTCGGGAATTCGGCCTTGCTCTCATTCGTGCGCCTTGCGCTGCGCCGGCCCTATACCGCCGCCATTGTGGCGCTCTTGATCGCGCTCTTGGGCGTGCTCTCGATCACCCGGATGATCGTGGACATTTTCCCGGTAATCGACATCCCCGTCGTGCTGGTGGCGTGGAACTATCCCGGCCTCTCCGCCGAGGACATGGAGCGCCGGGTCAATCTGATCAGCGAGCGGAGTTATTCCACCGCCGTCAACGGCATCAGCCGCATCGAGTCCCAGGCGATTCCCGGCGTCGGCCTGCTCAAGATCTATTTCCAGCCTGGCACCGATATCGGCGGCGCCATCGCCGAGATCAGCGCCGCCTCGAACACCGCGCTTCACAATGCGCCCCCGGGGATGCAGCCGCCCCTGATCATCCAGTTCAACGCCGCCAATGTGCCGGTGGTGCAGATGACCATTTCGAGCAAGACGCTGTCCGAGCAACGCCTGTTCGACTATGGCCTCAACTTCATCCGCATCCAGCTTTTCACCATCCCCGGCCTGTCCTCGCCCGCGCCGTTCGGCGGCAAACAGCGGCAGATCATGATCAATGTCGATCCCGCCAAACTGCAGGGCAAGGGCCTCAGCGCGCAGAGCGTTCTCAGCGCCTTGCAGAATTCCAATGTGATCGTGCCGGCGGGCACCGCCCGGCTGGGACGTCATGAATATAACGTGTCGCTGAACTCCAGCCCCACGGCGGTCGACCAGTTCAACCAGATCCCCATCGGCATCAACAATGGCGTGCCGGTGCTTCTGGGCGATGTCGCCAAGGTGGAAGATTCTTTCGCCGTCCAGACCAACATGGTCCATGTCGATGGCAAGCGCGCCACCTATCTCACCATCCTCAAGCACGCCGATGCCTCGACCCTGGCGGTGGTGGACGCCACACGGGCCATGATGCCTCAGATCGAAGCCGCCGCGCCCAAGGGCATGGAGCTGAAGCTGGAATTCGACCAATCAGTGTTCGTGCGCGCCGCGGTCACCAATGTGGTTCGCGAGGCGATCATCTCGTCCATCCTGGTTTCGCTGATGATCCTGTTGTTCCTGGGTGATTGGCGCTCGACCGTGATCGTGTCGCTCTCGATCCCGCTTTCGATCCTGGCCGGCATCATCGGCCTTCTGCTGACCGGCCAGAGCATCAATCTGATGACCTTGGGCGGCTTGGCGCTGGCGATCGGCCTGCTGGTGGATAACGCGACCGTGCTGATCGAGAACATCCACCGCAACCAGACTTTGGGCAAAGGATTGACCCTGGCGATTTTGGATGGTTCGGCCGAGGTGATCCAGCCACTTACGGTGGCGACGCTTGCGATCTGCATCGTCTTCTTCCCCGTGGTACTGCTGGAAGGACCGGCTCGCTTCCTCTTCATTCCCCTCGCCATCACCGTGGTGCTGTCGATGCTGGCGTCCTATTTCCTCTCTTTCGCAGTGGTGCCGGCTTTCTCACGCTTCCTGCTTGCCGACAAAGTGCATCAGGAAGGCGAAGGACCGGGGCTGTTCGGCTATTTCGAGCGCCAGTTCGCGCGGCTGCGCGATGGCTATGGCGCGGCCCTGGGCGTCGTGCTGGCGCAGCGGCGCTTTGTGCTAGCGGCGCTGGGCGGGCTGGTGCTGCTCACCGCCGCGTTGTTCTTCACCATCGGCACCGATTTCTTCCCCACCGCCGATGTCGGCATCATCAAGCTTCATTACCGCGGCCCCTCCGGCCTGCGCATCGAGGAGACCGAGAAATCCGTGCTGGCGGTGGAAGGCAAGATCCGCCAGATCATCCCGGCCGGCGAGCTTCGCACCGTCAACGACATGATTGGTGTGCCGCTGTTCTACAATCTAGCCTTTGCCCCCACCGACAATGTCGCCGGCAATGACGCCGAGATTTTGATCCAGCTCAATGAGGGTCACCATCCCTCGGTGGACTATATGCGCAAGATGCGGGCCGAATTGCCCCGCGCCTTCCCCGACTCCACCTTCTATTTCCAGACCGCCGACATCGTCAGCCAGGTACTGAATTTCGGCCTCTCCGCGCCCATCGACATCCAGATCCAGGGCCTCGACATCCACAAATCCTTCGAGCTGGGCCAGC
>Ga0206804_10258_pt1 | contig 14277 bp, 8 predicted proteins | sample Alteio_BWOrgCont_62_FD_152888 | JGI IMG/M metagenome (GOLD analysis project Ga0206804, IMG submission 152888) | Enriched cells from forest soil in Barre Woods Harvard Forest LTER site, Petersham, Massachusetts, United States -... | ecosystem: Environmental > Terrestrial > Soil > Temperate forest >... | reverse complement strand
TGTAATCGACCTGCTCGAAGACGTGAATCGAGATGAGGTCGCCAGCAGTGAGCCTGGGGTCTCGGTTTGAAGGGAACAGCAGAGCGCGATCGGTTGTGACGGTAGCTGTTGTGGATGACTGAATCGCAGGCCCTGGGCCGCTGAACTGCGCAAAGCATGCCGGGCCTGAGGCCAGCAGAACTGCAAGGGCGATCAAGAGAAGGTGCGAGCGTTTGCTACGCAACCGTGATGTTCGCGGTGTCACTTTGCACCTCCGTTCCGTGAGCGTGACTTCTCGTTCCCACGTGACTCCCAGCCCTTGCTGTCTACGCCGCCCGAAGCATACCCGGAGTATCCGGAGTATCCGTAGTAGGAGTAGTACTCAGGAGAGTTGAGATCGACTGCGTTGAGCACGGTACCGGTGATGCGAGTGCCTGCACGAAGCAGGAGGTCGCGCGCGCGGCGGACGGCGTGCTTGTTGGCCTTGCCTTGGCGCACGACAAGGACTACAGCGTCAGAGTCGTGGGCAAGGACAACGCTGTCGGTGATGGAAAGCAATGGAGGCGAGTCGAAGACGATATGCGTGTAAAGACTGCGGCACTCGGTGAGCAGACGGTTCATTGCGTCCGAGGCGAGCATCTCGGTGGGGAAGGGAGGCACCGGACCGCTGACCAGGATGTCGAGCTTGGGAACCTCGGGCACCTGCTGAACGGCCTGCTCGAGGGGGACGCTGCCGGTGAGCACGGAACTGAGGCCAATCTTTCCGTTGATGTTGAACCGGTGGTGAACGGTAGGACGGCGAAGGTCGGCATCGATGAGCAGAACCCGGACGTCGCGCTGGGCAAGAACACAGGCGAGGTTCATGGCAACCGTTGTCTTGCCTTCGCTGGGCGTTGCGCTGGTTAGCAGTATTACCTGGGGCTCGCGGCCGGCGACCGACAATAGCAGCGAGGTCCGAAGTGCGCGGAAAGACTCCGCGAACTGCGACATTGGAGCCCCGACGACGCCGAGGTTTCGTTGTACAGGCGTTTGCGCGGCGAACTCGGCGGCACTGCTGCGCACGCGAGGGATAAGGGCAAGCGATGGCAGACCCGAGATGGCCTCGATCTGTGCCACGGTGCGGATGCCGGTATCGAGGCTTTCGAGGATGAAAGCGATGACGATGCCGAGCGCCAACATCAGGATTCCGTCGACCAGCGTCATGCTGGAGCGCGATTGCAGCGTTGGAGCGACGGGCGGAACCGCTGTATCGATGATGTCAATCTCAGTGGACTCGAGGCCAGCCTCGATGCCAGCGGTGTTGAGACGCTGTGAGAGGCCTTCGTAGAGCGTGCGATTCGATTCAAAGTCGCGCTGTCGGAGGGTGTACTCCACGAGGTCGTCGCGCAGCTTGTAGGCCTCAGCCTTCTCAGCCTCGAGAGCTCCCCGAGTCTGCTGCTCGTTATCGTCAGCGGCAACGTAAGCCTCACGCGCCTGATCGATTAACCGCTTTTGTTCGTCGGAGATCTGCTTGTCGAGCGCTGTGATCTGTGCGTTCAGGGCCTTGACCTGTGGGTGATTCGGGCCGAGAGACGTGCTGAGCTCCGCATAGTGGGATAAGAGCTGTTCGCGCGTGCTGCGAAGGCCGGTGAGGTTCGTAGGGAGACCGCCCGCCGCTTGCGCACCGATCGTGCCATCGAGCGCGTCAGGGTTCATGGCACTGAGTGTCTTGTAGCGGGCCTGCTGCTGGATTCGAGCGATCTGTGCGCTGCTGACGGCGCGCGTGAGGTCATCGAGCGTCGACTGGATCTGATTGTGCTGCGGATCGAATCCCAGGACGCCGATGCGCTTCTGGAGGTCGATCAGTTGTTCCTGTTGGGTCTCCACCTGCTGCTTGAGGTCGCGAAGCTGCGTCGCGAGAAAGTCCGAAACGCGTTGCGTGGCTTGATAGGAGGACTCCAGGTCACGTTGAATAAATTCGTTGATCAGCCGGTTGACGATGTCGGCCGAAAGCTTGGGGTCCAGGGTTTGGCAACTGATCTGAACGAGATCTGTCTTGGGCTCAACACCAACGCTGATGTCGCCATTCATAGCGTTCAGGGTGCCCTGTCGAACATTGAGATCGTCGAGGCTGAGGTGGAGGTTCGGACCGTGGTAGCCCGTGAACGAGGCATTGTTCGGGAGGTCGAGGTCGCGAGCGACGGTCAGCAGAACGGTGTCGCTCTTAATGATGGAGACCTGCGTCTGAAGGGAGGAGCTAGTGCCACCATAACCGGCGTTTCCGTTGACGCGAAACTGGTTCGAGGAACCGGTGCGAATCTCGATCGTGCCAGTTGCCTGATAGAGGCGAGGCTGCGTGGTCCCCTTATAGAACCCGTATCCGAGACCCAACGCCGCGATTGCAGCGATGAGGTATTTGCGTTTCCTGACAGTGAGGAGCGCCTCCGATAGCGTTGCATCGGCGGGAGTATGGCCACCCCCAGCAGTTGGGTTTGTATCTGCTGGCAGTGGGGAAACTTCAGGCCTTCCGGAGGTCATTGGTCCTTAGTCTACTTGAAAACCCGCCGAGACCGGCGTCCTGTTGAACATGGCGAAACAACCGAACGGCGGGGACGAGGTTCTACAATTCGAAAGCATACGGATTTGCCGGTGAGGATACTTCAAGGGAGCAGTGGGATGGAAGATGTTTGCCAGATAGCAGTTGTCGGCTCTGGGTACGTGGGGCTGGTGGCGGCCATCTGTTTTGCGGAGATCGGTCACCGGGTGATCTGCGTCGACAACGACGAGAACAAAGTGGCAGCGCTGCGGAGTGGCGACAGTCTCATCCATGAGGAGCACCTTCCCGAGTTGCTGGAACGGTACCGAAACACGCGCGTAAGCTTTACGACCGACCTGGCTGAGGCGACGCGCGAATGTGACGCAATCTTTATTGCCGTGGGTACTCCGCAGGCGGAGAACGGTGACGCCGATCTCTCCTACGTGGAGGCGGTCGCGAGCGAAATCGCACGGCACATCAGCGGCTATAAGGTCATCGTCGAGAAGAGTACTGTTCCGGTCTATACCAACGAGTGGATCCGGCGCGTGATCGAGCGCAATGGGGTCAGCCGCGAGATGTTCGATGTGGTTTCGAATCCGGAATTTCTGCGCGAGGGAACGGCCGTCGAAGACTTTCTCCACCCCGACCGCATCGTGGTGGGTGCTGACAGCCAGCGCGCCGCAGCTCTGCTTGCGAAGATATATGCGCCGCTGGTGGCGGGGGCTTACTACGAAAAGGCGGGAGCGATTGAAGGGGATTGCTCCATGCAGTCGCCACCGCCGCTGTTGATGACTTCGACAAAGAGCGCCGAGATCATCAAGCATGCGTCGAATGCGTTTCTGGCGATGAAGATCTCGTTTATTAATGCTGTTTCGAACCTGTGCGAGGCCGCGGATGCCAACGTAGAACAGGTGGCGCGGGGAATCGGCCTCGATTCGCGCATTGGATCACGTTTTTTGCGGCCGGGCATCGGTTACGGCGGATCGTGCTTCCCGAAGGATGTTGCGGCATTTCGCTCGGTGGCCCAGCAAATGGGTGTCGACTTCAACCTGCTAAGTGAGGTGGAGAAGATTAACGCGCAACAGAAACGACGCTTCCTGAACAAGGTGCAGTCGGCACTCTGGACGCTGCGCGGAAAACGGTTGGCGGTGCTTGGACTCTCATTCAAAGGAGAGACCGATGACGTACGCGAATCGCCGGCGATCGACCTGGTGGAGATGCTGCTGGGTGAGGGCTGCTGCGTCGTTGCACATGACCCGGCGGCGATGGATCGTGCGCGGTTGGAGCTTCCTCCCTCATCGTCGATGAGCTACGCCGCAGATGCCTATGAGGCGGCCAGGGATGCGGACGCGCTGTTGATTCTTACGGACTGGAAGGAGTTCGCAGAGCTCGATCTGCGGCGGTTGCATGCGGCGCTACGTTATCCGATTGTCGTGGACGGGCGCAATCTGTTCGATCCCACGGTGATGCAGGAGCACGGCTTCACGTATCTGAGCGTTGGGCGGCCGACAGCGGTGCCCGTGCGTGAGGCAGTTTCTGCTGAAATTGGCTGAGCAAGCGATAAGGATGAACGCGCGCTGCGGGCGCGCGCCAGGTATTTCACAGCCGCGGGCCTGAGGGAGTACGAATGGGTTTGAAAAGATTTCTGGTGACAGGCGCGTCGGGGTTTCTGGGTTCGCACCTCTGCGACGCGCTGTTGGCGGAAGGCAACAGCGTTGTGGGCGCCGACAATCTCTCGACTGGAAACCTGGCGAACTTGCGTCATCTCGAGAGCGAGTCCAGGTTTCGTTTCGAGCATCTCGATATTTGCGAGCCATTTGATGTGGGACAGGTGGATTATGTCTTCAACTTTGCCTCGCCAGCGAGCCCGGTCGACTATATGCGGCTCGGTATCGAGACGCTGCGTGTTGGTTCGGCTGGAACGCTGAACACGCTGGAGCTTGCGAAGCGTCATGGCGCGGGCTATCTGCATGCGTCGACCTCAGAGTGCTACGGCGATCCCGAGGTGCATCCGCAGGTAGAGAGCTACTGGGGCAACGTAAATCCGATTGGCCCGCGCTCGGTTTATGACGAGTCGAAGCGCTTCTCCGAAGCAGCGGTAGCGGCGTATAGGCGCTATCACAGCGTGAATACGCACATGGTGCGGATATTCAACACGTATGGACCTCGGCTGCAGGCCAACGATGGCCGTGTGATCTCCAACCTGATGATGCAGGCGCTGCGTGGCGAGCCTCTAACGGTCTATGGTGACGGATCGCAGACGAGGAGCTTCTGCTATGTCTCGGATCTGATCGACGGCATTATGCGGTTGTCGAAGTCGGAGGAACACGATCCGGTGAACATCGGAAATCCGAACGAGTGGACGATCCTCGACTGCGCCCGCGAGGTGCAGGCCCTGGTCGGCTCACAGTGCGAGATCGTCTTCAGGCCGCTGCCGCGAGACGATCCGAAGCAGCGGCAGCCGGACATCACGCGCGCGAAGACGCTGCTCGGATGGGAACCGAAGATTCAACTGCGCGAGGGGTTGGCTCGTTCACTGGATTACTTCCGTGCTGCCGTGGAGGCTGAGAAGGCGCAACCACGGGCGCACGCAGCAGCAGCCCGGCAGGACGCGGAGTACTTCCGGTTAGCTTCGGGCCGCTGAGCGGTTGAGTTATTTTGCCGGCCGCGGGTCCGTGTGCAGCTTGGGGAAGAACTTGATCTGACCCGCAACGACTACATTGTTCTGCGGGCCGGTCTTGTAGATCGGGGCGACCCAATGCTCGTATTGAACCCAGGCGTCCAACTGAATATCTCTGCGCAGATTCTTGACGACGTCGACCTTGAACTGATGTTGTGTAGTGCCCCCCGGGATGAAGTCCTTGGGAGTTTTCTTGTAGAGGTACGAAGCCTGGACCCACTCGTCAGCGGAGAGGTGATAGGTGAGCCATGCGTTGCCGGCCTTGGCCTCGCGCCCCACCCAATCGCCCATGATGTAGCCCTTGTTGGTGTAGCCCTGCTTCTGCACGATCTCGTAGTAGTTGAACTGGCCGTTGAGGCTGCGCAGTGTCGAGGTGTCGGTGTTCGAAGCTTCGATGCGGAAATCGAGCTTCGGCAGGTGCGGGAACTGTGAAATGTAAAAGCCGGGCCGGTAAGCGGCACGACGCGGTGCGCTGGGAGGCGTCACGTCATCATGGCAGATCGAATCCGTGTAGAGCGTAACGTACTTGCGCAGGAACGGCAGCTTATATGAGAACGTGAAGGTGCTGTAGCGCGCGCCGGGGTCATCGCGCGAGTACTTCTCATACTCCGATGTATCGCTGAATGAGAAGAAGCCTTTCAAGAACGTGTGAAGTGTGATGGGTTGATCACAAGGCGTGAAGACATTCGTTACTGGGTCGATGCATCCGTGCCCCTTGCCTCCCCAAATGACCGTGCGCTGGAAGCTCAAGTCGAAGTTCTTCGTTGGTTTGAACGCGAAGCCAAAGGAGTTGGCCCACGGAGCGTTCGGCACCGAGTGGCCCTGCAACGAGCCGATCATGAAGTCGTAGCGCATTGGCCCCATGATCTTGCTCAGGAGTGGGATGTACATCGGCTCGACGCGATTCACGCGGAACGAGTACATGTTTTCCGCATTGTCGCTCCAGGCCATACCGCCACCCATGCCGGGACCCCACCATGAATCGGACTTGCCAAAGGAGATCTCGTGACCCAGCAAGTGGTATGAGAGGTAGGCCTCCTGTAGCCGGAAGGTATTCACCGCGTTGGTCGTACTTCCATAGGGAATAGTGTCCTGCGGGTTGTTGTACCCACTGAACGGAATCTCGTCGATGGTGGAGAGCTGATTCGCGAGGTCGAAGGAGTAACCCTGATATGTGGGCGCGTGTTGGTATTCGCCGCGGACGTATAGCGAGAACCGGCCGTACTCATTCAAGCTAGAGAATCCGGTGATGTTATTGAAACCCGTCGCGTAGGGACGTCCATAGTCGTTGTAAAGGGTTTGGCCGAGGTGATAGCTGTCGCGCAGCACGGGGCCGCCGACGCCCATCAGGCGCGTGTAGACTGTCGCGACACCATAAACCGGGCCGCGGGTCATATTGCCGGGGGGATCCTCGTCAGCCAGGTAGTCCTGAAGTTTGGCGAGGATCGCGACCGCCTCATCGTTGCCGTCGTAAGTGATATCGTCGGCGCTCTTTTCAAGCATGTGCAGCAGGCTGCGGCGCGTCCACGGGCGCATCATGATGAACGCTGTGTCGAGATAGCCGAGCGAGTACAGGCGCAGCGTCATTGGATAGACGATGCTATCGACCGGGATGTAGGTAGAACCAAGCGCGTCGGTATGTTCCTCTTCGGGCATCGGACCGTATGCCGGCATGCTGGGCACGGAGGCTACAGGAACAGCGGGCGGTATCTCCGCCGGCTTCGGCGGATTCTGCACTTGGATGGGTTGCTCAAGCTTGTCGGGTGTAGTCTGCGCCGGTGTGGCTGGCTGAGTCTCTTGTTGCGGCTGTGAAGCGGTGGGTTGCGCTTGCGGTGTTGGCTGAGCCGGCTGCTGTTGCGCCGGTTGAGATGTCTGCTGTTGACTCGGCGTGTTTTGTGAGGTCGCCGGCGTGGGCGCAGCCATAGACGGCAGGCTACTCGCCGGTGCCGGAGTCGCGGGCGGTACGGATGCAGGAGTCTGTGCCGAGGCGGTTTCTCCGCAGGTGAAGGTGGCAGCGATCAGCAACGCGAAGAGCGCTGCCACAGGTGGCCAGTGGCGGGGGGACCGCGGAACAAACATGGTGTCAGTGTAATGGTTCGTGAGGCGTGCAGAATGTCGAGTTGTTCATGGTGACAATTCAATTACTAGAGTTTGATGCCACGTGCAGCCATATAAGCGCCGAGACGTTTTAGCGGCTGTTGACGCGGCGTCAGCCGTTCAGCGCTGAGCACCGCCCAGATCACTGACGGGCCACCACCGGAGCGAGCACGCGCCGAGGTCTCCTGCATCACACGATAGACAGCCACTGCATCTTCGCCGTCGACGGGGAAATGCGGCAGGTGAAGGCTGTGCGCGAGTTTCGTGACCTCGGACCATACAAGCTGAGGCAAGGGGCGCGAGGAGTTCTTGTTAGATCGAGTGCCGCTGTCCGCGACGATGAACAGAAAGGGGAGCCGATCGCGATGCGCCCAGCGCAGAGCGTCAGCCCATCCTGTTTCCGGCGCTCCAGCGCCGGTGAAAGCAACGGCAATTCGGTCTGTCCCCGCCGTCTGCATACCCCGCGCCGCCCCCACGCAGAGCGGGACGCGCAGACTCTGCGGAACATCGTGCGCATCGTCTCCAGCCTTTGACTTGGGAGCTACTGCGCGTAGCGTCGCATCATCTGCGCGGCCGGAGACGAGGTCTCCCGTTGAAAGATGGATCAGAGTCGCAGCCAAGAGCGCCTCGCGCGCGGATTTTGATCTGCGGCGATCTGCGGCACGGATGCGGTGCATCAGTCCGTGAAGTTCGCGAAGGCGATCTTGTGGCAGCAGGGGGTTGTCGGCCAAGCGGCAGGTCCTCTTCCTGGAGGGTGAGTGATCGAGTGGATCAGGCTGTAGCTGCGTCCGCAGCTTCGGGGTTCAATCCGAGCTCCGCAAATGCCTCCGCGGCAGACTTAGGCTTGATCGTGCCCTCGCGCGCAAGCTTCGAGAGCGCCGCGGCGACGATGGACTCCGCGTCGACCTCGAAGTGCCGGCGCAGATGTTGACGATTGTCCGAGCGCCCGAAGCCGTCCGTGCCGAGCGAGACCAGCCGAGAACCGAGCCACGGTGAGAGCGCGTCTGGCAGTGACTTCATGTAGTCGCTGGCAGCGACGATCGGCCCCTTAGCCTTTCCAAGCGCGCTGACAACGTATGGCACACGCTCTTTCTCGGCAGGATGCAGACGATTCCAGCGCTCAACGGCAATGGCGTCGCGGCGCAGCTCCGTGTAGCTCGTCAGTGACCAGACATCGGCGGCGATGTTGTACTTCTCCGCGAGAATCTGTTGCGCGCGAACCACCTCGTTGAGGATGGGGCCGGCGCCGAAAAGTTGCAGCTTCGCTTCGCCTTTTTCGGCGGCCTTGAACTTGTAGATGCCGCGCAGAATGCCATCCCGGATGGTTTCGATGTTCTCTGCCGCCGGCTGAGGGTAGTCCTCGTTGTACATGGTGAGGTAGTAGAAGCGGTTCTCGCCCTCCTCATACATGCGACGCATGCCGTCCTGGATAATCACGGCCATCTCGTAGACGTAGGCCGGGTCATAGGTTTTGCAGGTGGGAATCGTGGAGGCAAGGATGTGCGAGTGGCCGTCCTGGTGCTGCAGCCCTTCGCCGAGCATCGTCGTCCGGCCTGCAGTGCCACCCATCAGGAAGCCCTTACCGCGCGAGTCGGCGAAGGCCCACGCCATGTCACCGATGCGCTGGAATCCGAACATCGAGTAGTACATGTAGAAAGGCACAGCGGGCACGCGATAGTTGCTGTAGGCGGTGCCGGCGGCGGTGAAGCTCGCCATCGATCCGGCCTCGGTGATGCCCTCCTCGAGAATCTGTCCGTTCTTCTTCTCGTTGTAAGAGAGCAGCATGTCGGCGTCATGCGGGGTGTACTTCTGCCCCTCAGGCGCATAGATGCCCACCTGCTTCATCACGGATTCGAAGCCGAAGGTGCGGCCTTCGTCCGGGATGATCGGGACAATCAGCTTGCCGATGTCCGGGTTCTTCAGCATGCCGTTCAGCATGTTCACGAAGCCCATCGTGGTAGAGATCGCGCGGCCGTTCGAGCCCGCGAGCCATGTCTTGAAGAAGTCAAGCGGTGGCGCCTTGAAATCCAGCTTTGGCACCGTGCGCGCCGGCAGGAAGCCGCCGAGCGCCTCGCGACGCGCGAGCATGTAGGCGATTGCGGGATCGGAATTGCCTGGTTTGTAGAAGTCGACATTTTGCACTGTTTCGGCTGAAAGGCCACAGTCAAAACGCTTGACGAAAGCCGTGAGCGCATCGTCGGTCAGCTTCTTCTCTGAGTGCGTCGGGTTGCGCGATTGCGCACTGGCGATGCCGTAACCCTTCACCGTCATGGCGAGGATCACCGTCGGGCCGCCCTTGTGTTCCAGCGCACGCTTGTAGGCGTTGTAAATCTTCACCGGGTCGTGGCCGCCACGATGAAGGTTCGCCAGTTGCTCGTCCGTCTTGTCCTCGACAATCTTCAGCAACTCTGGATATTTGCCGAAGAATTCCTTGCGAATGTAGGCGCCATCCTTGGCCTTGAAGCGCTGCAGGTCGCCGTCGACGCACTCCTCCATCCGCTTCAGCAGCAGGCCCTGGTGGTCGCGCGCGAAAAGTTCATCCCAGTCGGAGCCCCAGATAACCTTCAGGACATTCCAACCTGCGCCCCGGAAGACGGACTCCAGTTCATCGATGATGCGCGCGTTGCCGCGTACCGGGCCGTCCAACCGCTGCAGATTGCAGTTGACGACGAAGATCAGGTTGTCGAGCTTCTCGCGTGTACCCAGCGAGATGGCGCCGAGCGTGTCGACCTCATCCGTCTCGCCGTCGCCGACGAAGGCCCAGACCTTGCGGTCGGTGTGCGGAATCAGGCCCCGGTTCTCGAGGTACTTCATGAAGCGGGCCTGGTAGATCGCATTCAGCGGACCAATGCCCATGGAGACCGTGGGGAACTGCCAGAAGTCCTGCATCAGCCAGGGATGCGGGTAGGAGCTCAGGCCCGGTGTCTCGCGGAGCTCATGCCGGAAGTTCTTCAGCTGCTCCGCGTCGAGGCGGCTCTCGAGGAAGGCGCGCCCGTAGACTCCCGGCGACGCATGCCCCTGAAAGTAGACAAAGTCGCCCGGCTGTTCGCCTTTGTCGCTTGAATACGAGGCGCGGAAGAAGTGGTTGAAACCAACCTCGAGCAGCGTGGCCTGCGACGCGTAGGTCGAGATATGGCCGCCGATGCCCGCGTCGTACTTATTCTGTTTGTGCACCATCGCCATTGCGTTCCAACGAATCAGTGCCTCGATGCGCCGCTCCAACGAGCGGTCGCCGGGATAGGCGACCTCATCGTGTTTCGGGATCGTGTTCTGGAAGGGAGTAACGACATCGCCGGGCGCCGGAACACCGGCTTCGCGCGCACGAGTGCGCAACGCAGAGAGCAGAGCAGCGCCTTGCTCCCAGTCCTTTGCAACGACCTCGTCAAACGCCTCGATCCACTCGGCGACCTCCGCGGTCATGTCCTGCCTGACGGCCCCGTCAAGATTCGTCGCCAGATTTGTCGCCATCCCACCCTCCATTACGCACACTTATAGCTGTATAGCCACTTTCTACGATAATTCGCCCAGCGAATTTATGCACGGTTACCAGTGGTGATTGGCTGGCTAGCTCGAATAGTCGGCGTTTATCGACACATATTCATGCGTCAGGTCGCAGGTGACGAAGCGAGCCTGCCCGTGTCCGCGGCCTAAATCCATGGCGATCGTGTACTCGCGCGCCTGCATTGCCGCATGGGTGGCACCTTCGTCATAAGCCACGTCCCGGACGCCATGTGCGAACACCGGAAGGCCGCCGATCGTTATCGTGACTCGCGCTGGATCAAACTTCACGCCGGCTTTGCCCGCTGCCGCCAGCAGCCGTCCCCAGTTCGGGTCGGCCGAGGACCACGCTGTCTTGCAGAGGGGCGAGTTGGCGATCGAGCGCGCGATATCCCGGGCGTCAGAGTCGCCCTCTGCGCCCGTAATCTTCAGCGTGATCACATGTGTCACGCCCTCGCCGTCGTCGACAATCTGATGCGCCAGCGAGTCGCACACCTCCTGCAGCGCAGCCTCGAAAGCCGGCACTGATTCGCCCTCTGCCGGCACCTCGCTTTTTCCGCTGGCCAGCAGTAACACCGTGTCGTTCGTGGACATATCGCCGTCTACCGAGATGCAGTTGAAGCTCGCGTCCACTGCCTTCGCCAACATAGCCTGCAGATGCTCCGGGCATGCCGCAAGGTCAGTGAAGAGATAGACCAGCATCGTCGCGTGCGGCACCACCTGCGGCCCGATCATCCCGGCGCCCTTGCAGCACCCGAACAGCGAGACGGTCCTATCGCCGATCTCCAAGCTCGCACGTGCAACCTTCAGCTTCGTGTCTGTCGTCAGAATCGCAGTCGCAAACGCGTCTGCGTGCTGTTCCGAGTCGCCGAGCGCAGCCTTCGCCGCGGGAACTGCAGCAATCAGCTTCTCGGCCGGCAGAGGCACGCCGATAATGCCGGTCGAAGAAGGGAAGACCTCATCAAACACGCAATGAAACTGCTCGGCTACCGCGACACAACTCTGCTTGCATGCATCGATGCCCGGCTGGCCCGTTGCGCAGTTCGCATTGCCGGCATTCACCAACAGCGCGGTCACGCGATTGCTCGTCGCGATAAGGTGACGGCGCCCGACGATGATCGGTGCAGCGACCACCTGGTTGCTCGTAAACATCGCAGCAGCGTTCGCTCCGCCGTCGCATACGGCAAGCGCAACATCGGGTTTACCCGAAGCTTTGAGGCCAGCGGTTACAGCCGACCAGCGAAAGCCCAGCGGGAGAGAAGTTGCAGGGGAAGCGTTGCTCACAGATAGATTCTAATGGGCTTCGCATTCTCCAAATGCAACGCAATGTAACGCGGAGTACAAAAGCACCCGCAAAATCTACCCTGCTTTGCGGCGTATACTCACGAAATAACTGCGGCGCGGTGGGCGCCCTTCAGGAGTTCAGGCCAATGAGCACAAACGGAAATGGTCACGCGAGCGGCGACGGCTATGTTGTCCCCTTGCCGCGCGCCGAGTGGATCGTAAGGCGCAAGGAAGAGGCCGCCCGCACCGGCGACTGGAACATGAGCCAGATGCACTTCGCGCGCAAGGGCCTCGTCACCGAGGAGATGGCCTTCGTCGCGCACCGCGAGAAGCTTGCGCCCGAGTTCGTTCGCGACGAGATCGCGCGCGGCACAATGATCATCCCCGCGAACATCAATCACCCTGAGCTCGAGCCGATGTGCATCGGTGTCAACTCGCTTTGCAAGATCAACGCGAACATCGGTAACTCCGCGCTGGTTTCGAATGTCGACGAAGAGCTGCGTAAACTCCACACCGCCGTCCACTTCGGCGCCGACACGGTTATGGACCTCTCCACCGGCGGCGACATTCCTATGATCCGCGAAGCGATCCTGCGCCACTCGCCCGTGCCCATCGGCACTGTGCCGCTGTACGAGGCGCTCTCGCGAGTAAAGCGCGTCGAGGATCTCAACATCGACCTCTACCTTGAAGTCATCGAGGAACAGGCGCAGCAGGGTGTCGATTACTTCACCATTCACGCCGGTGTGCTTGTTCAATACGTGCCACTCGTCGCGAAGCGCATCACAGGCATCGTCAGCCGCGGCGGCGCGATCATGGCGCAGTGGATGACCGCGCATCACAAGCAGAACTTCCTCTACGAGAACTTCGACCGCATCACCAAGATCCTCGCCAAATACGACGTCAGCTACTCGCTCGGCGACGGCCTTCGTCCCGGCTGCGTGGCCGACGCCAGCGACGAGGCGCAGTTCGCGGAGCTGAAGACACTCGGCGAACTCACCCGCCAGGCGTGGAAGGACGACGTGCAGGTGATGATCGAAGGCCCCGGCCATGTGCCGATGGACAAGATCAAGGAACAGGTCGACAAGGAAGTGGAGATGTGCGACGGCGCGCCGTTCTATGTACTTGGCCCGCTTGTGACCGACATCGCTCCCGGATACGACCACATCACCTCAGCCATTGGTGCGGCGATGATCGGCTGGCACGGCGCAGCAATGCTTTGCTACGTTACGCCGAAAGAGCACCTCGGCCTGCCAAACGAGAAGGATGTGAAGGACGGCATCATCGCCTACAAGATCGCCGCGCATGCGGCGGACATCGCGCGCCATCGTCCCGGCGCCCGCGACCGCGACGATGCGATCAGTCACGCGCGCTACACCTTTGATTTGGGCTCGGGTTCGGACTACACGCCGTTCATCCAGCACCTGGGTGTGCCGTCGACCGATATCGGATCGGATGGACCATACGGCGTGTACCATTCGGCGTTCGATAACTACAACTGGTTCATCAAGAATGCCGACCCGACCTTCGTCTATGAACAGCAACAGGCGCGGGTCTTTGGACTCGAGATTCTCCACATGGCCGACACGGACGTTCTGCCCTACGACTACAAAACGTATGGCAGCGAGGTCGTCGGCTACCTGAAGGACGCGCAACAGCGGGCGACCGCAGATCATGTGCAGGTGGACTTCACCCAGGCCAATGCGGCAGCCGCGAGGTTTGCGGCAGCCGGTGTGCGTATCGGAACGATACAGTCAGCACCGGGATCACTCGGTGAAGCAGCCAAAGCGCACCTGAATGAGGCGCTTCGCAACGCCGAAGAGGCCCTTCTGAATGATGCGGGCCTCCCGCGGCGGCCCTGGTATCGACACACGATTTACGCTCCCGGCGAGTACACGGGTTACGCCGCAGTTGTTATCCCAGGAGTTAATGAAGGCATCGATGCGAAGGACGCAATGCGCACATCTACCCAGCTTTCAGCACTTTCGGAGGCACTAAACCGATCGAGTGCCATTTTGGAATCAGCAGCGAAATAGCTACCACAGATTTTTCTTGCCAAGAAGTAACTGCTCGCATACTCTTCGAAAATCCTTTTGGATGCCCCGTTTGTTGCATTGTGCAACAGACCTGGTGGAAATAAGGGCTCCCGTACCCGTGCTGTTGAATGGCGGGGCGAGAGAGCCACTGCCAGCATGTCGATAGACGTGAGGTACCGGAGGGTCCCAGG
>Ga0206804_10257_pt1 | contig 14277 bp, 13 predicted proteins | sample Alteio_BWOrgCont_62_FD_152888 | JGI IMG/M metagenome (GOLD analysis project Ga0206804, IMG submission 152888) | Enriched cells from forest soil in Barre Woods Harvard Forest LTER site, Petersham, Massachusetts, United States -... | ecosystem: Environmental > Terrestrial > Soil > Temperate forest >... | reverse complement strand
GGCACGCCCGAAAACATCGTGGCAATCCGATGATCCCACAAGTGCTCGCGCGCCGAGCGTTGCCGCGCTTTTTCACCGCAAGCCAAGGCGGCACTGGGATCGCCCAGGACTTTTTCGGCCGCCGCCTCGAGCGCAGCCAGAGAATCGACCAGCATGATTTCACCCGGATCGTAGCAGGAACGAACATCGGGACTTTCCAAGTTGATGGAGAGACGCCCGCAGGCGGCAATCTCGAAAAGCTTCTCGTTTGCCGTGGCGTCCCGGATGGCATTCGGCGCATTGAGATGCGCAGCGTACATCCGGTAATGCTCGGGCAAATCACTGAACGCTACATAGGGTAAGGCATCGATCCCGTAGGGCTTCCACTCGTCGGCCGCGCTGTAAACATCGATCCAGCCTCGTTTCCACAAGCGATGCACGAAGGCCGGACGGTCGTACCGATTGACCAGCTTCACGAGAAAGGCAAGGTCGAGGATAATCCCCCTTTCGTTCACGTATTCAAACGCGCGCGGGTAATGGTTGCCGGCGAGTTGGATGATTTGCAGCGCGGGTTGAAAGGGAAACTGCCGGCGGGCCTCGAGAGCGACCGCGAGAAGATTGCGCACGGTCGGTTCCTCCTCGAACCAAGCGACCGATTTCACGTCCGGATATTTCAGGATCGCATCGCGGCAGAAGGCGCGCAGCACTTCGATTTCAACACCGGCCTCCATGAGCTTCACGGCACCCTCGTGCGGAGTACCACGAAAACCCGGGTTGCCTATAAACGCCAGCCGTTCGGTATGCATACACGGCGCTTCGTTTTGCACGAGGTGGCGCGGCGCGGCCAGGCGGGTGATCCGCTGCTGCGTGACACCGAGCAACCTTGCCTCGAGCGCCTGGCTGTCGCCGTAAAAATGGTGCGTGACCTTGGGATGCTTGACGTGTTGCTGAAAGACGTCGCCCTCGACCGGAAAGCAGGGATTGAACGGAGAAGTACACCAGCTTCGAAAATCATCGAACCAGAGCGAGTGAATGGATCGGATGGGCGCGTCGTCCACAAACAGGCCTGGCGTCACAAACCAATTCATGTCCAGGCTGAGCACCGTGTCGATCGCTGCGTACTCGACCAGCTCGCGCAGGCCATCGCGGACGGCTTCCTGCGCCCGCGGTATCTTCGGCTGCATTTCTTCCGAGAAAAGAAACGTGAGCATGCGGGCGTCCGCATTGTCTCTAACATACGCCGGAACGCCGCGCCGCTCGAGCGCCTCGGCCAGATAGTCGGAGGTCTTCGCGAACGGCGTGAGAAAATCGTTGCTCAGAATGAGCACGCCCTTGGGACTCGAAGACAGTTTCATGCGAGCGCCTTCTTCAATCGATGTTCCCAGAGATGCTCTTTCGCCGTCCGTTGGCGCGCCTTCTCGCCTCGATCAAGTGCGGCGGAAGGATCGCGCAAGACCTCCTCGGCGGCGGTCTCCAGGGCCTCGTCCGTTTCCGCGAGAACAACTTCCTCGTCGGAATAGCACGCGCGGACATCGGGGCTGTCGAGGTTCAGCGACAGCCGGGCGCAGGCCGCGATCTCAAATAGCTTCTCGTTGGCCGTGGCATCGCGCGCGCAATTGGCGCCGTTGAGGTGCGCCGGATAGCGGCGATAGGTTGAGACAAGCTCGGGAAACGGCACGGTTGGTCGCGCGATAATCCCATAAGGCAGCCACTGCTCCGGCGTGCCATGGACATCAAGCCAGCCCCGCCGCCAAAGCCGGTGCACGAGGCCCGGCCGATCATACCGATTCACGAATTTGATCAGCATGGCGGCATCGAGAATGAAGCCGTTGCGATTAAGAAAATCAAAGGCTTCCGCATGAGCCTTCCCCGCCTGCGTGAGCAACGAAATGGCGGCGGTATGCGGCTGGGCAAGCCGCGTCTCGGTCGCAGCGGCCAGCAAATCGGCCACGTTAGGGCTTTCCCGAATCCACGATGCGGTCGGCTCCCGGGCCGAAAGATCGGCGAGAATTTCCTGCCGGGCCAGACGACGCAACGCTGCGAGATTTTCCCCTTTTTCCATCGCCGCGACCGCCGCGTGAGTCGGTGCCGAACCGAGCCCCGGATTGCCGATGAAGGCGAGTTTCTTTAATTCCGAACAGGACCCGGATGCTTCGAGATATTCCGCCGGTGCGGCCAGGGCCGATGCCAGCACGCGCTGGACGCCAAGGACACGAAGCTCCTCGGCCTGCCCGCAACCATAGCAGTGGTGACTGACCTTGGGGCTGTTGATAAGCTCGAGCGGGCGATGCGGCGTCAGCGGAAACATCGGCGCGCTGAGGAGATGGGAGCGAAGATCATCGAACCAGAAGGAATGGACCCGCTTCACCTTTCCGGCTTCGAGAAACAACTGCGAAGAAAAAAGCCAGTGAAGATCGAGGCTGATGACCGTATCGAACCCGTAATCGAAGATGAATTTGTTCCACTTCGCCACGACGGCCGTTTCGTAGGCTTCGCGGCGCATTGGACTTTCCTTTTCCACTTCGGAGATGGCCCAGCGGACGAGACGGGTGTCGCGGCAGATCGCACCGAGGCCGAGCCGGGTCAGGGCCTGGCAGAGGTGCCGGGAGGTTTTTGCGGCCGCCAGGCTGAAGTCGTTACCAACGACGAGAACAAGAGATCGGTCGGACATCCCGGTCAGGTCAGGTTAAACGATGAAAGGTCCGAAAACCGTGGCACACCGCTGTTATGCGCTCACACCCGGATCGGGTCAAGCGGCTGTGGCGTGAAGCTCTCCCCGACGGGAGCGGGAGCCGTGAGGACATTACCAAGCGAGATGGTCTTTTGCCGCAATTCACGGTTCAGCATCAGTTGACGCCAGCGGATTTCCCAAGTGTGCTGGGCCAGAAAATTCTGGTGGAGGCGTTGCCCGAGAACTTGGAGATCGGACTTGGACGTTTGGAACATACGCCCCGCTTTTTCCTTGAGCGCGGTCTCCGATGCAGCCGTGACCAGCCCCGACCCATCCGGGAAAATCGTCGCCAGGTCCGGACGATGATCGCTCAGTAAGGGAACGCCACAGGCCCCGCATTCAAAGACGCGGAAGGGCAGCCCGCCTTCAATCGATTGCGGATCGGTGATCTGAACTTGGAATTTTCCGGTCTGAAACAGGCCCCGCCACGAACGCTCGGGAAAGGACGTGGTATCGGCATAAACCAAATCGATTCCCTTGGGCAACGCAGCGCGCAGCTCATCTTCACCGGCAAAGGATTCGGTCCCGTGTCCACTCATGATCGCCAGCGGTCCGGCCTCGGCCACGGCGCTCAATCCACGCAAACGCGCGATGCGCTTCCCCCAACGCCAAATCAAGTGATTCCAAAGCGCGACCGATGCGGGTTCCTTGAGCGCGGCGTCAATCGCCCGGGCATACTTGACCCCCAGGAAAGACCGGCTGCTCTGGCAGATGTCGTAAGGCTTGACCGGCCAGAGCGCCACGCGCATCGCCTCGCAGATTTCGTCGAGGAAGTGGCGCAGATAGGCGGGGAACGCCTCGGAATAACTCGCGAGCGATTTGAGCGATGGCACCGTGCCGATGAAAGCAGCCCGTTCGCTCCAAGCCTGATTCCACGGCTCGGCGCAGGGGCGAAGTACACGGTGATCGGCCGCCAGGTGCGTGGGGAAAGCATCGAAGCCCGTCAGTTTCTTCCACTGGCAGCGCCAATAACCGTCCCAGATTCCGACTCGCACGCCGAATTTCTTTTGCCAGTCCGTCCAGATTTCCGGATGAGCCAGCGTCTTGGGCGAGCGGTAATAATCATCGAACCAAAGCGAGATTTTATCGACCGGTGCGAGGGAGGGCGCATCCCAAAGATTCTTAAGATCGAGCGGCGCATCCATCAGGAAGCAAACCGCGTCGGGCTGTTTCTGCAGCAGATCGTTGCGCACGTCCTTTTCCGTGCGGGGATGCCCTGCGGCATCGGCCAGGAATATAATCTCCGGCTTCCAACCGGCGGCGATTGCTCCCGAGCATAAACCCCGGGTGAAGAAGGACTGAAGGCCTTCCTGGCTTTCGAGAAATATGACCCGCGGGGATGGGTTCACGGAAGTATTTTCGGGATGCGGTTATTGGTTTCGCGACGTTGAGTCAAAAGGCAGCAACTGGATCAGGTTGAAACTTATTGGAGCGGCGGTCGGCTTCAAACCAAGCCCCTCTCAGGTCACGAATCAAAGGCAGGATCGCGCGGATTCTTTTCGATTCACGCTGATCGAACGCCTGGGAAAACTCCCTGGTGAAAAAGAGATAGAGATCGCTCAAGGTTGCGCACAGGGCTGGCTCGATATTATGCCGCAGGCAGGTGTTGAGCTCCGTCAGGATATCGATGCAGCGAGTGACCGCGCGCGAGGCCGACGACGGATCCCTGATAATTTCAGGCGACGAAATTTCCGCGTCGGCGGTTTCGGCATGCTGAATCAATCCGTCGTAGAGCATGATCAGCAATTGGCCGGGAGAGGCGTTTTTGACCTGGGATTCGAGATAGAAATTGCGAAGTTTTTGATCGTCCATAACTTTGATTTAGCGGTGAAGAGTTTTGACTAGTTGCAGACAGTTTTCCATAAACGCCCGGAGTTGCCTTATCCAAGGAAGAAGGCGCAGTTCGATCGAATCGGAAATCTCCAACGTATCGCCATGATTGAAGGCGGCGTGGAGCGCGTGCATGACTTTGCCCAGGTCCTTCAACTGGCGATCGACAAGATGATTGACCTGCGCGTCGGTCAGCAACCCGGAAAGGCGCGGGAGGAACCCGACCTGGGCCTTGATCTCTTCACAAATCGCATGCCAACTGGCGGCGATTTCGCGGGGCTCGGCGAGAAGAGCCTGCGTGACCAGTCCTTCGCACTCGGATTCGACGCGGCGCGCCTCGAGGCACTTGTGGGCCAGTGCCGCCTCGAGAGCAACGGCCAGCGGGATCGAGGAGATCTTGCAGATTTCGCTGCGCGAGAAAAGATCGTGCGCTTCCTCCAGGTTGTTCACCGGCGTGCCGTCGAACTCGCAACTGCCGATGGAAAGATTGCGGGCCAGGAGAATCCCCATGATGTTCTCGCAAAATTCGGGGAAGCTTTTAGAAGGGGGAAGCTTTTCCTCTAACGGGTTGTTATCAATCAGTATTTTCATAGGTGTAGTTATTAACTCGATGTTCCTCCGACGCTGCCGAAGCTGCTCGAGGAACTGCTACTGCTGCTGCTGCTGGTAGTACTGGGAGTCGTGGTGGTTCCGTTGCTGGTGCTGAGGATGCCCGAGAGGCCTTGACTGTCGCCCTCGATGGAATCAAGCGCCGCAAATTCGTTTTCCAGGTTGGTCTGTTCCGCGGACATTTGCTCCTGCATGCGCGTGATCTGACTTTGGTTAAAGGTGATCTGTTGCGAGATATTCTGTTGCTCGTTGACGATGACGCCGTTGAGCGAGTTGTTGTAGCCCGAGATGACATTTTGCACCGTGTTGGTAAGCCCGTTGAGCGGGTCATTGAAGAGCGCCTCCACGTCACTAAGATGGTTCGTCAGCGCTGCCTGCAATTTAGTCGTGTCAACCTGGGTCAATGTATTATCGTTGGCATTTGTATCGACTCCGAGATCGCTCAACATGCGGATGGCGGCGGTGTTGCTAACAGAGCCGGAGGTAACCTGACGAAGCTGTGGCGCCAAAAAGGTCAGGTTGGTATCCGTCGCCAGGGGACCTCCCTGCGTGGTATCCGTCGTATCGGTTGAAGTTGACGAACTCGATGAACTTGGAGCTGCCGACGAATTCACGGATGTGTCCGTATTAATAAGTTGCTGCGTGGTATTATACTGGGTGACAAATGCATTGATGGCTGCAGCAATGTTTGTGACGTCCGGAGCCACGGTAATTTGCGTCGAGCCGGTGGCCGTCGCGGTAAAGGTGACACCCGGTAAGCCAAGCTCTGAACTGTCGATAACATTGCTGTTGCTCTGACGAACGAGGGAGCTGCCGTTGATGGTGAAGAGGGTCGATGCCCCAACCTGTAGCTGGCTATCGCTGGAAGTGAGACGCAAGGCGGTGGCAATATTGCTCGTGCCGTCGGCCACAGTAATGTTTTGAGGTCCCTTTTGCGAGGAACTCAGGACAATTTGATCCTCATAGCTGTCGTATATGGCGGTGACTCCGGCGCCGCTTGAGTTGATGTTGCCGATCAGCGCATTAAGAGAGTCGCCGCTGTTGTAAGTGATCGGAACGCCGTTGATGGTGAAAGTACCGGCAGTCGGCGGCGTCTGCAGTCCAGCCGTGGACAAATCTGCGGTCGGATCAATGCGACCGATTCCAACGGTGGAAGTAACCGAATCGGTACCGTTATTGAAAAGCTGGGCTTGCTGAAGAAAATCGCTGGTGTCGGCGGCCGAGCCAAGGAGTATGGGCGATGAAGAGGAGAGTGAAATCGCGCCGGTGGTGCTGTCGTAGCTGGCGGTCACACCGGCGCCGGAGTTGTTGATCTTGCCGATAACCGATGCGGTCGAGTTGGGATTGCCATCATCGAGGACATCGGTACTGGCGAGAGTGATTTGTTTGCCGTTAATGGTGAAGGTCTGCCCATCGACCGAGCTTTCGTTAAGAACGGTTCCTATCGCCGTGTTGCCCGCAGGCGGAGCAGTCAACTTGGCGTTGGAGCCTGAGCCACTACGGAGCACTGTGGTGGTTGACAGTTGAGTGATATCAACGCTGACGCTGCTTGGTTGCGCCGTGCCATCGACCGTAGCGCTGCCAACGGCGGTGTTGGAGGAGGTTGCAAGCTGCGAACTCAAAACCGCTGGAGTTAAGGTCTGCAACATGGTGCTTAGCTGGCCCAGACTCGTTCCAAGCGCCCCTAACGTGCTGCTGTTGGTGGTCAGCGTCGTGTCGGTCGTCTGGAGGTTCGTGATCGGAATGCTGTCGGCGGCGACGATCGCTTGGATGATCGACGATACATTTAAACCGCTGAAGGTGCCTCCGATAGTTACACTCATAAACCGTTAGATACCCAATCTATCGGTATGAAGAAGCTCGCCTTGACTGGATTTTACCTGAATCGGCTTAGAAAAACTTGAGTGATTTCTGCAAAAACTTTTGTGCCGACGGAGCGGAAAAATCGCATCCTACTTTCCGACGGCTTCCTCGGATTGCTCGTCGGCGGCCGATTCATCTTCCGAACCTTCCGCGCCCTGATATTCCTTTAACTTGTTGCGAAGGGTTCGGACATTAATTCCGATCAGATTGGCGGCTTCATTGCGATTGCCGGAGGTTTTCTTGAGCGCGAGGAAAATCAGCCGCTTTTCCACCTCGCCCAGCGTGGGGAACTCCTGCCCATCGCCCAGGACGGAATCCTGAGAACCGGTGGCGTGGGTCGGAACGATGTCCGAGTAGGTCAATTCCTTGTCGTCCGTCGCGAGAATGACGGCGCGTTCGGCGTAGTTGCGCAGTTCGCGGACATTCCCCGGCCAGTGATAACGGCTCAGTTGGTCGAGCGCGATGGAACTCACGCGGGGAACAGCCTTGTTATGCTTCTTGGCAAATTGATCGAGGAATTTCTCGAGCAGGAACTCGACTTCGCCCTTGCGCTCGGCAAGCCGCGGAACTTTGATCGGCACGACATGAAGCCGGTAATAAAGGTCCTCCCGGAATTTTCCCGCCGCAACCGCCTGCACCAAATCGCGGTTGGTCGTGGCAATGATCCGTGTATCGACCTTGATCGTGCGCGAGCCGCCCACGCGCTCGAATTCGTGCTCCTGGAGCACGCGCAGCAGCTTCGCCTGGAGCGGCAGCGAGATTTCCGTGATTTCGTCCAGCAAAAGGGTACCCCCGTTCGCCAGCTCGAACCGCCCTTCGCGTTTCATCGTCGCCCCGGTGAAGGCACCTTTTTCGTGACCGAAGAATTCGCTCTCCAGCAGAGTCTCGGGCACCGCCGCACAGTTCACTTTGATATAGGGCTTTTCCTTGCGCAGGCTCGCCTCGTGCAGCGAGCGGGCGATCACTTCCTTGCCCGTCCCGCTTTCCCCCTCGATCAACACCGTGGCGTCGGTCGGAGCTACCTGCTTGATCAACTTCTGCACCGTCGTCATCTCCGGACTGACGAATAAAAGCGATGAAAACTCCGACTCGTCCGCGAGCTGCTTCTTGAGATTGGTATTTTGCTTCCGCAATTCCCTCTGCTGGGCGATCTGCATGATGGTCAGCTCAAGCTGGCTACTCGTGAACGGCTTGAGCAAGTAGTTGGAGGCGCCCACTTTCATCGCCTCCACGGCCGATTCGATCGTGCCAAATCCGGTGATGATAATCACCTCGACCGCCGGGTTGGTCTTCTTGAACTGCTTCAGCAGGTCCATCCCGTTGCCGTCGGGAAGCTGGAGATCGGAGATGACCAGATCGGCCGGCTCTTTCTGCTGTTCTTCGAGGGCCTGCAGGCAGGAACTCACCGCCAGGACGGGGATTTCCAGATTCTGGAGGGAAAGAACGAGCGCCCGCCGCACGGCCGGGTCGTCTTCCACCACCATGATTTTTTCAAACCGTATCGCGTTCAATAGAAAATGTAGCTAAGGGATGGAGGCTGTCCCAGGCGACGGAAGCAATTGGTTCATGGTTTTATTCATCGTCAGCAAATCGTCCTCTTCGTGAAGACGGTGCCGGACTTGGTTGTCCACGATCCCTTGCGTCGTTACCGCCTGGTAGCCGACGAGGGCATCATAATGATTGAGAGCGTCCTGCCAAGATTTACCTTCCGGCGATAGCTTGGCCGATTCCTGAAAAAGCGGGGGCAGGACGTCCGTGTTTTTTTGGTTCAGGGCCAGGAGCAACTGGGCGGTTTGCTTCTGCCAATAGGTCTCCTGCTTCGGCCAAACCGTACGCACGGTCCATGCCAACGCCTCGAGTTCCTCCTTCGCCTTATTGGGTTCCTTCTTGATGACGTAAAGGTGATAGAGACGCAGCCGCGCTTCGGGTGCAAGCGTGTTGAACGGATACTTTTGCAAAGTCTCCTCATAAAGACTCATCGACTTGTCCGCCTGCTTGAGCTGGTAATAGCAATCGGCCTGAAGAAACGCCGCCCTTTCCATCGAAATGGCACTGCCCGTCGTTGCTTCGACCCGGTAACGGGCCAGGAGCTCCGCCGCGCGCGACCATTGCCCCGCCTTGTACTCGTTGGCGGCGAGCGCCCAGAGCGTGCCCACCGTCAATCGGGTGTATTGCTTGAGATCCTCCTCGCTCTGCACCCGGCCATCGTTAACTGTATGGGCGAGCGTCAGATAATAGGCGTCGCGGGCCAGACCGGGAAGACCCATGTGGGTGTAAATCGTGCCGACCCGGAAAGCAACCGCCCCGAGTTCGGGGCGCCCCGGATAAAGCTGCATCCAGAGCTTGAGCCAGCAGAGCGCTTCCGCTTCCTGATGCCCAGCCTCCAGGGCATCGGCCAATTCCACCATGGCCCGGGAGCGGTCTTGCGGCAGAATATTTTGGTTCGTGACCACTTGGCGGAGATAAGAAATGGCCATCGTAACGTCGTTGTGCTTCCGCAGGTAATCGACTTGCGCAAAAGCGCCGAGCGGCTCTTCCGGCACATCGGGTGCGGCCTTCGCGGCAGGCTTATTAGACGTATCGCTGAAGCCTCCGTCATCGGGAACGACCTCGGAAGAATTAGCGGTGCCGGCAGCGGGGATGAGGGCAGGAGTGGCAACCGGGGCCGCTGCGATCTTGGCGCCATCCACCGATTTCGCCACCGGCGCCGCAATGGCGGCCGTCGGCGGGGTAACTTTCACTTCCACCGCGATATTCGCCTTGTCGCCTGTGCTCTCATCGACGGCGCGCAGGCTCGGCGGGGTTGACGCCATGGCAATAAGTCCCGGGTCCGGCACCTCGGCGATCGACGGAACACCGGCGAAACCGCAGCCAATCAAGATCAACCAAGAGCGTCCCATAAGTCTCTCAAGTTACCGCTGCGGCGTTGAATAGATCGCCGCAGAGCCTCCGACCGGACCGGTGCTGAAATCGGCAGAGTCGATCAAGGGAGGAAGCCAGTAAGGGTCCTGCGCATTGGCATTGGCGGTCGGTCCCGCCGTGATGGTATTCGCGCCGTTGGCGGGACTGGCCGGGGCCTGAGTCGTGGAATGAGCCGCCTGTTCACGCGCTTCATCCGCCGCTTTCGGGTTCGACTTGATCCATTGCAGGAAAGGCGACACGGCGATGAGTGCCGGTGGCTCCGGCACGGGTGCAGGCTTGGCGACCGTGTCCTTGGTCTCGGGAGGAGGCGCCGAAGCCGCCGTTTCCTTCGGAGGGGCCAGTGGCGCCGGAGTGGCAGAAGCAGTGGAGGCAGTCTTGGCGGTAACGACCGGTTTCTTACCCGTCGGAGTAAGCTGATAGGGCAGCGCGGGCATCGTCGCACTGTGGGCCCAGCTTGGTAACGCCAGGAATCCGGTCGCCAAGCTTGGCTGCGAAGGGCCCGCAGTCGTATAGGTTGTATAGCTTAGACCTACACCCGAGGTGGTATAGCTCATCTCTTTCGTATCGCTTGGCGGCGCGCCCGTCACCTCATCTCCGTGTGCCCTGCTAGAGATAACGATCAAGAGTATGGAGACGACAATCAGGGAGTAAGCGCTGACCCGCCAATCGCTGATCGAGGAGCCTGCGGTTTTGCGCCGGGATTTGTCCCGCGATGCATTGAAATGGATGGCGTTATCAGTATGAAGCATAAATTTTCATCCTTCTTTCGTGTCCTCTGCTTTGGAGAATTATTTTCCCTTTTCTTTGAAAATTCTTTTTCACTTCATCGGCTTGCCTGCCCCAAATCTGAGAAAAAATGTAAATTTTTTCCCTTTTGCGGTTTCAAATAAAACTCATTCGAAATCTCCTCCCAAATCGCTCAGTTTTTCAGCCAAAAAGTCGATTACTAGACAAGATTGGACAATCCCAAAAAGGAAACTCCAATTCCCCTTATGACCACCCTGCCACCACCCGTTTCCGTCGTCCCAAAACCGCAGGGAACTGAAAAGCATATCCTCGATCTTTTGGAAGACTCCAAGGCGATATCTACCCTCCCATCGATGAAATCGGTCCTCGGCGAACTGGAAACCCTGACGCAAAAAGGCACCATCCAATTGGATGAAGTGGCGAAGCTGGTACAGATGGATCAAAGCCTGTCCCTGCTGGTCTTGCGCATGGCCAACTCAGCCTTTTACGCGCCGCGAAAGCCGATCATGGATGTGCTCGACGCGATCCTTTACATCGGCCTTGGCGGTTTTCGTAGTGCGGTCATGTCGATGCGCTGCATCGAGCAGACCTGCCACATCAAGCAGTCCACCCTGGATTGGAAAGACTTCTGGATCCATGCCGCCGGCGTGGGCCACCTTACCCGCGAACTGGCCGCTCACCTGAAACAGAGGGAACTGGAACCGGAATCCTACTACTTGATGGGATTGCTTCACGACATTGGCAAGGTCGTCCTAGCCCACCTAAAACCCGACGAATTCGATCAAATCTATCTGCAAGCCGCGCTTGAGAAGAAAACTCCCGCCCAGGTGGAAACGGAAATCCTGGGAGCCGACCACGGCGAAATCGGCGTGCGCTATCTTGAAAAGCAGGGCATTCCCCTCGCCCTTCGGGAACCGATCCGTTTTCATCACGGCTCGGCGCTTGGGCTCCAGAACCATTCCAAGAACGCCCTCCTCATTCGCCTCGCCGACCTCCTGACGCTTCACTTTCGTCTCGGACAATCGGGCAATCACGCCGACCCGGGCAATCCCTTTCTCTCCGACGAGTGGAATTGGTATCTCGAAAATTCCCGCCATGCCGACGCCGCCGGCACCGCCATCCAGGAAATCGTCCTCGAAAAGGTTTCGCGCGTTACCGATCTAGTGCGAAATATTATCACTTAGACCCTCCAACTTTCTCACCAAAATGAATCGGGAAAATAATTACTTCTCTCGCAAAAACTCCCTAAGACCCAGGGAGAAAAAACCGATGTATGGACTAAGGAGTATGCAAATCAACAGCATCAACACTTCGCCCGCCGTTCCGGTAAGCAAGGCGACCACGCCTCAAGCCACAAACACGGTTTCGAGTGATTCGGATCACGCCGAGTTCAACCTCTCCGCCGATTCGTTTTCCAGTTTAGTCAATCGGGCCAGCCAGATGCCCGAGGTACGCACCGAATTGGTCGATGCCTTCAAGGCTCGCATCCGTTCCGGGCAGTATCCTCCACAGGATACCGTCGCAAGCCTGAGCCATGTGATCGGTAGCGGCATCATGCAGGCGGGCAAATCCGCTTCTTCAGCGGGAAACAACTAATCGATCTGCCTTTCTCGCGGCAACCGGAGGTGCTTCATCGCATGCTTCAAGCCCCCGTCGGAAACTTGTTCCTCGCTTGCGATTTTGCGGTAAATCCGCGCTGTCCTGAAATGGATTTTTTTTCCGTCCGTGCCGTGCGCAAAGGACAAAATTTCCTGAATAGCACTCCCCGCTAAAATCGTAGTCATATGATAGCAAGCTAGTTACGCATTAAATTCGTCGATGGCATAACCCGTGCATAAGGGAGGGCATGTCATCAGGCCTATTTGCCACACCCGCCGTTGAGAGCCTTCGCCTTGCCATGGACGATGCGGCCATCCGTCATCAGGCCATTGCCTCCAACATCGCGAACGTCAACACGCCTGGCTACCGCCGGATGGACGTCAGTTCGTCCTTCGAGCAGGCCTACTCCGACGCCATCACCCGCCTGAGCAACGGCGAAACGGTGAGCGAATTGCCCGAGGCCCGGATCGAAACCGCCGCAGTCCAAGGGCCCGCCCGTCCCGATGGCAACACCGTCCAGATCGAACAGGAAATGGTGAACATGGCGCAGAACAGCGCGAAATATGAATTTGCCGGGCAGATGCTGGCCCAAAACTACCATGGATTAAAACTAGCCATCACAGGCCAAAGCTAACCCGGCGCCTCTTTAATCCCTCACCGAAAAAACCTATGGCAATGATTCCAGGAATTGATGCGAGCAGCAGCGCGCTGCAGGTCGAGCGGACCCGCCTCGATGTCATCGCGGGCAATCTCGCCAATGCGCAGAACACCGGCGATGCGAACGGGAATGTCTATCGCCGCAAAATGGTCGTTTTCGAAAGCAAGCTCAACGACGCCCTCGGCTCGACCGGATCGAGCGCGGGCGCGCAGGTCCGGGTCTCCCGCGTCATCGACGATCCCAGCCCCCTGCCGAAAGTCTATATGCCCGGACATCCCAAGGCCGACGCCCAGGGCATGGTCGAAATGCCCAACATCAATCCGCTCGATGAAATGGTCGATATGATGACCGCGAGCCGCTCCTACCAAGCCAACCTCCAGGCCATCCAGACCGGCCGCAGTATGTTCGAGGAATCGCTCAAGATCGTCGAATAAAGGCTCGCCATGATGAATCCCCTCGATGCCCTCTCCGCGATGACCAAGGTCTCGGCTCCCCTCAGCCAGATGAACGGCGTTCCAGCTCTTCCCAACATGACCAACATCCCCGGCATGGCTGGCATTTCCGATTTCTCCTCGATCCCCGGCATGTCCGGCCTCTCCGGCATGTCCTCCATTCCCAATGTGCCCTCCATCTCTGGCATCACCACCGGCCCGGTAAACGCGATCACTGAAAACCTCAACCTGCTTCAACCCCGCGAGGTCCCGCCGATCGCGTCTCCATCGGTCAGCTCGAGCGGCAGCCCCAACGCCTGGGGACACATGGTCCAGCAGATGGTCATGGATGTGAATTCCAAGCAGCAGAGCGCAACCGTGGCAGTCAACGACGTCCTGCAAGGCGGCCCGACCCCCGTCCACGAAGCGATGGTGGCGTCCGAGGAAGCCAGCCTCTCGTTCGAGTTGCTCGCGCAGATGCGCAATAAGGTTATCGATGCTTACCAACAAGTCATGCAGATGCAGGTCTGAGCCTGAGTGCCGCTAGTTACGCCCGGAAAATATTATGGATGAAATTAAGAAAAATTTGGCTGCACTTTGGAAGGGGCTTTCCGCCTCGCGCAAGGCCTCCCTCGTCGCCAGCTTCCTCCTTTCGCTGGCTGTGCTGGGCGGCGTCGTTTATCTCGCCAGCAAGCCCAAGCTGACCCTCCTCTACGGCGGCATGCAGCCCGCCGAGGCGGCCAAGGTCTGCGAGTACCTCGACTCGAAAAAGATCACCTACGACGTCAGCGACGGCGGCCGCACCGTCATGGTCCCCTCGGCGCAGGTCTATTCGGTCCGGTTGGGCCTCGCCTCGCAGGGCATCCCCACCATGTCCGACGGCGGCGTCGGCTTCGAACTCTTCGACA
>Ga0206804_10256_pt1 | contig 14293 bp, 8 predicted proteins | sample Alteio_BWOrgCont_62_FD_152888 | JGI IMG/M metagenome (GOLD analysis project Ga0206804, IMG submission 152888) | Enriched cells from forest soil in Barre Woods Harvard Forest LTER site, Petersham, Massachusetts, United States -... | ecosystem: Environmental > Terrestrial > Soil > Temperate forest >... | reverse complement strand
TGGAGTGGTGGAGTGCTGGAGTGGTGGAGTGCTGGAGTAGTGGAGTAGTGGAGTGATGCAATACTCCATCACTCCATTACTCCATCACTCCATCACTCCGGATTACCGCGAGATCGCGCAGCCACACCGTCAACGCCCGAGGCTTTCGATGATCTTCGTGAAGTAACCGGAGATTTCGGCGCGTTCGCGTTGCTGGTCCGCAAGCTGGCGCTGGAAATAGTCGTAAGTCAGGTGCGACTGGGTGGCCGTGACGTCGAACTGGCAGGTCGTCTTCAAATAGGATAGCAGGTTCTGGTCGGCCATGTCGGCATCGTGCGGGCTAAGGTGTTTCGCTTTTACCACGGCCATCCACTGGTCGATGTGGGGCTTCATCGCGGGATTGAGGTGCGCGCCGGGAGTAACCTGGTGATTGATCCCGAGATCGTTCAGGAAAGCCACCAGATCCTTGGTGAGTGTCTCCACGGATTCCATTTCCTTGGCCTGATTCAGAAAGCTTTGCCAGTTGACGGGTTGCCAGGTCTTGACGCTATCGAGCCGATAACCGAAGCGCCGCACGAGGGGTTCTCTCAAAGCTTGGCCGGTCACTTTGTCATAACTACGGATGGTTAGATAAGTGGCGACGCCGATGACTTTGCCGGATTTGAGATGAATGATCGGGCTGCCGCTATTGCCCGGGAGAAATGGGGCGTCGATTTCCACGAGATCGGGGCCGAGGCCGACGATGGTGCCCTGGATGGTATTGATGACACCGGCGCCTTCGGCATTGCCGAGGACCACGACTTCGTCGCCGATGCTGACGCCTTGCTCCACCCCCATCATGATTTCCAAGGGAGTTCCCTCGGGCTTGAGCGTCATGAGAAAGGCATCGTGACCGACGGCGACGGCGGGCGTGCCGCCCTGGATCTGGGTGCCATCGAGGTTCCGGAACACCGCGCCGCCGGCCTCGGCGGCGACATGCGCATTGGTGAAGAGAAAGGTGCCGGTGCCATATTTGGCGATGAAGCCGCTGCCGGCGCCGGCGGGCATGGTGACGAAGACGAGATTGGAGTGGTTGCGCCGGACAATCTCGGCCGTGATCGGGGATTGGATTTGCGGGCGGGGAGTCGGCGGCGGCGCTGTGGGAATAGCCGCTGGCGCCGAGGGAGCCGTCGGGTGCGCCGAAGCGAGTTCGTCGCGCCGCCACCAGCCATCCCCGCCGAAATCGCTGAGCAAGACTTCCCGGAAGACCTTGTCATGGAATCTGAAAGCCACATAGGCATTCCTGGGTATCTCGTCACCGTTATTCCGGCTCTTGATGCTATCCAATCCCACCACGCCGCCCAAGCCGACGTGCTGCCACCCTTTGACGCTGAGATCAAAGTTTTTGGTGTATTTCGTCACGTTCGATTGGTTAGCCGCGTCGGTGCATAAGACCCGCACATCCACGCTGAGCTGATTTCCGGCGACTTCCCCGGATGATTGGGTGTCGATGAAGGTATCCAGGTGGAAGTAACTGAGTCCCCGGCGTGACGGGAGTTGCACTTCACTGAACTTCAGGGCCTGGCAGATTTGCAGTTCGTCCGGGGTGAAGGACTTGGGATCAGGCCCACCGAACACGGTATTCCGCCGTCCACCGAGGGCGACGGTGCCAAATTGCTTGGTGAGGCTGGGTGGAACGCTGGAGATGCTCACGCTGGAGGTGGCACTGCCGGGCAGGAAGCGGCTGCCATTCAGGCCGTCCGCCGCCAGGACGCGGAGTGGGAGGAGTGGGCTGAGCCAGACGAGAAGCAGGGCGGTTCCTGTTCGGTAAACGGCGAAGCGATTCATAGGGGGTGGCTTTGGGACGAGACTAGCGGCGGGCGGTGAAATGTCGAGATTTCGGACGTGAGGACTGGGCTGTGGAATCTCGAAGCAAATGCCAGGCATGGTTTCCGGATAGCGCGCTGGAGGGACGCGCGCCGTCGCGTCCGCTGTGGCGCGGCCGTGGTGGAGTAGTGGAGTGAAATGCGCTGCCCGGCTTCGCTACGCTACGCCGTGGCGAGAGCGGAGAGCGTGGAAAGGCGGTTGGCAACGCCAGCGCCGCTCCAATACTCCAATACTCCAATACTCCAATACTCCAATACTCCAATACTCCACTGCCCCACCTCACCCCAATTCCTCGAGCAGCGCGGTGGCTTCGAGATAGGCGGCTTTGTAGGTGTAATCGGGCGGGCCGTCGCAGGTGGCGAGGCGGTGGGCTTTCTGGGCGTGATGAAGGGCGAGCGTGCGTTGGTCGGGTGAGGCCGTCCCGACGGCGGCGCGGACTTGTGCGGGGAAGGATGCGGCTGCTGCGGGATCGGGCCGAGGCACGGCGTAGAAGCTGAGGGCGAGCTTGGCGAGTTCGAGGTGGGCGTCGGCAGCTTGTAGGACGTAGCCGCTGCGGTCGGCGATGAGCAGCGCCTCTTCGGTCAACCGCTGGGCGTCGCCCGCCGCGCCTGTGGCAGCGCGCAGCCGCGCGAGGTCAATGAGGATGTCGGCTTCGTGATAGACCACATTGATACGGTGGCAGCGCTCCAGCGCCTCGTGAAGGTGGTGCTCGGCTTTGTCCGGTTGGCCGGCGATCCGGTGCGCAGCTCCGAGGAGCCAGTGGGCGCGGACGTAGTCGCGCTCGTTGGGAGAACGCGTGCGTGCGCACTCGTCTGCCAGTTCCTTTGCGCGACGGGCGGAGGCGAGGACGGACGGCAAATCGGAAGTCTCCGATTTCATATGATCTTCGCACGCGATTAGGCGCAGCCGGAGTAGTTTTCGTAAGGCTCGATAGGCCCAGACGACGCCTTGGCTCTGCACCAGCTTCTGGTTCTCGAACATCTGCAACGCCGTCGCCAGCTCCGTTTCCGCCTCAGCATCCGCGCCGCGGTAGGCCAGGAGCCGGCCCAGTTCCTGGTGTCCAATCGCCTCGTCGGATTCGGCCTTGATCTCCCCGCACAGCGCGATGCTGCGGCGCAGGTTGGCCTCGGTGGCCCGCAGCGCGCCGACGGAAATCTGTGCCACTGCCAAATTTACCAAGCCGATGGCGACGCTTCTCTTTTTGCCTTGCTTGTCACGGACGGCGATTTGCTGCTGAAACAGCGGCACGGCGCGGCGGGGTTGGCCGCTGGCGCTGTAGGAATTTGCCAGTTCGTTCAGCGTCCAGGGCTGGGCGCCTTCATTTTTCAGACGCGGCGGGCGGTCCTCTCCGTCGGGGAAGAGCGGACGCAGCAGGTCGATGATCAACTGATAGGCGCCCAATTGGTAATAGAGCGGATCGAGGCGGTCCTTGTAGAGCTTGTACGCCTCGTCCAACTGCCCGGCGCGGAGGGTATGATGATAGAGTTCGATGACCGGATCGAGGTCCTCCAGACATGTGACCTTGTCCGGCGGGGGCACGGCGGCGAAGTAGTCGCGGAGCTGAGTATGGGTGGCGGCGCGGTCGGGCGCGGCCAACCGGTCGTAGGCATAGCGGCGCACGATGGGGTGCAGATCAAACCGGCCATTGCGGGTGTCATGGTGGAGCAGCCCGCGGGCAACCAGCTCGCGCAGGTCGGCGTCGAGATGGATCTGAGGATGAATGGCGGGCGGTGAAGGTTGACGAACCGCGAGGGGTAATGGCGGCGGACTTCCGGGGGCCGGCACACTCGTGGTGCCCAGTCCGGGGATGAGATCGTGGATCATTTGATCCAGGGCCCCGCAGACCTGGCTGTCAGGCGCGCCGGGCTTGGAGATGGAGATGTGATTTTCATCCAAGCCCACGGGATCCTTTCCCACCCCGGGATGTGCGGAGGTGGGATTGACGATCGTGGCGCCAAGGTAACTTCGGGTCTCGAAGTAAGTGACCGTTTGGATACTCGCCGGGACGGAATGGTTGCGATACCAATCGAAGAGATTGCGCAGGTGGGCGTCGTGCGCGCGGAGGTCTTCCATGCTGACCGTCCCCCGGAAGATGATGCGAAAGCTATCCGCGAGCGAGGCGAGATCAGCGCCGGCGTGAGGCGTGGCCAGAAACAGGACGCCGCGGGTGCGCTCGAAAATCGCGCGCTGCCGCGCATCGACCGACTCTTTGGCCGTGCGCAGCACTTGCTTCACGAGCAACCCGCCGAGGCTGTGGGCGACGAAGAGGATCGGCCGCTGGCCAAAGCCGCGCTGCACCATGAGATCGAGCACCTGGGTGGCGCGATCGGGGAGCGCCATGCTCTGGCCTTGATCGCGCTGGGCGCGGGAGAACCATCCTTTGAAACGGGCGAGCTTGGTCGGGGCGGCGGCGTAACCCAGGGACCAAACTTTCATCGCCGGATATTTCCCGGCCACCCAGCTCGGCCAGAGGCTGGCATTGTCCGGGCCATGACGCCACGTGGAATAGGCGTCGCCGCCCAGGCCGTGGACAAAGAGGACTTCGGCCTCGGGTTTGGCCGAATGGCGGCCGGAGATTTCGTGCAAGGTGCTCATTTGCTGTGGTCGCCGGCGGCGGGCCGGTCGTGACTTTGGACAGAGGCGGTTTGTTCGGAGGTGACGATCGCCTGGAGCGCGTGATAACTCACCGGGCTGCGGAAGCAGGCGATGCGGCCGAGTAGTTCCTTTTGCCCCGGGGAAAGGCTGTCGTAGGAAGCCTGGAGCACGTGATGCCGCCGCTGGCGAAGGTCGCCGCTCACGTCCAGTCGCTTGGCTGCGGCAATTTCGCCAGGCTGGGCGAAGTCGCCAAGGATCCAGCCGGCCAGCAGGCTCAGGCTGAGCGGATGATAGCCGTACGGTTCGCAGGCCGCTTCGATCTCGGTGTGCGTGCCGCGGATGCCCTGCGCGTGGAAGAAGGCCACGGCATCGGCCGGCTGCATCTGCTTGAGCTCCTCTTCGTGCGCGCCGTGCAGCCAACCGCCGCCCCGGACTTCGAGCACGCGCGGGGTGAGCCGGGTGGTGAGCAGGACCTTGGACTGGAGCTGGGGCAGGAGGGCGACGTGGCGCAGAAAGGCTTCGGCGAACGGGGAGATGCAATCGCGCTCGTGGTCATGCTCCCGGTCGTGAGGCCTGGCGTCCGGCCTGACCTCATCGCCTTGATACGCGGCGTCCAGGCCTTCAAAGGCGCGGAGCAGGCGCTCAAAGCCATCCAGCACCAGCAGCGTGCCGGGATCGTGGAGCAGGCGCAGGAGGGTTTCGGCGGCGAGGCTGGCGGAGAGCTTGGCCGCGTCCAGCGTTCCCCCGCTGAGATAATGCAGCGTCCGGGTCAGAAAGGCGTCGAAGCCGGCATCGTTTTCATAGAAGCTCCACCAGACGACACGCGGCCACGGCGCGGGGTCGACATCGTGCATGAGCCAGTGCCAGGTGAGTGCGCTTTTGCCAAATCCCCCGAGCGCGCGCAGGCTGAGCAGCGGATGCGCCGCGTCCTCGTTCAGCCAGCGGGTGAGCATCGCGCGCTCGGCAAGGCGTCCGGTGAAATTCGGCGGCATCGGGTAAGGATGCGCGAGGAACCACCGACTGCGGTCTTGCTGGGTGCGGGGCTGGGCTGGGAGCGCCGTGGGCTGCGCGGGTGACGGCGCGGGTGATGATGACGCCGACGGTGCTGGCGCGGGCGTCGGCGTCGGTGGCTGCGCCGGCGGCTGTGGTCCGGGCGCACCGAGAGAGGTGAGGAGCTTGTGCCAGGCGAGAGCTTGGTCGGCGTCCGCGGTGAAGTCGATGTGCGTGAGCGCGGCGATCCGGAGCGGCTTGGTGCACGCTTCCTTGAGCAGCGGGATCATGCGCAGGTCGCGGTTCGCCGGACTGAGCGTCTGCAACATCACGTTTTCCATCTCGCCCCATTCGCTCTCGATGTAGTGCGGCGTGAGCACGAGCAGTGTTTTGCGGCACTCGACGACGCCGCGTTCGCATTCCACGATGCTCGGCGCGCCGGCCCGGAAATCGCGGAAGTCGATGAAGGCTTTCAACCCGGCCTGTTCGATGCGGCTCAGTAACTCGCCGCGCACCCACACCTTATCCTTGCTGGAGTAGGAGAGGAAGACGTCGTAGGGGAAGTTTGGCATGGGGATCGTCAGGCTTTTAGTTCCTGGAGGAATGCGGCGGCTTCGAGGTAGGCGGCTTTGTAGGTGTAATCGGGCGGCCCGTCGCAGGTGGCGAGGCGGTGGGCTTCCTGGGCGTGATGACGGGCGAGCTGGCGTTGCTCGGGCGTGGCAGTCGCGACCGCGGCGCGGACCTGCGCGGGGAAGGAAGCTGCTCCTGCTGCGGGATCGGGCCGGGCCACGGCATGGAAGCCAAGGGCGAGCTTGGCGAGTTCGAGGTGAGCATCCGCGCCTTGCAGGACGTAGCCGCTGCGCTCGGCGATGAGCAGCGCCTCCTCGGTCAGCCGCCGGGCCTCGTCCGCCGTACCCGTCGCGGCGCGCAGCCGCGCGAGGTCAATGAGGATGTCGGCTTCGTGGTCCACCATATTGATGCGTCGGCAGCGCTCCAGCGCCTCGTGGAGGTGGCACTCGGCTTCGTCCGGCTGGCCGGCGGTGCAGTGCGCCGCGCCGAGCAGCCAATGGGCGCGGACGTAGTCGCGCTCAACGGGAGAATCCGTGCGGGCGTCCTCGTCCGCCAGTTCCAGCGCACGACGGGCGGAGGTGGGGGCGGACGGCAAATCGGAAATCTCCGATTTCATCTGGTCTCCGCACGCGATCAGGCGAAGCCGGAGGAGCTCGCACAGGGCGCGATAGGCCCAGATGAGGCCTTGGCCCTGCACGTTCTTCTGGTTCTCGGATATCTTCAGTGCTGCCGCCAACTCCGTTTCCGACTCGGCAGCCGCGCCTTGGTAGGCCAGCAGCCGGCCCAATTGCTGGTGTCCAATCGCCCTCCGAACCTCGTCTTTGATCTCCCGGCACAGCGCGATGCTGCGGCGCAGGTTGGTTTCGGCGGCCCGCGGCGCGCCGATGGAAATCTGCACCCTTGCCAAATTTCCGCAGCCGGTGGCAATACTAGCCTTGTTGCCTTGCTTGTTACGAATGGCGATTTGCAGCTCAAACAGTGGCCCGGCGCGGCGGGGTCGGCCGCTGACGACGTAGGAATTCGCCAGTTCGGCCATCGTCCAGGCTTGGGCGCTTTCACTTTTCAGACGTGGCGGACGATCCTCTCCGTCGGGGAAGAGCGGGCGCAGCAGGTCGATAATCAACTGATAGGCGCCAAATTGGTAGTAGAGCGATTCGAGGCGATTCTGGTAGAGCGTGAGCGCCTCGTCCAGTTGCCCGGCGCGGAGGGTATGGTGATAGAGTTCGATAACAGGAGCGAGGTCCTCCAGACGGGTCACCTTTTCCGGCTTGGGCACCGCGGCGAAATAATCGCGGAGCCGGGTGTGGGCGGCATCACGGTTCGGCGCGGCCAGCCGGTCGTAGGCGTAGCGGCGCACGATGGGATGGAGATCGAACCGGCCATTGCGGGTATCGTGGTGGAGCAGCCCGCGCTCGACTAACTCGCGCAGGTCGGCGGCGAGGTTTCCTTCTTCCTCCGCCAACTTTTGGAGCGTGTCGTAATTCACCGGGCTGCGGAAGCAAGCGATGCGGCCGAGCAACGCGCACCGCGCCGGCGGAAGACTCTCGTAGGCCGTCTCCAGCACGTGATGCTGGCGCTGGACGAGGTCGCCGCTCACGTCCAGCCGCTTCGCCGCGGCGATATCGCCGGGCTGGGCAAAGTCGCCGACGATCAAGCCGGCGAGCAGGCGCAGGCTGAGCGGGTGATACCCGTACGGTTCGCAGGCCGCTTCGATCTCGGTGTGCGTGCCGCGGATGCCCTGCGCGTGGAAGAAGGCCACGGCATCAGCGGGCTGCATCTGCTGGAGTTGCTCCTCGCGGCAGCCGTGCAGCAGGCCCCCACCTTTCGCTTCCAGCACGCGCGGGCGGAGCCGCGTGGTGAGCAGCACTTTGGATCGAAGGTGCGGTTGGAGGGCGATATTGTACAAGAACAGATCGGCGAGCGGCGAGATGCAGTCGCGGTCGTGGTCCTGCTGTTTGGCCCCGGGTTTGGCCTCGTCCCCCTGATAGGCGGCATCCAACCCACCGAACGCGCGCAGCACCCGCTCGAAGCCATCGAGCACGAGTAATGTACCGGATAGAAGGAGCGCTTCCAGAAGCGTCCTGAGCGCATTCTTGCCGGAGAGTTTCGTCGCGTCCACGTTTCCTCCGCTGAGGTAATGCAGCGTCTCGGCCAGGAAAGCGTCGAAGTTGGCATCGCCCTCGTAGAAACTCCACCAAACCACACGCGGCCACTGCGCGGGGACCACGTCGTGGGTCAGCCAGTGCCAGGTGAGCGCGCTTTTACCAAAACCACCCAGCGCGCGCACGCTCAGCAGCGGGTGCGCCTCGTCCGCGCTGAGCCAACGGGTGAGCATCTCTCGCTCGGCCACGCGCCCGGTGAAATTCGGCGGCATGGGGTAGGGATGCGCGAGAAACCACTGGCCGCGCTTCGGCTCCGCGGGCGGCGCCGGCGCCGGCGCGGCGCCCAGCGCGGTGAGGAGTTGTCGCCAGGCGAGAGTGAGATCGGCGCCATCGGTGAAATCGATGTGAGTCAGCGCGGCGAGGCGGAGCGGCTTGGTGCACGCTTCCTTGAGCAGCGGGATCATACGCGGGTCGCGGTTCGCCGGGCTGAGCGTTTGCGCCATCACGTTCTCCATCTCGCCCCATTCGCTCTGGTCGATGTAATTTGGGGTAAGAATGAGCAGCGTCTTGCGGGATTGAACCACACCGCGCTCGCATTCCTTGATGCTCGGCGCACCGCGGGTGAAGTCGCGGAAGTCGATGAAGACCTTCAGCCCGGCCTGCTCGAGGCGGGTCAGCAACTCGCCGCGCACCCACGCCTTGTCCTTGCTGGAGTAGGAAATGAAGACGTCATAGCGAAAGTCGTCGGGCATGGGAATCGTCAGATGTGCTCCGGCCAGAGCGGGGCGACGGACGGGCCTGCCGGGGCAAATTCATCCCCGGACCATTGCCATTTCGAAAAGAAGGGCCCGGCATTGCGCATTTCCAGTGGTGGTGTGGTGAGAACTCCGGGCGGACTTTGCCGGGATCGGGCCGTGCTGCCAAGGCGGAAATCAGTGGGGAAAAGGATGAAGGATAAAGGATAAAGGATGAAGTAGAGTGCGCTGCGCGGGGAGTGTGGAAAGGCGGTTGGCACAACCGCGCTCTACAGCAGCCGTCCGAATGCGGCTGAGGATCGCCGGCCGCAGCCCGGGCCGCGAAGCGACCTTTCATCGATTGCGATATGACTCGGCCACAGCCTATGCTCCCACCCACATGCATGAGCCCCCTTCCCTTTCTGCCGTTTCACCGCGGCGGCCCAAGACGTCTCCGCTGATCGCTGGCCTCATCTGCGGTGGCATTGGGCTTTTTCTCCTGGCCGGTTTTCTGGCCATTTACTTCTTCTCCACTTCGGGGGCGACCAAAGGCTTCGACAACATGTTCGGAGATCAGCATCTCAAGACCGCGGTGGCTTTGATTGAGTTGCATAAGGTGCGTTATGGCCGGTATCCCGGTTCCTTTCGTGACTTGAAGTTCATCGGCCAGTGGGACCAGCTCGCCCTCCAGAGCACCGCGTATTATCCCAATGCCGACCGCACGCGCTATTACCTCGAAGTGAAGCGGGGCTGGATCGGCAAGCCGGATTTGCAGATGCCGGAGGAATTTTGGCAAGGGACAGGTTATGACCCATCGTTAGCCAAAAACCCCTGACCCCTCCAAGAACCAGGAACCAAGAACCAGGAACCAAGAACTAAGAACCAAGAACTAAGTGACATGGAACCCACCACCCCCACCGATCCCCCCGCTTACTCACTCTACTCGCCCGGGCAGATTGCTCTCGCCTCGTTCCTCGGGGCGCCGTTGGCGGCGTGTTGGTTTTGGTCGCGGAATGATCTGCGGCTCGGGCAACCCGACCGGGCCCGGCAATGCCTCATTTGGGGCGTGGTCGGCACCGTGGCCGTGTTCCTGGTGGCGGCGTTTTTACCCGACCGCTTTCCCAACCTGGTCCTTCCCATCGGTTACACCGTCGGGCTGTACCACGCCGCCAAGCAAAGGCACGGGGCCATCGTGACGCAACATCTGGACGCCGGCGGAAGCCTGGGTTCATGGTGGGAAGTCGTTGGCCTTGGCTTGCTGTCCCTGGTCCTCCTTTTGGTCGTCCTCTTCGGCGTCGTGTTCGCCATCAGTCTCTTTTTTCCCGTCGGGTCCTAAGTGAGGCAGCCACCTCGTTCAAAGATGGACCGATGAATGCCTGACTCGCACGCAGCTGGCGTAGACTATTTCAGAAGTTTTTAACCGCGGATGACGCGGATGGCACGGATTAAGGAATTCTTCAATCCGCGTAATCCGCGTAATCCGCGGTTCAATTCTTCCCCCTGCTCGAACGTCGTTCCCGATCTCGATTGGGTTGCGGCTCTGCCGCGCCAGGATTGCCTCCATTGCGCCATAGGCGTCTCGCGGACTCGGCTGTCCCCATTGCACCATGGACCTTTGTCCCCGTTGCGCCATGGACCTCTCGCCAAGCCTCGAGTCGCAAGGCCTCGAGTCGCCAGGCCTCGAGCCTGCGTTTACGAACGGCTACGCCATGATTGAAATGGCCCCAGGTCAGCGGGCCTCGCACCCGGGTCAGGCCGCCCGGCGGCGGCGCAGGAGCAGCAGCGCCCCGGAGCCGAGCAGGAGCAGGGCGCTGGTGGGTTCGGGAATGGCCACGGCGTCCGGGTTGACCCCGGTGACTTCGAACGTCGAGGTCGAGATCTGCACCCCCGTGGTGGCGTTGTATTCGATGACACCCGGGATGCCTTGATCGGCGACATAGAGCCCATTGCCCGAGAGGACCAGGTTGGTCGGCTCTGGCGACGCGGGACTGAACGTGAGCCCGGTCGGCGCTCCGGAGGTGGTGTATTCCTTCACCAGGTTGCTGTACTCTTCCGCGATATAGATATCCGCGCCGTTGGCCGACAGGGCCATCCCGCCCGGATAGAAGTTCCCGGAGATCAAGGTGCCGCTTACCTGAACCCCGTCGGAGACGGCGTATTCCTTCAGTGTTCCATTGGTGCCGTCAAAGGGGGACGGGCCGGCGTCCCCGATATAGATGTCCGCGCCATTGGCCGACAAAACCAGCGAGAGGGGGTCGGGGGAACTGACGGAGAAGTTATTATTGATCTGACCTGTGCTGGCGTTGTACTCCTTCACCGTGCCGCTCGCGCTCGCGACAAACAGGTTGGCGCCATTGCCCGACAAGAGAAGCGCGGTGGGTGACGGCACGGAAATGGGGGTGAAAAAGGCCGGGGAAATCTGCGTGCCCGACGTGGGACTGTAGGCTTTCACCGTGTGGTTGGTGGAGTCCCCCACATAGAGATAGGTGAGCGACGCGGCGAGCGCGGTCGGGCTGGGTGACGAGATGGGCGAGAATCCGACGATGGGCGAGTTTACGGCCGCAGAGTTATAGGCGTCCACCCGGTCATTTAGGATATCCGCGACGTAAATGGGGTTGGGGGCCGGCTGCACCCCGTGGGAAATGATCTGCGCAGACGGCGCGACGGGCGCGCTGGAGCTGAGCGTGGCGCCGCTCGCGCCCGTGGGCATCGGGGCCTGGATGCTCTGGCTGGCGATCGGAGGCACCGGCACGCTGGGCGGAGTCGTGATCTGCGGAGCCATCACGAGGGAGCCGCTGGTGCGGGAAAAGTGATGGGAGGTAACATCACTCCGGCCGCCCGGGAGCGGGGTGGGGATGAAGTTTTGCCAGACGGGGGAGAAGCTCGCGCTGAGCGGTCCGGTGACGATGAGCGAGTTACCGCTGGAGTTACCATTCCATGCGGCGGCGTTCCCACCGGTCGGGGTCGCATTGAGGCCGGACCAGTCCGGCGAGGGGAAGAGGATCGGGGCCGTGCCGGCATTCGCGATCGCGTTCGGGGTGATCCACACTCCCGGGGAAAAGTCCGAGCCGGCATTGAGGCTGCCGTCCACGGCGGCCTGGCTTACGTAGATCGGCACGAGGAAAGAATCGAAGCGCGCCGGAGCGCTTTCGTGCACTGCGGCCAGCACGCTCGCGTGCAGCGCGCGCAATGTTTCCGCAAAGTGGCCCGCGCCGGGGCTGTCGCCGCCGCGCCGGGTGGTCCCGCGCTCCCGGGGATTCAAGCTCAAGGAAAACTCCCCATATTCCGGGTCGAGCAGCGATTCCTCGCGCAAGCTGCCGTCGGCCCGCCCCGGCCGCGTCATGAAAGTGACCAGGCGGCGCCAAACCGAGCCTCCGTCGGTCCCCCCGCCCGAGCTCTTGCCCTTGCGCCAGGCGGCGAGAAGGTCCTGATATTCCCGATCCATCGGCGATGCTTGCGACCATCCCGCCTCGTGCGGCGCCGCCCCAGGCGCGCTACCCCAGGAGGAAGCAGGGAGGCCCGCAATCGCTCCGTGGACGAACCAAGTTCCCTCCCGGGCCTGATCCTGCGGGTGGCCGGAATGGACCATGGCCTGACCGGGGAGAGCCCGGTGGACCAGCCGACCCGCTCTCGGGCAAAAAGCTGGGGCGACCAGCGCAGCCGACACGGCGGTGAGCAGCGCGAAACGAACAGAAGGGGTGATGTTCATGATTTAAGAGGGGCGGCTCGATCCGCAACGACGCAGGTCACCGAAGACCACTCTCGCGCGCTCCAGCAATTGGCTGAAGGGCGGACGTGGTTCGGCTGACTTTGCGGCGCCGGAGATCGTGTAAAAACGGCGTCCCAACGAATCCTCCGGTTTCCGGTCCACTCATCGGTCTGGCCAAAGATGCGATGAAACGTCGTCGTGACGTATTCCAGAGCACTTCTGCCCATGTCGGCGATAGACGTCAATTCCAAATACGCAGAAATACGCGCGCCGTCCCGCCCGAAGCGCGTGTCTTGGACATGGCGGACGAGGTGGCGAAGTCCGTTGGCGTTCCGCCTCCCGGTGGACCTGGGATGCTAGCCGCCGGGCCGTTTTTCCCGGCGAACCAATGCACCCAAAATAAGCCGCGAAGGCAGAAACTTTTCCTTGCCAAAACCGCGCCGAGTTCCAACGCCCAACCGGTAGATGCATCTCCTCCGGCTCTCTGCTCAACGACGGCGCGGCGTTCTCCCCGGGCTCAGGCTGCTGCAGGGAAGCGAGGGTGAAGGATTTGGACCGCGAACGCCGTGGGGTGGGTCGGCCGCCGCGGAGTTGCCGACTATCGCCGTGTGGCATGGGTCGTAAGCGAGTCGCGGGAGAAGCCGCCAGCATGGTGTTCATAAGGGCATATCTCCACCCGGTTTGTGAACTTTTTCACAAAAAGTTTTGCAAAATGTTTACATTTTCATCTTGTTCATTATAAAACACTTACGAATTTACACTTCGGCCCATTTTCGGGCGCGACATGAAACCGGACGCTTGACGTGATACGTTTCAAAAGACAAAAACAGCCGCTACGCCGCGCCGCCCTTAACGCAAATTTTCCAACCCGGTGCGGGACGTGCTTAAAACACGCTATGAGTCAGAAAAAAGCAAAGTCGAAAGGCGCAGTAATGGGAGAGAAAACACGCGCCCGCGCCAATCAGCTATCGGACGAAGAGCGCCAGCAACATCTCGCCAAAGCGATGCAAATGGTGTATCGCGACGGGGAGAAAGCTTGTGCTCATCGGCGTTGATACCAACGTATTACTCGACCAAGCGGTAGAGGATCAGGACGTGCTGGACGCCATCAGCACGATCAAAAGCCGACTCCCCGGCGCCCGTTTCATTGTTCTTCCGACGGCGTTGGAGGAATTGGGATTTCAGTTTTCAACGGGTTCTGATGAAGAGCGAGAGGCCGCAGAAAAAGCGCTTCTGTGCATGCGCGAATGGGGCTATGAGCCGATCAACATTGTTGCGGCGAGAAAGGGAATTGCCGAACGCATCAGTTTTAAGCTCCGCTCGTCTGGGCTACTTCCGGACGAAGAAGCGAATGATGGATTCATCATCGCGGAAGCCGCCCTTATCGGATGCGACTTACTTCTCAGTAGCGACCACCATTTGATTGAAGCGGGAATCCATCCAGAATTTCGGAAAGTTCTGAAGGACAGTGACGTGGATGGAGACCACATGGTCATCGGCAGCCCGAGAACCATAGCCAGAAAGTATTTCAGAAAAAAGTAGGACGGTGATTAGGGCGTGGCCCGATCAGGTTTCGCGGGAACATTTCAAATTAGGACACTCCCCGCAAAAAAGCGGAACCAAGGACGCGGTTCGATATCTCCTGGCGGCGGAAGTGGGCGCGCACCCGGGGATCAGTGCTGCGGCGGTGGACAGGGCTTTCCCAAGGAAATCAAAAGCGCGGAAAATAAGCAGCGAAGACAGAAACT
>Ga0206804_10255_pt1 | contig 14348 bp, 4 predicted proteins | sample Alteio_BWOrgCont_62_FD_152888 | JGI IMG/M metagenome (GOLD analysis project Ga0206804, IMG submission 152888) | Enriched cells from forest soil in Barre Woods Harvard Forest LTER site, Petersham, Massachusetts, United States -... | ecosystem: Environmental > Terrestrial > Soil > Temperate forest >... | reverse complement strand
GGCGGGCGCGAAGCCGCGGTTGCGGCGTTTGGGCGGGGCGGGCGCGACCGCGTTCATGTTGGGCTCCGTGCGATAGGGGAAGCCTTCCAGTTTGCGCCGCTCGATGACCCGGTTGATAAGCTTCTCGATTAACTTCAAATAGGTCGTCTCGTCGGAGGAATAGAGCGTAAATGCCTCGCCTTCGCGCTGAGCGCGGCCGGTGCGGCCAATGCGGTGCACGTAATCTTCCGGGTGCTGGGGCACGTTGTAATTGATGACGTGGCTGATGCCGGCGATGTCCAGCCCGCGCGCCGCGATGTCGGTCGCCACGAGGATGTCGTATTTGCCGCTCTTGAAGCCGGCCAGGGCCTCTGTGCGCTCCTTTTGCGAGCGGTCGGCGTGCATGACGGTGACGGGGTGGTTGTGCGCGTCGAGCCACTCGGCGATGCGGTCGGCGTCGCGCTTCGTTCGGGTAAAAATAAGGACGCTGTGATATTCCATCTTTTCCAGCATGAACAGCAGCAGGTCGTATTTCTGGATGCCGTCCACCGGGAACACGGCGTGATCCACCGTGTCGGCCGGGCTGGTGCGGTTGCCGATGGCGACGTCCAGCGGGTCGCGCATGAAATTCGAGATGAGGCGCTTGATGGCGGGGGCGACGGTCGCGGAAAAGAGCAGCGTCTGCCGGTTTTTCGGGCATTGGTTGAGAATGCGCGTCACGTCGTCAATAAAGCCGAGGTCGAGCATCCGGTCCACCTCGTCCAGCACCACGATTTCGAGATCCTTGAAGTGAATGTTGCGCTGCTCCATGTGGTCGAGCAGGCGGCCGGGCGTGGCGACGACAATGTCCGAGCCGTCGCGCAGGGCGTCGAGTTGCGGGCCATAACCGACGCCGCCGTGAATCAGGGCGCATTTCAAGTCGCCGCATTTGCCGTAGGCGCGAAATTGTTCGTCCACCTGCGCGGCCAGTTCGCGGGTCGGTTCGAGGACGAGGACGCGCGGGCCGCCGGGCCGGTGGGCGCCGAGGCGCGCCAGCGCGGGCAGCGCGAATGCGGCGGTTTTGCCGGTGCCGGTCTGGGCGGAGCCGACGATGTCGCGCCCTTGCAGGAGCAACGGTATAGCCTGCTCCTGGATGGGAGTGGGAGTGGTGTAGCCTTTGTCCGCGACCGCCTGGACTAATTCTGGCGGCAAGCCAAGTTCCGCAAATGTCATGTGTGTAAACGTCGTTTCTAGCGGGCCCGGCCCCGCCGCACAAGGATGAAGTGGGGGCGTATGGAGAATCCAATTTTCACCGCAAAGACGCGAAGGGCGCAAAGAATTTGAACCACGGATTACACGGATGATCACGGATAAGAGGTTTTTCATCCGTGCTATCCGTGTAATCCGTGGTTTTCTTCTCCGCGTTCTTTGCGTCTTTGCGGTGAACAGGTTCGCTAGTTTGGCGCAGAATAGACTTGGCAGCGGCGCGCGGGCATGATTTTTTATTCGGTTTACGCGAGTGCGGATCCCGGTGAACAGTTGCCGGCCCGTGCCGTTCACGGTGGGGTAACCAAGTGGCCAAAGGATGCTGACTGTAAATCAGCCGCGCTCAGCGCTTCGGGGGTTCGACTCCCTCCCCCACCACCATTTTGATAGGGAAGGAGTTACGGGATTTTCGGGCGGGATTGAGGTGGGTAGGTTTGACGTGCTTAGGTCATCCCGAGTTCCTTGAGGGCGTCGCCGGCGGCGGCGAGGTTCGCGGGTTTCATTTCGACGTAATTGCGCGACAGAATCACGCCGCGCGCGCCTCCGGCAAAAGCGCCTTTCACCGCGGCCTTGACGCTGTCGGGCGTGCATTGGCTCGATCCACGCGCTACCGGCACGTCAATGTCAATGCCGGGCCAGACCTGCGTGGGCGCGCCCGTCAGGTCGTCCACCGCGCGGCGGGTTTCGCGCATCACATAGTCGGCGGAAAAACCAGTGGCGGCCAGGCGGTTATACGGCGCTTCCTGGTAGTTGAGTATTTTATAGAGCACGTCATTGGCCTGATCCGCCGACAAATCGCCAAAAATATTCCGATGGATATTATTGGTGAATTGAACCATGCGCTCACCCGCGGAATTGTTGTAAATCGCGGGGCGGACAAAATCCGAAAACCCTTTGATGTCGGCGAAATCCATTTCGGCGCGGTGAAACGGGCTGAAGGAGGCGTTTTGCCACTGATGCCAGCCAACGGGGATTTCGGGTTTAATGGATTTAATTTTTTGGTAAATATCGGACTGAAACTGATTGCGGCTTTGAATCCAGAAATTGTCCCATGCCAGCAGTTCCGAGTGCTTGAGCAGCAGGCGGAAGAAAGTGACGAAATAACCGTCGGTTGGGCGCTGGTTGGCGCGGGTCGCGCGGACATATTTTTCCAGCTCGACAAAACCCTGGCGCGCGCGCTCGGCGTCGATGCCCTGGTCTTTTGCCTTCTTGACGCAGTAGTCGCAGAAGCAAGTGACTTTGGTGGGGTCGAGCGTGCCGCCCCCATGCTCGAGATTAAGCGCGTTGAAGAGCGCGCCCTGGCGTTCCGATCCCCACATCACGCCGCCGATGTCGTAGGATCGGGTGTAGTCCTCCATCAGGCCGAGCGTGAAATTGCGGTAATACGGGTTGTTGAAGCACGGGCCGCCGGGGTGGCCGGTCGAGCGGCGGCCGGTGTAATCCACTTCATAAAGGGCCTGCCAGTCGGGAATATTCGGGATGATGTTCTCCTCCAGAATCCAGGGAAAGACCTTCATGCCGCGCTGTTTGGCCGCGGGGATGAGTCGCTCCAGCACGTCGAGATCGCCGAAGTCGGTCGCGCGCATGTCCTCATAAGTAAGATTGGTGTCTTTATAATACTCCATGTGCGGGATGGCGAAATTGCCCCCGCGCAGGCGGTTGGCCGGGATGCCTGCCCGGGCCGTTTCGTGCGTGTAAATGAAAGGCAGCACGGCGTTGACGCGGCCATGGTCGCGCATGTCGTCGAGCGATTGCTCGAAGTCCGCCGCGGCCATGGCGGAAACGGCGACGGGAATGCAGACGGTCGCGCCGGCGGCGGAACCGGCGGGGGCAGTAGCGGCGGTCGCGGGGGCGACGGCGGAGTTGACGCTGGCATCCGCGGCAGCGGGGGTAGTTTGGGCGAGGAGCTTGGTCGCGCTCAAGGCGGCCCCGCTCACCGCGGAAACTCGAATAAAATCACGGCGGTTCATTCGTCCAGCATTGACCGCTTCCCCGTAAAGCTCAAGCAGAACAAATCAGGCCACGGCCTGCTACCGCATGATTTTGAGATATTCCAACACGTCGTCATATTGGCCGCCTTGGTTGGCGTAGAGGGCGTAGTTTTTGGCGGTGGCAAACCAGTCGAGGGTCGAGGGTTTGATGACCTTGGCGGCGGCGAGGAGGTCTTTGGTGTCGAGTGGGTCGACGCGGCCGCTTTTCATGGCGGCGGCTAGTTTCGTTTCGATGGCCTGGTCAATCAAGCCCTTGAGGTCGGCGCCGGAAAAACCATTGGTCTTGCGCGCGAGGGCGGTGAAATCCACGGTCGCCGCGGGTTTGCCGCGCAGCAAGACGCGCAGGATGGATTCGCGGGCCGCTTCGTCGGGCGGCGGCACGAACAGGATTTGGTCGAAGCGCCCGGGCGGCGAAACGCCGGGTCGAGGTGCCAGGGAGCGTTGGTCGCCGCGAGCACGAGGAGGCCTTCGTTCGAGGCGTCGAGGCCATCGAGTTCGGCGAGAAATTGGTTGATGAGGTTGCGACCCGCGCTGTGGCGCAAATCCGAGCGGTTGGCGCCGAGCGCGTCCACTTCGTCAATGAACATAATCGCGGGTTTGTGGCGGCGGGCCTGACCGAAAAGCTCGTGAAGGTTTTTTTCCGAATTGCCCAGCCACATGTCGAGCACCTGGTGCAGCCCGACAGAGAGGAATGAGGCGTTTACTTCGCCGGCAGTCGCGCGCGCGAGGTAGGTCTTGCCGCAGCCGGGCGGCCCGTAAAGCAGCAGGCCGCCGCCGAGTTTTTTGCCGTAGGCCTTGAAAAGCTCGGCGTGCGCAATTGGATGAATGATCTTCATCCGAATCTGTTCCTTGACCGTCTCCATGCCGCCGACGTCGCTGAAATTCACATTGGGCCGCTCGACATCGGTCATGAAACTACCGGGGCCGTCGTCTGCGCGGGCGCGCACGCGGCCTTCGGCGTCGGTTTCGTCGTCAGTCTTGGCCACGGGCTGGCCACCGCCGGCGATGGGAGTGAGAAACGGTTCGAGGCGCAGGTCGAGGTCGGTGTCCACTGCAGAGGAGTCGAGCGCCCGCGCCTTGCGGGCATGTTCGGCGGCTTTTTGCAATTCGGCGTTTTCGCAGAGGATGCGCGCGAGCAGCAAATGCGCGGCGCCCGGGCCGTGGCCGGCGGCGAGCAAATCTTCCAGCACGACGGCGGCTTCGGCTTTTTTCCCGTCGGAGAAAAACGCGCGGGCGAGTCCGAACTTGAGCGATTCGTGGCGCGGTTCGCGGCGCAGCCCCTCGCGGTATTCCACGGCGGCAGCGCTGAATAAATTGTATTTCAGCAACGCGTCGCCGAGCAACTGGCGCAGCGGCACGTTGTCGGGCGACACGTTGACGGCAGCGCGCAACGCGGCAACTTCAGCGGGTTCGGGCGCGGTGGACATGGGCGGGAAGTTGTTGAATAGGTTTTAGACAGAATTAACAAAATGAACAGAATGCCGCATCCGAACACCACGGATTTCACGGATGACACGGATTTTTTATCTGTGCTATCCGTGCTATCCGTGGTTAAAACATTCTGTTCATTCTGTTAATTCTGTCTAAGAAAAAATTCCAGATTGGGGTTTAATGCAGCAAATTGCGGTTCCAGTTGCGGAGGGCGCGGGGGATGACGGCATAGCTGAGCAAGGACACCAGCACAAAAGGAATCTCCCAGTCGATGAAAAACAGTCCCAGAAAAATGCCGATGGTCATCACGACAAAACCCGTTCGCCAGAGCGCCGGCCAAAGGGCGCCGTCGGCGCGTTCCTTCCAGATTTTCCGCATCCAGCAAATGGCGCCCCAACCGAAGTCCAACCAGCTTGCAAACATGAGAAGAAAAAACAAGCCGATGAGAACTTCCAGATGCCAACAAATGAGGCTGATAAGAATCCAAGGTAAAGCGACCAATAGCACGACCACGATTTGGCGAAGGCGCGCGGGCAATTTACTCCAGCTCCAGAGGGAAAATTTTCCGGGTGTCTGGCCGATGGAACGGGCGCGAAAATCGGTGAGGGTCAATTGCGCGTAAATAAGGGCGGGCAGCCAGCAAAAGAGCAGATAAATGAGAAAGCAGAATATCGCCGCCGCGCCGAGTGGAATGGCGAGCAGCGCAAGGAAGATGCCTTGCCGGGTGGAGGCGGGGTGCTGATGCAGAACGCGAACAAATCGCTGCGCCACACGCCGCGGGGCGCACAACACGCGAATGAGCGGATCGGTCTGGCGCAGCGCGGCGAGGTAGGCGCGGCGGATGGTGGGGTCGTCAGGTTTGGCGCGCAGGGCGGTGGCCAGGTGGCCGAGGGCGCGCGGGGAATCGCCCTCCAAATCGTGCAGGTGCTGGCCGAGTTTCAAGTGCAGTTTTGGATTCTCGGGATCAAGCGCAAGTGTTTCCTCAAAGCGGCGGGTGGTTTCGCGGACTTCACTGGGGAGGAAGTGGCCGGCGGATTCCAATTGCACGAGGTCGCCCGCGATTTCTGGATTTTCAGGCGCGAGTTTTTGCGCCTGGCGCAGCGCGGCGAGGGCGGGTTTTTTGCGCTGGGCGCGCAGGTGCAGGCGGGCTTGAAATTGGTGCAGCGTGGCCCAGTTGGGCGAGAGGGCGAGGGCGGTGTTCAAGTGCTGTTGAGCCTGCGCGAGTTTGCCGACGTTGTGGGCGGCGACGGTGGCGAGGTAATGGGCGTCGGCGCTATTGGGGCCGAGGCGCACGCAGGTTTGCGCGAATTTCTGGGCGGTGCGATGTTCCGCCATATTAATATAGGCGCGCGTGGCAAGGGTGTAGGCGCGCAGCTCATCGGGGTTTTCGGCCAGGAGCGCGGGCACGAGGGGGAGGACGCGATCCCAGCGCCCTTGGTCGGCCCAGGCACGGGCTTGAACCAAGGCGGCAGAACGTGGTGGATGAAGGCCGTCCATGGATAAGACTTAAATTCCTCCGGTCAGTCGTGCAAGCAAGCAGGCACAAAAAAAGAGGCATGGCCGGTTGGCCATGCCTCTTTGAATTCTCCGGCGCCGAAGTTTACTTGGTGCAGAACTTCAGGGAGCCGAGGAAGCAGGGTTCGTTGGAACCGCTCTGGGTGCAATACACGTCGGCGCGGTAGTTGTGCGTGCCGGAGGACGTGGCGCAGTTGAACTGATACTGGTCGCTCTTGCTGATGCAATAGCTCTTCGTGCCGGCGCTGCTGCCGCAGATCACTGTTTGCGGGTTCGAGCAGGAGCCATTGGAATAAACTTCATAGCAGAGAACCTTGACCGTGGTATCGTGGCTGTCTTTGCAGCCGCTGATGGTATCCCAGTGGTTGTTCACGCAAGCGCTGGCTGGGGGCACATTGCCGCAGAGGGTGTTGACGTAGCAGTAGCTATTCCAACTGTTGCGGTAATCGCTGTCGCAGCCGAAGTAGTCCGAGGAGTTGTTCTTGAAGTAGCTGTTCCAATAGGTCGCGCAGCTGGAACCGGTGTATTGGATTTGGAAGCAGACGGGGAGGGTACTGCCGCCCTTTTGGGTGGTGTTGCACGACCAGGACTGCTGCCAGTTCACATTACAGGGCGGCGGGGTGTTGCAATAGTAGTGGGAGGTGTCGTAGCAGGAGGCACTGTCATTGTCGCCCCAGGAGTTGCAATTGTTGTTATTGCCGTAGCCACTGCCACCATAGCCACCGTTGTTGCCATAGCCGCCATAACCACCATTGTTGTTATTATTGCAGCCGCCATTACCCGTGACCTTGAAGGTGTTGGTGTCGGTGGCCGAAGCGCCGGTGGCGCTGGTGGTGACGGCGGTGAGGACGTAGGTGCCGTTGCTGGTGATTTGGAGATTGGCAGTGCCGACCGCGTGCGTGGTGCCCAAGCCAGTTACGTTCAGCGTAATGGGCGAGCCGTTGAGCGTGGCGGTGAGCGTCTTCAGGGTGCCGCCCGGGTTGATGGTGGCATTGATGGTCGCCGGTACCCACAACGAGGTATTGGAAGTGATTTGGAACGTTGCACCGTCATTGGGCTTGACGATGCAGATTGCCGGGAGCGGGGACGGGGCGGTGACAGTGATGTTCTCCGAAGTGCTGGCGGAACCAAAAGCATCGGTTGCAGTGACACCGATGGTATAAATACCAGGAGTGGAGATGACCAGAGTGCCATTGGCCGTCGCTACGGCGGTGCCGAGGCTGCTCGGGGTCGTGGCCACGGGCGAGCTATTGAGCGTCGCGCTGATGGTCTGCACACCGCCAGCGGCGTTGCTGGTCGCGGTAAAGGCATCGGGGATGCTCACCGAGGAACCGGAGGCGGAGGAGAGCGCGTAGGTCGAATTCGGCGCGGGCTTGTTGATGGCAACCGTGAGCGTGGAAGCCGTGACAATCGGAGGATTGATGACGAATTGCTGGGTGGTGGTGGCGGTGCCGACGGCATTGGTGGCGCTCACGTAGAGGCTATAGGTGCCGGCGGCGGTAATCGTAAGATTGGCCGTGCCGGTGGCCGACGTGGTGTTCATGCCACTCGTGGTAAAGATGATCGGGCTGGTGCCGGTGCCGCTGCCGGTGAGGCCAATGTTCGCGGTGAGGCCGATGATGGGGCCGCCGGTGCTCGAGCCGGTGAAGCTAAAGGGCACATTGAGCGAGCCGCTGGCCGGCAGCGTGTCGGTGTAAGTGGGGCTGGGTGTGTTGATCACGACGGTCGGGGGCGGTTCCGGCGTCTGCACGGTGACGGTGATGATCTCCGAGGTCTGGGCGGTGCCGTAGGCGTCAATGCAAGTGACGGCGAGTTCATGATCACCACCGGTGGTGATCGTCATGTTGCCGGTGCCCGTGGCGACGAGCTGGCCAATGTTGTTGGTGGTGTAGGTGATGTTTGTCGTGTTGCCGTCAAGGGTGGCTTCGAGAGTCAGGACGCCGCCATATTGGCTGGTGCCGGTGAAGGTGAAAGGAACCTGCAGGGTGCTGCCTTGATCCATCGTGTAGGTGGAGTTCGGGGCCGGCGTATTAATCACAACACTGGGCGGCCCGGCGGCAACAACCACGCTGATTTGCACCGAAGTGGAGGCAACGCCATTGGCATTGGAAGTTTCCGCGTCGACGGTGTAAGTGCCGGGAGCCGTCACTGTGAAATTACCGGAGCCGGTGGCGTTCCCGGTGCCGAGGCCGGTGGGGCCGGACGAGAAGGTGACATTAGCGCCAGCGGCGTCGCCGGTGAGCGTCAGAAGGGCCGAACCGTCGGGCGTGGAGGCGGTGAAGGTAAAGGGAATCGTCAACGGGACACCGGGCTGCATGGACCAAACGGACTGGTTGGTGGGTTGGTTGATGACGATGCTCGGCAGCGCGGGCGGGTTGGCGGGAGGCGAGAACAAGGCGTTGATGGTCGCGCCAGGATCGGTGATGCCAGGGGGCCAGCCCACGGTGGTGATTTCGTAAGCATAGCTGCCAGCCCAATTGCCGATTGGCACGGTGCTGACGATGAGGACATTTTGCGTTTGCGACGGACCCGTGAAAGTGAGGACAGGAGGAACGGCGGCCACGAAGCCCAAGGCGGTCGTATTGCTCACACCGGTGGGAGCCTGCAACACGCCGAGATTGAGCGTGATGAGGTAAATGCCCGTCGGGATAGTGGAGGGCGAGGTGATGCTGAGAATATAGGACGACGCCAGCGGCATGTCGCCTTGCACGACTTGCGTGTTGGGCGCATAAGCCACCGAGCCCGAAGTTTTCGCTTGCAGGGCAGGCGAAACCAGGAGCGTGGCAAGGGCGCCGCAGGTGGCGACGAGCCGCGTGAAAAACGCCGAACGGAGAGCAGAGATGAGTTTCATCGATTGAGTAAAGGTATCGGTTAAAGCGGGACGGTTTTAAGAATTAACTACTACTTTATCCGGAATGTTTCTGGGGGCAAGTCCTTATTGTCATTTTGGGGTAAAGAACTTGTAAATTTTTTCACCCCATTTTGGGTCGAAAAAAAGACCGATTCTCCTCGGAAAATGGCCAGAAATATGCCAGGAATCGTTAGGTTTTCACCATCCGGGAGAAGCCTACACCCTAAACCGTTTCGGTGGGTGCGGAAGCCTCCTTGCGGGCCTTACGGCGGCGCAGTTCGTAAGCAATCGCCAGGGCGCCCAAAGTTGCGCCTGCGACGACCGTGCCCGGCTCGGGCGCGGGCAGGAAAGGAACGATTTCACCGGAGTTCAGGATGGTGGCTTCGTAATTGCCCGCCGCCAAGCCTTCCGGGTTGCCGCTTTGGATTTCAAAGATGATGTCGGAAAAGACCTGGCCGGACGTGTTGCCGTTGCTCAAGCCGTTGTAGCCAGCGCTGCCAAAATAGATTTGCGTGTTGACGTTGCCACTCAGGCTGCCGTCCCAATCCAGAATATAGAGGGTGGCGCCCGCAGTCCAGGAGGAGTAGGTGGACTGGCTGAAATTAATCAAGCTGGTGCCGTCGGGCGTTCCGCCTGTCTTGCCGAGTTCCAAGGTGGAATTGGCGGTGAGTGTCAAGGTGCCAAGGCCGATGCCGCGGGCGCCATTATTGGCGGCTTCAGTATAGCCATTGGTGTTCCAAGTGCCGCCCGCGAGGGTCATATTGGTGCTGCTGGAGATTTGATTGCTGTTTTGACTCAGCAGGGTGCCGCCGGTATTGACGATGACGGAGTTGCCGGAAATGGCCGTGGGGAAGGTGCCGCCGGTTTTGTCGAGCGCCAAGGTGCCGCTGTTGACGGTGGTGCTGCCCGTGTAGGTGTTGGCAACTGTGCCGGTGAGGGTAACTGTGCCGGTGCCGGTTACATTGAGGGACAGGGCGCCGTTGATATTGCCGGAGAAAGTTGTGTTGTCCGCGCCGGTGACAGTGAGTGTAGGCGTGCCGCTGACGACGCCGACGTTGCCAGAGACGGTCAGGTTTCCGCCGCTGGTATTGATGGTTGCGTTACTCGCGCCGACGCTGACAACGCCGGTCCAGGTGTTATTGCCGTTGATATTTTGTAGTGCGCCATTGCTGGCCGTGCCATTGCCGTTGATGGTCAGCGGTTCGGCGGCAAAAACGATGCCGGAGCCGACGCCGCCCTGCAATTGCAGTTGGCCGCCCGCGTCAACCAAGGTGCCGTTGCCGGTGGCGCCGAGGGCGTTGGCGGCCTGGATGTTCAGCACGCCTCCTTCAATTTCGGTATTGCCCGTGTAAGTGTTGAGATTGTTGTTGAAGACCACCGTGCCATTGCCGCTCTGATAATATCCACCGCCGGTGATGACCGCGCCGACGGTCACGTCGGCGGTGGTATTGCCGCCGGAAGTCACATTGAAGCCGATGGTGGCATTGCCCTGCGAGCCGAGGTTGGCGCCGCCGAGCGTGATGTTGCCGTTAATATTCACCATGTTGGAGTTGGCCAGCACCGTCACATTTTGAGTGAGGAACAATCCGCCGAAGTCATTGCTGCCAAAGGTGCCGGTGGTGTTGATAAAACCACCGTTGATGCTCAAGGGGCCAATTTGTTCGTCCTGGCCGTTGAGGAATAATTCACCGTCCTGAAGGATGGTGATGCTGCTGTTACCCGCGATAACGTAATCGGTGTTGGTGCCGCCCGCGCCGGTGTCGGCAAATTGCAATACCGCCGACCCGGAGCCGTCGGCACCACCGCCGCCGCCAATGATCACGTTGCCTTGGAGGCCGAGGTTGATGTTGCCCGAGGTTTCGACGTTGCCTTGGTTAAGGGTGTCTACGATCAGCCTGCCCTTATCAATGATGGTGGTGCCGGTATAGGCATTGGCATTCGACTCAAACTGAACATTGCCAGAAGTGTTGACGATGACATTGCCGGTGCCGGTGATGTCGTAATTGGAGTAGCTCGTCGTGCCAGTGCCGCCGATGAAGGTCAAGTTGCTGGCGCCCAAGTCAAGGGTCCCGGTATCCGCAGCCACGCCGAGGTAAAGGGTATTGCCGTTGGTGGAACCGGAGCTGATGGTGGCGTCGGCCCCGAGCGCAATATTCGAATCAAGAGTGTTATTGCCGATGCCGTTGAGCAACGCGCCGATGCCGCCGACGCCGGTGCCGCTGATGGTGAGCGTGCTGGTGGTGTTGCCAACCGTGATGCTGTTGTCCAACTGCAAGGTCGCTCCGCTGCTGACCAAGGTGCCAGCCGCATTCGTGCCGAGGGCGGCGCCGCCAGTGACGTCGAGGATGCCTGCACTGACCGTGGTAAGGCCGGAAAAAGTATTGGTGCCGTTGATGGACCAGGTGCCCGTGCCAACTTTGGTCAGGCTGGTGGTGCCGGTGCCGTTATTGGCGATGCCCAAAGCGATGTCATTGGCACCGGTGTTCGTGCCGCCCAGAGTAAGGGTCGTCGAGAGATTGGTGCCGCTGTAGGCGAGGGCTCCGGTGTTGCCAAAGATGAGCGCGCCGCTGCCGGATGAGTCAATTTCCCCGCCGCCCGTGCCGAGCGAGAAGAGGCGGTTGATGGTGACCCCCGTGCCGTTATAAGAGAGAATACCACCGTCACTTATAATCAAGTTGGCTGCGACGGAAGTGGACTGGCCGATGTTGCTCGCCGTGCCGCCGTTGGCCAGGGAGGCCACCACAAGCGTGCCGCCGTTGATCGTCGTCACGCCGGTGTAAGTGTTGGCGCCCGTGACAACCCATTCACCGGTTCCGGTCTTGGTCAGGGAAGTTGCGCCGGTGTTGTCAGCCAAAACCTGGGCAAAAGTATTCGTGCCGGTGTTGGTGCCGCCGAGGGTGAAAGTGCGCGTGCCGGTGCCAGTGTAGGCGAGGGCGGTGGCATTGCCCCAGGTGAAGGTGTTGGCGCTGCTGACGCTATCGGCATCAAACTCGGCGCCGCTGGCCCCGATGGTGAACAGGCGGGTGGTTACTGACGCCGCGCTCGTTCCACTGTAAGCCAGAATGCCGCCATTAATCACTAAATTGGTCGCGACGCCGGTTGCTTGTTTGCCAATGCCGCTAGCCGTGTTGGCGGCCGCCAGCACGGAGACATCGAGGGTGCTTCCGCTGCCGATTGTGGTTGCGCCGGTGAAAGTGTTCGCGCCGTCCAATTCCAGTATGCCCGAGCCTGCGGTGGTCAGGGCAAAGGCGCCGCTGATAACGCCGCCGACCGTCAGGGTGTTGGCGCTGACCGTTATCGTAGGCGCTCCCGTCGTTAAGGTGACTGCGCCGGTGCCGAGATTCAGGCTTTGCGTGCCGGTAAAAGTGAAGCTGCCCGCCCAAGTCTGGACGTTATTGGTTCCAATGGTGACTGCGCTGGCGCTGTTGTTGTCGATCGTCGCACCGGAATCAATGGTCAGCCGACCAGCGCTGCCGCCGAGCGCCGAGCCGGTGCTGTTTCCGGAATTGCCAGCGTTAATGTCCAAGGTGCCCGAGACGAGCGTCACGCCGCCCGCACCGGTGTTCATCCCGCCCAGAATCAACGTGCCGGTATTCACCGTAGTCAGGCCGGAATAGCTGTTGCTGCCATCGAGTTCCAGGGTGCCCGCACCGGATTTACCCAGAGTGTGGGCGCCGCTGATGGCGCCGCCGACCGTCAAAGTATTCGCGGATACGGTCACGGTGTCCGTGCCGCCCAAGGTGACTGCGCCGGTGCCGAGGTTCAAGGAATTGCTGCCAGTGAAGGTGAAACTGCCATTCCAATTTTGGGCGTTGTTGGTGCCAAGAATGATCGTGCCGCCGCTGGAGTTGTCAATCGTGCCGGTGGTGATGGTGAGGGTGCCGGTGCCGAGCGCCGAGGCGGTGGAGTTGCCGGAAGCGCCAGCGTTAATGTCCAAGGTGCCAGCCGTCAGCGTCACACCGCCTGCGCCGCTGTTCATTCCCTCCAGCATCAGCGTCCCCGTGCTGTTGACCGTAGTTAGGCCGCTGTACGTGTTGTTGGCGGCAAGAACCAAAGTGCCTGCGCCGGCCATGCCCAGAGTGTGGGCGCCGCTGATGGCGCCGCCGACGTCTACCGTCAAGGTGCCTCCAGTGACCGTAACGACATCGTTTGCTCCCAAAGTGATTGCACCGGAGCCGAGATCCAGGGCGTTGGTGCCGGTGAAAGTGAAACTGCCATTCCAGTCCTGAACGTTGTTAGTGCCAAGGGTGACCGCGCTCCCACTCGTGTTGTCAATGGTGCCCGAAGTAATGGTGAAGGTTCCCGTGCCGAGCGCCGAACCAGTGGAATTGCCGGAATTTCCTGCATTAATGTCCAAGGTGCCGGCTGTCAGTGTCACGCCGCCCGCGCCAGTGTTCATCCCGGCCAGGACCAACGTGCCCGCAGTCAACGTGGTCAGGCCGGTATAGCTGTTGCTGCCGTTAAGTATCAAGGTGCCGCCTGCGCCGGCTTTGGTCAGCGTGTGCGCGCCGCTGATGGCGCCGCCAACGGTTAAGGTGTTCGCGCTGACGGTCACGGTGTCCGTGCCACCCAAGGTAACTAGACCGGTGCCAAGATTCAGGCTTTGCGTGCCAGTAAAAGTAAAGCTGCCATTCCAGTATTGGGCGTTGTTCGTGCCAAGGGTGACCGCGCCGGCGCTGTTGTTGTCAATTGTGCCGGCGGTGATGATCAGTGCGCCGGTGCCGAGCGCCGAGCCGGTGGAATTGCCGGAAGAGCCGGCGTTGATATCCAATGTGCCGGTCGTCAAAGTTACTCCGCCCGCGCCGGTATTCAAACCCGCCAGAATCAACGTGCCCGCGCTCACAGTGGTCAGGCCGGAGTAGCTGTTGCTACCTGCAAGGTCCAATGTGCCCGCGCCGGCTTTGGTCAGCGTGTGCGCGCCGCTGATGGCGCCGCCAACGGTCAAGGTATTGGCGGTTACAGTCACGGTGTCCGTGCCTCCCAAGGTAACTGCGCCGGTGCCGAGGTTTAGGCTGTCCGTGCCGGTGAAAGTGAAACTAGCATTCCAATTTTGGGTGTTATTGGTTCCGATTGTGATGCCGGCGACGGTGCTGTCAATTGTGCCGCCTGCGATAGTAAGGCTGCTGGTGCCGAGCGCCGAACCGGTGGTATTGCCCACGCTGCCCGCATTTAAGACTAGGGTGCCTGCACTGAGCGTGGTGCCGCCACTGTAAGTGTTCAGACCGGAAAGAGTCAGAGTGCCGAGGCTGGCATTCATGTTCATGCTGCCCGTGCCGCCAAAGCTGCTCGAAATCACGGTTTTGCCCGCTGTGGTGCCGCCGACGGCGATGCTCTTG
>Ga0206804_10253_pt2 | contig 14413 bp, 9 predicted proteins | sample Alteio_BWOrgCont_62_FD_152888 | JGI IMG/M metagenome (GOLD analysis project Ga0206804, IMG submission 152888) | Enriched cells from forest soil in Barre Woods Harvard Forest LTER site, Petersham, Massachusetts, United States -... | ecosystem: Environmental > Terrestrial > Soil > Temperate forest >... | reverse complement strand
GATCGGTAGATTCGATAGTGACAACGATACGTTCGTCGCCAACACCGTTAAGTTGACCGATCCCACGGGCACATCGACATAGTCGTAAGCCCAGGTTAGCCCTGGAACCACGAAAGTGGCGATGTTGGGCTGTTTCAAATCCTGTTGATGCTGGATGAACATCGTCGCGCTGATCGTCGTGCTGAAGCCGGGCGCATCAGATGAACCGGTCAGCAGCCAGACGCCGATACCTTGTTGCGCGAGGTAGGTCTTCAAAGTCCCCGGGCCGGCGGAATTTTGCGCCCCGACGATATCACCCTGGCCGCTGTCATCATAGATATTGGTGAAGATGCCCGACTGATTCGGCGAAGCATGATTATATAATACAACCGGGCTGCTCCCGGCCGCCGGGGAGGAATAACTTAATGATTCAGTGATATCGCCCGCGTTCTGCTGGTTGAAATAGTTCGTCACCACTACGCGCTGGATATTAATCGGATAAATCGCCAGGCCGATGGTATTGGTCACTCCCGGATGGGTCGAGTTACCGCCGGGGATGGTAACCGGGAAGAAATTCACCGTCTCATCGCCGTTAGCCATACTGCTGAACGGGATGCTGCTGAACGCCGACAGAAAATCGTATTCCGCGGCGGTCTGATCTTCCGATTGCACACCGACATAATAAACTTCACCCAATTGGGAGTTGGTATCCACGACGAATTCCGAACCGCCCCGTCCCAGCGAAGAACCCTGGAAGGCACTGCCCACTGACGCTCCGGTCTGTCCGCTGTTCATGCAGTTGGAAATGGTAAGTGGTGATAGCGTCAACAGATTCGAATCGGTCGTCACAAAAACATCAATATCCGCTTCCGGCCGTGTACTATTTGCATCTGTCTCCGCATAAACACCTTCGCGCGGAATCGCCGCCGTGTCCGGCGAGTAAGTGACGAATGCCGCATTGGTCACATCATTGCCACCAACCTGGCCGGTCGAAGCGTCCAAGCCGTTATTCGTGACGATGTAAAAATGCCATTGATTAGTCTGCCCGATGGTCAATACCGCTTGCGATCCGTAAAGCGCGCCCGCCGAACCGGCGGCAAACGTCGTATCATTCGTGCCGAGCAGCGGCGAACTTGCGCCGACGAACTGATTCAGCAGTGGCGAATTATTGGTTGAAATGATCGTGATGTCCTGGCCGTTGAGCGGGTTGATCACGTTGGTGACGCCGGTGATGGTAAAGCCATTCGTATTCGGGCCGTCACCGCTGGCAATGACGAGCGCAAAATCCTGCACGATGTTCGGCGCGTAAGTTCCCGCTGTCCAATCATTCGTCTGCGCGTTGACCGCATTTACGTTCACTGCCGCACCAATGACGGTAACGGTGAAATTCGTACCAGTACCGGCCGGGATATAAACGTTCTGGACGTTATTGATCGTGTCCTCCACCAGAAACGCCGGCGTATTGGTGCTTTCCGGTGTGTTAAACAGACTCCCAGCGGCGATATCATTGCCGTAGAAAATGATCGGGTTGGTTGGATCATCCAGATTAGTCACGACCAATTCGAGATTGTTGACCAGCTTGATGGCGGCAGCCGGATTGCCGGGCGGATCCGTCCAGGCCAGCGTCACGCGGAAAGACTGGGCTTCAGCGGCGGATGATAAAACGACGCCATAAGTCTGGCTATCGCCGGTAGCCAGCGCGTTGGTCGGACTTTGATCCACAAAAAACATGTTGGTGACCATTGGCGACGTGTTCGTCGGCTCCAGGGTCGCCGGAATGGAATTCGGCAGATTGACCAGACCCCAGCCTTCAAAATTGATGGCATTCTGAACCTGATAATTATAGCCCGCAGTCGCCCGTGCGCCGTTGATCAACATCGCCTTGAGCAAGGCCGGGCTAGGCGTCGTATGCAACGTATTGGTGAAGAAATCCTGCATATCCGCCAGCACGCCGGAAACAGAAGGCGCCGCGACACTCGTACCGCTCTCGTAACGGTAATACGGCCCGATCTGGTTGTTTAAATTTTCCAATACTTGATAGTAATCGCCCACATTGTTCGTCGTGGCGAAGATGATATCCAAATCATAATTCACCGATTGCGACGTGTTATTGCTGATACCGATGGTGAAAAACTGACCTTGCAACGCCGTCACATCCGGGATGTTCCCGCCGGAATCAGGCGGAATAGCGATGCTGTTGCTATCCGAAAAAATATCAAAATTCGCCGCTGACGGCGCGAAGTTCGTCAAAGAGAGATAAATCGGCAGATTCGTGAAGGACGATCCGGATTGAATATTCGGTACGATATAAATATACACACCCACTGCTGTATCCGGAGCCGAAGCAAAATAATCGACTGATGAATTAGGAGCAATTGTTTGAAAAGTATATGGCGTATAAGGCGCGTCATCGTAATTCGTAGGATTATTATAATAGGCGTTGGTGTCCCACATGGAGGAACGGGTTGAAACCACGAAATTTCCCGGTGCCACCACATCCGGCTTGAAACGTCCGTAAGTTCCTTCGGTTTCAATCCCCACATTGCCGCGTGAAGAATAACCCGCCACTTCATAGCTCGTGTCTGTCATTGCCGCCCATTGCTCGAAAGTATTCGTTGCACCGTCGGTCACTACTGTGACGGTGTTCGTGATGTTCCTCGGCTGTTCCAGCGCGCCGACGGTGATGACGTTCTTGGCCGTGCCAGGCGATGTGATACTGTCCGACGTTCCGGAACTGCTCGCTCCGCCATCATCGCTTCCCGCACCATCGTTGCCGGCCGCAAAGACAAACAACACCGGCTGCGAACCCGTCACTTGCGGTAACGCATCGCGCGTGGCGGCATCGTAACTCGCCGCCGAAAGATCGTAGGTTGTGCCACCGTTTTCTTCCCAACTGTTGTTGGAGATGAGGGCGTTCGTCAAGGCCGGTTGCTCTTGCAAATAACTGTCGCCGGCCGGCGCATTGGTATCGTTGCCACCTTCGCCGTCATCGCTTTGAATGACGCCGACGGAAAATAAATCCGCCAACGGTGCTTTACCCCGGAAATCCGCGTTCGACACCGAACCGAAATCAAGCCCGGCCAGTACGGCACCGACAGCGGTGGGATTCAAACTTGCGCTGCCATTACCGGCGATCACGCCCGCCACAAAGGTGCCGTGGCCATCCGTGTCATATAAACTGCCGGCAAAATCACCGGTGACACGCGTAGCACCACTCGGTCCACTTTGTGCGGTTCCCGTCGCTGAAAAATCCGGATGCGTCGGGTCAATGCCCGTGTCATTCACTTCCACCATCACGTTTTTGCCGGTCAAACCAAGGTAATCAACATTCGTGATCGTATCCGTGGAAACTCCCACCGCGACCCGTGAAAGATCATTCGCCAACTTACGCCGATAAGCCGGCTCCACCAATTGTACGCCGGAAAGACCTGCCAGCGCCGTCCAATCTACCGGCGGCTGCACGCGCACGATTTTTCCGAACGGCGAACGGTCTTCGGAAAGGATTTTCCCGCCGAGCTTTTCAATCTGCGCAATCGTCGCCGCTGCATCGTCACCAAAAAGTCCGAGCGTCAGAAATGTTCCCGGCGGCAATGATTGATGTGCCACCGCCAATTGCAACAACGTCGTCGTATTGGTTTCTGCTTTTTGCGTGGGCAAATACGCCGCCGTCTGCTGCACGATCTTTACCGGTGCGGATGAAGAGATTTTGTAATACGGCTCGTAAGGCAGCACTGTCTGCACCAGCGGACTGGAAGTCAACGTCTGCGCGCTGCCCGCATTCAGACGTACCAGATACGCATTATTCGGAATGTAAGAAACAATCTGCGCCCCGGCCGCGACCAGAGCCGCGCGAAACGCATTATCAATCTTTCCGTTCGCCTGCACGATATAGGCACCGGGATCGCCGCTGGATTGCAGATGCGACGGAAGATTCAGATTCAACGACACACTGGTATCAATGAAGGCGTTTTCCAACAGGATGGCGTGTGGGTCGCGCTGCAACTGGCCGATCGTTTTTTGGGTGTTCGCCAGGCGGAAAGCTAAACGGTTAGCGAAGCTATTAGTATCAACCATGGATTTCTTTGCAGTCGCTGCCGGATGCGCCGCGCTGCCCGCCATCCCGGTTTTTTGGGCGGCTGACGCTGACGCTGAAAACGCGGATTTACCGGTCGCGGAACCATTGATGGCATGACGGCAAAAAAACCATAGCCCCGCCGCTACCAGCAGCACACATGCTGAAATCGAGATTGCTCTTTTCATAACTTCTTAAAAATTTTGCTTTATGGCGGAATATCCGCACCCAACCACCCGAACAATTTCAACCGGTAGGGCAAAGTTGTCGCTTTGCCTTTCATTCGCCACCCTGCACATTCAGTTAAGGCACAGTTTGAATTTTTCCGCTGTAGCGACACCACAGAGTGCCGTTTTCGGCGGTCATAGACCGCCGCTACAATCAAACTGTACCACCACCTGCAAATCCCGGCGGAGTAACAGCTCCGTCCAACCATAATTCAAAAAATCAATTCGGCGGCAGGACGTTGTAACTCTCCACCTTCGCCGAATAATTCGTCTGAAAACCCGTGGGCGTGACCAAGATATTCGTTTGCACCGACACCACCGCCCGCACCGCACTTTCGGCGACCACCTGATAATTCGTCACCAATCCGAACGCAGTGCTATCCAGCACCAGACCTTTATTCGCCGGCCGCAAGGTCTGACCATAGGCGTAGATCACATAACGCGGGGTGCTGCTGACGCGCAATAATCCCATGATCTGTTGTGGAATCTGCTCATACACTTCATCACTGATGCCATAATTCTGTTGTTGCTGTGAAGCATTCAAATTCAAGTACGGCGAGGCGGTGAGCCATGACGATGGCACATTGGTACCGACCGTTAAAGCCGGCGCGCTCAGCACATCACCAATATGCTTAAAGCTGCCAACCACGCCATCTGTATTCGTAAAAGTCGTCCGCGCGGAATTGATATTATTTACAATCTGCCACAATGCGGAATTAGTACCCGCTACACCCGCCGGTTGAATTGTCAGCCAGCTGTTGGAAACCCCTGCGGTTTGCGGTGAAACCGCAACATTCGTCAATACCACAACGCCACTCAATACCGCTGACCATGCCGCCAGACTTGGTGAACCATCTGCACCAATATTAACCGACAATGTGCCGCGTGTGGCATTGTCATTCAAAGCCGTCGTGAACAGGTCAAATAACTGCCGGTCAAACACCGGCGCAGAATCAGCAGCATCATAAAAATTCTGGTCACCCGTCCATTGTGACCAGGCGATTTCCCCATTGGGATAACCCTGGTAAACATCGCCGCTTTCATCCGTACCAAAGTCACTCAGCACATCCGTAGATTTCAAATAAACCGTCTGCCACGGCGTCCCGCGATGCACTCGGCCAATCCAGCCGATAGATGGATATTTATAAGTCGGAAAATCCCAATTAGTTGAACTATACGCCAAGGGATCTTTCAGCCAGAAAGAAAACCCATTGTTGTTACGAAAGCTTCTTCCGGCAGTGGTTAATGTTAATGTTGTAGGAGCTGCTCCTCCCCACGGAAAATAATTCGGGTTCTTTGTTCCAAAGCCTAAAGAAATTAAAGATGGCAAAGTCGCCGATGTGCCGGCCACACGGCTTGGCAGCACAAAGGCAGAAGGAGCCAAATCACCAACGGTATAATGCACCAATGGATCATTGGCTGACCAGATCGTATAACCCACAGCCGCACACATTGGCGTGTACCCGGCTTGAGGCTGGTTATTTGTCTGCCATTCGCCAGATGGATTGAGCACAGCAGTAAAACCCGGGCGTGAAAGAGTAAGATCAGCCAGATTCCAGCCCTGACCATCGTCAACCAGATCAGGAGCCGGCCCTCCCTGTCTTGAAATTGAAATCTGATTCAAAACCCCTACAGTGACTCCAAAAGCTGTGCTGGTATTTGAACTCCACGTACTATTGGCAGCATTCGTATAAATATTGGCATTTACATTCAGACTGCTCACCTGACTCAATTGAACATAATCAATCACACGGTTTGGAATAACTGTCGTATCCAGAATGTAGGACTGAAACCGGTTGGTGGCCAGCAGTCCAAGTTGAGGAAGCTGATAATTAGGCAGGGAACCGGCTCCATTAGTTTCATAAACTAATTGTCCATCACCTGATGCCGCAGAGTTGAACCAATAAGCTGGAATCAAAACCGGTGAACTAAATGTTCCATTTGTGGTTGTAGTACTGCCTGTGTATTGCGAACGATAAGCTGAAAAAGGCATAACCGTAACATTGTTAGACCAGGTAATATAGGAGCTAGTAAAAGACCCAATAGAGTTTGCCGTACCAGGCCAGTAAATTTGATTTGTGCTGAATCCGTAAGTATAGCCCAGGCTGCCTGTAATAAAACCTATGCCGCCATTGCCGACAGAGTTCAAACCGTTAGGGGAGCTCAATGTGTTTCGTTGTTATTGAAGTTCGGCTCGCTATTAGTTAATCCCATCACGACGCTCCCTCGAAAAAACACCGATACACTGTCATTGTAATTCGAAGCATAAGAATTCCAGAAATCTGCCCCGATAGTACTCTGGAGGCTCATCATATACATTAGATTGGTGGTCAGCACTGAAGTATCTACATTACGTGATAGTTGCAAACGCCGGATCACATTCACCTGATTTTCTTCAGAAAAATTATTGAAGTTAGGAAAACCTTTTTTCGCACCGATGATCCACGGCACGTTGTAAACATTTACACCATTAACATAATTCTTCACGCTGTTTCCAACCGGCAAAAAATTAACACTAATCGGAGCACTCAATTGCACGTCATTTGTGCCGCCGGGAACAGAAATCACCTGCTGGTAACCATTGATATAAACATTGGTATATCCATTTTGTAAGACGGCCAGGAATGTCGGCCGGAATACCGATGGAAAAAAATAATTCGTCGAAGCGTCATAAAGATTTGCCGCGAGTTGCAAAACACGATTGACGGCGGGGGTATAAACAAACTGGCCGTTAATATAGACAGGTATGTTCGTTAAGCCAAACGACGGTATTTGATTAGTTAATTTAAGGTTATTGTCTACAACGATTCCAGTCAGGCCGAAATTAGTCAGCCCGAAACCGGACGGGTCGTAATACACGGTATTACCGTTGGCGTTATTATAATAATCGTTATTGGTATTAACGGTAACACCATAATAAGTGAGCAAATAATTGGATGGGCTGTTGGCAAACCAGTTGGCGGAGTAATTCAGCAGCATCCGGTTGGCGGCGGCGATGAAAAAATTCGTCGGTGTCCAGGACACCAGGTTTGTTTCCGCCCCGGGAATCACCGTGATGTTGGTCACTGTTCCAGAAAGTGAATCATATTGCACCAGCACGTTAGAATAATTCAGGTTCATCTTGCCTTCATCCGGCTCAGAATCTGTCCCGAGTTGCGAGAGCATCCGGTAGAACGTGTAGCGGTCGTACGTGGAAGGATTGGATGAGCCCATGCCGGTGCTCGCATTGATCAGATGGTTCGTAAAACCGGTGGTGGCGTTGCCGGAAACTTTGCTGGTGTCATATAGCTCGGTCATCAGATCGAAGAACTGATTGGTATTATTCGAACCCGCCCACGAATTGTTGGTATTAACGGAGTAACCCAAAAGAGGCAGGCTGGTGTTGGTCATCAACGGACCGTACGGAAACAAATCCGCCGGATAATCACTTTGCAGGAAGGAAGCGTTGGCAGACAGAGCACCCAACGGGGCCTGGTTGGTGTAGCCAAAACCATACCGGTAAGAAAGCAACGCACGCGCGTCTTCAAATGCTGCACCTGTGTTAGGAAAATGTGACGGCAACCATTGTTGGTAATTGTACGGATTATTAATCGAAGGATTTTCAGTAGTCGGCGCATCCCATTGATTGGTATTCAAATCGGCCAAAAAAGCGGCCAGATTGATTTCCCAGGAACCCACACCTTGATTGCGAAGAAATCCATCGCTTTCATTGTCGGCAGGGCTTGAATTTACAATCCCCGTATAGGCTTCATTATGGATCGCATTCAGATCGAGTCCGTTACCGATCGGCTGAGCAAAAAAAGCGTAACGGGCGATGAATTGATTATTTGCCGAATGCGGCGCATCCGGACGCGCCAGCACGCCGATCCATTCCGGGTCGCCGACATGCAAATACGGCGCGGCGTTGGTTTCATCGAAACCCTGACCGAAAAAATTCTGATCAAAAACGCCATTCCGGTTCAAATCAAGATAGAAACGAAAATCGGTTGTACCGGTTATAGCATTGGTAATAAACACCGGCGCCCGCGGAAAAATCATCTGGTTCGTGGCGGCTTCAATAAAATCACTGCCGGTCAATAGATTGCCGTAAGGATTACCATTCGTGTAAAAATAATAATCATTGGTTTCGTTGATATAATTCGTCGAGACCAGCAGACTGAAATTGAAGGCTCCATTGTTGGTGGCAAAAATATTAGCGATGATCTCCGCCTGCGCTGCGGCGAGAGCGGAATCCGCGGCGAGTTTGGCGTGCGCCGTATCGGTGGTAGTGGTGACCGAATTGCGTTCGCGATTGGATAACGCCAGCAGCGCCAAAGCCATGATCAAGGTCACCGAAAGCAGGATGAGCGTGATGACGAGGGCGATACCTTTTTTGGATTGCCGATTGGCAGCCTGATGGCAATTCACAACTGGCGACGACGGCTTTTTCCCGATCGTAAATCGTAAATCGAAAGTCGAAAATGGCGATGGTAGTTTCATTGGTAAGCCGTCGGATCAACGTTCGGAATAGTCACGCGCTGGCGAAAAATATGGACGCGGCCGGCTTGACTTTGCAGGTACTGCCACTGCGCCGGATTGGCCGGCGATGGGATCTGTCCCGGAAGGCCCCGCGAAGCAGCGCGTTGCTGGACGCGATCTTCCAGCACGCCCATCTGTATTTCCACGGCGCCGGGAATAGCATTACTGAAAAAATAAAAATTCGGTTCACCACCATTCAACGACGGCTGATAATATGCGTTGAAATCATAATTAGTTTCCCACTGCGTACCTTCGTAATGGTACTGGACAGAATTGGTGATCAGATAGCCGTCCGGATTATAAGCGTGAACGCGCAAATCCACCACGCCATCAATCAAATGACTCCAGCTGGAATTAGTGAAACCGTTCGCATAGACTCCGTTGATCACATAAGCTCCATTGAGGGTATTCGCAAAAATATTGAACAGGGCCACCGGATCGGTCGAAGCCGGCGCATTCATCGTAAACCGGTAAAGTGGATATAGCGTCGCCGAACCATTGGTCATCACGGCGTAACCCGTACCGATCCACATACTGCGGCCGCTCAGGTTCTGCTTACTCAACATGAAAAAACTCTGCAAAATATTGGTTCGTGTCCCGCCGCTGCCGGGCAGATCCTGCGGCAACGGCTGATAAAACAGATTCGTCCCGGCAAAAAAATTCGCGACGCTGTTACTATTATTGATCGCGTATAACAACGATGAGTTCGGACCATTGCTGGAATCATCCGACGGCGTCATCAATTTCAAATCAGACGTCATCAAATCCATCACCGCACGGCTGTCTTCCAGCACGCCGGATTGCGTGACACCGGCACGGAAAGCGGTCTGGGTGCTATTGAACACGGCCATCAGGATCAGCACGATGAGCGAAAAGATGGTGATCACCACCATCAGTTCGATCAAAGAAAAGGCAGCAGAATTGCCGGTTGCCGGTTGCCCGTTCCTGATTGAAGCAAAACGACGCGCCGCCGGTTTTTCAACCGGCAATCGGCAATCGGTGATCGGCAATTTATTTTTCACTTCAATAACTGTTGGGATTTGCGACAAAGAATTGCGATTGGTAAAAATATAATGGCTGCTGGTAGATATAAACCGGAGCCAATTGTCCGGCCACCGTTGCCCGGAAAGTCAACGGAGGCTGGTTCCCGACATTGCCATTCGGCAATAGCGGCCAATAAAAAGTCATGCGGAACTCACGCTGGTTCTGCCAAAGGTAATGATTAAAAGATGAATAATTTTCTGAGCTTAAAGTATTCGTATCCAACGCGACCGGAGCATTGACAACCAGCAGCCGATAACTGAACGAATCATTCACGACGATATTATTAGCTTGCGGCGGTTTTTCTGCCGCCAGCCCGCTCATTGAACGGACATAGGCGATGATATGATTGCTATAAACACTATCATTATTGGTATTAAACAAAGAAGGAACGACCGGAAAATTTGTGGCAACATCAGCAATTAATTCAGGCGTACTTAAAAGTCCAACGATATTGATTCCGTTGGTGATTGGCAGTGACGAATAAGGCGATTGCGGATAAATTTGAGATGCTATCGAAACGCCATTATAGCTATAACCGTTTACTCCACTCTGCTTCACTGTGCCGTCAACAGCATAAAGCGTCCAATAATTGGTGATGGCATAGACGTAATTCGTCAGATCATCCGCACCGTGCGCCCCTTGCGTGATGATGGGCAACAGCAAGGCAGCATCCTGATTGATGACGGTTTCTTCGCGGGTATCGCGTTGCGTATTCATCCCCATCGGCAGCACGCCGATGATGCCCACGAGCGCGATGCCGATGATGGCCAGACAGATCGCGATCTCAATCAGGGTGAAGGCAGAGAAATTGCCGATTGCCGATCGCCGGTTGCCGATTGAAAAGCCGGAATGCTCCGCGCGCTTTGCTCCGATCGAAAATCGAAAATCGAAAATCGAAAATTTGTTCGCGGCTGGAATTTTCATTGAATTTTGTGGTATTCCAACGTGGCGCGACCGGTCAAAGCGTCGATGTGAATGATGTTGTAGGAAATATTCGTGCTATTGCCCAACGGACTTTCCACCACGCCGTTAGGAGTCGGCAGGGATGCCAGTACCGGGATTTTGGTTGCCGGATTTAGCGGGTAATTCACATAGCCGGCCGCCAATGGAATATATTCATCGCGATAAGCGGGCGTTACGCCATCAAAAGTAAGTTGGCCAAGATAATTAAACGCAATGTCCGGCAGATAAACTGTTGGTGACACTTCCGTCGGAAACGGAATCGCCAGGTTATCAACATTGGTGAAAACGTACATCGTGTTCTGATCACTATGCGGATAATCCTGGTTCCAATTGAGGTACAGCGGCTGTGATTGCGAAGAAATCAGCGCAGTGGATCCCAGTGGCGGTGGCAGGGCAAATTTTTGCGCGCCGATCATAAAACCCTGCGGCAGAGTACGCCAGGACGAAAGGTAATGCCAGGCGCGTTGTCCGGGCTGATCGCCCAGATTGCCGTGAGAAATGAAATTATATCCGGTCAACTGATCCGCCATCAGATTAGTCGCCAGGGTCAAAGCCACCGCTTGCGCAGCGGGAGGGGTCATATTCTGCAAACCATTGACAAATGACACTGACGTGTTGGCGGCATCCGCTAAATTGACAAAGTTCGTCGGCACGAAAACCATATAGACCGTCGTGTGATTATTGATGGCCAGTTGCCGCGCGTAGCCGATGTCATCCAGCATCTGCTGCGAGGCGCTGGTGGCAGCGTTGGATTTGCCGAGATTCTTGATCGCGGGTACGGTCAACGCCGCCAGAATACCGAGAATCGTGATGACGACGAGCAACTCGATAAGCGTGAACGCGCGGGCAGCGTTGAAAGTTGAAGGTTGAAGGTTGAAGATTCTGCGCGCCGACAGATTCCGGCGGGAAACCTGCCGTCTGCCATTTGCGACTTGTGACTTGACCTTCATGTTACTGCCAGCTCAGGACATTGTCTTTGTTGTGTCCGGCGTTGGCTGGCGCAGCTCCGCCAGTGGTTGAATCAATCAGCCCATCCGGCCCGGCCGACCAGACCATCACCTTGCCACGAAACAGATAATCGTCTTTGGCCGACTGACTGCCCGGGTTGCTATTGGGATTAGACAATCCGTAATAACCAACTTGAGTGTAGGTAGCCGGCAACGGAGGATTCTGCGAAACCGCTTGCTGCGAATAATAAATATCACTGGACTCATCATCGTAATTCAAATCCATCGTGATGATGTACGGATTGCCCCAAGGGTCGCGGTACACGCCGGAATTATCCACGCCGCCGGGCGGATTCGCCAGGTTGTTCGTGGAATTATAGCCGGACATTTTGGCATTCAGATACTGGATTTTTTTCGGGTTATAAACATATCCATTATTGGTCGTCGCGTTGCCGTTAGGATAATTCGTCAAGTCCATCAGGATGGCGACGACATTGCTGTTATTATCGAAGGAATAATTACCACCCGAACCAGCCGGCCAACCACCGGTTTGCGCCGAAGGACCAACCACCACAGCACCATTCTGGCCTTGCGGATATTTCAAATAGCCGGTCGTGAAATCATTTGTTCCATTCGCCGCTGTCTGTTCACCCGCTGTGATCGGGAAACGCCCATAATCCTGATCGTAACCCTGGATAGCAGTGATGATCGCCTGCTCCTCGGTTTTAGCCTGGGCGATATACGCTGCCTGCTTCACATGGGAAATAACCGGCAGCAGCATCGCCGCGAGGATGGCGATGATCGCGATGACAGTGAGCAGTTCAACCAGCGTGAAGCCGGAACGGGAATACCGCGCGGCAGAGGAATTTTTTTTCATGGGTTTAAGCAGGTTTTTACGGCGCGCAGGATGCGGCAAAAAGGCTGGAAAAGGCAATGGTTTTATTGCCATTGGCGATTGGAATTTCAAGACATTGCCGGTCACGATGGACACCGGCCAGGAACAATCATGCCATTCCACCGGCAGCGTCGCTGCCAGCGTGCGATCGGAAGCCGGAGTTGTGTCTTGAGGCCGCATAAAAAAATTATTGAATCACCTGCTGGTTCTGGCTCCAGTTGCTCACGCGATTGGTTTTGCCGCTGATCACCAGATCCACCCACAAATCATAAGAATTCGGATTGTTCGTCGGGTTGAGGGAATTATAACGGATGGGATTCGCAAAACCACCGTTGATGGCAGTAAGGCCGGAAATCGCTACGGTGCTTAAGGAAATCGGATCAGGTCCGCCCACGGAGGTGACCAGATAGTAAACGTTGACGTTGCCCGAACTGGCATTAGTTGCCGCCGCCAACTGCGTGGCTTTCAAACCGGTCAGAAAATCTTTGGCCAATACAGCATCTTCGCCGCTGCCTTTAGTGCAATTGATAACACCACCCACACTGAATACCTGTGCATAATTGGCAGCTGGAATAGTAGTAGCTCCATCCAACGTCTGATAAATAGGCGTACTGGCGGTACCAATATTTGTGACACCGGATAATTCATAATACAATTGATTGGCAGCTGGGCTATTCGTATTGCTCGGCGGATAAGCACCGTATTTGCTTTTGTAGTTTTCCAGTGCCGTCTCAATCAAACTCAGTTCTGCTTTCGCTACGGAAATTTTTTGCGCTTTCAAAACGCTGCTCATGACCGGAATCGTGAACGCCGCCAGCACGGCGATGATGGAAATCACGACGAGCAGTTCGATCAAAGTGAAGGCGTGGCCATTGCCGATTGCCGATTGCCGATTGCCGATTGAAGCAACCTGCGGCATGTCGGCGGCACGTTCGACATTAACTTGTTTTCCGGTCTGTATCTTCATTTTATTTATCGCGTAATTCCTGTTCCATCCGTTCGCTCAACCACTGTTTGACCATGCTCTGATAATTCAAATACCGCGACCGTGCGAGCCGCTTGATCCGCGCCAACATCCGCGGGTCGAACCGCAGCGTGACGGTCACTGATTCCGATGACTCGGCATTGCCTGCCATCGCGGCTTCCATCAGCCGCAGCGCGGGACGGTTCTCGCTCCAAAAAACCGCTTCGGCTTCTTCATTATCGAAGATCGGCACTTCTTCCCAATCGGCAAATGTGCGCATTATAATTTCTTCCGGCTCATCCTCCTCGTCATCCTCGTCATCCTCGTCCTCAATTTTTCAAAACATGAGCATGAGGACGACGAGGAGGATGATTTTATCTCACGCTAGAGTCTGCTCCATTTTTTTCTGATAGAAGAACCGTTCTTCCGGCTCGAAAGCGCGGGATTGTAACACGCGGATCTGCCGGCCATTCGTCCGGTAAACGCTGAAAATGCCGATGCCCGCCGCCGACATGCCGAGATTAAAAAAACGGTTCTGGACACTGAACCTCGGGGAATCGGGCAGCAGACGCACGGCAAATGCGTCTTCGAAAGATTCTTCGATTTCCTGATGCGTCAAAGAGCCAAACTCAAAGGGCGCATTATTCCAATCGAACTCCATAGAAGGTCAATTTAATCCGCCCGTTGTGTCAATACAATGTATTTACACCAGAGGCGACTATCTGTCAACGTTTTTTGTCCGGTTCCGGTCTGAATCACAGCGTGTTTATTCTCCGCCACCACCACCGCTGCCGCCATCACCGC
>Ga0206804_10254_pt1 | contig 14477 bp, 14 predicted proteins | sample Alteio_BWOrgCont_62_FD_152888 | JGI IMG/M metagenome (GOLD analysis project Ga0206804, IMG submission 152888) | Enriched cells from forest soil in Barre Woods Harvard Forest LTER site, Petersham, Massachusetts, United States -... | ecosystem: Environmental > Terrestrial > Soil > Temperate forest >... | reverse complement strand
ATCGAAGCATCGGCCACGCCCTTGGCCTGGACGAGTTGGACGGTCAGCGTATGTTCACCCGGCAGGAGATAGATGCTCGTGGTCTGGTCGATTCCATTGCCGTCGCCGAAGGTCGTCACGAAGGTGCTGCCATTCCAAGTGTCTACACTGGTCAGCGTGACGCCGTCGATGAGAAGGGCTGCGCTGGTGTATGTCCCCTGCCCGACCCCGGGGGTGAAGGAATATTCGCCGGCCTGCGTGATGTTGAACGCGCCCTTGATCTGGATGGCCAGGCCCTTGTTCGATCCACCCGCCGCAATCAGAAAGGCCTTGGGCACGTTGGCGATCTGGCAGGTGGCGCCGTGAAGGACGTTGGACGGCTTGCCGCTGAAGTTCGTCGTCGCCAGCGTGTTGCCCGCCGCGTTGGGATAGTAATAGAAATCAAAGCCGTAATTCTGGTTGTTCAGCGGCGTCACCGCGCGTCCGGTCAATTCGTGGAATTGGCGCGTGATCGTGATGGGCGCACCGAAGACCTGCTTGCCCGAGGCGAGGGTCGCCACCGGCGTAATCGTGTTGGCCCCATAAGCGATCTGGCTGGCGTTGAACGTCACGTTGCCGCTGGACCCGGAAACCGTGCCGAGGACCAGGCCGAGCAATTGGAGTTGCACGCTCGAGATGGCCGGGCCGGTGCCCGGCGTCGCGCTGACGGGGATCGACAGCGGCGCGTTCCACGCCACATTATAGCTGCCCGGGCCGGTGATGCTGACCGACTCGCCGCTATTGTTCACCACGACATTGACCAAATTGAAGCCTTCCGACGCCGCCTGGCTGTTGTTATAGGCGACGACCCGCAATTCGTGGATGCCGTCGGTGGCCTGCGTGCTGTTCCATGACAGCGTGCCGGAACCGCCGGAAACCGTTGTTCCGGTATCGAGGCCGTCGGCGAATAATTCCAGATGAGAAATACCGGTGGCGTACTGCGGGCTGTTCAAGCTGGCCGAGGCCGTGATCGACACCGAACCGGAAACGGTCGAGCCGTTGGCCGGCGCGGTGGTAAACGTGACGGCGGGAACGTCGGCGTAGGCCTGCGACAGCAAATCGCCCGTGAACAGGATCAGGTCAGGCACGAGTACCGATTTGTAAAACGCCTCGCCGAGAGTCGAGCCGTCGGCCGAGTAGGCGTAGATCGAGGCAACAGGAAAGCGGGTGGCGTCCGCGCCCGGTTCTCCGACCGTGCCGGAGGTGCCGCCGTTTCCGGCCAGCAGCGTATCGATCGACTTCTCCTGGTTGATCGCGCCGTAGGCCCCGCCGTCGCTGGTCAGATCGTCGGACCAGGAGCCGGGGAGGTAGGTGGACGCGAGGCAATTGTAGCCCACGGAGCCCAACTCAGCGCCGCGCACATTTTTGGCCCCGACCGGTGCGTCATTGGAGTCGAGATTATCTACAATCCAGGGGATGCCGCGGCCGTTGAGCCAATTCTCGATCGCCGGCCAGTAGGGCTCCCGCGTCCCGGCGCGAAGGACATCGCCGGTGGCCTCGAAATAGATCGTTCCCTGGGTCTTCTGCCCATCTCCCGAAACGGTGCGGACAAGATTCTGGACGGTTTGCGCCACGGGGGCGCCATTCCAGCCCCATTGGCCAAGCGAGCCGCACATGTACCACTGCGCCGTCGTCTGGCCCGCGCCAACCGCGCCCTGCGCTGGCAGGACCTGCGAATGATGAATGGCTGCGTTGGTTCCGGGGACGTACGTGAATGAGATGGGGTTGTCAAACAACTCATGGTCCTGAAAAAGCTCGCTATTGCGTTCGCTGACGCTCCCGAGCGCCAGGCCATTCTTGAGCTGGGTGATTTGGTTCAGGCAACTGGGCACCGAAGCGCCGGCGGGGGAGCAGGTGTAGGGCTGGCCGAGGGTCGAGATGTAGTCGATCTGCTGGCCGAGGCCATGCGTCGCGATGTAGTTGAGAATCGGCGTCTGGTAAAGACTGGTAAAATCGGTCCCGAGGACCTGTGAAGGGTATCCGAAGGAACTTGGCGGCGTGATGTACTCGATGTTGTTGATCGGGATGTGCCGCGCCGCGACGTAGGCATTGGCGACCCGCAGCGAACCTTCGTCGGTCGGATTGACGATGAGGAGCAGATTCTCCGGCCCGCCTCCCGCATGGACGGACGTCTCCAGCCCGGCAACTCCCATCCAAGCGAGCAGGGTCGTGAGCGGCAGACGCCAAAGCAGTCGAGGTATTCTTTGAAATGATCTCATGCCTAAAACTTATGCAGCCCAGCAACGTCAACTACTCCGAACTTGTGAAAGTACCGTTGAAAGTAGCCGTGTCACAAAAAATTGCAAACACAATTATCTAACCGCAGTTGGCAAGTATCACCTCTAGGTTTTATCCAGATACAGCGTCATCACGTACGTGCCCAACCCGAGCCGATCACCTTCGTTGATGTAGCCGTCGGTCATCGGAATCCCATTCACAAACGTCCCGTTGGTCGATTCCAAATCCTTCACTAGCAATCCGCGCTCGGTCACCTGCAAAAGGCAGTGGCGTCGCGAGACCTGCTTGCTCTCGAGGTAGAGATCGCACGTCCCTTCGCGCCCCACCACGTTGGTCACCTTCTTCACTTTCAGCTTAAACGTCGGCGATTCCTCGGGGATGAAATAGTAATGGGCCTCGAGCTTCTTCACTTTCGGCTCGGTCGGCAACGCCATCCGGATCGTCTTGCCCATGCGCTGGTCGAGACCGATCGAATTCGCGTGCAAGTACTCCTGCATATCGACTTCCATGTCCCGCTTCGGCGGCTCCGCCCCTTGAATCCAGCCATAAGAGGAACCCTTCAGCGCGAAGCCCCGGTCCAGCGCCTCCTTTCCCTCGATAGCCCCCGCAGCCGCATGAACAACCATCCCATCCTGCACAAAGAGATGGATCGCTTCCTGGGCGTTGAACACCAGCAAACAGCCCCGTTCCCGCGTTTGCGCCAATCTCATAAAGGCCTCGCTAAAAGAGGCAAGCAATTGATAAAAGCTCATGAATTACGTTGAAACATAGGTTGCTCTCCCCCCTGCGCAAAGGACTTTTTCACGGCGGGATTGCATATTATCGGCTTCTCCATCATATTTCAGCATCATGCTCGTGTTGCCCACCGCCAAAATCCTCCTCTTCATCGCGCTCAATGTCGGGCCTCACCAGCCTGCGACCATTTTCGCCACCAGCTCCTCGGAAAACTACGTCTGCACGGCAACGCCGGCCGGATGGAACGTCGAGGAACTCGGCTTCCCCGCCTCGGATTTCACCCGCAATCCCGCCACCAGCGCCGATTTCAACGGCACACCGGACTCCTCGTCCGTCCCGAAATTTTTGCGCGCCGTCGCCCATCACAACTGGAACCACGATTCAGCCCTGGTGTTCGATAACGGCGACCGCGTGGAAAAGCACGGCGATCACGCCTTCTACATCATCAATGCCGGCGGCGCGAACGAGAAAGTCTTCACGATTCTCTTTCCCGAAAAATAGAGTTGGTAGCTGTCGCACCTCGAAAGGTAGCCGGCGCAGGCCCTTGCGCCGGTGCATTCCTCCGCGGTAGCCACCGCACGATACACGTCTGACCGCGCGACGATGCCTTCTCCCGTTTAATTTCGCGTCAGTCCGCTCTGCCTGAACACCACGCCGATGATGATCGTCGGCACCCCGATAGCGCACCAAGCCATCGGGGGAAGAAGCACATCCTCTCCGATGAAATGTGTAATCACACCCGCGAGAACCACCAGGATTCCCGCGCAAATTACAATTCTGCCGAGATGATAGCTCGTCGGATTCGTTATCAAGACCTTGTCACTGAAATTGATAGCCACAAATGTCGTTTGGAAGGTTAATTTTAGGGGTGAAAATAGCAGGCGCTATTCCATTTAACAAGAGACGCGCGCATCATGGAGAGAGTTATCACTTTCTTACGCCAAGACTATGCTGGCTATGCAGTGATAAAAGAAAAAGGGCCACGCTAAATTTTTTAAGCCATCGAAGCCACCTAGGCTTTCTAGCGATACCGCTTTTTTCAAGACGTGTTAAAATCGCATTCATAAAACAACCGAACTCCGAGTCCTCAGCGCGAAATCCGCCTCCCTTGTTCCCAGCCCAAAAAAATTTAGCCATTTGGAAACATTTGGAAATTTGGTCTTGCCTTCCCCTCAGCGCGAAACCTTCCACCGTCAGGCCACCCTTCGGCTCCCCGCAACCAGACCGATTATCCGTATCCCATACGCCTGATTCGCCTGATTCGCTTATTTTTTTGCAAAAACCCGGGCCGAACCATCACAATTTGTAGTTGCACGTTGTTATACATAAGTATATATTGCCTCTCATCCCCTCTGAGAAATATTTATCTCCTTCATATTGCCTCATTTACTATCAAAATGACCTCCATTACACCTTTTTAATTGACCAGCGAAACCACAACCAGTAGTAGTTCACCCCGCGATGTGCTACTTTATACGGTAGAAAACGGACTGCCGGATAGCCTTCGCATCAAGCCCCTCCCTTCGTCCCTTAAAGCCTATGAAAACGACCCTGCCTCGCACTCGCCGCACCGAAACCGTTCCTTCAGAGACCCCCACAACCAGTAGTGGTGGTAGTGGTTCGAGTACCGCGGGCATTCATGCGGCAGCCGTCGTGGCCGGGGAAACTACCACCAAAACCAAGTTCGAGGATCGCGGCCTCACCTTCGAGCCCGCTTTCGCCAAGCCCGGCGTTCATCCCTACGACGAAATCGAATGGGAAAAGCGCACCGCCGAAATCACCGATGATGCCGGCAAGGCCATCTTCAAGCAGGAAAATGTCGAAGTGCCCAAAACCTGGAGCGTCCTCGCCACCAAGATCGCCGTCTCGAAATATTTTTACGGCGACATCTCCCAGGGGACCGATCCGAAAAAGCACGGCCGCGAGACTTCCGTCCGCCAGCTCGTCCATCGCGTCACGCGCACCATCACCGATTGGGGCCTCAAGGACGGCTACTTCAAGACGAAGAAAGACGCCGAAGTCTTTTACAACGACCTCACCTGGCTCTGCGTCAACCAGCACGGCGCCTTCAACTCGCCCGTCTGGTTCAACGTCGGCCTCTACCACCAGTACGGGGTCGGCAGCACCAGCGGCCGCGGCAACTTCTTCTACAACCGCACGACCGGCAAGACCGAGCGCGCGCCCACCCAGTACGAATATCCCCAGGGCAGCGCCTGCTTCATCCAGGCCGTCGAGGACAACATGGAATCGATCATGGACCTCGCCCGCTCCGAGGCCATGCTCTTCAAGTTCGGCTCGGGGACCGGCTCCGACCTCTCCACCATCCGCTCCACCCGCGAAAAGATGAGCGGCGGCGGACGCCCCAGCGGCCCCCTCTCCTTCCTCAAGGTCTATGACCAGATCGCCAACGTCGTGAAGAGCGGCGGCAAGACCCGTCGCGCCGCCAAGATGAACACGCTCAAGGACACCCACCCCGACATCGAGGAATTCATCCTCGCCAAGCAGAAGGAGGAAAGGAAAGCGTGGGCGCTCATCGAGCAGGGCTACGACGGCTCCTACAACGGCGACGCCTACGGCTCGATCATGTACCAGAACGAAAATCTTTCCGTCCGCGCCAGCGACGAATTCATGAACGCCGCCGTCGAGGACAAGGAATACTGGACCAAAAACGTCCGCGACGGCTCGCCCTGCGAACAGAAAAAGGCGAAGGAACTCCTCCGCAGCATCTCCGAGGGCACCTGGATCTGCGGCGACCCCGGCATGCAGTTCGACGATACCATCCACGGCTGGCACACCTGCAAGGGCACCGACCGGCAGCACTCGACCAATCCCTGCTCGGAATATCTCTTCCTCAACAATACCGCGTGCAATCTCGCCTCGCTCAACCTGATGAAGTTCAAGAAGGCCGACGGTTCCTTCGACGTGAACCGCTTCCGCTCCGCCGTCCGCGTCTTCATCACCGCGCAGGAAATCCTCGTCGATAACGCCAGCTATCCCACCGCGCCCATCGCCGAAAATTCCCACATCTTCCGCACGCTTGGCCTCGGCTACGCCAACCTCGGCTCGCTCATCATGAGCTACGGCAGGGGCTACGACTCCAACGAAGGCCGCGGCCTCGCCGGCGCCATCACCGCGCTCATGACCGGCACCGCCTACGAAGTCAGCGCCGAGATCGCCGCCGCCACCGGGCCGTTCCCCGGCTACCTCGACTCCCGCTGCGACGGCGTCGAAAAGCCGCTCGCGCCCGATAACGTCAAGCCCATGCTCGAAGTCATCGAGCGCCACCTCAAGGCCTGCGCCGACATCGATTCGACCGCGCCCGCACCTATCCGCACCGCCGCCGTCAAGGCGTGGGAGAGCGCACTGGCCAATGGCACCGAGCACGGCTACCGCAACGCCCAGGTCACCGTCCTCGCCCCCACCGGCACCATCGGCTTCCTCATGGATTGCGACACCACCGGCATCGAGCCCGACATCGCCCTCGTCAAGTACAAGCTCCTCGCCGGCGGCGGCATGCTCAAGATCGTCAACCAGACCGTCCCCATCGCGCTCGAGCACCTCGGCTACAACGAAACGCAAATCTCGGAGATCGTCGATTACATCGACAAAAAGGACACCATCGAAGGTGCGCCCCACCTCAAGCCCGAACACATCCACGTCTTCGATTGCGCCTTCCGCCCCGCCAACGGCGAACGCTCGCTCCAATACCGCGCCCACATCAAAATGATGGCCGCCGCCCAGCCCTTCCTCTCCGGCGCCATCTCGAAAACGGTCAACTTGCCTAACTCGGCCACGGTCGAGGACATCATGAAGACCTACATCGAAGCGTGGAAACTCGGCCTCAAGGCCGTCGCCATCTATCGCGATGGCTCCAAGCGCTCCGCCCCGCTCAACGTCAAAAAGAACAAGGACATGGGCACCGTCGAAACCGTGGCCGTCGCCGCTTCCGCGCCTGCGCCGGTCGTCACGAACATACCGGTCCGCCGCCGCATGGGCGACACCCGCGTCTCCATCACCCACAAGTTCGACATCGCCGGCCACGAGGGCTACCTCACCGTCGGCCTCTTCGACGACAACAAAAGCCCCGGCGAGCTCTTCATCACCATGGCCAAGGAAGGCAGCACCATCGGCGGCCTCATGGACACCATCGGCACCCTCGTCTCGCTCTCGCTCCAGTACGGCGTCCCGATCGAGACCCTGGTCAGGAAATTCTCCCACGTCCACTACGAGCCGAGCGGCTTCACCAAGAACCCCGACATCCGCATCGCCAAGTCCATCACCGATTACATCTTCCGCTGGCTCGGCATCCAGTTCATCCCCGGCTACCGCGAGGCCACCAACCCCGGCAAGGGCCAGCAGGAACTCCCCATGAAGGAGATCCAGGAGATCGAAAAGAAAACGCTCAACAAGCCCGTCACCGAGCTTCCGGTGAACGAGGAACCGCTCGTCGATCCCCATCATCGCATGGGCGGCTCGACCCTCATCGAGACCGACTCCAGCGAACTTATCATCCGCTTCAAGGACGGCCTCACCTGCCCCGAATGCGGCTCCAATAAAATCAAGCACACCGGCTCCTGCGCCACCTGCCTGAATTGCGGCGCCTCCCTCGGCTGCTCTTAGGTAGCCGTCGCACTCCGTGCGACGGTCAGCAAAGTCCCTTCACCAACCAGTGAAGGGGCTTTTTGCTTTCACGATCTTGGAAAATTATTGCCACCTCGGATGAAAATGCGAATAGCCACCATGCGATTCCTTCGCGTCTTCGCGGCCGGCCTTTTAGCTGCCGGGGCACTCTTCGGTCTGTTCGTTGCGCTCTGTTGTATTTTGCCAAAGGTCGCCCAAGCCGAAATCGACCTACACACTACGCTGCCAAGTTGGATTTCTCCCTTAACGTCCCTCAGCGTCAACGGCAACTGGACGCTCGACTTGATCTATTTGCTGGCCGCCCTCTTGCTAGCGGTATTCGTCCTTGCACTGCTCCCTTTCATCAAAGAATCCGGGCGCCGCGTAGCGTGCGGAATCCTCTATTCCTTGGCATTCGGCACGTCTATCCTTGCGATTTTCCTGCTGACAGTCGCTAGTGCCGGTATGATTTTCGTAAACGGTGATCTTTATAATAAGAATCGAATCTACGCGAGCACACTCAATCAATTTACCCTTTTGGAATCTGCAAATGGCAGGTTTGACCAGATTCAGTCTTTGGACGCCAAGCTAAGCTCTGCGAAGCTGATTGAGGTAAAAGATGCGAGCGCACTTTCAGAACAACAACGAGGCGAGCAGATCAAGGGAATTTTTTATGGATTGGAAAACAGCAAGGACGTCACCTTTCTTAAGCAATTGCTCGCCACGAGCGACCAGTTCCGAACCTCAATTACGAAAAATCCATACCGGGAAAAGTCGGTATTGTCAGCAGCCACGCTTTGCGGAGCTCCTGCTGATAATATCGACGCATTCTATGCCTGGCTGGAACCCAAAATCGGTACTGACGGCTGGAACAACCTTCCCCTCCACGTGCTTGTCTTTGAAAAGTAGGGCTGGCAACCAGCTAATGGCACCTTCCACCTCGTTCCCAGTTCAAATTGGGGACGTGGGGACAAGCAATGGGGATGGCGTAAGGGTGTAATCCTAGTCGCTATACTGCTTCGGCTTAATCCATTTATCCTCGGGAATCCAGCGACTGCGATACATGTAATCACTCAGTTCGGCGGTGATCTCGCGCGCTGTGCGAGTGGCGTCCTCGGTCACACCGTGGGCCACATTGCCCGCGCCCCCGGCGGCCTCGATCACAAGTGTCAGGGGATCGGTGGCCAATGACGGGAGCGCGCCTGGCTCCGCGTTACTCCCGCCAGTGGTGGAAAACGTGTAGAACGGCTTGCTATCACCCGTCGATAAGTCGTAAACCTCGACCTGAGTTTCAAACTTCGTCCCGCCCGCGCCGAAACCAATTGCCCCGCGTAGAAGACAGCTTCCCTGGTTCACCCGGGTAAACCGGCCCCGCATGAGCCAGGCCTTCTCCATTTTCGGATGAAAGCCTTTCGGTGCCGCCACGGCGGGAATCAGTCGTTTGGAAAGATCCGTCGTAATTCCCGCGACCATCATGGCCTGAAGGTCTTTCTTGAAGGCCACGAGTTCCTGTCCATCCCGGTCCACCTTGAAATCTCCATCGGTTGAAAACGTCTCGACATAAACCTTCTCCGGCATCTGCTGGGTGGCGACGGCCGTTCCAGGCTCAACGCTAATCGAAGCACAGGCCGCCAATAAAAAAGGAAGCGCGATCAAGGAGATCACGGTGAAGGTATTTTTAAACATCGTCCGAAATACTAGCTCGTTTGACAGTATGTGCCTTAAAAAAATCGGGTTACGTCAAAAACAGAGGCGTGCATTCATCTTCTTGCGCGGACTTTTTCACATGAACGGCACACGACCGCGACACGATTTCAACGACCGCGCGCTATTCGTTGGAAATGGATGCCAGTCTTCTCTCCCGGCTGCCTCTCGCAGCCCAACGTCGTGCCGCAGAGAAAAAGCCCGAGCCCGTCGAGCGCCTCGTCCTCAACCGGTCGGCGCGCGAGGTGCGTCTTTATCTCCGCCAGAACAGATACAAGAAATGTATTAGCGACCTCTCGCCCGGCCAGGTCAGCGCCCTGCTGACCGACATCAAGAAGGCAGGCAAGGAGATCGCTACCATTCTCTGCCTTAACGAGGAAGACTATGCCTTCTCCTCCATGACGCGGAAGCGGATCGAGTAAAGTAGGCATAAAGCCTATCATTCCCCAGAACGCAGACGGTCGAACCGCGTTTAAAGTTCGCCTCTAGGCCCCCTCTCAAAAAGTGATTGTCGGCCACGCGACTTCTGTTAGCGTGCGGGGAAACCCAAAACCAAAATATATGAAATACCTCCGTCTCGTTCTCTGCCTCACCGTGGTGGCCTTGTTCTCCCACGCCACCGTCACCCTCGCCGAATCGTATGACAGCGATTCCGCCACCATCAAAAAAGGCGGCGCCCACTCCGCCAAGGTCACGATCGGAAAGAGCACCTACAACACCGCCATCTGCTTCGGGGATGGCGCCGACTGGAGCAGCGTGAAAGATCACTACGAGCTTTCCGACGCGGCCGTCGCGGCCATCAAGGCGGGCGGTTGCATCTCCGTCGCCTCCGACGGCACCGTGACCACGAAGAAGAAATAAGTTTCACCAACCAACCTTTGCCGAAAAGCCTCTGCGATTTTTTCGCAGAGGCTTTTCTCTTTTAGATGAGCGACACGCCCCCCTCCTCACCGGAGCCAAGCGACGCGCCACCCGCCGCCTCGGTCCCGGTCCACCGGGTGCGCGCGCTCGCCCGCGTCGTCTTCACCGTCTTCCTGCTGACCTTCATCGCCTCGCGCGTTCTCGTGATCCTCATCATGGAACGCAAAATCCCCGACCTCTTTTTTCACATGGGCCAGACCCATGTGCATCACCTCAACTACGGCATCTTTCTGCTCTGCATCGTCTCCGGCCTTCTTCTCTTCTTCCAGGTCAGCGAGCGGGAACGCTGGTGGTCCGCCGTCGCGTACGGCTTCGGCCTCGCGCTCACGTTCGATGAGTTCGGCATGTGGCTTCATCTCGGCGGCGGCTACTGGCAACGCGCCAGCTTCGACGCGGTTATCGTCGTCGCGAGCCTCTTCGGCATGATCGCTTTCGCGCCCCGGCTCGAAAAAATGCGCGCGCATCATTGGATCACCGGCATCTCAGCCCTTGCCGCAACGCTTCTCTTTTACCTCCTGCTTTTCAAGTCGCTCGACTACGCCGACGCGAAGCTCGGTCCGCGTCTTCAGCACTTGGAAGAGCGCGGTCCGCAATAGCCACGCACCGATTTCGCGAATCTTGCGCTTTGCAATTTACGCGCATTAAGAATTACGCCTTTCAGGGCTCACTTTTCCCGGAAAAATCGCCCCTTCCTTATATGTTCACCTCATTTCCCACAAACGACTTGTGACTTCATCCGCGTTGTGGCAAGGTCACTGCGAAACTATTCACATGAAAAACCTACTCCTTATCTGCCTCGCTGCTCTTGTCCTCGGTTCCGTCGTCGGTTGCTCGGATGACAAAACTCAAACCTCCACGACGCAGCCGGCTGCCATGCAGACCGACGCCAAAGCGGTCAAGAAATAAGCAACTCGGTTGCAGCAGCACTCGCTGCCGGTTGTGAATGATCTTCGCAATCGGCACGGTGTTTGTGTCCCCCGGTCAGGCTCCCCCAGGCGCCCGGCTTGATCGGCCCTGTCCATCCGCCGAATGGCCCTGCTTGTCCAATGATGAGTTGGCGTTATATTTTCGTCGGCTGATTTTCGCTTCGCTGGAGGCGAATCAGAGGTTGGCCGAAATGATCTTCAATTTTTCGCTTGGTCAGTGAACTAAAATAGGTTCCGCTTGCACCATGCCAAACATTCGTCGCTTTGGTATTCCCCTCATCGCCGTTCTTAGCTTCGTCATGACCGGCCTTGCTTCCACCTTGTCCGCACGCGACTCCGCGCCCGTCATCGGCCTCTTCACCGATTACGGCTGGGACGATCCCTACGTCGCGCAGATCAAGGGCGTCATCGTCACCATCAACCCCAACGTCCGCATCCTCGACATCACCCACAGCGTCGCGCCTTTCAACGTCAGCGAAGGCGCCTACCTCCTCGACCAGTGCGCCTCGGAATTTCCCGCCGGGACCATCTTCGTCGCCGTCGTCGATCCCCAGGTCGGCACCGAACGTGATCCCATCCTCATCATGACCGGCAAGGGCAAATACTACATCGGCCCCGACAACGGACTCTTCAGCCAGGTCATCCTGCGCGAGGGCCTGACCAAGGCGTGGAAGCTCGACAAGCCCGCCTTCTTCCGCGCCGAGGGAACTTCCCGCACCTTCCACGGCCGCGACATTTTCGGCCCCGTTGCCGCCCACCTCGCCGCCGGCGTCGAGCCGGACAAGATGGGCACCCCGATCAAGTCGCTCCTCTCGTTTCCCGCCAAGGACGCGGCCATGGAAGGCCAGATCATCGACACGCAGGTCATCCACATCGACCGCTACGGCAACGTGATCCTCAATCTCCGCAGCGACAGCGACCTCGCCGCCAAGCTCAAGGAAGGCAACCTCGTCAGGCTCTCCGTCGGGCGCGACAACTACTCCGCCCCGCTCGTGAAAACCTACGGCGACGTCGAAAAGGGCCGCCTCCTGCTCCTCTACGGCGGCAATGGCCAGCTCGAAATCGGCATGAACCAAGGGTCCGCCGCCTCGAAACTTAAGGTCGAAACCGGCGCCACCATCTTTTTGAAACCATGAACGCTTATTTCTTCAAACCCATCTACCAGGAACGCATCTGGGGCGACCATAATCTCGCCGAACTCTTCGGTCGCACGCTGCCCGAGGGCAAAAAAATCGGCGAAAGCTGGGAACTCGTGGACCGGCCCGAGGCCTGCAGCGAAATTGAATCGGGGCCGGGCCTCGCGCCGGGCACGCGCCAGGACATCCACTCACTTTGGACCAACCGCCGCGTCGAAATCTTCGGCACCAGCGCCCCCGACCTCCCGCGCTTCCCCATCCTCATCAAGCTCCTCGACTGCCAGGACAACCTCAGCGTCCAGGTCCATCCGCCCCCCGGTCACGGCGGCGAGCCCAAGACCGAAATGTGGTACTTCCTCGAAACCACGCCCGAGGCGAAAATCTACGCCGGCCTGAAGAAGGGCGCCACGCGCGAAAAATTCGAGAAGGCCATAGGCACGCCCGAACTGCCCCAGCTTCTCGGCGCGCTTCACGCCGAACAAAGCGATGCCATGTTCCTCCCCAGCGGTCGCGTCCACGCCATCGGCGGCGGCAATGTCATCCTCGAAATCCAGCAGAACTCCGACACCACCTACCGCGTTGATGACTGGGGCCGCGTCGATGACAAGGGCCATCCCCGCGAGTTGCACCGCGAGCAGGCGCTCGCCTCGATCCGCTTCAACGATTTCGAGCCGCAATTCGCCCAGCCCCACGGCGAACGCATCGTCCAGTGCCCCTTCTTCACCGTCGAACGCGCCTTCATCTACCCCGGCGAATACCGCGTCTGGACCAGCGACCAGGCCAGCTTCCAATACCACTTCCTCGCCCAGGGCGAACTCAAGATCGACAATACCGAACTCAAACGCGGCGCCAGTTGGTTCGTTCCAGCCAACGCCGAAAGCTACAACCTCGAGCCGGTCGGCGAAGGCGCCGAACTCATCACCGTCCAGTGGGGCAGATAATCCCCATTTGCACAAAACCACCCTGTCGGTACTCTATTTGAAATAACCCTCCACCAAGAAACGTCCATGCTCACCACCCGCCGCCAAGCCCTCAAGACCCTCACCGCCGCCGCTCTCGGATCCACCGCCCTCAGCCAGCTTTCCGTATTCGGGCAAACGGCCGCTCCAGCCGCTCCCGCCGCGGCAACTCCGCCCGCGCCCACCGGCCCCTTCGTCCTTCCCGAATTGCCCTATGCCTACGACGCACTCGAGCCCAACATCGACGCCGAAACGATGCACCTCCATCACGACAAGCATCACGCCGCCTATGTCAAGAATCTCAACATCGCCGTCGCCAAGGCTCCTTCGCTCGCCAAGGTCACGAATGTCGATGACCTCCTCAAGCACCTCGACACCGTGCCCGAAGAAATCCGCACCACCGTGCGCAACAACGGCGGCGGCCATTCCAATCACTCGCTCTTTTGGCAAACCCTTCTGCCCCTCAATCGGGACGGATCGGTGATCAACGAACCCAAAGGGGACTTCGCCAAGGCCATCGACGCCGATCTCGGCGGCCTCGACGCGTTAAAGGAGGCAATGTCCAAGCAGGGCGCCGCGCTCTTCGGCAGCGGTTGGATCTGGCTCGTCATCGACGGCGGCAAGAAGCTCAACCTCATGCCGATGCCCAACCAGGACAGCCCCATCAGCCAGGGCCACTACCCGCTCTTCGGCATCGACGTGTGGGAACACGCCTACTACCTCAAGTACCACAACGTCCGCGCCGACTACCTCAAGGCCATCTGGGGCGTCGTCAATTGGGCCTTCATCTCCGATCGCTACGCCACCGCGATGAAGGGGTAGGTCTCTTCTACTCCGTCACGAATTCGATCCCGCCCGTCCAACCCGCCACCAAGTTATAAACCAAGCCAGCCAGGGCTCCAATAATGAAGCCCATCGCTCCATACATGATCGGGGCTAGTACCGCAAAAAACAGCCCCATTCCTATACCTATTCCCGCTTGCATGGCGCCCGTCCCCTCCGCATGGGGCGCAAATGCACCAGCGATCGCAATCAAAATAAAGATCGGGACGATAATCAGGGAAAATAAGGCATAGAAGACTCCTGCGACTATGCCCAATTGAAGCGGCGCTATCCGTTTAAGTTTTTTGGTCATGCCGACAGACTCGCTCGCTTGAGGCGGCGGTCAATGTGAAAGCAATGACGGGAATTCTTACTCCTCTTGCCCCGTATCTCTCCGT
>Ga0206804_10055_pt1 | contig 14488 bp, 15 predicted proteins | sample Alteio_BWOrgCont_62_FD_152888 | JGI IMG/M metagenome (GOLD analysis project Ga0206804, IMG submission 152888) | Enriched cells from forest soil in Barre Woods Harvard Forest LTER site, Petersham, Massachusetts, United States -... | ecosystem: Environmental > Terrestrial > Soil > Temperate forest >... | reverse complement strand
TTTTGTCCATGCGCTCGGCGGGACTGGTTGGCGCGACGAGGCTGATGCGGCGCAGACTGCCGTCGCCGAGGCGCGCGCCGATGTCGTTGTCCTGCGATTCCTCGGGCGGGAGATCGAGGACGAGGAGGCCGTCGGCGCCGGCTTGGAAGGCCTGGAGACAGAAGCGCTCGATGCCGAAGGCGTAGATGAGGTTGAAGTAGATGTAGAGGACGATGGGGATTTGCGATTGGGCGCGAACGGCCTGGAGAATTTCGAAGATGCGCGGGGTGGTGGTGCCGGCTTCGAGGGCGCGCTGGGCGGAGAGCTGGTTGACGATGCCGTCGGCAAGGGGATCGGAAAAGGGAATGCCGAGCTCGACGATGTCGGCCCCGGCGCGCTCGAGGGCCCAGACGAGATCGGGCGTGGCCTCGGGCGAGGGATCGCCCGCGGTGATGTAGGCGACGAAGGCTTTTTGGCCGCGCGCCTTGAGCTCGCGGAATTTGCGGTCGATGCGATTTTCGGGAGTCGGATTCATGATGGCGGCGTGAAGAGCCGGGCGCCTATAATGAGCAGACCTTCCAGAACGAGTAAAGGGCGCAGCTTGAAGGGAACCTCGAGATGTTCCGTGAGATGCCGCGCATTGCCGCCGGTGAGTAGGATGTGGGGATTGGGTTTGGCGGGGAGAGCATTGCGGAGCTGCTGGATGATTTCCTTCACGCCGCCTTGGAACGTGAGCATGACCCCGGCGCGGATGGCGTCCTGGGTGGAGCGGGCGAGGGCGCTGCGGGGATTGCGCAGGGTCGTGGCGGGCAACTGTGCCGTCGCGCCGAGGAGCGCGGCGAGTTGCGCTTGCAAACCGGGAGCGATGGCGCCGCCGCAAAGGCTGCCCTTTGCGTCGAGGACGGTGAAGGCGGTGGCGGTGCCACAGGCGACGATGATGGCGGGGAAATAGCCGTGAGCCTGGGCGGCCACGGCGGCGGCCAGGCGGTCCGCGCCGATTTCGGAAGGCTTGGGATAATTGAAATGAAGACCAATTCCCGGCACGGCGGAGTTCACATCGACGAGTCGTTTGCCAAAGGCGCGCCGAAAAGCGGGCCGCAACTTCGGCACGACACAGGAAAGTATGACGGGATGGGCGGGATGTTTTCGCGCGAGCGAGGCGATCCAGCCGGGGGCGGCGTCCCTCGTCGCGATTTCGCCGTCGAGGTGAACCGGCCCGCGGCTTTTTGCCGTGGCCCACTTGAGGCGCGAGTTGCCGGCGTCGATGAGAAGAAACCTGGGTTCGGAGGTTCTCATGCGATTTACGCGAGGCCGACGCGGACTTCCTTGACCTCGCCCGGCTCGCAGATGACGTCGATGTTCATGGGCGAGCAGCAGACCTCGCAATCCTCGATGGTGGAATAGTCGCCCTGCGAGGTGTCGGCGGTCGAGGTGATGATCTCGCCGCAATGCGGGCATTGGATTTGGATTTCGACGAGCACGGGGAATCCTAGAATTTTGGACGGGATTAACAAGATTAACAGGATTGGATAGCTCTGCGAAAGTTTCTCTTTCTTCGGTTCGTCATCCTGAGCGAAGCGAGGCGGGAGCCTTTGTTTTTCAGAACGGTTGATCCCGAGCGCAGTCGAAGGACCTGCTCGCTTTAGCCGACGATAACCGGAACGGATACTGGCCGCGCCAGGCAAAGCCGTCCCGCCGTCCTGCGACGACAACATTTCCTCGTTACGCCATGCGTCCGAGTTCTGCCACCTGGGTCCTTCGACTGTGGCTCGGCAAAATCTTTCGCTTGAACATGTCTTCCGCTCGCCTTCGCTCAGGATGACGGATCGTTTTTTGTGGCACCACTTTTGCGGAGGTCTTTGTTGGTCTTGTTTGTCCCGGGTGTTTCGTAAGTCCTAAAAAGGGATTGCCAGATTATAAGCTTTGCGTTACAAAGTTAAGTAATGACCGACTCCGATTCCGCCAGCAGCCAACTCCGCGTCATCCGTTCCCTGATGGAGCGCGCCACCGTTTATCGCTCGCTCTCGGCTCCGACGGCGCTGGTCGGCGGCCTCCTCAGCCTGGGTGGATTTGCCACGGCCTACTATGCGAAGCATCATCGGCACCAGCCGCTTTCGCCCACGGAATTTCTCATCGTCTGGCTGGTGATTCTTGCGCTGACCTGCATGGCGAATGCGATCTTTCTCTGGCGCGGCTCCATCCAGCGCGACGAGCCTTTCTTTTCCTCGGGCATGAAGTGCGCGCTGTCGAGTCTCGCGCCCGCGTTCTTTGCGGCGGCGGTGATGACTCCGCTCTTGATGCACCGGCCCATTGAACTTGTCTTGCTTTGGGTGACGCTTTACGGGATGGGGCTGCTGGCGACGCAACATTTCGCGCCGCGTTCCATTGTGGTGCTGGGGCTCACTTTTTTTCTGACCGGGTGCGGCCTGCTCGTGAGCTGGAAGCATTTTTTCATGCCGAATCCCCATCTGGAGCCGTCCGCGCTGGTGGTTTCCGGCATCATGGCCGCCACGTTCGGCGGGTATCACCTGGCCTACGCGGCTGCGGTCTGGGCCTTGGGCGAGGAGCGGTCCGAGCCGGTTCCATCAACCACCGGGCCTGAGAATGTTTGACTTCGACCGGCTCGATAAACTCATTCATGAAAAGGGAAGGCTTGCCATCATGACGCTGCTGGCCGCCCGCGCGAACTGGCCGTTCCAGGACTTAAAGGCCGAGCTGAAAATGAGCGACGGCAATCTGATCACGCATCTGCGCACGCTGCACCAGGCCGGTTATGTCGCCTACCGGAAGGAAATCCTGATCCGCCCGCAGACGCGGTACGAATTGACCGCGCGGGGCCGGAAGGCGTTCCAGAATTACCTGCGCGTGCTGGAGGAAATGGTGCGGAGCGCGAAATCGGTGTAAGAGGCTCTCTTTTTTTGGCGATATACTTTGTAATACAAAGCAACAGAAGGAATCATATGCATATTCACCAGGGAATCTTGTCGAACCTGCTCCCGCAGGTGCAAATCGTCGTGATGATCGGCAGTCGCGCCAGCGATCATCTGCGGGAATTGATGCGGATCGCGGAGTACAAGGGGCGGCCGGCTTATCGCATCGAGGCCGCTTCCGAGCTTCAGCCGCGCTGGTTCTCCGGCGTGGAGGAGGTCGGCATCGTCGTAGGCGCGACTGACTTGGAGCCGGTCGTCCGCGAGGTGAAGGACCGCTTGGAGCAGTTCTCGGCCGCCCAGGACAAAGGGATGCTGGAGGGGCTGGCGCAATGAACGAGTCAACTCCCCCTCCTTTTTCGCCTCTTCCACCAAGTTCTTTTGAACGGGCTTCCGTCGGCAAAAGACTTCAGGAGCCAGTGGTGAATCTAGCCCGGTTGGTTTTGGGGTTGCTGTTGGCTGTGGCGACGTTTGACCTCTGCTTTTGGAAAATCCACAGCCTGGGATTATCGCTCTCGCTTTTCACGCTTGTCCTTGCCGGAATCATTCTCAACAACCGCGTGGGGAGCGATGGCAAGCGAACGCTCCGCTTCCTCTTCGCGTTGCTGGCAGGTGCTGTTATCGCCGCCGCACTTGAAACGGGCGTGACGAACATGCTTGTCTTGATGGTTCTTGTTGTGGCCTTGGCGGGTCATACGTTCTTTACCGAAGCTGGGTCGTTGTGGGGAAAATGGATTTCGCAGGGCATTGCGATGCTCTTTGCGCCGGGGAGGGTTTTCTGGCTGATTGCCCGTGTGATGGAGGCATGTGTCTCGCGAGGCCCAGGAGGAATCGGTGGATTTATTGGCGGCTTGCTTCTGATTATTCCCGCCGTCGTGCTCGCATTGATCTTTGGGTCGCTTCTCGCTTCAGGCAATGCCGTTTTCGGTAACTGGACGAGCAGCTTCTTCGATTGGTTCTGGAAGGAGCTGGCGCTTTATCTGGATGCTGGGCGTATTGCGTTGTGGCTGGTGGCGGCGTTCGTCATGCTGCCCATTTTGCGACCGACGATGGTCTCCGACTGGTGGTGGAAATGGACCGAACGGCTTCCGAGACTGCCGGAGATCGTTCCGGCGCGAGGAGCCTTCCTGTGCAGCGCTCTTGTCCTCGTGGTGCTCAATCTGCTTTTCGTGATCGCGAACATCGCCGATGCGCTTTTCCTCTGGAGCGGCCAGAAGCTTCCCGAGGGAGTGACCTACAGCGGATTCGTTCATCACGGCGTCAACACGCTCATCGTGACGGTCCTTCTCTCGGCCTTAGTTCTGACTACGATATTCCAGCAACCGCTCAGCGTCGCACGAAGTCGCGAATTGAAAGCACTCGCCCTTGTTTGGTTGCGCAGAACGTTTTCGTACTCCTAAGCGTCGCGCTCCGCCTTAAGCTCTACATTGAGGCCTACGATATGACCGTTCTCCGCCTGAGTGTGATGATTTTTCTCGTTCTGGTCGCAGCCGGTTTCGGCCTGCTGACGGTGAAAATTATACACGACCGCTCGCTTTCCTGGCTAATCGGTGGCTGCATGCTGGCGGTCTTCACTACTTTTTACGTCACCCAGTTTCTCGATCTCAAGGGATGGTCGGCGAATTACAACGTTGCTCAGTGGGTGAAGGATCCCAATCACAAGCTTGATCGATATTACCTGGGGCATCTGGGGCCTGCAGCTTGGCCTGCTATACACCGTGCGTATATTGGAAATCCGACATTTAATCCAGAGACCCACGACGCATGGAATATAGCTTTGGTCGATGAGAAAAATGTTCCTAAAGCCAATTTCGACTCGCAACACTGGCGCGAATTTAGCCTGCGGGCGTGGATGAATCGCTGGGCGCTTGACGAAAAATCAAGTAATTGAGGCGCAAAAACAGGCTCGCGCTGCTTTTCGTTAACGAGTAGGTTCAGTTTGTGAGTTATCTGAATCGAATTACCTTTGACCCTGAGCTATGCGGAGGACGTCCCTGCATTCGGGGATACCGGTTGCGGGTCAAAGATGTGCTCGATTTGCTTGGGGCCGGCATGATCGAGGCGGAAATCCTCAAGGATTATCCATTCCTCGAGCCGGAGGACATCCGGGCCTGTTTGCAATTTGCCGCCGCGCAGGTCGATCACGCCATCTTGCAGGCAAGCTAAGAACCCAACAGTGTGCGGTTCCTTGTCGATACCCAGTTGCCTGCGGCGGTGACCCGTTTTCTGCAAGACCAGGGACATCAAGCCGAGCATGTTCTTGATCTGGGCTTGGGCCAAAGCAAGGACAATGTTCTCTGGGAATATGCCGAAAAGAATCAGACGGTGATCGTGACCAAAGACGAGGATTTTGCCGATTGGATTGCCCGAGGAAGGCCCGGACCGGCTGTGGTCTGGCTGCGGATCGGTAATTGTACGAATGCGACATTGCTTGTCTGGCTTGCCTCGCTTTGGCCGCAAATTCTTGCCCGGTTAAACCAAGGGGAACGGCTTGTTGAAGTGCGGTCGGAAATCCAGGCAATCGAACGGAAAAATAATTGAGGCGCATCCCGAGTGCGGTTGCGTTACATTCCACGCTTTATGGGTGAGATTCTTCTTGGCGCGGTAGTCGGACTGATTCTCGGAGGCATCGGCGCGTGGCTTGTCTTGCGGACGCGCGCGGCGACGTTGGAGGAGCGGTTGGTGGCGCGGGATGGGAAGATCGCGGAACTGGACGCGAAGATTACGGAGCAGGCCGCGTCGCTTTCGCTGGCGCAGATTGAATTGACGCAGGCGCGGCAGGAGTTGATTCAGAGCGAGACGCGGCGGGTTGAAGAAGGCAAGGCGGCGGTGGAAAAGCTGGCGATGCTGAACGAGGCGCAGGCGAAGTTATCGGATGCGTTCAAGGCGCTTTCGGCGGAGGCGCTGCAAAGCAACAACGCGGCGTTTCTCAACCTGGCCAATGCCACGCTCGAAAAATTTCAGGAAGGCGCGCGGAGCGATCTCGACAAGCGCCAGGTTGCCATCGATGCGCTGGTGAAACCGGTGAAGGAGACGTTGCAGAAGTTCGACGTGAAGATCGGCGAGATTGAGAAGTCGCGGATCGAGGCGTATGGCGGGTTGACGTTGCAGGTGCGGGGATTGGCGGAGGCGCAAGTCACGCTTCAGCGCGAGGCGTCCAATCTGGTCAAGGCGCTGGGTTCGCCGCGAGTACGCGGGCGTTGGGGCGAACTGCAACTGCGGCGCGTGATTGAGTTGGCCGGAATGCTGGAGCATTGCGACTTTGTGGAGCAGGCGCACGTGGCGACTGACGAGGGCGCGCTGCGTCCCGATGTGGTCGTGAAATTGCCCGGGAACAAGAGCCTGGTGATCGACGCGAAGACGCCGATGGAGTCGTACCTGCAGGCGCTGGAGGCGACAACCGAAACGGACCGCCGGGCCAAGCTGGCCGAGCATGCACGGAACATCCGCGAGCACATGAAACTGCTGGGGATGAAGTCGTACTGGAAACAGTTCCAGCCAGCGCCGGAGTTTGTGGTGCTCTTCGTTCCAGGCGAAAGTTTTTTCAGCGCCGCGCTGGAATTCGAGCCGGACTTGATCGACCGGCAGATCGACGAAAATCACGTCATCCCGGCCAGTCCGACGACGCTGATCGCGTTGTTGCGGGCGGCGGCCTACGGCTGGCGGCAGGAGTCGCTGGCGGAAAATGCGCAGAAGATCAGCGAGCTGGGGCGCGTGCTTTACGAACGGATCGAGACGATGAGCGAGCATTTCGGCCGCATCGGATCGTCGCTAAAGGGGGCAGTGGAAAATTATAACAAGGCGGTCGGTTCGCTCGAAACGCGCGTATTGGTGAGTGCGCGGGAGTTGCGTAAACTGAAGGTGACCGATGCGGCTGAGGAAATCGGGACGCCGAACCAAGTCGAGGTGATTCCGCGGACGGTGACCGATTCGTCGGCATCGGGCGCGATGGAACTGCCCCCGGCGGGAAACGGGACAAAATAGATTTATGAAATACAGGCCATTGGGAAGAACGGGTTGGAATGTTTCAGAGATTAGTTTTGGCGCTTGGGCGATTGGAGGCTCGTGGGGCAAACAGGGCGATGAGGAATCGATGGCGACGCTGCATCGCGCGCTCGATCTCGGGATCAATTTGTTCGACACGGCGGATGCCTATGGCGATGGCCGGAGCGAGCGGCTGATTGCGCGGTTGCGCCGGGAGCGGAAGGAACCGTTTTACGTGGCGACCAAGACGGGGAGGCGGCTTTCGCCCCACACGGCGGAGGGTTACGACGAGAAGAACATCGCGCCGTTCATCGAGCGGAGCTTGAAAAATATCGAGACCGACTGCCTCGATCTCGTGCAGCTTCATTGCCCGCCGACCCAGGTGTACTATAACCCGGAGTTTTTCGACTTCCTCGACGGTCTCGTGAAGGCGGGGAAGATTCGCCATTACGGGGTCAGCGTTTCGAACGTGGAGGAGGCGTTGAAGGCGATCGAGTATCCCGGCGTCCAAAGCGTGCAGATTATCTTCAACATGTTCCGGCATCGCCCGGCGGAGCTTTTCTTTGCCGAAGCGAAAAAGCGACAGGTGGGGATTCTGGCGCGGGTGCCGATGGCGAGCGGTTTGCTCACCGGCAAACTGACGAAGAAGACGCAGTTCGAGGCGGACGATCATCGCCAGTTCAACACGAAGGGTGAGGCTTTTGACCGGGGCGAGACTTTTTCCGGCGTCGATTATGAGACCGGGCTGGCGGCGGTGGAGGAATTGCGCGCGCTGGTTCCCGCCGGGGTGACGATGGCGCAATGGGCGTTGCGGTGGATACTGATGTTCGATGCGGTGACCTGCGCAATTCCCGGCGCGCGGCGTCCGCAACAGATCGAGGACACGGCCAAGGCGTCGGATTTGCCGGCCCTATCGAAGGCCGAGATGGCGGCGGTGCAGAAAATCTACGACGAGAAGATTCGGCACCTTGTGCACCATCGGTGGTAGGCACTTCGGGTGGCCCGTGCTACTTGTTGCACGGGCGTGCGCGAAGACATTTCGAGCGCGCAGGAGGTGATCGGAGGGGCTTTTGTGACCTCCTGTGACCTCCTGTGGCCTCCTGTGGCCTCCTGTGGCCTTCGGCCACCCGGACAACGAGTTGTCCGGGTCACTTAAAGAAGGTCGCTCCGCGACACCGTCGCCCGGAGGTCGACGGCTACCTTATAAAACCCCAGCGCTCGGTGAAGGGCCAGAAGACGAAGTAGCCGCGACCGACGAGATTCTGGCGGGGAACGCCGCCCCAATAGCGACTGTCCTTGCTGTTGGGGCTGTTGTCGCCCATGGCCCAGTAGCAATCGACGGGCACGTAGTAGGCTTGGGAATTGTCTTTGTCGAAGGGATCGAAAGGGCGGGAAGAGTCCTTGGTGATGCCGGTGCCTTCGCTCCGGGAATAGTCGATCAAACTGTAGCCGGGATAGTTGTCGGTCTGCTTGAACTCCTTCTCAAAGGAGGGTGCGCCGGTGGCCAGCTTGCCGTTGACGAAGAGCATGGGTGGCTTGACCTCGATCAGGTCGCCGGCGAATCCGATGTAGCGCTTGATGAAATCCTCGCTGCCTTCCTGGTCGGGGCCGCGTTCGTTGGCGAGGCTGGGGATACCCGAGGTCTTGAAAATGAAGACGTCGCCGGGGCGAGGGGGATGGAAATTGTAGCTGACCTTATCGACCAGCACCTGGTCGCCGGTCTGCGTGACGTAGTTGGCGAGCACGTCGCCCGGTTTGAATTCCATGCCCTCCATGAGATGAAGTTTCATGCGCACGTCGCTGGGGCGAATCCAGATGCGGTCGGTCTCGCTGCCGATATGCACGTCGGTGTATTCAAGCCAGATGGTGAAGGAGCCGGGGGTCAGCGAATCGATCACGCCGCCATTCCGGGTGACCACGCGGCTGTAGGATTTTCCGTGAATGACAAAATCCCAGGCGCGCACCAGGTAATTCGGCGGCATCTCGGTGGACAGTTTCGGCTCGATGCCGTAAAGGGTCGGTTCCATCGAGCCGGTTGGGATTTTGAACGGTTGCAGGAAGAAGGTGCGGATGGCCAGCGCCATGATGGCCGCGACGACGAAGACTTCGACGTTCTCGCGCCAGCCGTCCCACGGGGAGGGGGGGAAGAGCTTATTGCCGATCTTCATGACTTCCTTGTTGAGCTTTTCGAGGCCCTCGACATCGCGCGCCTTGAGCAGCGGCGGATAGCGGGATTCGAGGCCCTGGATGATCTCGAGATCGCGCGCGTTGAGGATGTCCTGCGCGTAGATGCGGTTGCGCTGAAGGCTGCCCTGGATCAGCTCGGATTCAGCGAGGACTTTTTTGATTTTGCCGGGGAGGAAAAAGTTGAACATAAAAGGCAGGGAGAATTGGATAGGATTATAGGATTGGAAGGATTCTTAGAAGCAGGTTTTTCTCAGCCAATCCTCTCAATCATATTAATCCTATCTAAAGTCAGTTGTTATTTGTTTTCCGATTTGAGCACGGCGATGAAGGCTTCCTGCGGAATATCGACGCTGCCGATGGATTTCATCCGTTTTTTGCCTTCCTTCTGCTTTTCGAGGAGCTTGCGTTTGCGGGTTCTTCTCCGAGTAATTTTGCAGGACGATCGTGCACCATCCAAAGAGTGCGCGCATCGACTTGCAGACCACGTCGAGCTTGTCCTCGTCGGTGCTCGGAGCATCGTATTTTTCCAGCCAATCGCACATGGCGCCAAAATTATATTTGGTCATGTAATTGAAGCGCGCAATTTCAAACTCCACATCCGTTGCCGGAGTCTTTCCCTTTTCCGGATATGTTCCCGAAGGCGGGGCCACAATCTCCACCGGCGGCGATGGTTGCGCAGATGAAGCTGGCGGCAGTTTCGTGGCCACGACGGGACCGGCTGGATTGAGTTCGTGCGCCATCTTCATCAGGTCATCGTCCTTCTGCCTCGTCACGCCCGCGTGATAAACCTTCGTGAAAAGAAAAACGAGGAAGGCAAGAACGAGCAAGAGAACGGCTGAGGTTCGCGCCCATCGCCACGCCTGGTTCAAATAACGCTGGCCGCTGGCCGTCGGCGAAATTTGATACGCGGTGATCGTACCGATGTTCTTCAGTTTGCGCGGCCCGAGATCGTTGACATAAAATGGCAACCGGTTATGCACCACGTCATAGACCGTCTTCGAGAGACAGATACCTCCGGGGATAGCTTCAGTCTGCAACCGCGCGGCAATATTGACGCCATCACCCATGACATCGCCGCCATTCTGAAAAATGTCGCCGAGATGAATGCCAATGCGATGTTGCAACTGCTCGGTCTTCGGCAATTCGAGATTTTTCGCGTGGAAGTCGCGCTGGATTTCGAGCGCGCAAGCCACGGCCTGCACCGCACTGGTAAAAAGCACCATCAGGCCGTCGCCGGTCGATTTCAGGACCTGGCCGCCAAAGCTCGCACAGGTCGTCTTCATCTGTTCGAGATCGCGCGCCACCAGCCGCAACGCCCGCTCCTCGTCCTTGCGCATCAAGGCGCTGAAACCGACCGTGTCGGTGAAAAAGATCGCGGCCAGCGTGCGCTGACCGGCGGCCAACGCTTCCGGCGGCACCGCGCCCTCGTCCGGTTTGCGATCGGATTCAGGCGCAGTCATCGAAAAGCAGAAGCGCTAAAGTTGCGCCACCTGGACCGATAGAATGCCGGAATCGGCCTCGATTTCCTTCACCAGCGCCTCGCTCGGCAGGCTATCGAGATTCAGCACGCTCAGCGCCTTGCCACCGCTTTCGCCGCGGCTCAGCGACATGCTGGCGATGTTGATCTTGTGCTTGGCCAGGAGCGTTCCGATCCAGCCAACCATGCCGGGCCGGTCCTGGTTTTCCACGATGAGCAGGATGCCCTCGGGACTCGCTTCCAGGTTGTGCCCGTTCAGCCGGACGATCCTGGGATGTACGCCGTACAGGGTCGCGGCGACTTCGTAGTGCTTATCGCCCTTGGTCGCCTCGACCGTGATCAAGTCGGTGAATTCTCCCGCGTCGGCGCTCTTCGTTTCCATCACCTTCAACCCGAGATTCTGCGCGGCCGTCGGCGCGTTGACTTCGTTCACCGCAACCTCCGAGCATTTGAAAAGCAGGCCCTTCAGCACCGAGCGGGTGATCGGCACGGTTTCCGTTTCGCTCACCTTGCCCGTGTAGCTGATGGTCAGCGTCTCGATCCCGTGCGGTGTCATCTGCGCGAGCAGCTTGCCCAGTTTCTCACCCAGGCCGAGGTAGGGACGAATCAAGGCCAGCGTGCGCACATCGACGTTCGGCACGTTGACCGCGTTGCTGATAATGCCGTTCAGCAGATAGTCCGACACGCCGTGTGCGATCTCGATGCCAACGCTCTCCTGCGCCTCGGAAGTCGAAGCGCCAAGATGCGGCGTCAGCACCACGTTCGGCAGCGCGCGAAAGGGGAAATCATCCGCCGGCGGTTCCTTTTCATAAACATCGAGGGCCGCCCCGCCGACGTGCCCGCTTTTCAGGGCTTCCAGCAGCGCAGCTTCCTCCACGAGGCCACCGCGCGCGCAATTGACGATCCGCACGCCCTTCTTGCATTGGGCCAGGGTCTTCGCATTGAGAATGTTTTTCGTTTCGGCAGTCATCGGCATGTGCACCGTGATGAAATCCGCCCGCGTCAGCAACGCGGCGAGATCGTCCGCCAGTTCCACCTGAAGGCTTCGGGCGCGGCTCTGGACCAGATACGGATCATACGCGATAACGTTCATGCCGAACCCGATGGCGCGGCGGGCGACTTCGCCACCAATGCGGCCCATGCCGACAATGCCCAGCGTCTTTCCGCAGAGTTCTGTTCCCTCGAACGATTTGCGGTCCCACTTGCCCGCCGCCATCGAGGCATGAGCCTGCGGAATTTTCCGTGCGAGCGACAACAGCAATGAAAAGGTGTGTTCCGCCGTCGAAATCGTATTGCCTCCCGGTGTGTTCATGACCACGATCCCGCGCTCCGTGGCGGCCTCGACATTGACATTATCGACACCAACCCCCGCGCGTCCGATCACCTTCAGCTTCGTCGCGGCGGCCAGCGCCTTGGCGGTCACCTTCGTCGCACTCCGGACAATCAGCGCATCCAGGTCGCCGATCCGCGCAATCAGCTCGTCTTCCTTCAGCCCTCCACTGGATTCGACTTTAAATTGTGAGTTCTCCGAGAGAACAGCGATGCCTTTGGGAGAGACGCCGTCAGCGGCCAGTATGCGGTAAGTATTCACCCGTCGAGTTTCGAGGAAGCGCCTACGAATGTCAAACTTGGGGTGTAGCAACCACGCCCCTATGCGAAGACACAACCAAAGCGGCGTGTATGCCATTCACCCCTTGCATTTGCGCCACAGCGACTTATTATCGTCTTTATGACGACGCTCTCCCCCACCAAAGCCCGCAGCAACCTGACCGCCTTGCTTAAGAAGGCTGCCGAAGGCGAGGATATAGGCATTCTCTATGGTGATCATGTCATCGCCCTTCGTCCGGTTGAAGTGGAATCCACCGATTATGCGGAAAAAGAATACGGTGTGACAAAAGAGGAACTGAAGCAATTCACCAAGAAAATGGATGCCAAAATCAAAAAGGAACGCAAGGCAGGCAATTATAAAGTGTACAACGGAGACATCGAAGCCCTCCTTAAGGATTGAGATCGACGCGGCCCTTCGGGAGCATTTTCGAGCACTCGATCTTCAAAAGCGCCGCGACCTCGGTGAGGCAATTAATCGAGCGGTAGCAGCTTGGGGTCAACCGCACCTCCACGCGGGCAGCGGCATTCGTAAATTGACACCAACCTATTTTGAATGCCGCTCGGGCCTTCACACCCGCTTGGTTTTCAAAATGGTTGAAGGCCAAATCCTTTATTTCGCATTCATGGGCAACCACGATGAAATCCGGCGCTTCTTGAAAGTGAATCGCTGAGCCACACTCCAGCCAACCATCGTCCCGCCCAGATGCTCCGGCGCAAATCCCCTGCCTGAAAACGTCGCTTCCTTTGTGCGGCGAATCGGCTACAATATCCGCTCCCATGTCGGAACTGGCCCTTACCCGTAATTTTTGCATCATCGCGCACGTTGACCACGGCAAAACCACGCTCTCGGATCGTCTTTTGCAGGCGACCCACACCATCAGCGACCGTATCCTGACCGCCCAGCATCTCGACTCGATGGACCTCGAGCGCGAGCGCGGCATCACCATCAAGGCGCATCCGGTGACCATGGCTTACAAGGGCAAGAACGGTAACATTTACCAGCTCAACCTGATCGACACTCCCGGCCACGTCGATTTCGCCTACGAGGTCTCGCGCAGCCTCTCCGCCTGCGAAGGCGCGCTGCTCATCATCGACGCCGCGCAGGGCGTCGAGGCGCAGACCGTCGCCAACGTCCATCTCGCCAACAAGCAGGGCCTCAAGCTCATTCCGGTCATCAACAAAATCGACCTGCCCAACGCGGACATCGACGTCTGCAAGCGCCAGCTCGAGGAGGTCCTGTCCATCCCCGCCGAGGAAGCCATCCTCGCCAGCGCCAAGAACGGTATCGGCATCGAGGACATCCTCGAAAGCATCATCGAGCGCATTCCGCCGCCGCGCGATTACCAGGACGACTACACCCGCGCGCTCGTCTTCGATTCGCTCTTCGACACCTATCGCGGCGTCGTCACCTACGTCCGCACCTTCTCCGGCGAACTCAAGACCGGCACGCCCATTTTGCTCATGGGCTCAAACCTCCGCTACGACATCAAGGAAGTCGGCATCTTCACGCCCAAGCAAATCCGCACTGAATCGCTCAAGGCGGGGCAGGTCGGCTATCTCATCGCGAACATCAAGACCACCTCCGAGGTAAAAATCGGCGACACGTTGACCAATGCTCAAAAGCCCGCGCCCGAACCGCTGCCCGGCTTCAAGACCATCACTCCGATGGTCTATAGCGGCATCTATCCCATCGACACATCGCAATTCGAGCAATTGAAGCTCGCCATCGGCAAGCTCCAGCTCAACGACGCCGCGCTGACTTACACCACGGAAAGCTCGGTCGCGCTCGGATTCGGCTTTCGCTGCGGCTTCCTCGGCCTGCTCCACATGGAAATCGTGCAGGAACGGCTCCGCCGCGAGTACCAGATGGACATCATCGCCACCTACCCCAGCGTCGTCTATGAGGTCAGGCGCACCAACGGCGAAGTGCTCATGCTCGACAACCCGATGCAGATGCCCGACCCCTCCGTCATCGAATCCATCGCCGAGCCGATGGTCAAGGCGTTCATCATGATCCCGAACGACAACATCGGCGACATCATGCAGCTCGTCATGGAAAAGCGCGGCACCTGCGATCAAACCGAATCCCTTGACGGCAAGCGCGTCATGCTCCACTGCGACCTGCCGCTCAACGAAATCCTCGTCGATTTCAACGACCGCATCAAATCGATCACCCGCGGTTACGGCAGCATGGATTACGAGTACGCGCCCTACCGCGTCTCCGACATGGTGAAGATGGACATGCTCGTCAACGGCGAACCGCTCGACGCCTTCTCCTGCATCGTCGAGCGCGGCAAGGCGGCCGGTCGCGGACGCCACATCGCGG
>Ga0206804_10252_pt1 | contig 14531 bp, 18 predicted proteins | sample Alteio_BWOrgCont_62_FD_152888 | JGI IMG/M metagenome (GOLD analysis project Ga0206804, IMG submission 152888) | Enriched cells from forest soil in Barre Woods Harvard Forest LTER site, Petersham, Massachusetts, United States -... | ecosystem: Environmental > Terrestrial > Soil > Temperate forest >... | reverse complement strand
TGTGTCTGACCCGGAAGCCGCGGCTTCGAATGAGATCGTCAGCGACTGGTGTGCGCTATTTTGTCGCACCAAATTGCCGGCCATGTGACTGTCGTCGGTGACCTTCCCCTCGATCACTGTCGTGCTCTGGAATGGATCGAAGCCGAACTCGCCCTCGCCAATCGACAAGAGGCCTTGCGTCTGCGTACCGCATGAAGGATCGATCGGTACTACCGGCCCGGCCCATCGGCCCTGCAAACCGTCCCAAGCCAGAACCTTGCCTGATTGCAGGCGGTCCGCCAGCTTTCCCCCAGTACTGGCCAGATCGTCCGCGCATCCGAATACAGCGGTGGCAAGAAGTAGTTGGCAGGCCAACGACGCGATAGGCACAGCGCGACGCAGCGATGGCTTATCCAGCGGCTGAAATCGCCCTAGGATTTTTTTCAGATTCTTCTTGCCCACTTGCCCCAGTTTCGGGTATTTACTTTCACATGATGGCGACGTGCGCAAGCGGGAAGCCCTCCAAGTAGTCCAATGCGTCTTGCCTGCTCCGGCGGCGACGCAGAGGCCTGATCACAGACAACTAGCAGCGCGATTGTGGCACGGATTGGTCGCACTCCGGGAATGCGTGCGAATATCGCAAGTACATCTGGGACTCGAGCTTCCGCACGATGTCGGGTTCCGCGCACCACTCGCAGGACACTACGGCAGGGTCCGGCACGTGCAAGACGTCTCAGCTCAGATTGGCCGAGTGGGCTGAATGGGTTGTTGCCCAATCCGGGCAGGTTCCAGCGCAGCACCATCAACTATTGTTGGAAGAACTCAATGCTGTTGCGCAGGGAGACATCGACCGACTGATGGTGTTGATGCCGCCAGGATCGGCCAAGAGCACCTACGCATCCTTGATTTTTCCAGCGTGGTGGCTTGCTGCGCACCCGGCGACCTCGGTGATCGCGACTTCCCACACTGCGGGTCTGGCTGAACATTTCAGCCGCCAGGTGAGGCAACTGATCCGTGACTACAGCGACCAGCTTGGCTATCGGCTGGTGGCTGGTGAACAGGCTGCCAGCCACTGGCGAACGTCGCAAAGAGGCGAATACTTCGCTGCCGGCGTGCGCGGCCCGTTGACCGGCCGACGTGCCGATATCGTTATCATCGACGACCCGATCAAGTCGCATGCCGAGGCGGACAGTCCGACGCTGCGTGAGCGCCTATGGGACTGGTATCGCTCCGATCTTACCACGCGTCTTAAGCCAAGAGGCCGGATTGTGCTGATCATGACACGCTTTCGCGAAGATGATCTGGCCGGTCGCTTGCTGGCGCAAAATCCCGCCGAATGGCACGTGCTTCGCCTGCCTGCCTTGGCGGAACAAGATGATCCGCTCAGTAGGACGCCTGGTTCCGCATTGTGGCCTGAATGGGAGGACGAGGCAGCGCTCCTGCGGAGGCGGGATACTCAAGGCGAGCGATCATGGTCTGCCTTGTATCAGCAGTCGCCACGCCAGATCGAAGGAACCCTGTTCAAGACCAACCACATCGATGTCGTTGATACCGCACCCGTGGCGGATGGGGATACGGCAGTGCGAGCCTGGGATCTTGCCGCGACGGCCTCGACGGGAGACAACGATCCAGATTGGACCGTTGGCGTAAAGCTGGCTCGCAATCGCACCGGCCGCTTCATCGTATTGGATGTTGTGCGGCTACGCGGGACACCACACGCGGTGCAAACTGCAATCACGGAGGCGGCCCGCATTGATGGCCGTGCAGTGCAGATAGGCCTGCCGCAAGACCCCGGGCAAGCGGGCAAGCACCAGGTTAATTATCTAACTCGTGAGCTTGCGGGCTATCGCATCAGGTCCTCGCGCGAGAGTGGTGCAAAGATCACTCGTGCTGGCCCAGTCGCTTCACAAGTCGAAGGAGACAACTTCGCGATGGTTCGCGGAACGTGGAATCACGCATTCCTGGATGAGCTGCATGAGTTCCCGTTCGGTCGCAAGGATGACCAGGTGGACGCGCTTTCCCGGGCGTTCCTGTTGCTGACTGAGTCGGGAACGCCGATGCGGCGGCTCGACGTACCGGTCCTGTTTCGATAGCTGAACTGAGGGCTGCCCTGCCAAATGTTCGAGACGATCTGCAATCTGATTCCGCAGGATCCGCGGTATCCATCTCGGGCGCGCACGCTCGACATTCTCAAGCGCGTGCTGGATGGGAAGCTGTATGACGTGCTGCCGTACCAGTTCCATGAGGAACGAGGGGCTGGGGGCGAGTATATACCATTGCGGAACCGGCGTCCGAGCGTCCGTTACGCGCTATGTCGGATTGTTGTCGAGGACAGTGTTTCGCTGTTGTTCAGCGAAGGTCACTTTCCCACCATCGACTGTGCCGATCGTTCAATCCGCGCCGCGCTTGCCGACATCGCAAAGGAAGCGCGCCTTAACTCCACCATGATCGAGGCCGCCATACGTGGCGCCATCGGTTCAGTCGCCATTTTGATGCGGGTGGTCCGCGGTCGCATCTTTTTCGATGTCCTCGACACGACCAACCTGACGCCCGAATGGGACCCGCACGAGCCGGATACGCTGTTGCGAATTACCGAGAAATACCGGGTGACAGGAAGCCAACTTCCAGCGAGCGGTTACGAGATAGCGGAACCCGGCACCGACTATTGGTTCGCCCGTAGTTGGGATGCTGATAGCGAGACGTGGTTCGTGCCGACGCCAGTGGGCAGCTCGTTTGAACCAAACAGCGATCCGCTGCGAAGCGTCCAGCATGGGCTGGGCTTTGTGCCTATTGTCTGGATCCGCAATCTGCCCGGCCCGTCTTCAACAGGTAATGCCGCAGATGGCGCCTGTACATTTCGTGCCGCAATCGAGACACAGATCGAGATCGACTACCAACTTAGCCAGGCAGGCCGCGGCTTGAAATACAGCAGCGACCCGACGTTGCTGATAAAGGAACCCGCAACCACCGATAATGAAATCGTGAAGGGTGCCGGCAACGCCTTAGTGGTGAGTGAGAAGGGCGATGCCAAGCTCCTCGAGATTGGTGGTACTGCATCGGCCGCGGTGATCGAATACGTTCGAACGCTGCGCGAGCTCGCACTGGAAAGCGTGCACGGCAACCGAGCCAACGCCGACCGACTGACTGCGGCCCAGTCTGGACGGGCCCTGGAGCTGATGAACCAAGGTCTTATCTGGCTGGCCGACAATCTGCGCATCAGCTACGGAGAAGGTGCGCTGCTGTCGCTGGCGCGCATGGTTCTGCGTGCTTCGCAGGTTTACCAGCTTCATGTCATGGGCCGGGAAATTTCGGCAATGGATGTGACTGCGCGGCTTTCACTTAAGTGGCCGCGTTGGTATCCGACGTCGGCGGATGACCGGCAGAAGGATGCCCAAACTCTTAGCACTTTGGCCGGTGCTGGTCAGATCAGCCGCGAAAGCGCGGTGAAGGCGATCGCTGACACTTACGACATAGAAGACGTGCCCGCCGAGATTCTCCGCATCAACGCGGACAGCAGAACCAACGGAAGCCATTGATGTCAGAAGAAGATACGTCGGACGAGCCAGGTGCCGATTCGGTCGCGGGGCTTCGCGCGCGAGCGGAGTTGCTTGAACAGCGTTTGGCCGATATCGAACAGGATGCGAAGTCACGCGTCATCCGTTCGGAACTCAAGGTTGAGGCCGTGCGGGCGGGGATTATCGACCTGGACGGGTTGAAACTTCTGGACCTGCGTGACGTGCAGGTCTCTGCCGACGGTGAATTGACGAATGGCGTTGAGTTGGTTGCGCAACTCAGGCGCGCCAAGCCGTGGCTGTTCGCCGTCCCGTCATCGTCCAGTGTCGCCAACCCACCACCGGCGCAGCCGCCGAGACAGAAGTTGGCGACAGAAATGACCGATGAGGAGTATCGGGCTGCACGAGCAGCCCTACTCAAGCATCGGCCCTGAACAAGGCCGTTCATTCATACATTCAGATCAACCACGCTGAAGGGTTTCCCTGATGGGTATTCAAAATTTTCCTCCTGCTCTGCAACCGATCATCCAACAGGGATTCCTGGAGCGGGAATTCGAACAGGCATTGAAGTCGCGTCTTGGCTATCGCGCCTGTGCTGACAGGGTGCAGATTTCCGTCGGCATTGGCGAGACCCTGACCAAGACACGAGCTGGACTGAAGCCCAGCATCACCATTCCGCTGCAGCCCAGCACGAACACCAACTTTGATAATGGGCTGACTCCGACGGGCTGGGGGGTCGAGCAGTATACGATCACGATCAACCACTATGCCGCGACCACCGACCTCAACATGGTGACTAGCCGGGTCGGCATTGCCTCACAGTTCCTGCAAAACGCCTACGTGAACGGTGAGCAGGCGGCGCGCAGCCTTGATGAGCTGGCACGCAATGCATTGTTCAGCAGCTACTTTGGCGGCAATACGCGCGTTCGCACCACATTGGCGAGCCCCGGTCCCGCCGTCGCGGTGGATGATGTCCGCGGATTTTCGAACGTGTTCGTCAACGGCGTGCAGCAGTTAGTGAGCGCAAGCAATCCACTCACCGTAACCGTCGGCGCCAATGCTTACACGCTAGTGAGCACAACCGCCGATGTCACCAATGTTTCGACGGCCCCCAATGGAGTGTCGGGCGTCCTGACATTCTCCGGCAGTGTGTCGGTCTCAGACGGCACCGCGGGCAACGCCGTGGCCGCGGCCAACGCATCGGTCATCGTGCGGCCTTCGCAACGCACGACCACAGCCGCCCTGACCGCGACGGATATGCTGACGATGTCATGTCTCCTGGACTCGGTCACAAAGCTCCGGATGAATGCGGTGCCCGAGATCGATGGTGTATACAACTGTTACCTCGATCCGGTATCGGCTCGTCAGTTGTTCGCCGATCCTGATTTCAAGCAACTGTTCCAGGGAGCCACCTCGGCCAACCAGGTATTTCGCCAGGGGATGACGAACGATTTTCTTGGCCTGCGGTTCATTCCGACGACCGAAGCGTTTGTCCAGCCACATCCGACACTCGCCGGTCTCATGGTGCGGAGGCCGATCATTTGCGGCCAAGGAGCGCTCATCGAAGGGGACTTTGCTGGGATGGCTGCCGAAGACGTTGTGCCCAAGGACTCGATCGTTGCCGTGGTCGACGACGTGGCGATGGTCACCCGTGAACCAATCGATCGATTGCAGCAGATCATTGCACAGTCCTGGTATTGGATAGGCGGCTACTGCGCTCCGTCCGACACCACGACAAATCCCGCGACAATTCCGACTGCAACCAACGCGGCCTTCAAGCGGGCCGCCATGGTCGAGCATATCGGCTGATTTTCCCTGGAGGCACAGTAATGGCTGTCGGCTCCGTCACACCGTTTCGCCCAACCGGAACGGTATCTCTTAGTGCCAGCTCGTCATCCGCTTCGATGCTCTTGATGGGCGGTGGCGACTCGGTTGTCGTCACCAACACAAGTTCGTCACTCGCCTATGTGCGTTTCGGCGCGGACCCGACCGTGTCGGCCTCCGCCGCCGACATGCCCGTGATGGCCAACTCGAAGGTGACGTTGTCCGTGAACTCTCTGGTCAGCTACGCCGCCGCGATGCTGGTGGCTGGCAGCGGCGCTGTCCTCTTCACTCGCGGCGACGGATCATACGTCTGATGTCGTTCACCGATGCTGAGAAGGCTGATATCCGGCGATTTTGCGGCTATCCAGCCTATGGTGCCGCTGCTTCGAACATGCAGAGTTGGCGCTTCTTTCAAGTCTACGGCTTGTTGGAATTTCGGATGAATAACCTGTCGGATGCAGAGGCAGTAATTGTACAACGCTATCTTGGCACGCTGACTATGCTGGAGTTCGCAGTTCCGCATGCCGGCGACAATCTCGATACTGATCAAGCAGCAGTATGGACCCGCAATCGGGATGAGCTGCGTGATCGTATCCGATTGTACGATGATTGGCGCCGCCGCCTGTGCGGATTTTTCGGGGTGCCGCCAGGTCCCGCGATGACGGATAGCGGTATTGCGCTGGTTGTTTGATCATGATGCGTCCGGCGGAACTGCAGGATCGGCTCTATAAGGCCCTGAACACAGCGGCACGCGCCATAGGCGCGGACACATATGCTTATCGACCCTCGGGGCCGGTCCAGCCCTTGCATGCCACGAACCGCTTCCTGCGCCTGCGAGCTGCCTTTTCCGCTCAGGATGGTAAATTTGCCCATCCGAACAAGTACGGGGACGCGCTTTGGTACGGGGTGTTTGATGCCGCATACACTCAACCAGGCGACTATCTTGTGCAGGACGATTCGGTCTGGTTCATCGCCGCACAACAGCGTCTATTGCCCGTCCTGTGCGTGCAGACGAACCGAGTAGTTTCATTCTCGCGTCCCGCCGCACCTACCGACACGGGAGTGAACGCTTATGGTGGCATTATCACGGCCACCAACACGCCGTTGCTGACTGAATGGCCCGCTAGCGTGCTGGGTGCCACTGGTCGCGGTCGCCCGGATACTGATCTGCCCGCTGATGTCGCGATACCCTATTGGACTGTGCTGCTGCCGGCATTTCCCGGGATCATTCTGTGTCCGTCAGACTTGATGACGGACGACCTGGGCAGGAGCGCCGTCGTTGCCGCGGCCGAGTTGACCGGCTTCGGCTGGCGCTTGACCGCACGGCAGGCGACCAACTGATGGCAGACGAATCGGATGTCGAGGTGGCGCTGACGGGCCTGGTGTCCGCGGCCCTGTATCCTGACGGCACGGGGGCAGCGAGCGTTCCTGGGCCTGATTGTCACATCTATCGAGGATGGCCAAATTCAGCAGCGCTGGATGCTGACCTGACTGCCGGCAAAATCAACGTCACGGTGTTTGCGGGTGTCGGCGCTGGACGAACTACGACCCGCTACGCCGAACAGTGGGGAGCGTCAGCCCCGGCACCAACACTGACCGTCAGCGTTTCCGGCACATCCGTGACGTTTGGTGGCAATGCGACGACAGGCCAGGTTGTCGGCATCCTGGTAGATGGCCGCTCGTACGCGTATCGCACGCAAGGTGGTGACACGCCGGAGCTGGTCGCAGCCAGTCTGGCGTCCTTGGCGCGCAGTGGTTCGATTGTCAGCGTGTCAGGAAGCACCTTGACGATCGCTGGTGCAGGTGACCTGCTGGCCCGCGTAGTTGCGGACGCCACGGTGCAGCGTGAAGTGCGGCGTCAGGAAAAGAGCTTCCGAATATCGTGTTGGTGTCCGACACCGACGACGCGCGATGCGACCGCGGCAGCAATAGATCAGTCGTTGAGCACAATGTTTTTTATCCCGTTCGCCGATGGCACATGCGGCAGACTGACCTATACCGGCACGAGCGAATTCGACCAATCGCAAAATGCCAAACTATTTCGCCGTGACCTGACATATGGGGTGGAATACCCGACGGTCATCGCTGTGTCAGAACCGGCAATGCTGTTCGGTAATCTGGTGCTGAATGCAGCAACTCTCACCGCCTGATTCTCTGGAGTTTCCATGGACATTCATCTGGTCGTTGTTAAGCCGTTCGGCGGCTTGGCTCGCGGCGACATCATCACTGATAAGACACGGATATCCCAAATTCTGAGTAGCGAGCACGCCCGCAGTGTCGTGCGGGTAGCGGCCCCAATCAGCAAGGGGAACTAAGCGAATGCCGATTGTTCAGCAGGGCAGTATCAACACGACGGCACTCGTGGTGCCGGATCTGTACGTCCAGATCGTCCCGCCGCAGAACCTGGTCTTGAATGGTGTGCCGACCAATGTGCTCGGTGTCATTGGCACTGCTTGTTGGGGGCCGACCGGTGAACCGGTCATCGTGGCCACCATGGCTGATTACGCCCAAAGCTTCGGACCGATTATCGCTCGCAAGTACGACATGGGCACTCAGGTCGCAACCGCCGTGCAGCAGGGTGCGCAGAATTTCCGTTGTGTCAGAGTCACGGATAATTCGGATGCGGCGGCACAGACCGTTATTCCCGGAACTACGGTCACGTTCACGGCGCTCTACACCGGTTCGCTTGGCAATCAGGTGTTGTTGACGTTGGCCCAAGGATCCCAGGCAAATACCTGGCGACTGACCGTCTCTCTGCCCGGCCTGCAGCCTGAAGTGTACGACAATATCGGCGGATCAGGCGCGGTGTTTTGGACAGCACTGGCTAACGCGGTGAATCAAGGCCAAGGACCGCAGCGCGGACCCTCGCAATTCGTCGTGGCCAGCGCTGGCGGTGCGACGATTGCGCCAACCAGCTTTTCCGTCGCGCTGGGCGCCACTAATGCCGGATCGGATGGTGCCTTCGGTGTTGCGGCTAATACGCTTGTTGGTGTCGATGTTGTGCCGCGCTCCGGCATGTATGCTCTGCGCGGACAAGGCTGCGGCATCGCGTTACTCGCCGATGCCGATGATCCGGATCATTGGACGGCGCAGGCCCAATTTGGCCTGTCAGAGGGGATCTATATGATCCTGACTGGGCCGGCCGGCGACACCATCCAGACGGCGGTCACGGTCAAGCAGCAAGCGGGCTTGGATAGCTACGCAGCAAAGCTGATGTTCGGTGACTGGCTGTGGTGGTCTGATCAGGTCAACGCGACCATCCGTCTGGTATCGCCTCAGGGTTTCGCTGCTGGGCGACTTGCCAATCTTTCCCCCGAACAGTCGAGCCTGAACAAGCAACTGTATAGCGTGATCGGCAGCCAGAAGTCGGGAACACCCGGTTCGGGGCAAAATACTTCCTACTCGTCAGCCGATCTTGCGGTATTGCTGAGCGCTGGCATCGACGTCATCAGCAATCCGCAGCCTGGCGGCAATTTCTGGGGCGTACGGGGAGGGCACAACTCATCGTCGAACGCAGCCATCAATGGTGACAACTATACGCGCCTTACGAACTACATTGCTGCAACGCTCGCGGCCGGCATGGGGCTGTTTGTCGGTCAGGTGATCACTTCGGACCTCTTCCTTCAGATACGCGCAACACAACTTGCCTTCTTGCAGAACATGCTGGGGCAGGGCCTGTTGGGAAGCACCGACGGAAGCCTGCCCTTCAGCGTCATTTGCGATACGTCGAATAACCCGTCGACCCGGACTGACCTTGGCTACGTTCAATCAGATGCCCAGGTGCAGTACCAGGCTATCAATGAGAAGTTCATCGTCAATATCGAGGGTGGACAAACTGTCCAGGTTTCGCGGCAGACGCTGCCTAGCGGTCAGCAGTCATAAGGAGCAACTTCCATGTCACTGACCATGTTTTCCGTCGGCCGCGACACACAGTTAGTAGTCATCGGTCCCGCCGGCCGGATCGATCTGACCCATGTCACGGTTTTTGAAAGTCGGCAGCTCACTCAGTCAGTTCGGGTGGATCGTCTCGACGGCAATCAGATGGGAACCGAACTGCCGAAGGGATGGGAAGGCAGCTTTGAACTCGAGCGCGGCAGTTCGACAGTCGACGACTTCATTGCGGCAGCCGAGCAGCAGTACTTCAATGGCGACAGCATACCTGGCGGCACGATGTATCAGTATGTCACCGAGACAGACGGATCTACCTCGACCTACCAATACGACAGCGTGACCTTCAAGCTCAGCAACGCTGGGATTTGGAAAGGTGACACTAGCGTGAAGCAGAAGCTGGAATTTTTTGCCGTCCGGAGGCGGCGTATCTGATGACGCCCTCAGCATCCATACTGGCCGCGGCCTCAGCAACGCAAACGATCGTCGACGGCGAGGGGCGGACGTTGGCAATTCGAAGACTCACCGCACTCGATCGACTGCGATTGTTCAAGGCCGCCGGCCCGACTTTGGCGCAGAACCAGCCGTGGCTTGGCATGGCATTGATCGCGAGCTCGGTGGTGGCAATCGACGACGTGCCGGTCCCCCCGCCGGTCAACGAATTGCACATCGAGGCGATGATCGGGCGGCTGGGTGACACTGGTGTCGCTGCTATTGCCCAGGTATTGCGCCAGCCGATTGAGGCTGACACCACCGAAGAATTGGACATGGCGGGAAACTGAGCCGGCACCCCGATCTGATCGACTGCCTCTATCTGGTTCGGAACGGGGTGCCGTTCGACGTTGCATTCAGTTTGCCGAGAGATGAACGAATAGCATTCGTGGTCGCGGTCGGAACATTGGACGGCCGGACATTTGATTGGCGAGCGCTCCGCTGGACGAATTGAACATGCCGACTGTCCCGTCTTCCGATCAAATGGTGGCCGCCACGCCGGCACCTGCAGCAAGCACGACGGATGCAAGCGCGATGGTGGGCCAGGCATTGGCCATGCTGGCAGAGATCATTGCTGCAAGTGCCCCCTTGCTGCCCGCAATAACAAGGCTGGGGCAAAGCTTATTCGCGACGGGATCTGGGACGGCACCTACCGCGCAGCCAACTGGCATCAACACGTTATCTGGAACGCCCCCCGAGCAGCCAGGGCAGAATATTTTGCCACAGCTTTCCGCCGGACCGGCTCAACCCATGGCGGCTGCAGCGGTGGCACCCACGGCGCGAACACCGGATGCAGTTCCGACCTACAAGAAACGGCAACGGGATGTCCCAGGAGAGCAGCACTTCCCAGCGGCCACGGCAAGCCGACATGCGCCTCGTCATGCGACGTCGTCTGGGTCCCCGAATGACAGACGTGCACCGGTTCTCACAATGTTGCCGAGTACCTTAGGAGTGAACGAAGCAAATCCGTTCTTTGAGAGGCAAGGAAGTTTCAGTCCCATCGAGCCCTCACTGGATCCGACGCCTGGGCTACGGACTGCCGACCAGGCGCAAGTCGGCGAGGTCGATGTCCAGTCACACTCGAGCAATCTGCCAGTGCGGCAGCAGGGCCTTGTGCAGAGTTCCAGGACTGTCAACACGATTGCTCCGGTCGCGGCCGGGTTCCGCTCAGCGGCAAATCTACCTGGGTCCTATCTTGCCAATGGAACGGTTCCCGCAGGAACAGAGACCCAGCAGGATCCCAAAACGTCAGACGCCAGCGATTCGTCTGGTGCCTCGTCGGGCGCAACGCGGGGATCGATCTTTTTAGACGGCGTGGCTCTGGGGCGTTGGATGATGGACCATCTGGCCAAGGAAGCGTCACGTCCGATCTCTGGCATGACGGGTGCGGATCCACGCGTGACCGCGTCTTATCCTGGCGCCCCCATTGGGACCTAAGCAGAGGCACAGTGTAGATGAGTGACGTTCTTCTGGTACTGGGGCCCATTGTCTTCCGAGACTTCGAGGTACCATCCGGAATCAATCTCGGCGGCCGGCAACGTCTGGTAACGCATCGGCTACCGGGTGGTGCACGCGTCGTCGACGCATTAGGCCGAGACGATGCGGAAATCAGCTTTGCGGGGATCTTCTCTGGCTCCGACGCAACGCTGCGAGCCCGCATGCTCGACGAATTGCGGGCCGATGGAAGCGCTCTGCCGCTCACCTGGGATGTGTTCTACTATACGGTGTTGATCGCGGATTTTCGAGCAGACTACCGAAATGGCTGGTGGATACCCTATCGCATTACATGCACCGTACTCCAGGATGAAGCTTTAGCGGCAATAGCGCCAACGATTTCACTGACCACAGCGGCACTCGCCGACGGAAGCACGGCAATCAACCTGGCTTCCAGTGTCGGGATCGATCTGTCGGCACTATCGGCGGCAATTGCCGCGCCTGGCGCCACCGTCCGCGGTACAGAGGCCTATTCGGCCGCACAGACGAGCATCGTTGGCGCTCAAACAACACTCGCTTCTTCCATTGATTCAGCCAACGCCACCGTTGTGGAGTGCAATGGAGACTCCAGCAGCAGAGCTCAAGGTGAGGTGGTCAATCTACTTTCGGTAACCGATGCGTTCGGGCAACTCAGCGCACTGACCTCAGCCAACTCGTACGTTGGGCGCACAGCGGTCAACCTGGCAAACGCAAGCACCTGATGATGAAGACCATCACGGCTACCGGCGACAACCTCTTTCGGATAGCCGCAGCACAATTAGGAGATGCGACGCAGTGGATTCGAATCGCGGAGCTCAACAATCTTTCCGATCCGGTGCTGATTGATATCACCAATCTCCTGATACCCGACGTCGATCTGAGTGCCGGAGGCGGCATTGCTCCCCAATAATAACAGTCCTCGCCTGCAGATGATCGCCAATGGACAGATCGTCGGCGGCGCGATGGACGCAGAAGTCCTATCCAACAACTACTATTCCGCCGATAGGTTCAACGCCTCGGTCGCTCTTGGGCTGGATCCGTCGTCAACAGCGGAATTCTGGTCAAATGAGACTGATATTCTGGTGGAACTGCAGTTCAGCCTCGACGGTGGCGCGTCGTTCACGAGCCTCATACAAGGAGCGGTTGACTGCATCACGATAGACCCCACGCTCGGACTGGCTCATCTCACCGGACGCGACCTGACGGCGCCGCTGATTGAAACGCGCACCCAGGAGACATTTGCGAATCGTACATCAAGCGAAATCGCGACGCTGCTGGCCGGGCGGCACAGTTTGACACCTCACGTGACACCCACTTCCACGCCGGTCGGCCGCTATTATCAGAGTGAGCATGACAGCGTTACTCTTGATCAATTCAGCCGCGCCACGACTGAGTGGGATCTTCTCGTCTTCCTGGCTCGCTGGGAAGGGTTCGATGTATTCGTGACGGGCACCACGCTGTGTTTCCAGCCCGCTGCAAACCCGGCAGAGGCCACGTTTACCTTCTGCCCGTCCGATGTGATTGATCTGAAACTTGAGAGATCGCTGGTCCTGGCGGGAGGTCTTTCGGTGGTGGTCAAGAGCTGGAACTCACGGCAGAATAGCGCATTCGTTCAACAGGCACAGGGCAATACGGCTAACTCTTCGAGCCCTACGCAAAACTATATTTATGTCAGGCCCAACCTCACACCGGATGCGGCGTTGAAGTTAGCCAATCAGAAACTGACGGAATTGACGCGGCACGAGCGGACCATCGAGGTCAGAATGCCCGGAGAGCTTATGCTCAATGCTCGCAGCATCATCTCGCTTGAGGGAACCGGCACCGATTTCGACCAGGCCTATTACGTCGATCTTATTGAACGACGGATTAGCTATAGTACCGGCATGACCCAGTTCATCCGGGCGAAGAATGCATCTCCCGGAGCCGCTACGGCGGTTGGTGGGATGTAATCTATGGAACAACTCCTCAACGTCATCAAGCAGCGAGCGGGGGCGCTCGATCAAGGCGGTGGGCAGCCGCGCTTCGGCACCGTCGCCTCGGTGGACCCAACCATGGCGACCGCTCGGGTCACGCTACAGCCTGAAGGTGTGCTTAGTGGCTGGCTGCCTGTCCTCTCTCCGTGGACGGGGCCTGGATGGGGTATGTACTGCCCACCGTCACCGGGTGACCAGGTTCTGGTCCTTGCACAGGAAGGTGACGCCGAACACGGCATCATTGTGGGCTGTGCTTACTCGAACACGCAGATGCCGCCGAATGCGCCAGTTGGCGAACTATGGCTCGTCCACAGCTCTGGCAGCTTCATCAAACTACAGAACGATGGCACGATCCGCATGCAGGGTGACTTGCATGTGGCGGGAGACGTCTACGATAAACAAGGACCACTCTCGCGTCTGCGAAGTCACTACGACGCCCACAGCCACACAGATTCGCGGGACGGCGCTACGTCCGGCCCCAATCCGACAGACTGAGACGCATGGTCGATATTTCTCACCAGTGGGGATCCGATTGGGCCATCAGTTCATCGGGTGATATCAGTTGCGCCTCGGGTCCGTTGTTGGGGCAGCAACGCATCCTGCGTCGGCTTCTTACCAATTCCGGAGACTACATCTGGCAACTGGACTACGGCGCGGGTCTGGCACAGTTCATCGGACAACCAGTCAACCCTTTGCGCATACAATCCATTGTTCGTAGCCAGATCTTCAAAGAGAGTGCCGTCGCACGTCAACCCGAACCGGTGATCGATGTACAAGTGATGCCCGGTGGTGGCGCAAACACGATATACGTGTATATACGATACGTCGATGCGGACAGCGACCAGACGCAAGTTCTTTCATTTTCGGTATCTGAATAAGCAATGCAACTCTCGCTGCGCACATTTTCTTCGCTGGTCCAGGACATGGCAGCGGCCGTCCAGGCGTCTGCGTCACAACTTCTGGATCTCACGGTTGGTTCCACGCTGCGCGCCGTGCTCGAGGCAAACGCCTCAATCGGGCTGTGGATGCAATGGCTCATTCTGCTTGTGCTGCGGACGACCCGGGCTGCCACGAGTAGCGGCTCCGACCTTGATAGCTGGATGGCGGACATGACGCTCGTGCGTCTGCCTGCCGTCGCAGCGACCGGAACTGTGACTTTTTCGCGCTTCACCGCGACTATCGCCGCGTTGATCCCCTCAGGGACGCTGGTCCGAACGGCAGATGGCACGCAGACATTCTCCGTGTGTGCTGATCCGTCGAACACCGCCTGGTCCGCGACCAGTAACGGCTACGTGGTCTCAGGCGGAATTGCTGCCCTCGATGTTCCTGTCGTGGCACTGGCAGCAGGGAGCGGTGGCAACGTTCAGGCCACTACGATTACCCTACTTGC
>Ga0206804_10249_pt1 | contig 14656 bp, 15 predicted proteins | sample Alteio_BWOrgCont_62_FD_152888 | JGI IMG/M metagenome (GOLD analysis project Ga0206804, IMG submission 152888) | Enriched cells from forest soil in Barre Woods Harvard Forest LTER site, Petersham, Massachusetts, United States -... | ecosystem: Environmental > Terrestrial > Soil > Temperate forest >... | reverse complement strand
ATCAATATTTAACTAAAGATAAATTTATGCAAAAAAAGACGCCGGGTTTAATTACCCGGCGTCAGTTAAAAAGATATTACTACTTACTTATCCAACGGACAGCTGACATGGATCGTATCCAGCGGGGACGTGACCATGGTCAATGTCCCGGTTACAATGTGCTTTGCCATATAAAAAGTCCCTTTAAGGATGCCGCCGGCAAGGGCAAAAGGCAGAAACTTGGCATTCGTGGTTTCCGTCTTCACACTGTCGCTGACCTGCAGAGGTGACATCATCACATCTCGTATGCCCCCCTGGAACTTTGACACAGTATCAGCAAAAGAAGGGACACTTAAACCCACCACCGCTAACGCAATAAGTATAGAGACTGTTCGTTTCATAGAACACCTCTCCTTCTTGACCCCGCTTTTTGGCCAACCGGCCAAGCGGGGCTATAGTTTTAGGGGATTATAAAATCCCTCAATTTAAGTATGGCACATAATGGCTGAAATAAACAGGGCTAAAATGCAGCAGTGGCCAATTACCACTCCAACGCGCCGCCGGTTTGATACTCGGTGACGCGGGTTTCGAAGAAATTCTTCTCTTTTTTGAGGTCAATGACTTCACTCATCCAGGGGAAAGGATTGCTGCTGTTGTATTGGCGCGGCAGGCGAAGTTTTTCCAGGCGGCGGTCCGCGATGTATTGCACATATTCACGCATCATGGACATATTCAATCCCAACACCCCGTTGGGCAGGCATTCTTTGGCATAATTGCACTCTAATTCAACTGCTTTCTTGATACGTGTGATCAGATGTTCCTGGAATTCCGGGGTCCAGCAGTACGGATTCTCTTCGATGATCGTATTGATCAGCTGAATACCAAAATTCATGTGGATGCTCTCATCACGCAAAATATACTGGATCTGCTCGCAGGTGCCGGGAAGGCGGTTTTGGCGGCCGAAAGACAACAAGGTCACAAAACCGCTGTAAAAGAAAATCCCCTCGGTAACCACATAAAAAGCCACCAGATTATCAACGAATTTTTGCAGGCCTTCAGGGGTGGCTAAATCAGCACCTGAATCAATAATCCCATCCGTACAGCTCATGGAAAATTCGTCTTTTTCATAAATGGCCTGGTTTTCACGGTACATGTTAAAAATTTCCGTCTCATCCAAAGATAAGGACTCGACGATGTATTGAAAAGTATGGACGTGGATGGCCTCTTCAAAAGCCTGGCGCAGCAAATACTGGCGGCATTCCGGGTTATCCACCATCTTATAAATAGACAAAACGATATTATTGCCCACCAGGGTTTCTGCGGTTGAGAAGAAACCTAAATTGCGCTTGATCACATGGCGCTCATCTGCTGTAAAAGCATCCTTATTTTTCCATTGTTCAATGTCGCGCTGCATGGAAACTTCCGTCGGCATCCAGTTGTTGGCGCAGGCATCCAGGTAAAAATGCCAGGCCCATTTATATTTAATAGGCACCAGCTGGTTCACGTCCACGGTGCGGTTATTCAGGATGATGCGTTTTTTGTCAGCGGAAACGCGCTCGCGCGTCATGCGAATGCCGCCGGTACATTCCGGGGTTTTGATATCGGTTTGGGGGATTTCAGGCATAAATTTCCTTTTTAAAAAGATTGCTTCGCTGCGCTCGCAAAGACACGCAATTTATTGACAAGATTCACAGTCTTGGACAGGTTCGGCGCTGGTTTTAGCGGGCGTATCAACCACCTTGCCCTTTTCATTACGCTCACGCTGGCCAACCACATTAGCATATTTATTGATATCCAACGTGCTTTTTTCAATACGGGTCGCCCCCATGGAACGCAGATAATAGGTCGTCTTCAAACCCTTTTCCCAGGCATACATATACATATCACTGATCTTCTTGCCGCTGGGTTTGGCCTGATACAAATTCAAAGACTGGCCCATGTCGATCCACTTCTGGCGGCGGCTGGCAGCCTCGATGATCCACTCATAATCAATTTCAAAGGCAGTGGCGTATTTGGCCTTAAGGATTGCCGGCACGCGCGTGATCTCCTGCACGCTGCCGTCAAAATATTTCAAATCATCGATCATCTCCTGGTCCCAGATGCTTAATTTCTTAAGGTCTTCGACCAGGCATTCATTGATGACGGTAAATTCACCCGAGAGATTGCTTTTGACAAAGACATTCTTATACATCGGCTCAATGGACTGGGTGACGCCTGTGATGTTCCCAATCGTTGCCGTCGGGGCAATGGCCATGACCAGGCTGTTGCGCATGCCTGTTTTCTGGATGGCCGAACGCAGCGGCGCCCAATCCATGCGCGAGCCGCGGTCCATTTCCAAATAACCGCCCCGCTCTTTTTCCAAAAGTTCAATGGTATCAATGGGCAAAAACCCGCGGTCCCATTTGGAGCCTTTATAACTTGAATAAGCCCCCCGCTCACGGGCCAATTCCATAGAAGCATGCAAGGCATAATAAGAAACAGCTTCCATGCTTTCATCGGCAAAGTCCACCGCTTCCTGGGAAGCATAACTGAAATTAAGGCTGTATAAAGCATCCTGAAAACCCATGATCCCTAAACCTACAGGACGATGGCGCTGATTAGCTGTCTTGGATTCGACGGTGGGATAATAATTGATATCAATCACATTATCCAGCATGCGCACCGCGATGGCGACTGTTTCGTTGAGCTTCTGTTTATCAATGCCCTTTTCGCTGACATGGGCAGCAAGATTGACAGAACCCAAATTGCATACAGCTGTTTCATCTTTGGAAGTATTTAACAGAATCTCCGTGCATAGATTCGAGCTGTGCACCACACCGGCATGGTCCTGAGGTGAACGCACGTTTGAAGGGTCTTTCCAGGTGATCCAGGGATGGCCGGTTTCAAATACCATGCCGAGCATTTTACGCCACAATTGCACCGCCGAGACCGTCTTAAAATTCTTGATCTTCCCCTCTTTGGCCAATTGCTCATATTCTTCGTAGCGCTTCTCAAAAGCCTGGCCGTAAATATGATGCAGGTCAGGGGTTTCGGAGGGTGTAAATAATGTCCAGTCCGCATTGTGCTTGACCCTTTTCATAAACAGATCGGGGATCCAGCTGGCTGTATGCATATCATGGGTGCGGCGGCGTTCGTCGCCGGTGTTTTTGCGCAATTCCAGAAAATCCTCAACATCCAAATGCCAGACTTCCAGATAAGCGCACATGGCGCCCTGGCGCTTGCCGCCCTGATTAACGGCCAAAGCCGTATCATTGGCCACCTTTAAAAATGGAATGATGCCCTGGCTTTTGCCATTCGTCCCTTTAATGCGGCTGCCCATGGCACGCACACTTGTCCAGTCATTGCCCAGGCCCCCGCTCCATTTAGAAAGCATGGCATCATCCTGGATGCATTTGAAAATATGCAAAAGATCATCTTCAATGGTCGTCAAAAAGCAGGACGATAATTGCGGATGGCGGGTGCCGGAATTAAACAGCGTCGGGGTGGATGACATGAAACGGAAAGTCGAGAGGATATTGTAAAACTCAATGGCCTTTTGGTTCTTCGCAGGCCCTTCATTAGCGGCCAACCCCATGGATACCCGCATCCAGAAAATTTGGGGCAATTCAATGCGGCGGTCTTCCCAATGGATAAAATAACGGTCATACAAGGTCTGCAGTCCCATATAGCGAAAAATAAAATCGCGCTCCGGGACAATGGCCTTGCCGAGTAATTTCAAATCAAAAAGCTTTAAAGACGGGTCCAGCAATTCATAGCTGACACCCTTTTGAATATAGGTTGCCAAATAATCAGGATATTCAGCCCGCATCCGTTCAAAAGAAACTTCCTGGCCCAAAGCTTCCTGGTATTCCATCAAAAGCAATAAACGGGCCGCCACAAATCCGTAATTCGGTTCTTTTTCAATGAAGGAGCGCGCGGCCATGACATTGGCCTGGAATAACTGGCGGTCGGTCATGCCATTGAAATAATTCTTAACAGCCTCCCTAAAGAGTTTGTCCACAGAAACATCACTCAAACCTTTACAGCACGTTTCAAACCTGAAACGCACTTCATCCAAATCAATAGGACGCTCAACGCCCTTATCATTTTTAATGACTAAATTCTTGACCCATTCAATGGATTCTTCAACCTGGACCTGTCCGCGGTTACGGCGGGCTTTAGCGCGGTCTTCTCTATAGATGATGTACCGCTTGGCCACTTCATGATACCCGGCGGCCATGATCACTTTTTCAGCTATGTCCTGGACTTCTTCGATATGGATGGATTTACCTTCCGGCCAACGGGTGCGGATCTCAGAAACAACTTTCTCGGTCAGTTCCTGGGCTTTTTCAATCAAAATTTCATTATATACGCCTTTATTTTGGGCGATCAGGGCCTTGGCAATAGCCAAGGCGATTTTTTCCTGCTTAAAAGAAACCACCTTGCCGTCACGCTTGATCACCGAATATAATTCAAATAATTTACGGCGCTCCGCGTGATAACGGCGATAGGAAGCATAACGCTCACCCGCCTCCTTATAACCGTTTTCATACAACTGGCGGATCACTTCATCCTGGATCTCTTCAACCGTCAGGAAAGGACGCTGGACCCCCCGCTCTTTAAGGACTGCCACCACACAATCAGTGACTTTTTGGGCATTTTTCATGACCTCTTCACTGAGCTCTGATTCCCGCGGAAGACCGATCTGTTCTTTAAAGGAATTGGCTACTGCGTGGGTGATGCGGTTGGGGATAAATTCGATGACTTGACCATTGCGCTTCTGAACCTTGATGTCGAAATTGGCGGCGGTTTCTTGAGACATCCGACTTGTCCTCCTGGGGTAGATTTAAATCAAATCTTCACTAAAATTTAACAGAAATACTAAAAAATGCGGCGCGGCACAAATCATCAAATACACTACCTATATGGCCATTTGCTTAATGTAATACTACATATAGTAGTTTGATAAAACATTGAAGTCAAATTCTTTTTTATATTTTTTAGCTGTTTTTCCGGCAAAGGCTCGTCGATGTCCTATTTCTTGACCGCGTTGAAACGCTTTTCAACTTCCTGCCAGTTGACAACATTCCAAAAAGCCGCGATATAATCGGGACGGCGGTTTTGGTAATGCAGGTAATAGGCATGCTCCCAGACATCAATGCCTAAAAGGGGAGTTTTTCCTTCCATTAAGGGACTGTCCTGATTGGGTGTTGAAGAAATTTCTAACTTGCCATCTTTACCAGCACTGAGCCATGCCCAACCGCTGCCGAAACGGGTGGTGGCGGCTGCGCCAAATTTTTCTTTAAAGGCATCAAAAGAACCAAAAGCCTGGGTTATGGCCGCTGCTATATTACCCTTAGGGGCACCGCCGGCATTAGGCCCGATAATGGTCCAGAAAAACGTATGGTTTGCATGCCCGCCGCCATTATTACGCACGACGTTACGGATATCTTCCGGGACGGCATTGATATTGGCAATCAATTCCTCGACGGACTTGCTTTCCAGGTCTGCTTTGCCCTTGATGGCGTTATTGACATTATTAATGTATGCTTGATGATGTTTGGTGTGATGGATTTCCATGGTGCGCGCATCAATGTGCGGTTCCAGGGCATTGTACGGGTATGCTAACGGGGGTAAAGTATAAGCCATATTGTCTCCTTCTAGTCGTGTGTCATTGCGAGAAGCGTAGCGACGAAGCAATCTCTTTAAAAAGATTGCTTCGCTACGCTCGCAATGACACTAAATTTAATTAATGTTTATGCCCACAGCCGCAAGCTTCACCTTTGACGGCTTTGAGGACTTCTTCGTAATTAGGCTCACTGGCCACTTCTTTGACCAATTGAATATAGGTGATCTTACCGTTTTCATCGATCACAAAAATAGCGCGGGCGAGTAAACCTAAGCCTTTGATCAAAACCCCATAGGTCTCACCAAAATTACCGCGAAAATCCGACAGGGTCTTGACAGCGATTGCCCCTGCAGCCCCGCACCAGCGCTTTTGCGCGAAAGGCAGGTCTTTGCTGACCGTTAAAACCGCGACATCGGTGAGTTTAGAGGCCTCCTGATTAAATCTCCTGGTTTGAAGGTCGCAAACAGGAGTGTCCAGCGACGGGACAACTGACAAGATGACCTTCTTGCCTTTAAAAGAAGACAACTTGACCTCGGAAAGATCATTGGCCACTAAGGTGGCATCCGGGGCCTGGTCCCCTACTTTAATCTCATGACCGGTCAAGGTCAAAGGATTGCCTTTCATCGTGATTGCACCTGGACGATCTGACATATTATTTTCCTTTCATTTCTCTAACTGCGTTTTATAAATTTGCGCGGCCAAGACACCGCCTGCGATCGGACCGACCCAATAAATCCAGGCATTCTGCAAACCGCCACCCATGAGCGCCGGGCCTATATAACGGGCAGGATTCATGGCAGCCCCGGAAATAGGGCCGCCCATCAATATATCCAAAACAATCGTCAGCCCGATAAACAAACCGCCGACTTTAGGCGCGCGGGAATCAACAGCTGTTCCGTAAACGACAAAGACCAATAAAAATGTCAAAATCATTTCAGTTATCAATCCCATCTGCACAGAGATCCCTGCGCCTAATGCGGGCGTTCCCATATTAACAGCTGTTAAAGCATCTGCCGGAACGCATAGTTTGATCAAAAAAGCGGCAAAAACAGCACCCAGGCATTGGGCGATCATATAAGCAACGGCATTAGCCGTGTCAATTTTCTTAGCTGACCATAAACTAATGGTCACTGCCGGATTCAAATGCCCGCCGCTCACTGCTGCGGTCGCTGACACCATGACCCCGATGGCCAGGCCATGCGCCAAGGCAATGCCGGTCAAGCCCAGCTTGCCGCCGCTTAAGTAATCGGCAACGATGGAGCCCACCCCGATAAAGATCAGGGTGAAGGTACCGATAAATTCCGCAATCAAAGCTTTATTATTTACTGTTGGTGAGTTTGGTCGAACCATATCATGACCTCCTTAAAATTAAGGTAGAAATCATAATACAATCTTCTTTGTATTTGTCAATGGTTTGGTATAATTGAGGCATGTTTACATACAATACAAAGATACGCCTGCACGACACTGATGCGGCGGGCATTATTTTCTTCGCCAATCAGTTTAAGATCATCCATGATGCCTACGAAGATCTGCTGGAGAAATTCGGCTGGAGCTTCCAGACAATGCTCAAAGGCACCGACTATTTTCTGCCCATCGTGCATGCCGAATCCGATTACCTGGCCCCTGTGCTGGTGGGTGACAAGATCGTCATTACCGTCAAGGTTGGCCATATCGGTACAACTTCATTTTCTTTTGAATATACCCTCAAGCGCGGAAAAACCCTGGTGGGCACGGCCAAAACCGTACATGTGACCATCAACCAAAAAACCCGCAAAAAAATCCCCCTGCCCACGGCCCTGCGTTCTGCCTTAAGCAAATACAAATCAACGACGAGGTAAGGTTTTCAGGAATTCCTGGCGGGAAATTTTAATGCCCTGGCTCATTAGATGCTGGGGCCAGGGGAAAAATGCGGTCGGGATCTTAAAAGCGGGTAAAACAGCCTGCAGGCAGCGGACTAAATAATCTTCCTCTAAAGGACCATCTGTAAATTTAACAAAGGCAATCGGGCGTTGGCCGAATTCCTTGTCTTCTTTGGGAACAACCATGGCCTGCAAAATGCCTTTGATGCTTAAAAGCGCTTTTTCAATTTCTTCCGGATGGATGTTTTCTCCGCCGGAAATAAACATGCTGTCACGGCGTCCGGTCACGGTCAGGCAACCCTCTTTGTCCAATCGGCCTATGTCGCCGGTGGGAAACCATTCACCGTAAAAAGATTGCTTCGTCACTACGTTCCTCGCAATGACACTTCCTTTGACATACCCCTTGAATAAAACCTCACCTTTGACCAGAATTTCACCTTCAGCAGAAATACTTAACTGCCGGTAAGGCAAAACCTTGATGCAAGATTGTCCGTCGGCATCTGCCTGCCCTGTTGCCACCTGGGAAGACATTTCCGTTAAGCCGTAACTTAAATAAATTTTCAGGCCAAGCTTTACAGATTGCTCGATCAGTGTTCGCGGGATGGCGCTGCCTCCCAGCAAAATGCATTTAAGGGAACGCAACAAGGGAAAGTTCTTCTCATCAAGCAATAATCTTTGCAGTTGCGTGCTCACCAAAGAAACATGCGTGGCTTTGCCGCGTTCCATGGCTGTGATCAAATCCGCATCACCGGCAATCACTAAGGCGGCACCGGACAATAAACAACGCACCATGATGGCGATCCCTGAAACATGATACAAGGGTAAGGACAAAAGCCAGCGGTCAGGGCTTGCCAAAGGAATGATCTCATTCGAACCTTTGGCGCTATAAAAATGATTGCCCCAGGTATGCACCGCGGCCTTGGCCTCGCCGCTGGAACCTGAGGTGGCGATAATGGTCACTTCCTGACTTAAATCCAGCTCCTGGAGTTTTCCCGCCTCGACCTGCTGGCGGGCGTCAAAGCAAACAGTACGCTTAATATCAGCGCAACGAAATACATGGCGGGCATTAATTTTAGCCGCATAGGAAGCTATTGTTTTTTCCGGCCAGCGGGGGCTTATGGGGGCTGCAAGGGCCTTGATCTGCCAGAGGGCCAACAATAAAATGACATACTCAACGCTGTTCTCATCGCAAATGGCAACACGGTCAAGGGCCTTGATGCCCATGCCCTTTAATTGTTTAACGGCACAACTTAAATACAGGGCCAATTGCTGGTTTCTGATTTGACGGGTGCCCCAGATGATGGAGAAGTGTGGGTCCATTAAATTAGAGATTCTTTTTTAATGATGCCATTTTCACCGACGATGGGTTTAATATCTTTAAACCAGCGCTCGGTGCCCAGGCCCGCGATTTGGCCGCTCAAACATGCCAGATTAGCCAATACCTTAAAACCCACCGGTGATTCAAAGGTGGAGCTGATAATGGCTTTACGTTTTGAAAGCCTCGCCTCTTCAATCCAGTCCAAGGCCGGGATGAGGCCTAAGATCATGGGCTTAAGCACATAGGCCACGACCCCTTCATGACTGGCCAAAGGTGCCGTACAACGCCCCGGCGCCCGGATACCGCTTCGCACAACCGAAAGAGTCTCATCTAAAGCGACGCGCATGCGGGTCTGCTGATAAAAAGCGTCCAGTTGAGTGACATCACTGACAGGCTCCTCAATAAAATCAATCCTTTGATTTCCGGCGAGCTGCCCAAAAATACAGGCTTCTTTCAAATTCCATATCCGGTTGCCATCCAAACGCAAGTATGATTCCCCTTCCAAGAGCAGCCGGATATCCTGTATTTTTTTAACATCCAACGCAACATTGCGGTCCCCCACCTTTAATTTGAACACCTTGACGCCCTGGCCCGCAAACCGTTTAAAATCAGCCATCACTTCCTGGTATGTCCCTTGAAGCAAAACAGCTGTTGGGACGTCCTTTAATTGGCCGCCTAAAAATTCTGCCAGGGTCTGCTTTGCCGCTTTCGACGCCAGCATTAAAACAGCAGATTCAACGCCAAAGCGCACCGAGGCGCACAGATTCAACAGATGCGGCTCCCTCTTCAACTTGTCGAGCAATTCATCTTTTTGAAGAGGAACTTTTAACTCCATCAAATAAGAACGGATCTCCGTCAGATCATGTTTGGTGCGCCGGAGGGTTTCAGGGCTCATGCCCTCTAAAGGAGCAATCTCACCTTGCGCACTTATGCCATCGGAAGTTTTTAATGTCAGATAAAAACCGGTGCGCTCATGAATGGTCGTGCCGGCAAAGCTAAAAGCTTTAAGAAAAGGGATTTTAAAAGGCGAAATATCAGACTGGCTGATGATCAGCGGCTGCACAGCAACCATCCCATGGAAAATACAGCGCTATAGACCAGCAACAAAAGGCCGGTTTGTCCCAGCACACGGTTGAGCCCTGCACCGTCCAAGTGCGTAAAAGCCGCTTTCACGCAAGGGATGGCGCAAAAACCGATCAGGGATGCTGCGCCGATGCCTTCATGATCATCTGTAATGAGATATACCGCGAAAGGCGTTAATGTTGCAGCAATGACACAAAAAAGATATTCACTCATGGCAAAGCCCCGGCCGAAGCGCACGGCCAGGGTGAGTTTACCTGCCCGGCGGTCAGTATCAATATCGCGCAAATTATTGACAGCCAAAATCGCCATGGATAAAAAACCGGGCCCCAGCCCTGCGATGACAACGGCCCAATTGATTTCCAAGGCCTGGCAGTAATATGTCCCTCCCACAGCCACGGGCCCGAAGAAAATGAGCACGAATATATCGCCCAGCCCCAGATAACCCAAAGGCTTGGGCCCTGCCGTATAAAATATCCCGGAAATAATAGAAGCGGCCGCAATGATCAGGATGCAGGGGCCTGCGCGATGGACCAGATAAATCGAGGACAAAGCCGCCAAAACGAAAAAAATAACGGCTGCCGCAAGTACTGCCTGCGGTTTGATCAACCCGGCCTGTGTAACACGCGTTGGCCCTTTGCGATCAGCTGTATCCGCGCCTTTTTTGAAATCAAAATAATCGTTGGCTAAATTGGTGCCTATTTGAATGCATAAAGCAGCTGACAAGGCCATCAACGCCGAGGGGGCATGAAAAAGCCCGTCGCCATAGGCCATGGCCGTGCCGATGGCCACCGGAGCAATGGCCGCGGGTAAGGTTTTGGGGCGAATGGCTAAGATCCAAGATGAAAGTTTCATATGTTGAAAGATTGCTTCGTCGCTACGCTCCTCGCAATGACACTAGGGTCGTTTGGGAAATTTGGAAAAATCAGGTTTGCGTTTTTGCACAAAGGCATTGCGGCCTTCCTGGCCTTCTTCAGTCATATAAAATAAAAGGGTGGCATTGCCTGCCAATTCCTGCAAGCCGGCCTGGCCGTCGCAATCCGCGTTCATGGCAGACTTGATGCAGCGGATGGCCAAGGGTGAATGCTGCAAAATTTCGCGGGCCCACTGCACGGTTTCTTCTTCTAATTTCTTATACGGAACAACCGCATTAACCAAACCCATATCCAATGCCTGCAGGGCCGTGTATTGACGGCAAAGATACCAGATCTCACGGGCTTTTTTCTGGCCGACGATGCGCGCCATATAGCTTGAACCAAAACCCCCGTCGAAAGAACCGACCTTGGGGCCGGTCTGCCCGAATACCGCATTGTCCGCTGCAATGGAAAGGTCACAGACCATCTGCAAAATCTGCCCGCCGCCAACAGCATAGCCTGCCACCATGGCAATCACCGGTTTAGGGCAGGAACGGATCTGCCGCTGAAAATCCAAGACATTTAATCGGTTGGTCCCATCCTTGTCCTTATAGCCGGCGTCCCCGCGGATCTTCTGGTCACCGCCGGAACAAAACGCGTCCTTGCCCTCACCCGTCAAAATGATCACCCCTATTTTTTCATCATCGCGGGCATCATCCAGGGCATTGATCATTTCCTTGACCGTCACCGGCGTAAAAGCATTGCGGCGCTCCGGGCGATTGATGGTGATCTTGGCAATGCCTTGCATCTTATCATACTTAATCTCTTCGTACTGCTTGGCTGTTTTCCATGGGAATTTCGGCATGTAAATCCTTCCTTTAATGAATGACCACGCGCGGGTCAACAGATTGGCCTTTATAGCGCGGCAACAAATGCAGGTGCGCGTGCATCACAATCTGGCCGGCAGACTCACCGCAGTTGGCCACGATATTAAAACCATCCGGTTTATGTTCCTTTAACAACAATTCTTTAGCTTTTGAAACTAATTCAAAAACCGCTTTTATCTCCTCAGGCGTTGACTCAAAAACAGTCGTATGGTGCCGCTTGGGGACCACGAGCATATGCCCCTTGGTGATCGGCTTGATATCATAAAGGCAATAAGCTAATTCGTTTTCCAGGACCTTGGGCAAATTCTTACAGAATATACAGTCAGGCATTATGACCCTCTCAATTAATCTTAAAATCTACCACAAAAATCAATTCTTATCACTCTTTTTCAACGCCCGCTGTCGTAAGGCGTGAATTGCTGTAATGAAAGAGTCGGGCAATACAGGCCTTTTATTTCCCTGCGCCACCAGGGGCCGTGGGGGCCTTTTGTTTTAAAATCGGTAAAATGATATTCCCAAAATGTGGCCTGGATATATTTGGGCGGATGGTCAGGGAAAGGATTGGTAGCCAATAAATTGATAACTGAAGGTTCCCCCTGCAAAAGCCTGACCATCAGGGCCATCAACCACTGGTTTTCCCTCCAATTGCCCAAAGCAGCAAACCACATCTGCCAATCCAAACGCGGCTGATGCGGCATTGCCCATCGGGGAGCTTGATCGACATTCCCCGGCTTATAGCGAAACTCGTAGGCCAGCCAATTTTCGCCGTCGTTACTTCCTTCAAGAATGATCTCATTACGCTGGGTCGTCATCACCGCAAAAAGGCCGTAATTATTAATGCTGCGCAAAGGACCCACTGCTGTAAGAAGTTTTTCAACAGGTTTGGGCAAGGGAAGATGTGCGAAAGAATCTGCCATGAGGCTTAAACTGACAGTTAAGACAAACGCTGCCACCAGGCCGGTCACGATTTTATAAAATATTTCTCTCTGAGTAATTATGTCATTGCGAGGAGCCGAAAGCGACGTGGCAATCTTTTTAAAAGATTGCTTCGCTACGCTCGCAATGACACTAGAATTTTTTCCTCGCAAGAAAATTAAATGTTCATCTTCCAAAAGGGTGAGACAAAGGCTTATGGCTAATAAATTAAAAAAACAATAATTGCCGGTAAGGATGATCAATACCTGCAGGCCTGTAATCCCAAAAAAAGCGATCAACCGGCCCCGGCGTCCGCAAAAAATAAAAAACGGTACCAAAATTTCTATGATAAACAACACGGCGCAGGATAATTTTTGAAACCACAACGGCAATTGATTGGCATACCAGCTGATCATATTAGGCAAAGGCTGCGTCCAATAGTGATAGGTCAAGGCTGTCAGATGGGACCAGTTGGTGTCGCCGCTTAAAAGCTTGATCATCCCGGACTCAAACATCAGGCGGAACAATAACCAACGCAAAAGCCAAACAATGACGATGGAAGGACGGACAGAAGGTTTAAACTGGATGCTGAAACCACGGGGCACCAGGAAAATCAGCAGAAAACCGGCTTCCAGAAGTAAATTGTCCCACTGAAAACCTAAAAAATCCTGGCCTGCAACAGTCAAGGACAAATAAAAAAGCCAAAGCAAAAAAGCGGTCAAGGCCGGCATCACGCCAAGCAGCAACAAAATGGAAAGCCCTGCCCCGCCCCAACATAAAAACAATAAAAATCCGTCACTGTGATCAAACCAGCAAAGTGTGGGCGCCACCCAAAAACGACCGGCACCTTCTGCTTGGCCGACATAACGCAAAAAATCGCCGGCAGGTAAAATGCCATGGTGGCCGATCAGGCCTAAAATCTGCACGCCCAAAGACCAAAATGCCGCCAGATAAATCAAAGCCATCCACCGGCTGAAGGCCCAAGAGGTAATGATCATAAATGGGGAATCCCTTAAACTTTAAGGCTGCGTTCGAGGTCTTCGACGTCTTTTTTGGCTTTAACGGGTGTGGTTTGGAAAATTTCGCAATAAACCTGGATGGCCAGTTCTTTCTCGCCTTTCATCAATAAATCACGGACATCAAACATGGTGGCACGGCCTTTTTGCGGCAATTTGCCCCGGCGGCGGGCATCAGTCAAGAACCAGACGCGGTAGGTGTTAAAAAGGACCAGGATGCAGACTAAAACAATAAGGGCCGTATATAAAACAACCATAAGCTAGCCTTCCTTGGCCATATCATCGACAACCTGCTTGACTTCCATCTCAGCCTTGTCGATCTTTGCCTTGCACAGTTTGACTAAATTGACCGCTTCCTTGACCTGCAAAGACAGCTCATCAACATCAATATCGTCGCTTTCAATCTTACTTATTATCTCATCCAGCCGTTCAATCGCTTTGCGGTAATTGAGTTCAGCAATATCAGATTTTTTCATTAACGATCTCGCTATCAATAAGGCCATCCACTAACTGTGTCGTCAAGCCTTTAAGGCCCTTGGTGTCTTTGATGCTTCGGATCAAACGCCCTTCCTTGCTCCTGGTGATGCTAAAGCCGCGTTTGAGCGTGTTTACCGGTGAGGCCATTTGGGCTAACTTGTCATATTGGCCTATTTTAGCCCTGGAACTTTGCAGGTGCAAATAAATAATTTTCTTTAAATGTTCCTGATTATCCGCCATCGATTTCCTGGATTCTTTAAATCTGGCGGCCGGGGCCCGTTTTAGGGCCTCCGTGATGACCGCGAGGCGCTGATGATGGCTTTTTATCAATCCCAGCGTCTGAGTTTGCAAGAAAACCGCATTGTCCTTAAGCTGGATGCGCCGTGTTTTAAGCATTTGGCGCAGGGCTTCTGTCATCCGCTGTTGGCGCTGCTCAACGCCTTCCACAAATCCCTGAAGCCGCTCGACCAAAAATTTGGCAATGGCCGTCGGTGTTTTGGCATAGGTATGGGCCGTCAAATCAGTGACCGTGGTATTGATCTCATGGCCGATGCCGCTTAAAACCGGAATACCCAAATGGGCAATGGCCACGGCAATCTTCTCACTGTCAAAACAACTCAGCTCTGCGATGGAACCTCCGCCGCGGGTGATGACGATCAC
>Ga0206804_10247_pt1 | contig 14675 bp, 11 predicted proteins | sample Alteio_BWOrgCont_62_FD_152888 | JGI IMG/M metagenome (GOLD analysis project Ga0206804, IMG submission 152888) | Enriched cells from forest soil in Barre Woods Harvard Forest LTER site, Petersham, Massachusetts, United States -... | ecosystem: Environmental > Terrestrial > Soil > Temperate forest >... | reverse complement strand
CGAGGCAACTGAGCGGCAGGGCCAGCGCGGAGATTCCCAGCGTGGTCAGCCAGCCGTCCTTGAAAATGCGCCAATAACTGCCGGCCTGCCGCCACTGCCACGGATAATTGAGGAGAGCAAAAGCGCCGGCGCAGATGCCCCCGAGGAGCACGAACGCGAGGAGAAAGCTCGTCACACGAGCCCAGGCTGGCACCGGATGGCGGTCATCGGCAAACAGAGGCAGGCGCATGAGCAGTCGGGGAAAAGGCGGACCGCTTTTTACGCCTATGCGGAGGGTCGCAGGCGCGACTGCCAAATCCAGTTCCAGGGCAGGGCGCCGAAGCTGAGCATCCAGTCGTTGAAGCGCCGCAGCGTCCAGCCTTCGTGGCCGACCAGTTGTGCGTGGAGGCGTTCCACCTCGAGACGACCGAGGAGATAGCTCATCGGGACGGTGGGCGAGCTGGTGTACCAATTGACGTCGCCTCGGGCCCGCGCCGCGGTGAAGCCGACCCCGTCCTGCAAGCGCTTGGCCGCAGCGGCGTAGCTGAGTTTGCCGCTGTGCAAGCCGCAGTCGATGACGATCCGGTGCGCCCGCCAGAGCGCGTCGTGGATTTGGGTGAGCCGGGCTTCGGGATAGTCGACGATGCCCAAATCCACAGCCTGCTTTTCGCACCAGAGCGTCCAGCCTTCATAGAAAATGGCGTGGTGCATGAGCCGGCGGATTTTGCTCGGGTGCCGATTCTGAACGACGAATTGCAGGTGATGGCCGGGATAGGCCTCGTGGGCGCAAGTCAGCGCCAGGCCGAAATGCTGGCGGATCTCCGCGGCGCGTTTTTCGGGGGTGGGCTGCTCGGCGCTGAGGTCATTGACCCAGAAGATGCCGGTCTGGTCGGTGTCGAAAGCGCCGGGCTGGAGATAGGCGGCCGTGGGAAATTGATGCCGCAGATATTTCGGCACGGGCAGGACACGGCACTTCTCCCGGGATGGGAACCCCACGAAATCGGCGCGTTCAAATTGGGCGCGCGTTTCCGCGGTCACGCGGGTATATTCGTCGAGCAGCGACCCGGCGGGCTGCCAGCGCGCAGCCGCCGCCTCGAGGATGGCCGCGACCGATTTCCCGCGCCCGAATTTTTTGGCCTCGGCCTGCAATTCGGCGGTGAGTTTTTCGACGAGCGCATGGCCCTGGGCCTCCGCTTCCTCGAGGCTAAGCGCGAAACCCAGCCGCTCGCGGATGAGGAACTCAAAGTTCTCCCGGCCGATGGAAAATCCGTTCGCCGGGCCGGGTCGCTTCGCTTCGGCCGCCCGGGCGTAGCTCTGGAGGGCGGCAATGGCGTTAGCGATCAGTCGGGCGGTTTTTTCCGGCTTGGCGGAAAGCGGAGCGAGCTGAGCGCCAATTTCTTCGAAGAAGGACCGGGCGCCGTCGCAAGTCTGGCGGGCCAGTTTCGTCCAGAGCGGCACCGGTGCGCGGAGGCACGCCGCTCCTTGCGCCAGGAAGCGCGGAAGCTCGCCGAGGCGCGACTCGATGGCCGCGCGCACCGGACGCAAATCGCCGGCGTGCCGCACGACCAGGTTGAAAATGGCGTCGATCGCCGCGCTGCAATGGACCTGCGGATTGGTCCGCCAATGCGGTGCGGTGCGATGGAAAAAGCGCTCGGTGCGCAGCAGGGCGAGCAGTCCGCGCCGATCCAGCCAATCGTCGCCCGTGAAGGCAAAATCCGGCAACGCCTCGGCCTCGGCCAGGGTGGTCTCCACGAGCGTGAGATAAGTTTCGTGGGTGGCGGCGTCATTTTCGCCGAGCAGGGCGTCGAACTCCCGCAGGCCGCGCTCGCTGGCCGTCTGCGGAAAGAGCCGGTGCGTTTCGTCGAGATAACGGGCGGCGAGGGCTCGGAATCGCCGGACGGGCGCGTTCATTCGTCGCTGCTACTGATCCGCTTGTTGAGGCTGCGCGCGAGATCGCGGACCTGCTTTACTTCATCCGCCGTGATCGGCGTTTCCACCGGTTTGGTGGTCAGGCGTTTTACTTCCTGCAAATCCTTTTCCAGCTCCTGGCCGAGCTTGGTCTTCTTGAAGGTCGGATTGAGGGTGGAAACGCGGTCGAGGAAATAGTCGAGCAACTCCGGCTGGATGAGCCGGCGGGCCCGCTCGGGGGTATAGTCGTCGGAAGCGATCGAACTGGTGATTTCCAAGGCCCGCAACCAGCCGCCCAAGGCGACGAGGTGGGCAATCTCCTCATCCTTCAACCCCATCATCGCGGTTTCCACCTCGGCTTGGGTGCGGACGAGTTCCTGTTTGATGTCGCCCCACTGCTGCCGGGCGGCCTTTTCCAGGATGCTGCGGCTGTGCTTGCTCACCCGGTCGCTCACGCCGAGCCCCTTGGCCAGCCGGAGAAGGGCGCGGCCGACCGGCTCGATCCGCGACTGCTTTTCGCTGGCCACGGCCAGAAAGCCATCGGCAATGACCGCCCCGGTGCTCAGGGCGAGGCGGAACCGGTCCTGGGGTGTGTTTTCGGGGACTTCGCGCCAGACTTTGTCGAACGGGATGGGCTTTAGGGAGTCGAGTTCCTGAAGAATGACTTCAATCGAAGGGGCCGTGAAGCCATTGACCCCGAGCTCCTCACGGATGTGCTCGATGTCTTCCTCCGAGGGTTTGGGGGCGGCGTAGGAACTGGTGGTCAGGAGGCCGGCCATCAAAAGAAATAGCCAGCGCACAGAAATTTGCATGGGGGGTCATGATGACAAATTAACAGTGGATTGCAGTAGAAATCTGGACCCAAAAGGCCCTCGCGGAAGCCCTTGGTCTTCCGTGATTTCCCGCTTGACCATCAGGAGCCAGCCGCCATGATTCCGCGCTTAATTCCGCCGGAAACGGCCTAAATTCACTATGCAAGGAAGTTTGGGAAACACAATTTGGACAATTTGCTACTTTATCGTCCTATTCGGCCTATCTCTTTACGGCCTCCATCGCTACGTCATCGTCTATCTTTTTCTGAAGAATCGCAATAAGCCGCCGCAACCGCTGGCGACGTTTGAGAAACTGCCGCCGATCACGGTGCAGTTGCCGATTTTCAATGAGTTATACGTGGTGGAGCGATTGCTAAAAGCGGTCGCCGCACTCGATTACCCGCGCGAATTGCTCCAGGTGCAAGTCCTGGACGACTCGACCGATGAAACCACCGAAATCGCCAACAAACGGGTCGAGGAACTGAAGGCGGCTGGGTTGGACATCGAAATGGTCCACCGGACGGACCGAACCGGCTACAAAGCCGGGGCTCTAGAGGCCGGTATGGTCTCCTGCAAGGGCGAATTCGTGCTCATCCTCGATGCGGACTTCGTGCCCGCTCCCGACATGCTACGGAAGACGATCCACTTCTTCACCGACCCGCAGATCGGCATGATCCAGACGCGCTGGGGGCATCTGAACCGAACGTATTCCGTCCTCACCCGCGTCCAGGCCATGTTCCTCGACGGACATCTCTTGCTCGAACAAACCGCCCGCAGCCGAAGTGGACGGTTTTTTAATTTCAACGGGACGGCTGGCTTGTGGCGGCGGACCTGCGTGGAAGACGCCGGCGGCTGGCAGCACGATACGCTCACCGAAGACCTCGACCTGAGCTACCGCGCCCAGTTGAAAGGCTGGCGTTTCATCTTCCTGCCAAATCTGGTGACTCCGGCGGAATTGCCGGTCGACATGAATGGTTTCAAGTCGCAGCAGCATCGCTGGACGAAGGGATCGATCCAGACCTGCATCAAGCTGCTCCCGGCCGTGTGGCGGGCGAAGCTACCGATGCTGATCAAATTTGAGGCGACCGCGCACCTCACTTCGAACTACGCCTACCTGCTGCTGTTCTTCCTGTGCATTCTCATGCATCCCTCAACGGGCGATGGCAGCCATCACCCGTGGCGGATTTGGCTGGTCGACATTCCGATCTATCTTTCGGCTTCGCTCCCGGCGGCGATCTTTTACATCTGCGCCCAGCGCGAGCTGTATCCCAAGTCGTGGTTCAAGGAAATCCTCCTCCTGCCCATGGTGCTGGCGCTCGGGATCGGGCTGGCCATCAACAATACCCGGGCGGTGCTGGAAGCGTTGTTCGGGCACCAGTCCGAATTTACGCGGACGCCGAAGTACGGCATCGAAAGCCGCTCCCAGGCTTGGAAGAAAGCGCGTTATTTGCCGATGAAAACCGTGCTGCCGTTCGTGGAACTGGCCTTTGCGATTTACTTCAGCTACCTGCTGGGTTTTGCCGTGGCTCACGAACAATGGCTGAATGCGGCCTTCCTTTCGCTGTTCCTGGTGGGGTTCACCTACGTGGCCCTTTGTTCGCTGGCTCAATGGATGCCAAATCTGCGATTCCCAGGCCGCGACACCGGCGCGCCGCTGCCGGCTTAAAGTTCCCAAGGCGGGACGCCCGCAATATCGCGTGAACGTGAGAATGGTCCGCCCCGCGGAAGGGGCAGGGCTTGGCTTCCCCGTGATCCTTGGTGCATTCATCTAGTGGCCAACGTCTTATGGCGCAGGCCGTAGCTCGCTGATTTCTTCGGCATCCCGGTCGGAGATTTCCGCCAGGCAATCTACAGGATTTCCCCGGGTTTCCGATGGCATGACCGGTGCTAAATCAGAACTGTCATGAAATCTCACCGTTGGATCCAAGTCTTCGCGATGCTCGCCGCGTTCTGCCTCAGCCGCGTTCCGACTGTCGCGGCTCCGCAAATCATCATCAGCGTGCCCGACCAGCGTTTGGTGATCATGGAGAATGGGGTGCTTGCTGGGCATTTTCCGGTCTCCACCTCCAAGTTCGGCCTCGGTGATCAACCGGCCAGTTTTGCCACTCCCTTGGGCACGCTCGAAGTCGCGGCTAAAGTCGGCGAAGGCGCGCCCCTGGGCGCGGTCTTCAAGAGCCAGCATTTGACCGGCGAGATCCTCCCGCCCAATGCGCCGGGCCGCGACCCCATCGTCACGCGCATCCTCCATCTGCGCGGACTGGATGCCGGCACTGCCCGGGCTTTCGAGCGTGGCATTTACATTCACGGGACGCCGGAAGAATCCAAAATCGGCCACCCGGCGAGCTACGGCTGCATCCGCATGCGTTCCCGCGATGTCGTCACCGTCTTTGACGCGGCGCCCGTCGGCACAAAGATCGAAATTGTCGACGTTCCGCTGCGGCGGGCCCTGGCGGATTACGCTTCGCAGCATCTGGCATCAGGCCGGCGCGTAGCCGCGAATTGACGCTCCCCTTCTCGCTGATTTTCACGCCGCAGTTGGCGCGCTGGAGGGCCACCGCGCCGTCGGTGCCAGTGGCAACGCCACGGCGGAAGCAACGGCGTGCTTCCCTCCAACCCGTCGTCAGCCGGAGATCAGCCTTGCTGCGCCCCGATCATCCCGCTTTGGCGCGCGTAGTTGAAGAGCCCACCGGCATCGATCACCGGCCGCACTTCGCCCAACGGCTTCAGTTGGTAAACCGTGCCGTTGATGGTCAGCGTGTCCGCATCGAAATCAAGCGTCCCAATGTCCCCCGTCTTGATTTTCTCGCACAGGCGCTCGCTGGCGTCGTAAGGATAGAGTTCGCCGGTGGCCACGCAATTGCGGAAGAAAATGCGCGCAAACGATTCCGCGACGACGGCCTCCACGCCCGCGGCGCCGAGCGCGATCGGGGCGTGTTCCCGCGAGCTGCCGCAACCAAAGTTGCGACCGCCGATGATGATCTTATAGATCGTCTTCATCTCCCCGGCTGGCACCAACTTCGTCGGATACAATTGGTCCGGCAGTCCGATCATCGCGAAGCTGCCGAGTTTCTCATACTCCTCGGCAATCGTCGGCACGAGCGTCAGATATTGCGCGGGAATGATCTGGTCCGTATCGATGTTGTCCTGAACGACGTAGATGGGGCTGGTAATGGTATGGGACATGGCGTGCGTAGGGTTTGACTCAGAAGTGAAAATTGGGAGCTGGCTTCGCCGGGTCATTTTGTGGCAGCGGCGTATCGCCCGTATCAAAGAGCGGAGAACCACCATGCGTCGGGGGCACATTGCTGTGCTTCTCGACGGAATTCGGCTGATCGAACATCGGCCGATTCAACTGCAGCGTATAGTTGGTCTTGGCTTTGTTCGAGGTGCTGAAGGTGCCCGGCGGGGCCGGCTTGACGTCGTCGGTGGAAACATAGCCCGCCGTGCCGTCCGTCGTCATCACCCGGCTGTAGCCAAAGGAATGTTCGAGCATGATAATCTTCGCCCCCTCCTCGAGGACGAAATCGGGGCCGAAAGACTGCGCAGGCCCGAACTTGTAAAAGGCCGTCTTCGCCGCCGAGACGACATAGTACGATCCGGACGGGATGGTATTGGTCTGACAGGCGGAAAAGGCGGCCAGACAGATCATGAAGGCGACCAGGCTTTGGAGGATACTGGAGAGCGGCTTCCAGGACATCGAGGAGTGTCGGAAACTTGGTTGGGGTCTTCGACTTCGGGCCTGCGCCGAGGGCATCGAGGCATTGTCGGAAACTCAGCCAACGTACTCGCGTGGATCGGTGATCTTCCCCGTGAGGGCGCTCGCGGCGACCGTGTAGGGCGACGCCAGGAAGATCTGCGATTCCTTGTGGCCCATGCGGCCTGGGAAATTGCGATTCGTGGCGCTGATGCATTTCATCGGCGTATTCATGCGGCCAAAGGTATCCACCGGACCGCCGAGGCAGGCGGCGCAGGAGGCGTTTTCCGTCATGCGGACGCCGGCACTCTCCAGAATATTCCAGACACTCTGCCCTTCCCATTGGGTGTCTTTCAACTCCCGGACGACCTGGGTGGTCGCCGGTACGCCAAAGGTGTCGATCTTGACCGTATGCCCCTTGACCACCCGGGCGAAAGCCAGGAAATCGCTGGTCTTGCCGCCGGTGCACGAACCGATGTAGGCGCGATCCAGGGTGACGTCGCGCAATTCGTGGGCCGTCTTGCGCTGGCCCGGATCGGGATGACAGGCCACGGTCGGCTCGAGTTTGGTGAGATCGAACACCTTGTCATAGACGAAGGTCTGCTCACGATCCACTGCCACCGGTTCGAAGGTGCTCTTCGTGCCGTTCTCCTGAACGCGCTCTTTCACGTAGCTGTCCGTCTTTTCGTCAAACGGGAAGATACCGTTCTTGCCGCCCGCTTCGATCGCCATGTTCGCGATGGTCATGCGGTCATCCATCGACATCGAATGGACGCCAGGTCCTTCCCATTGCATGGCGCGATACGTCGCGCCGTCGAAGCCGATCTCGCCGATGACGTGCAAGATCACATCCTTCGCCATCAAACCGGGAGGCAACTCTCCCTCGAGGAAAAAGCGCATCGACTCTGGCACCTTCACCAGCAGCTTGCCCGTGCCGAGGATGAAACCCGCATCGGTATTGCCGATCCCCGTGGCAAATTGATTGAAAGCGCCGGCCATGCAGGTGTGCGAATCGGTGCCGAAGAGCACTTCGCCGGGACGCGTATGCCCCTTCCAGGGGAGAGTCGTATGGCAAACGCCCGTGTAGCTCTTCCCGTGCTGCTTCTTGAGCTGGCCTTGCTCCACGTCGAATTTCCAGTGCCCGTTCGGATCATCAATGACGTCGTAAAAATAAGGGAGGTCCTGCTCCTTGGCGAAGTCGCGCAGAATGTCCACGTTGCGGTTCGACATCGAATCGGCCGTGAAAATGTAGTGGTCCGGGATGATCACGAGTTTCTTGGGATCCCAGACTTTGGCCGCCTGGCCGAATTCGCGTTTGAAGACGCCGATGGTGCCCGGTCCGCAGACATCGTGGGTCATGAGAATGTCCACCCCCACCCACACGTTGTCGCCAGCCTGGACATGCGCTTTGCCACTGGCACGCGCGAGCACTTTTTCGGTCAGAGTCATAAGGGGGACTACTATCACACCACCCCTCACCCCCACGCAAATGGATTTCTTAAGGAGCACGGAGCATCGTAAAAAACTGTCATTCTGAGCGATGTGGAGCGAAGAACCTCCAATATCCGCGGGGTGCGAACCAGGCGCAGAGCCAAAGTCCGTGCTCGTACCTGGCTTTCGACCGCGCCGCAGCCCAGTTTAGGAGCGTTTTCTTTAAGGAGCGTTTTTCTCGAGGGCCAACGGCCCGGCAATATCTCAGCCCAGGGCAACGCCCTGGGAAATCGGAAAGAGGGCGAGAGCCCTGAAGGGGCGAAACAACTTCTCCGGCGGGCTGAAACCGGATTCAGCGAAGGTAATTCCTTCTGCGCCGCACCCAAGCTGGATTTCGTGCACCGTGGACGATGCCGAAAACTGTCACCTCATCCGCACGCACGACATAAAAGATCCCGTAGGCAGTGAAGCGCCGAAGTCCCACCCGCCGCACATCCGCAAAACGCACCGGATGAAGCAGCGCGTCGCTTTCGAGCTCCCGCAAAACCGTCGAGACTTCGTCCGAAAAACTGCGTCCAAGCCCATCCTGCTGCCATTCGTACCAAGTCGCAGCCTCAATTTGATCCAGAACTGCAGCGTCAGTGACGCGAACGCTGAACTTCATCCAAAGCCTCCTGCACCCGCGCGCTCATTTCCTCCACGGTAAAAGTCCTGACGCTCCCCTCCTTCATCTCGCGTCGCCGACGGAGCAATTCCTCCATAAGATCGGGTGCAATGGCTTCGGCGTGCGGTTGCGGAATCAATTCGTCTTCGTGCGCATAGACCCATGACACAAACTGGAAGCGTTCAGCGGCTGGCAACTCCCGCACCTGCTTCTCGATTTCGGCTAGACTCATGGGCGCTATTTTACCCTCACAGCTTTCGATTTGCGACTGAAAAGCCCACCGCCCGGCGGTACCACCCATCTTTGGCCGCGTTTGGCCATTGGCTTTCGCGCGGGTTTTATTAAGCTTCACCCAAACGTCCCGGCCCCGCCATCCGTCAAAGCTCGTATGAGCCGATTCCCCCGCATTTCCGCCCTGACACTCGCGCTTGGTCTCACCGTGGCGTGGCTTCCCGCCAGCCACGCTTTGCCGCCAGGAGTCCAGGAAGCGGTCACCTGGTACGACGCCCTGGGCTACCCGGACGCCAAGGCGCTTCCGTACGTCCGCGTGGCCACGGGTAGCTATACGATTTCCGGCAATCAGCCGCCGCAGAATAGCTACGTCGAGGGCTTCCTCCTCCAGGATGCACCCGAGGCCTTCAGCGTCTTCGTTTGCAGCGTCGCTACTTTTAAGAAGCCGTTTCCGGTCTACGAACCTTATCCTTCGCTCACCACCGTGCGTTTTATCCGGAAGACGAATGTCCCCGCGCACCAGCGGGTCGACTACGAGGTGCTGGATTTCAAAGCCGCGGCGCAAGAGGCTTTGGAACGGCTCCGCGCCATTCCTCAGGATCGCGCGCACGAATTGGCTTGGGGCCAGCCCGTCACCCACCGGGCGCGCACCTTCGCCCTGGCGCGAGCCTGCCAGCAAAAAGGTCTTGAGGAGACCGCTTCCGCCTTGTTCGATTTCGCGGCGCATATTCGCGACCAACAAACCGGCCAGGTGGAACCGGAAAAACTCCGCGACATTTTGCAGGAACAAATCGGCGGCTCGGTGCTCGACGAAGCGGAAACGGCCTTCGGTAATCGCGCCCTCACGTGGGCGGAATTGCTCAAACCCTACGAGGATTTTGACAAGCGCTTTCCCGCCAGCCGCCGCATTCCCTACGCCCGCGAGTCGGCCGATATTCTCCGCCGGATGATCGCCGAGGATACCGCCCACCATCCGAAGCTGCTCGAGCAGATGACGCCCGCCGAGCAGGTCGCCGAAAACATCTATCAATTGCGCAACTTCCATGAATCTTACTGGATCCTGGACAGCCGCTATCCGGTCGATTCCCGGACGCCCGACGGCAAGGTCGAGATCACCCCGCTGCATCGCTTGATCGATCTCGGCCACGCGTCGGTCCCGCAATTGATCGCCGCGCTGGATGATCGGACCTTTACCCACTCGCCCGAGCCGGATTTTCACGGGCATTATCCGGAGATCGTCCGCCGTGTCGGCGACGTGGCGCAGAAAATCCTCGAACAGATGTCCGGCCGGAGTTTTTATCCGCAAACGCGCGACCGCACCGCGGCGGAAAAGAAAGCGGACTCGCTTAATGAAACCGATCGAATCCTCACCGAAATGGGCATGCATCGGCGGATGCCCGGTCGGGTGGTTGTCCGATCGACGCGCCAACTGGCCGAAGACTGGTGGGCGGAGGTCCAGGGAACGGGAGAAAAACAGACGCTCATCAAGACGGCCTCCGCTGGCCAGCAGGGCATCGATGCCGCGCGCCAGTTGGTGGAGAAATACCCCGACGCAGCGCTCGCCGCCATCCAGGCGGGAATGGGCGCGGCGAAACATGATGGCACGCGGGCCGAATTCATCGAAATCGCCAGCCGCCTGCCCGGGGAAACGCCCGTCGCTTTCCTCCAGGCGGAACTCACTCCCGATCACGGTCTTTACTCGCAGGTTGCCGCGGCTGAGGCGCTCTTCGCCCGCGGTCACCAGGAAGTCGTCGGCCCGATGATCGAGGCCTGGCGGAAGATCCAGGCGCGGCTGCCGACGGATGAGCAGGACGCGTATTCCGAGGTCGGCGGAATCATCGGCGCGGCGGTCCCCGCGCGATCGACGCCCTCCGCGAAGAGGGCAGGAAAGATCCCGTGGTCGTGCGCGTCGCGCTCGTCGAGGTCTTTTGGTTGGAGCCCATGAGCGGCGGATCGCTCGGGGAAGGGGTCGACGTCAACCGGCCGGATTTCGCCGGCGAAGACCGCCCGCCGATCGCCCCGTCCCCCGAGACCAGCAAGGCGATCGAACACCTCCTCGTCGACGCGCTCGCCGACACCGAACGGCGCTACGGCCTTGAGTGCAGCAATCGCCAGCTCTCCCTCCACGACCCGCGCATTTGCGACCTCGCGGCCCTCGCCCTGAACCAGCGTTGGCCGGAGAAGTATCACTTCACGTGGTCCGCAAATCCGGCGCAATCCGACCCACAGCTCGTCGCCCTGCGCGACCAATGGCGCGCGGAGAACGGTCTGCCGTCCATCACCCCTCCACCACCCGTCGTCATCCCCGCCGCCAGCGAAGTGGAGATGGCCCCGCTCCTCGATGAATTCGCCGGCGCCGATGCCGCCCGACGCCAGGCCTTGACGGAGCAGATCACCGAAAAATTTGGCTTCGGCGCACTGCCGCTCATCCGCGCCCGGCTGGAAAAATCGGGCAACGCGTCCTTTCGTCCGCTGGCCATCAGCGTGGCCAGTCGCGTTCGCGAAGTGAGCATTCTGGCGGATGCCTCGGACAGCGCCGCGAAATCCGGCATCGCGCCGTTGAAAGGACAAGCCCTCACCGGCGCCCGCCTGTATCAGTTGGCCAACGAGCTGCAGGACACGCTTCCGGCGGACGTGCGTGCGGTCACCCTGGTTGCCGAACGCGCGGGTGACGGCACCGGCTTTCGAGTCACCGTCGAATGGCTTCCCGGCCGGCCCATCCACTACACCGGCTGGAAGCGGGAAATGGTCGTCCACAGCGGCGGGAAGAATTTGCAGGCCGACATCGGAGGGTGGACCATGGAAGGGGCGATGGCGAAAGAATCGATCTATGGCCCCATGGGAAAGGCGTTGGAAAAGGCGATCCAGGCCGACCTCGACGCACCGATCGCGGTGCGTCTTCGCCTCCAGCGCGACAACGCCTACAGCCCGGAATAACTTCCACTGGCCGAACATTCTCCTCCATGGAGTTCACTACCGCCGTGGCTTGGGTCGCGGACTCCAGAACATCGAGTCCTGGCGCTGGATAACATCGAGGATGTAAAGGCGTTCTTCTTCCTTGGGCCCGTTGGAGTGACTGTCGAGCACCACGATCTGCGGGCCGAAGTCGAACTCGACGATGCTGATCTTCCGGTAGGTTCTCGTTCCATACTGCACAAACCGCACGCCCCAACAGGCTCCTTTCTCACTCAAATCGCTGAGAATCTTGAACAGCGTGGCACACAGCGTCATCGTTGGTTGACTCTTGAAGCGGGCCCGGCCGATCGCGACTGTACGGCCATCCAGACGGCGAACCACGACCACCTTCTTCGGCTGGCGCAATGAACGGAAAGTCAGGGCATTCGCCGTGAGTTCGAAACCGACTGGCCGGTCGAACTGTTCCGGCGTCGCTTCGGCCACGGTCATGTCGGTCAATCCGCCGACCAGCGTCTCAATGAACTCGATTGTCGGATAGTCGCTCGCCTGGATGACTTGCGGAAATCCGCTTCCGGGATACGGACTATATTTCGCCCGCCAATCCGGATCACCCTTGGCGGTCCCGTAGAAAATCAGACAGCAGGCGAGCACGAGGAGGAGTTTCATCGGAGGTCTAGTGACGGAGTCTTAAATTCTTCTCTCTGGTGGTGCAGGAACAGGCAAAAACGCAGCCGGCTTGGCGAACCATTGGCTGAGGTGGTCAAATAATGTCGGCAGTCGGCGATTTCGCTCCCTAAGATCGCCATTCAGACCATGCGCCTCGTTCCTCTCCTCTTCCTCCTCGCGGGCCTCGCTTCAGTCCATGCCGTCACGCTGGATCTCAAACCCGGCACTGCGATCCCCAGCCTCGCGGCCGCCCGCGACGCCGCGCGCCAGGCGCACACCGCGAAGCCGGACGAACCGATCACGGTGCGCGTCGCTGACGGCACCTATCTACTCTCCGAGCCGGTTGTCTTCGAACCGCAAGACAGCGGCGTCACCTACGAAGCGGCCCCCGGCGCGAAGCCGGTCTTCTCTGGTGGCCGGAAGATCACCGGCTGGCAGGTGGGTGCGGATGGGCGGTGGACGGCACGTGTCGAACCGGGGAGCAGCTTTGAGGCTTTGTGGATCAATGGCCAACGGGCGACGCGCGCGCGCTGGCCGAAGGAGGATTACCTCCAGGCCACCGGCCAGCCATTGCAAGCCCTGCCGGGCATTCCTCTCGCGGGCCCGGCGCAGCAGACCATGCTCCAGATCGCCCCCGCGGATGCCGCGATTCTGCGCGGCCTCAGCCCGGAGGAATTGCACGACACCAATGTCGTGGTCCTGCATTCCTGGAACGAAACCCGCCACCGGATTGCCGGGGTGCGGATCGAGGATGGGACGCTGCAATTCACCGGCGGCGCCCGCAATTTCTTTTCCCTGGAGCCGTTTCACCGCCTCTACTTCGAAAACCTGCGCGCCGCACTCACCGCACCCGGCGAATGGGCTCTGGCGCGCAACGGCACCATCACCTACCAACCGCGTCCGGGAGAAAAGCCCGAAACCGCCGACGCCTGGGCGCCTGTCGCCACGCAATGGCTCCTCTTCAAAGGCGATCCTTCCAAGGACGACGCCCTCGTGCACGATGTGCATTTCCGCGGCCTGAGCTTTCAGCACCAGGCTTACACGCTGCCGGAGACCGGCGTGGGCTTTCACCAGGCCGAGGAACCGCTCGGCGCGGCCATCGAGGCCGATGGCTTGCGCAACGTGACCTTCGAGCAATGCGAGTTCGCGCACACCATGACCAACACTCTCTGGCTGCGCCGCGGCTGCCGCGATATCACCCTGCGCGAATGCTGGCTGCACGACCTCGGCGGCGGCGGGGTGAAGATCGGCGAATCCAAGCTGCCCGCCGAGCACGAGCAGACGAGCTTGGTCACGATCGACAACTGTATCATTCACACGGGCGGCCGTTATTTCCTCAGCGCCATCGGCGTGCTGATCTTTCACGCCAGCGATTGCACGATCCGCCACTGCGACATCGCCGACTTCTATTATTCCGCGATCAGCATCGGCTGGGTGTGGGGCTACAAGCCCACGCCCGGCGGGCGCAACCTCGTCGAGGAATGCCATCTGCATCATCTCGGCTGGGGCGTGCTCAGCGATATGGGGGCCGTCTACACGCTCGGACCGCAGCCGGGCACGACGATTCGCGGCTGCCACATCCACGACATCGGGGTCGGGAGTTACGGGGGCTGGGGTATGTACAATGACGAAGGCTCAACCGGCATCGTTTGGGAGAACAACCTGGTCCATCATACCCAGGACGCCGGCTATCATCAGCACTATGGCCGCGGGAACATCGTGCGGAACAACATCATCGCGTACTGCGCCGAGGAACACGTGCGCCGCAGCCGGCCGGAGGATTATTTCGCCTTCGCCTTTGAGCACAATATTGTCCTGATGGGCGAAGGCCGGCTTTTCGCCCATGTGGACAAGAACTGGGACGACGGCCGCGTCTTTCTCGCCGGCAACGTTTATTGGAAACCCGATGGACCGATCCCCGACTTCGCCGGAAAGTCGTGGGGTGACTGGCAATTCATGGGGCGCGACACGAACTCCGTAGTCGCCGATCCACTCTTCGTCGCCCCGGAGAAGGGCGACTGGACGCTGCGGTCCGATTCCCCCGCACTGAAACTCGGCTTCGTGCCCATCGATTGGAAAAAGGCCGGCGTGACCGGCGATGCCGCCTGGCGCCAGCTCGGGGCCGAAGAATTCCCGCCGATGAAATACGGGCTGAAGCCGAAAGCTCCGCCGCTCACCCTGCACGACGGCTTTGAAAGCACGCCCCTCGGAGCCATGCCCGCGCGCGCCAAATCGAGCACCAAAAAGCCCGGAGCGATCCAGGTGGTCGCCGACCATCCGAGCAAAGGGCAGCATTGCCTCCAACTTACGGACGGACCAGATGTGGAACCGGCCTTCGAGCCGCATTTTTTCTATTCCCCCGGGCACGGTCACG
>Ga0206804_10233_pt2 | contig 14757 bp, 15 predicted proteins | sample Alteio_BWOrgCont_62_FD_152888 | JGI IMG/M metagenome (GOLD analysis project Ga0206804, IMG submission 152888) | Enriched cells from forest soil in Barre Woods Harvard Forest LTER site, Petersham, Massachusetts, United States -... | ecosystem: Environmental > Terrestrial > Soil > Temperate forest >... | reverse complement strand
AGCCGCCAAATTTTGTGCTTTTTGTGCCTCTTTGTGGCCACTCTCCCTCCGGCCTGATGATTAATCGTGATAGACTCGTTCGACCCGCCGCCCGACGCCGGTGAAGATTTCCCAGGGGATCGTCCCGGATTTTTCGGCGAGCTCGGCGGCCAGAATCTCCTCGTCACCCTGCCGGCCCAGGAGGACGGCTTCGTCTCCCTCCACCACGTGAGGGAGGGCGGTCACATCGGCCAGGATTTGGTCCATGGTGACGCGGCCGAGCACCGGACACCGCCGGCCGTGAATGAGCACTTCGGCCCCGCGATTGGAGAGGTGCCGCTGGTAGCCATCCGCATAGCCCACCGCCAGGGTCGCCACCCGCATTGGGTGCTCGGTGATGAAAGTGCGGCCATAGCTCAAGCCATGACCGGTCGGCATGTCGCGCACGAGCGTGATCCGCGTCTTCCACGTCATCACCGCGCGCAGCTTCGGTTGGAAATCGGCGATCGGCGCGCTGCCGTAAAGCATCAAGCCCGCCCGCACCATGTCGCCGGCCTCGACGGCATAAGCGATGATACCGGCGCTATTTTCGATGTGAGCCACGGGTTGGGACACGCCGAGCGAACGAAGTTGCCCGACAACCCGGTGAAAGCGGGCCAATTGATCCCGGGTGAAAGCTTCATCTTCATCCGCCACGGGCAGGTGGGAAGCCAGGCCGGTGACCTCCAACCCGCGCACGGCGAGGATTTCCCGGGTCACGGTCACCACATCGCTTTCCAGAATGCCGACGCGCCCCATCCCAGTATCGATCATCAAATGCACGGGGAGCGGTTCTTCGCCCGCCAGTGCGGCGTAGGCGCGCGCCTCGGCCAGCGTCGAAATCGTCGGCACAAAGCGCGCCGCGGCGATGCGGGCGCGTTCGTCCGGCAAGGCCGGGCCAAGAATGAAAATGGGCGCCACCGGCACATGGGTCCGCAATTCCTCCGCCTCGGTGACATTGGCCACGCCGAACGTCTCCACCTGTCCGGCCAGGGCCTGCGCCACCCCGCCCAGTCCGTGGCCGTAGGCGTTGGCCTTGACCACGCCCATGATCTTCACGCCGGCGGCGAGTTGGCCGCGAGCGGCCGCCACGTTATGCCGCAGCGCCCCGAGGTCGATCTCCGCCCAGCAGCGGCGCGCTGTCTGGTCCACGTTCACGCCCTGGCCTCGATCGCGCTGGCGGGCGATTCGACGAGGAACTTCAAGTTCTCCAGACCAGCCGCGAAATCCCGTCGGATCAACCAGCGGAGCGCGAGGTCGAAGTAGCGCCGATAGGGGTTCTTCGCCAAATCCCAGGCGCACTTCCAAACCAGCCGGGTGCATGCGCCGTCGGGGTGCAGTTCGATCCGGCCCACCAGTTCGTAGGCGCCGTCTTCCATGAGCAGTTCGTAGTCGAGTCGCGCGTCGGGCTCGCTCTTCAAGATCCGCAGCACGCCGCTCATGTGCTGGCTGGCCCACCGCTGCTCCGCACCATCCCCGGCGCTGAAGGTGCCATAGGCGTAGTCGATTTCCTCGCGGCGATTCCACTCTGTCCAGAGTGGCCAGTTCCGCAGGTCGTAGAGGAAAGGAAAGATCGCGGCCGGGGGTGCGAGGATGGTGATGTGCTGCTCAACCCGGGGCCGGCGCCGGAGGAAGAACGGGAACACCAGAAGAAACGTGATGAACAGGAACAGGCGGGAGCGAAGGGATTTCACGGGCGCGCGGGGATCGAATATTTTCATTTACGGGCGAAGGCCGCGCCTGTCGAGCGCGGCTTCGCATAGTCAGACCAATCCTGCTTCGCGAAAGCTGAAGTAGGGCTGCCGTCCATTGTCATTGGAGCCGATGATCACGTGGTCGAGCAGCCGAATTTGCAGCAGTTCCGCCGCCTGCTGGAGCCGCCGGGTGAGCTGATGATCGGCGCTGCTCGGCGCCGGGTCGCCGGACGGATGATTGTGGACCAAAATCACCGCAAAAGCCGAATAGATCAGCGCCGGTTTGAAGATTTCGCGCGGGTGCGCCAGGCTTTCATTGAGGCTGCCTTGCGAAATCTCCTCCACCCGCATGAGGTGGAATTTCGTGTCCAGCAGGACCACCCGCAAAGACTCCCGGCTCAGCGCCCGCATTTCCGCGCCCAGCAAGGCGTGAATCAATTCCGGAGTATCGAGCCGTTGCCGCACCAGCGTCTCGCGCGCCAGTCGCGAGGCCAGTCCGAAGGCCGCGGCGAGTTGCACGGCCTTGGCCGGTCCCACGCCCTTGATCGCGGAAAGCTCCGCCACACTGCACCGGGCCAGGCCGCTCAGCGATTGATACCGGATCAAGAGTTGCCGGGCGACGTCGATGGCGTTGGCCCCCTGCATCCCCGTGCGCAGCAGGATGGCGATCAACTCGGTGTCGCTCAAGGCCGCCGCACCCTGCGCCGCGAGCTTTTCCCGCGGACGTTCACTCGCCGGCAATTCGTGGATCCGCAACGTCGACATGGCATCTACTAGTCACAGAACTGCCCCGAAGGAAACCCGAAAGAAAAACCGCGAATGGACACAAATGAACGCGAATAGAAGGCGGAAACATCGCCAAACGAAACGCAGAGGGCCTGGCGCGGCAGAGCCGCAATCAAAGGAAAGGAAAAACCACGAAATAGGCAAAATAGACGAAAGAGATGAGGCATTGTTCACGAATCACCGAATAGAGGACATTTCATCCGGGTCATTTGTGTGATTCGCGGGCCACTCCCTTTCGTCTGTTTTGTCTATTTCGTGGTTCCAAAAATTCTGTTTCCACTCTGCCGCGTTAGCTCATCCGAGTTTAGAGAGCGCACCGAGGTTACTACCCGACAAACTGCCCAATCATCCGGTCCAGCGTCTCCACCAGCCCGCTGAGCGCATCGCGGTATTTGTTCGCCGGCACGAGTTGGAGCTGCGTTTCCGCCTCGCGCAACATCTTGCGGCCCGTGGCAATGGCGCTTTTCACCGCCCCCGCGGCGATGGCCTTTTCGGCCAGCGCGAGGATGTCCGCTTCCTCCCCATTGAGAATGATCTCGCTCAAGCGATGCCGTTCCGCTTCGTCCGAGATTTGCAGGAGATGGAGCACCGGCAGCGTCAGCTTGCCCTTGCGCAAGTCGCTGCCGAGCGTCTTCCCCGCCTTGGTCTCATCGCCCGCCAGATCGAGCACGTCATCGTAAATCTGGTAGGCCGTGCCCAGTTGCAGGCCAAAAATGCGCAAGGCGTCGATCACTTCCGGCGCGGCTTCATTGATCAGCGCTCCCAGTTCGCACGCCGCGGCAAACAGCGCCGCCGTCTTCATTTCGATAATCTTGTAATAGTCCGGCACGCTCAACTTCAGGTCGAACCGCCGTTGCGTCTGGATGATCTCGCCGGAGCAGACCTCGCTGGCTGCGTGGGCGATCCGGCGGCTGATCTCGCCGTTCGGAAAACTGGTCGAAAGCTTGAGCGCGTGGGCAAAGAGGCAATCCCCGAGCAGCACCGAAATGGCATTGCCCCATTTGGCATTGGCCGTCGGCTGTCCGCGCCGCTTGTCCGCACCATCGAGAATGTCGTCGTGGACCAGCGTTGCCGCATGGATCAACTCGAGAATCACCGCCAGATCAAAATGGCTCGGGCCAATATTTCCGGTGGCCCCGCCGGCCAGAAGGGCCAGGGCTGGTCGCAGCCGTTTGCCATGGCTTTCGATGGCGTAGGCTACGTAGCCTTCCACCGCAGGATCGAAGGCCCGGGCCTGCTGCCGGATCCGCTCCTCCACAGAGTAAAGCTGGGCGTTGATCAACTCGAAAGTCGCCTTCAGCGCCAGAGTCTTGTCCATGGTGTTTTCGCGCTTTGTGAAATTTTTCACAAGTGCACCCTAGGAGGGTGTCGATTTGAAGTCAATTACCGGACGCGACTTCGCCCCGGCTGGCGGAAAGTCCCTCAACGGCAGGAATTTCACCCGACTCCACTTGCGCTCGCCCATTAGGGGCGTATTTTCTTTCAGGGTGTTTGTGTTGTTGGGTTGGAACCGCGCAGCTTTTGGGTGGCTGCGCGGTTCACTTTTTCTCCGAAAATCGCTCTTGGACGCCGTTCGCGCCTGCCCTACCGTCCCGCCCTCGTATGAAAATCCAACGTGCCCTGATTTCCGTTTCCGACAAGACCGGGTTGATCGATTTTGCCCGTGAATTGACCGCCCTCGGCATTCAGATCATTTCGACCGGCGGCACCGCGAAATTGCTCCAGAAAGAAGGCGTCGAAACCACGGAAATCTCTGCCTACACCGGTTTTCCGGAAATGATGGACGGACGGGTCAAGACGCTGCATCCGAAGGTCCACGGGGGCCTGCTCCATCTGCGCGACAATCCCGAGCACGTCGCCCAGGCCGCGGCCCACGGCATTGAGCCGATCGACCTCGTGGTCGTGAACCTTTACCCGTTTGAAGAGACCATCGCCAAGCCCGACGTCACCCTCGACGAGGCCATCGAGAACATCGACATCGGGGGCCCCTCGATGCTCCGCAGCGCGGCCAAGAATTATCGTTCCGTGACCGTCGTCACCGATCCGGCGGACTACGCCGACGTGTTGCAAATCCTCCACGCCAACGACGGCGAGACCACGCTCCAACTCCGCGAACGCCTGGCCATCAAGGTCTTCGTCACCACCGCCCGTTACGACGGCGCCATCGCCGATTTCCTGAACAAGGAGAAGGAGTGCGCCAGCAGCTTCAGTCTGAGCCTGCCCCTGGTCGCGCAACTGCGTTACGGCGAAAACCCGCACCAGACCGCCGCGCTCTACGGAAATTTCGACGAGTATTTTGAAAAACTCCACGGCAAGGAGCTCTCCTACAACAACATCCTCGATATCACTGCGGCCTCCGAACTCATCGAGGAGTTTTCCGAGCCGACCGTGGCCATCCTCAAGCATACCAACCCTTGCGGCGTCGGGAGCGATGACGACCTGCGGGCGGCGTGGGACAAGGCTTTCGCCACCGACAAACAGGCGCCCTTTGGCGGCATCATCATCACGAATCGTCCGCTCACCGAGTCGCTGGCCAAGGCGATCAGCGAAATCTTCAGCGAAGTCATTATCGCCCCCGACTTCGAGCCGGATGCCCGCGCTCTGCTCCAGAAAAAGAAAAACCTGCGCCTCATGCGCCGCCTGGCGCGCCCGGCGCCCACCTCCGAGGATGATGAAGACCTGCTCATCCGCTCCGTCACCGGCGGGGTCCTCGTCCAGAGTCGCGACAATTCGCCGGAGACCATCCTGGCCGACAAAATCGTCACCGAGCGCAAGCCGACCAAGGCCGACATGGCCGCCATGCTCTTCGCTTGGCGCGTGGTCAAGCATGTGAAATCCAACGCCATCGTCTACGCGGCCAAAGACCGCACCCTGGGCATCGGCGCGGGACAAATGTCGCGCGTGGACGCCAGCCGCATCGCCATCTGGAAAGCCGCCGATGCGGGCCTATCGCTGAAAGGCAGCGCCATCGGCAGCGACGCCTTTTTCCCCTTCCCCGACGGCCTCATCGCCGCCGCCGACGCCGGCGCCACCAGCGCCATCCAGCCCGGCGGTTCCGTCAAAGACCCCGACGTCATCGCCGCCGCGAACGAGCGGAAGATGGCGATGATTTGCACCGGCGTGCGGCACTTCAAACACTAACCGACAAGTTTCTGGTTTAAGGTTTAAGGTTTCTGGTTATTCCGCTGCCGAACCTCATTCCAAGAACGAAAAGCCAGAAACCTTCGCGACATATTTGGCCCCGCGGCGGAACGAGAAACCAGAAACCAGAAACCAGAAACCAGAAACCAGAAACCTTCCGATCCTTCCGCTGCCGAACCTGATTCCGAGAACGAAAAGCCAGAAACCTGCGCGACGGGTTGGGGCCTGCGGCGGAACTAGAAACCAGAAACGAGAAACTAGAAACTTTTAAGAATGAAACTGGGCGTTAATATCGACCACATCGCCACCCTCCGGCAGGCGCGTTATGCCTTTTCGCTCGAGTCGCCCCTGGCCGAGCCCGACCTCGTCGCCGCAGCTTCGGCCTGCGAGCGGGCGGGGGCCCATGGCATTACCATTCACCTGCGCGCCGACCGCCGGCACATCCAGGACCGCGACGTCGAGCGGCTGCGGGCCAGCATCAATACCAAGTTGAACCTGGAGATGGGTAATACGCCGCAGATCCTCGACATCGCCCTGAAGATCCTGCCCGAGGAAGTGTGCCTCGTCCCGGAAAACCGGGCCGAGATTACCACTGAGGGCGGTCTCGATGCCGCCGGCCAGATCAAGTTGCTCACCCCGACGGTCAACCGTCTGCAGAACGCCGGCATCCGCGTCAGCCTCTTCATTGAACCCGAGGCCGATCAACTGGCCGCCGCGCGCCAATTGGGTGCGGAAATGGTGGAATTGCACACCGGCGCTTTTGCCAATGCCTCGGGCGAGGCGCGGGAGCGCGAAATCGAGCGCCTCCGCACCGCCGCTGACCACGCGCACCACCTCGGCATCCAGGTCAACGCCGGCCACGGCATCAATTACAAGAACATCGTCGTCATCCGAAAAATCCCGCACTTGGCCGAGTTGAACATCGGCCATGCCATCGTCAGCCGGGCGGTCTTTGTCGGCCTCGAGAAAGCCACCGCCGAAATGCTCGCCGCCATGGAGGGAGCCTAACTAGGATGAACTGCCCAAGCGACCATCTGCCGGCGGCCTTGAATCGATGGCCGCGTGTGTTTCAGAAGCCACCATCGCCTTTCGCCTTCCGCCATTCGCCTTTCCAGCCATGAACATCATCGGCACCGGCGTCGATATCGTGGAAACCGCGCGCATCGCCGGGAGCCTGGAGCGCCACGGCGACCGCTTTTTGGCCCGGGTCTTCCTGGATGGCGAACGCGCCTACTGCGCCCGGATGTCCCGCCCGGAGCAGTGCTACGCCGCCCGCTTCGCGGCCAAGGAAGCCGTCTCCAAGGCCTTCGGCACGGGCATTGGCGCGTCGCTCGGCTGGCTGGATATCGAGGTGCGCCGCAAAGCCAGCGGTGAGCCCTTTGTCGTGCTCCACGGCGAAGGCGCGAAAACCGCCGCGCGTCTGGGGATCACCGAACTCCGCCTCAGCCTCAGCCACAGCGACCACTACGCCGTCGCCCACGCCCTCGCCTTGGGCGCGTGACCGTCCCCAATCAGTCATCCTGAGATTGCGAAGGATCTTTCTGCCTTTCCTCGCCAGCCAGGCGGAAGATCAAGCGAGCATCAACCCGTCGCCCACGCCATTCATCGGCGTAGACCCAGAGCCGAGGCGTTGCGATTTGAGGTTTTCACGAGAAAACCAAGAACTAGGAACCAAGAACCAAGAACTCGCTTTTTTGAATTTTCGCTGGCATCACGCCGCGAAGCACCTATTCTCCCGGTCCACTTTTCTTCCCGCGCGCTTAGCTCAGCGGTAGAGCACATCCTTCACACGGATGGGGTCGCAGGTTCGAACCCTGCAGCGCGCACCATTTGCCCCTCCGGGACATTCCGCGACTTGGGGTGTTATCGCGTCCCGAGCCCGTATTTATCGGCTTTCCCGGCTCGTTGCGGTTCTTCACCCCGAGGGGTTTCTATTGGTTGCGCTGGTCCCGCAGCTTTTGTTGAAAGTGGCGATGTCGCTGAGAAACCATCGCCCGGTCGCCGTTGTCGTCGCTTCGATTCGCGCACTCCGTTCCTCCAGATCCTTCCGCCATGCCTGTCACAAGCTGGCGAGGCTGCTTGGCTTGGATGAGCGCACGATCTGGTCGGACCCGTCACCGTAACGCTTGGATGGCCTCGCTCTTCGGTTATATATGTGACAGTCGAACTCAACATCTGTCGCTTACTACGTCCAAGCCGATCACCGCCGAGGACAATCTCACGTGAATGCCTTTCGTCCCTCCCTGCCGCGGTTTTTCGCCGCCAATAATTGGTTGTGGCTCTCTAGTGCCGTCATCCTGACGCTTGGAGCATTCATGGGAATCCTTTGCAACACGGAACTATTTAGTAATTTTCTCAACGCACTAGCGGGACTTGCGCTCTTGGTCCCGCTCCTTTTCGTCCTCGCTGCAATCGCCGCAGTCCAATGGTTCAAGCGTCGAAGGGTCGGAAGATGGCTCGGTTCTACGATCGTGATCGCGAGTGTATCTATCGCTTCGATCTTTATCTTTGTAGCGGTTAACTCCTTCGTCGAGCGACGGAAAAATGATGCCGTTTACCGTTATGTGGCACGCGCCGTACCGATCCTTGATGGAATCAAAAGCCAGACCGGTTATTTTCCTTCGACTCTGCCTGTTTCTCTGATCGGAGAGCCGCCGGAATTTTTAAAGAATCACGGCGGATATAAATCCAATGGGAACGAATTCCTTTTTGAATATCTGGACGAACCAGCAGGTTGGGCTGGAGGACCTGGGTTACAGGAGTTTGAGAGCTCTGACCGGAAGTGGAAGTATGACAGGTAGGTTCGCAGGCTGGACATCGTCGGATCCGGGCGGAAGAGAGAGCGAGAGAAGGTTTTCGCTCCGCTATGAGAATTCCGGCCAGTTGCGTGCACCGTGCCAGAAGTGGAGGATGTTCACCACGTGGGCGGATTTTTCGCAGGTGTAGAAAACGAGGTAAGGCGACAGCGGCATTTTGCGAATCCCACGCGAGATATCGTGAAACGCATGACGTTCGGGAAGTGTCGAAAGAGTCAGAGCGCGCGCGATGAGCTTTTCGCCGAGCCGGGCGGCGGCTTGGGGATTATCACGGGCGATGAACTCGACGATCTCGCGCAAATCGTTGAGTGCGGTGTCGGTAATCAGGACTTTGAAATCCATCCTGGAATCATTGCTCGCACGTCCTCAATCGGCCGCACCCGTCCTGCCTCGACGTCTTGCAGACCACGCTGGAGGGCGGCCTCCAATTCCGCAGCATCCGGCTCGGGTTCCATGGCGAACAGTTCCGCGGTGAGCAGCGCTTTATCGCGCGGGTTGAGATGCTCAATCGCTTTCTTGATTTCCTGGAGCGTGCTCATGGTGGCGTGAAGAATAGCGGGAGTTTTCACGAGGCGCAACAGCTAGGGGAGGAGCACCCTGCGTCACCTATACGCGCAAACGGAATGCGTGACGCCGGACCTGGTCCGATTACGTTGCCCTCGCTCTATTTCGCTGCCGCCTGCCGTTGTTTGGCGACCGTTTCGTGGGCGATTTTGCGCAGGCTGGCGGCTTGTTCGGCGGTCAGGCCCTTGGGGAGGTAATTGGTCAGGGCGGTGACGTCGTCGTTAAAAAGGAATTCATACCAGACGCACGATCCAAGATAGGTTCCCGCGACGTTGGCGTGATGGGCGTCGAGGGTCAGCTTGAGCGTGGTGTCTTTGGCCGCGTTTGGATCGGAGGTGGGAGAGTTCTCCGGGGTGGCAGTGTTGGCTGTGGGTTTTCTCCAGAGCCAGCCCATATTGAGGCTGCCCGGTTGTTGCGGCAGGGCGCCTTGCTTGGGGTTCTTGAAATCGAAGGCGGCGTCCTTCACGTAGGTCCATTCCGGAGTCTGGCGGGCCGCCTGGAAGGCGTCACCGATGGGTAGGATGGCGGCATGGTAATCGGCGGCCAGCTTGGTGTAATTCGCCTTCAGCGCCTCATACATTTTGTCCTGCGTGAATTTGCCGTCCTTGAAGAGCGGGTCGTCTTCGCGATAGGCCCAGGTTTCGTGGACGACAAGTTTCGCCTCGGGGGCTTTGGACTTCACGAAATCCACCAGTTCTTTCGCATAGGGCTCGTAAGTCTCGGGCTTGAAGCTGAGCAGGCTGTACTGCTGGATGGAAACGTAATCCCAAGGACCGGCATCGATCGCTTCGATCGCGTTGACTTTTTTGCCCACCGGCCCGACGCGCGGGGCATTTCCGCCCTGCGAGAAAAATCGGGCCTGCGGTGAGTCGGGGGCGGTCTGCGCGGCTTTCACGGCAGCGGCGTCCTCCTGCAAGGAGCAGCCGCCTTTGACCAGATTGAGGAAGACGAGGTCTTTCTTTCCTTCCTTGGCGAGTTCCAACAGGTGGGTGGTGCTGTTGTTCGAAAAGCTGTTGCCGAAAATCAGCAGCCGGATTTTCTGGTTTTGATTCTGATTCTGTTTCGGAGCGTCCTCGGACCAGGCGGCGTTGGAAACGAAAAGCGCGAGGGAAAGGACGCGGAGGGAGTGGAGCAATTTCTTCATGGAAGCGGGAGGGAGAGGGAGGAGCGGTCAGACGGGGCGAAACCGCAGGCGGGCATCGTTGGGCAGTGGGCCAATTTTGGCAAATGCGTTCTGAGTGCGCGGTGAGAGCGGTTTGAAAATTCAGTGGCCGCTTTTAACGCAGAGGGCCCAGAGGAAACAGAGGGCCGCAGAGATGAAGCAGATCTCCTTACCCTCTCCGACATCTCCGCAGTGCTAACCTCAAAATCAACGCACGGTGCGTGAATTTTTAAACCACGGATTACAGGAGTTCACGGATGAAAGGCATTCTTCAATCCGTGTCATCCGAGAAATCCGTGGTTAAATTCTTCCCATGCTGCTCAAGCTCTCCTCGGGACCTCCGGAATTCTGAACCGTCGTTCTAGCGATACGGTCCAAACGCCTCGCTGAACGGCGTTCCGTCCATTTCCGCTGTTTCCGGGATAAACAGGACATTCTCCGCATCGATGCGAAACGCTCGGTATCCGAGATCACCGAGCCGTTGCACCAAGTCCGCCTTCGCCGTCTCCACGAAAAGCACCGGACGATATTTTTCCAGACAGCCGGCCGCCCCGGCCAGCACCAGATCCTCCGCACCTTCGACATCGATCTTCATGAGGTTCGGTGGACGCACTCCCTTCGCGATCAGGCTGTCCACGGTCGCTGTTTCACAGGCGATCGTCTCGGTCATCCGGTAAGCGTGATGCAGGCTCGACTCTTCTTCCGGCCGAGCCGCCGCCTCCAGTGATCCCGTGGCCCCACTGGCCCGATCCACCAAAAACCGGGCTTCCCCGCACCGATCCGACAAAGCCACCTGCATCGCCTGGCAATCCAGAATCGCGTTCTTCCGGATGGTCTTCGTGATCAGGGCATAATTCGTCGGATCAGGCTCAAACAGGAGGACCTGCTGCACTGCCGGATGCTGCCGAACCAGCCAGGAGTAGTATCCGATATTGGCTCCCACATCCCAGAAGACGGCTGGCTTCAGGCGATCCAACACCAGCGCAAAGGCCGTCCGGATCTCCAATTCCAAGCTCTCCGGACTGGTAATCCACACCGCGTCGCGCAAAAGCTTCACCGCCACTCGGAGGCCCGTGCCTGGAATGCGGGTATATACCATGCAATCCACCCGTTGCTGCAGCCACCGGTACGCGGCGAACTGTCGCAGTCGCCAAAGCGGGTGCCAGCGTTCTCGGATCGAGTGCCAGATCGCCATACGATTACGACCCACGCATGCCTTTAGCACTCCGCCGGATACTTCGGGATCGTCGCAAAGAGGGTGTGCCTGCCACACGCTGAGCAAAGCCGCCCCTGTGCATCGCGTCAATGCAGCTCACCGCCGGAAAATTCCTGAGCACCACTGAAGAGGAGGACTCAGAATCGCCCGCCGAAGAGGAAGGGAATCTGACGATTTCATCAGTATTTCGGGTGCTTCGTGCTGTCGTCTGGTGAACGTCGGGGAAGCGTGCGCCGAGCGACATTGCCGAGGGAAGATAGGCCCAAATGAATGTAAAGCGTGACGCCGGACCCGGTCGGATTACACTGTCCCCGCTCTGGTTCGAGCATCCTCCCCATGAATACTCAGCGCATTCTCACCCTCTCGCTGCTCACGACCGGTCTCCTCCACGCATCGGCTTTGCCAGTTTGTGCGGAGACTCCGGCGACCCCGATGCAGTTTGCGGCGCTCCGCGCGCCGGGTTCGTCTTCCTCCTCTTCGTCGGAGTCCGAGCCGTCCACTCCGTCGCCAAAACGGAGCGAGCCGAAGACGAGCGAATCCGTGCCCGACTTGATCGGCACCTGGCGTTTTTCAAATCCCGAGAATGGCTGGAGTGGCACCCGGACTTTCCGCAACGGCGGCACGTTTACGGGGGAGGGATTCAGTGGCGTGGGCAAATGGTCGATGGAAGGGGACAAGGTGATCGTCACCTATCCAAGTGGACGAAAGGACCAGATGTTCCTGCCCTTGGATCCGAAGAACACCAAGGTGATCATCAGGGGTGGAAGGATCATCAGCGCAGCCCGCGAGACGACCGACCTCGCCACGGTCGAGGTGCCGAACCTGACGCTCGCCCCCCTGGCGAAGGATGAGCGACTGTGGAGTGATCGGGATGCCTATCGCTTCACCCAGATTCCGGGGATGTTCCGGGGATACAAATTCACGCGGAACCTCGCGCACAGTCCCACGCTGCGCTTCAAGGTGTTGACCGATGGCCGGGTCTACCTGGCGTGCACCGGGCGATGGATTCAACCCTGGCTCAAGGAATCGGAGTCCTGGTCCGAGCCCGCGACCAGCGAGGAAAAGCTGTGGAAAGACGGGTGGACGCCAGTGCGTTCCGCGCAATTGCCGACCACGGCCGAGGACACGACCTGGCTGGTCTTTTCCCGGCCCTGCAAGGCGGGCGAACACTTCACCTATCGCACCGAGAAATACGCCTCACCGATCCTGCTCTTGAAGTAGGACTATTAGGACTCAGAATCGCCCGCCGGAGAAGAAAGGAATCTGCCGGTAGTGGATGAGTGCGGCCAACGTTGCGACAGCGAGCGCGCCATAGATCAACCGGTCCCAACCACTCTTGGAATTCACTGCCAGGCCCACAAAGAACAGCAGGGCGATGGAGAGCACAGATGAGGTTTGCATCATCTGTCGAATGTGTTGCCTGCGAATGGCGTAGTCATCGGCTCACAAAAGGTTCCAACGTGTTGTTACATTCAAATTGGCCTGCCGACCAAAGGTATCCGTCGACCAGCCTTTAAGCGATGAGACAACCCCGCAATAGAAAAAAGCCCGATCATTTCTGATCGGGCTGTTGAAGCTGAGGAGTGAGACGTTTAAAAGAGGTGGCCTCCAAGCTTGCAGGTCTTTATTTAGCAGTGGTCGTGCCAACTCTCTTCCGCTGCTGCTGATTTCATCAGGATTCCGAGGACTTCGTGCTTTCTAGTGAACTTTGGAGAGGGTGCGCCGAGCGACATTGCCGGACGAAAATCGCGAGTAACCTCCTCCAAGCCGTGAGGTCACCGCGAATGCCGAGGCTCGGGGGGGAACGAATTCGATGTGGCAGGCAAGCTCCTTCTCGGGGAGGATTCCGCGCGATGAAGAAGATCCTTTATTTCGCTTGCGCGATGGTTGGCCTCCATTGGTCCCTGGGGACTGCGGTCGCCGCAGCGGATTCCGCTCCGGAGGAGCGATCTGGCCTGCGCTGCATCAGCAAGGATTCCTTCCCCATGCCTGAAGCGAGCAGGACGCTCGTCGAAAGCGACTTCGAGACGGACGGCAAGATCCCGCCGGGATGGTCGCAGGGAAATGGCGAGGTGGTGGTCGCGGCGGATGCTCCGCAGGGGCACGCGTATTTCCGGATGAAGGCGAAGAAAAATGCGGGTCTGCGCAGCCCGGTGGTCACGGCCCAGCCAGGAACTCCCTGTTTTCTTTCCTATTGGATCAAAACCTCTGCCGAGCCCTGGACGACCATCACTTTCACCTCCGACGAACGCGAGCCCAGTTTCACGATTATCCATTCGCCCTTTTTCTACCCGGACTTCCCGCTGGATACGGGCGGTCAGTGGCGGCAGGAGGGTTTCTACTTTTTGCTGCCGCCGCAGTGCCACACGATCCAGTTCAACATCAGTCCGCGGGAGGACGGGGCGGAGGGCCAGTTTGTCTGTCTCGACGATGTCCGCTTGCGGACGGCCAATGCAGCCGAGCTGTCAGCGGCGTACGCCGCCGAGCGGGCGCAACTTCCGCCCTACGATCTGACGCCGCGGCCCAGTGATGGCAAAAACCTGGCCCTCTCCCTGGCGAAATGGGAAGGCCGCGCCGGTCTGCCGAGCAAACCTTTCGTAATCTGGGCGTTGGGCTCCAGCTTTACGGATCGGCAGGGGGATGGCCAGGAGTTGATCCAGGCGATTCGCCAGCGCTTTCCTCACGCGCCGCCGATCATCTATCGCAAGCACGGCGGCCCGGGCACGCCGTGGGAATATGTCGATGGCTGGGTCAAACAGTTTGTCGACGCCGAGCAACCGGACCTGATCTTCACTTATACCAGTGGCACGCTTGAGGGACTCGACGCGATGCTGGGAGAAATCCGCCGGCACACCACCGCGGAGGTGATCGTGCCCACGCTGCACTTCAAGCCGCCGTGTTCCATGTCCCCCGATGATATCGAAAATGGGGCGGGAGTTTCGTGGGGAAAGGTCCGGGAGATTTGTCAGAAACACGGAGTCGAATTTGTCGAGAATCGCCGGGAGATGGCGGAATATCTCGCCCACACCGGACTGAATCCGGACGAACTGCTCTTCGATCACAATCATCAAAATGTGCATGGGCGCATTCGAATTTGGGACAACGTCATCCGGCATCTCGCCAAGTCGGATCAATCGACTTATGCGCCCGAGTCGCGGGAGCGGCGGATCGCCGTGGCCCCACCGGAAACAAAGGCGACCGAGCAGGTCACCCTGGCCGGTGACTGGAGCACCACGGGTGGGCAATTGCGCAGTCAGGCCGCGGGCGCCCGGCTGCATTGGCCGTCCGCAAGCGGACATCGTCGAGACAGACAAACTGGCCCTCCGCCCCGTCCTCCCGCGGACTGATGTTGAACTGGAT
>Ga0206804_10246_pt1 | contig 14767 bp, 16 predicted proteins | sample Alteio_BWOrgCont_62_FD_152888 | JGI IMG/M metagenome (GOLD analysis project Ga0206804, IMG submission 152888) | Enriched cells from forest soil in Barre Woods Harvard Forest LTER site, Petersham, Massachusetts, United States -... | ecosystem: Environmental > Terrestrial > Soil > Temperate forest >... | reverse complement strand
GCAGCTTTTTGATCGCAAGGCCGTCTACAAGGCTCTTGGCATTTGCCTAATTTCCGGTGATGATTCGCCGAGCGAGAACCCTTGGCTCAGAGGTGCCCGTGCCATCACTGAACGTGGAATTGCCCCGGTACGTAATCGTCAAACGGCGCGCGATTAAGCAGGCCTTTTACTTCCAGGTGCCGAAACGCCTCCGCCCCGACGGATGGGCGGGAACTTATCGTCTTCCATTTGAATCGCTAAGACGCAGTGGGCTGGCGGACCCCGCAGAGATTGCGGCAGTTACAGCCGACGCGAATGCTCTCTATGACCGCCTGCGCGCCGAGCGTAAGGGGGAGATTGGCTATCGCCTCAATACCCTGCCCTGGCTCATTCAGTCTTTCGATCAGAAGCTGAAAAAGAGAAAGAAGCCCGTTCCCAAGAATACCACGCGCAATTATGCGTATGCTGCTAGGCAAGTGTTGGCGTGGTCGCTAGAAAGCGGCCATCCCCATGTCCGTCTTATCGACCGTCCCGCGATTTTGGCATTCCTGGAAACGATGGACGAGACTCCCCGTAAAAAGCTTCTTGTCGCCGCTTATCTTCGCATGGTGATGACACACGCGATGGATAAAGGCATTCGAACCGACAATCCTTGCGCCAAGCTCGGTTTGGAAGAGCCAGAGGCTCAAGTCCATATTTGGACCGAAGCTGAAATGAAAACCATGGTGGAGGCAGCTGATAAGAATCCGGCCCTTGCCGATATCGGGACAGCAATTCTGATTGGCTACGACGAAGGACCGCGTCCCGTCGATATTCTAAAACTTCAGCGGCATATCCAATACTTCCCCAAGGAAGCAAAGCTCCGCTATCAGCAAAGTAAGACTAAGGACAGCCCAGAAACGAAGGGGTGGGTGTTCAGTCCGGTAGGCAAGAGAGTGAAGGAACGGCTTGAAGGGCAACCAAGCACTCAATTGATGCTAGTCGTGAACAAAAACACCGGTAAGCAATACAACGAGCGAGTTTTCAATCGCGACTTCGACCGGCTCCGCACGGCTACCGGTCTTCGCCATCTTCAATTTAGATGGAGTGAACGGCTCCTGCTCTCCGGCATCAAGGTGCCATAAGGTGGTTGTTGGAAACAGACCACATGAGAGGAGCCGTTCGAGATGAATATTAGCACGATTGGTCTTGATATCGCCAAAAACGTATTCCAGATCCACGGTGTTGACCAAGGTGGGGATACGGTGCTGCGCAAGCGTTTGCGCCGGAAAGATGTTTTAGCATTTTTTGCTGGTCTTCCGCCCTGCCTGGTTGGGATAGAGGCCTGTGGTACAGCCCATCACTGGGCACGGGAAATCCGGGATCTTGGGCATGATGTCCGGTTGATCCCGGCGGCTTACGTAAAACCTTACGTCAAGCGTAATAAGAACGATGCGGCCGACGCGGAGGCGATCTGTGAAGCCGTGGGGCGGCCTACGATGAGGTTTGTTCCGATAAAGGGAGCAGAACAACAATCCGTGCTGATGCTGCACCGAACCAGGGATTTGCTGGTGCGACAGCGTACGATGCTGATGAATGCATTACGGGGTCATTTGGCAGAATATGGCATCGTTACTGCAAAAGGGGCCGGGAATGTGAAGCGCCTTTTTGAGGTCCTCGCACAGGACAACGAGGCTTTGATTCCAGTACTGGCACGCCGTGCGCTTCTGTTGATTGCCGACCAGCTCCAACAACTTTGTCGGCAAATCCAAGCCCTCGAAATGGAGATCATGGCCTGGCACAAGACCAGCGAGCCTAGCCAACGACTAGCAACCATACCGGGGGTCGGCCCGATCACCGCGACAGCAATTGTCGCCAGTGTTGGCGATCCGTCCCAGTTCCGATCTGGGCGGCACTTCGCAGCTTGGCTTGGGCTTGTTCCTCGCCAAAACTCTTCAGGCGACAAGGAGCGACTCGGGAGGATCTCAAAGCGGGGAGACAAATATATCCGCCGTCTGCTCGTATTGGGGGCAACAATTGTTATCCACCACGCGCGCGCAAAGCCATCCCAGCGGACGGCTTGGATCAATCAGCTTCTTGCACGTCGTTCGGCGCGGCTTGTCTCAGTTGCGTTGGCCAACAAGATGGCGCGCATAGCCTGGGTTATTCTGGCCAGAGGTGAAGTCTATCGTGTGCCCGCAGCGGTCGCGGCGGTGTAAAAGGGTCAAGGCAAGATTGCATAGTAGAGGTTTTTACGAATTGCGAGGGTGACAATGGCGTGATGGAAAACCGGTCGAACCGGGGAGCGGACAAACCCGTTAGTGTCTATGCGCTTACAGTGCGAAAATTAGATTGGGATCCGATCCGCGGACTGCATCAAGGCCAGCGGTCATATGCACCGCGTTAAAAGGCCGGACAAAAGACTGCACCCGACCAAATTGACCAGATCGCCAAAGAAAGTCCTTGCAATGCAGGAGCCGTTCACAAAAGACATTTGCGGCATACATTCGTAGTCAACGCCAAGCGTGCCGGGCTTGATGCTTTTGAGATCGCGTCAAAGACCGGACATTCGCCAAAAAGTGTAGAGGACATGCTTCGGAAGCATTACTTGCCCCACGACAGTGTCGTGGCAGCAAATGCGACTAAGAAGATGGAGAGGTATCGCCGTAAAGCCGGGGCCTAGCCTGGGTTCTCTTGCGCCCTGGATAGGCGACTAGAAGGCCCGTGCGCTATCGGTCGTAGTGAAATCGACACTGCGCGATTTCCAGGAATCGATCGGGGGCTTTCCCGGTAACGCGATACACTAGGCGGTCGGCGAGTGTAATTCGTCGCGACCACCACCCCTTGAGATCACCGCGCAGGGCTTCCGGTTTTCCTGTTCCGGAAAAGGGCGTGCGCGAACACTCTTTGATCAGATCGTTCACGCGGGACAGGGTTTCGGGATGACCTTGCCAGTGCAAATAATCCTCCCATGCCTGAGGGGCAAAAACCAATTTCACGGTTGGACGAGCTTGCGCTCTTTTCCTTTGCCCGCATCCAAAGCGGCGATGGCGGCGGCCAACCGCTCCGCATTGGCCTTCTGCGATAGAAGGTGGGTCGTCTCCTCGGTAGCGTTCCAATCCGCCAAAGAGACCATCACGACGGCTTCGCCGTTTTTGCGGGAGATCACCACCGGCGTGCGATCACGTACTACCTGGTCCATTACGGACTTCAGCTTGGCTCTTGTCTCAGAGAAATTGATTACATCCATGGTCGCGGCCTGTTGTACGTGTTCTTGTACATATAAGCTGGACACCCTCAGATTCCAAGTAGCCTGGTTCCGCTCGGCGGTTGCCCGGGCATTACGGACCCGCTAGAACGCCCGCCGACGGCGAACAAAAGTTGGACGAAAACGTTTGACACGAGTTTGACATTTTGCTCTAAGTGCTTGATCCAAAACGGTAAGTTTTGGGGGATCGTCTAACGGTAGGACTGCAGACTCTGACTCTGCCTGTCTAGGTTCGAATCCTAGTCCCCCAGCCAACCTCTACGGACTTATGGCGCACTTGCCACAAGCGGATTCTGAATCCTCGCCTATCTTTGGTCAATGGGCGAACCGATTGTCATTCTCGCATTGCGCCGGAAGCGTGACCGTATCGAATCCGCGATAGCCGGGTACGAGCGCAAGATCAAAGAGGCACAAGCCGACCTGTCGCATGTCACGGCCAGCCTAAGGCTGTTCGAGCTATCGGGCGACCCGTCCGAGTTTCCTGCCTACATTGACCTGAACCGCATCCTGAGGCGTGGAGAGATCACACATATATGTATGGCCGCGATCCGGGCCGAAGGCCCCTTGGACACCCGTGAGCTTACAAGCCGAGTCATGGCGGCGAAGGGCCTAAACCGGGATGACCGGGTTCTGGCTCAGGCCATATCCCTACGGATTGTCCAGACATTGCGAATGAAGGCCCGGCGAGGCGGGGCGCTGGACGGGTCTGAGCGCCGGAAAGGGGCCTGCGTATGGCGGCTGCGAGATCAAGCCTTGGGGGCCAATTCTACCCAATAGGCGCTATAAATTGGCCATTGAGGTTGGGGGGGCCCTCCGACAATATGCCCCGCTGGCCTGCGTCTGTGGGCTCTTCCAGAACGTTCATATATCTGCTCTACGATGACCAAATAACCCCGGGCCACCTTCCTCATGCCAGTTTTTTTCGTCGTCGCTCTCGCCAACAAAGATAAACTGAAGGCCGCTATCCGAGAAGCTGACCCAGACGCCTTTGAGTTGAAGGACGATAGTTGGTTCATGAAATATGAGGGAACTGCCAGGGCGGTGGCGGACAAGCTCGGCATCATTTCTGGTGCGTCGGGTAATGGCGTCGTGGTTCCTGTCGGCAACTATTCAGGACGCGCACCGGCTGATCTCTGGGAATGGCTCAAACTGCGCATTTCCGGAACCACACCGCCATGACAAAGGGCGGGGGCCAAAAGGAACCGGCGCAAAGCGCTGAGTCTACGACGGCGCAATCCCCCGTTGTACCAGCTCCTTTCGGAGATGGTTTCGACAAGAACGAAGTCCTAAAGGAACTGCGGCAACTATCTAAAGACATTGCATCACTCACGACTAAGGTTGACCGTCTCGTCACGGACGATGAAAAGACGCGCGGACATGTTGATGCGCTGCGCCACCAGATCACGTGGGCCAAAGGTTTTGCCGTTTCAGCATTGATCCTGATCCCGATTTGTGCCGGATTTGTTTGGTGGCTCATTGGTGGCGAATTGAATCAAATCAGAGATCGCCTCTATGCTATGCCAACCGCGTCAGTGAGCGCACCGCCTACGCCTGCTGCAAGTGGCGCTGCCAATAACCGCTGAAATCAACTGACTTTCCACGATGTAAAGCATGACCGGCGACGCGACGCACCTGATCGCCGTTTGATACCCGGCGATTATCTTCCCTCCAGGCGGCCTCTTGAGCGAACCGCAGCAAATACGGCCCGGCAATATGATGGCTGTGCCCGGCTTCGCCGCGACGAAGTCGCGCAAAATAACTCTCCGCCCAATTCGTGCAAGCACCGTCCAGGCTATATGCCTCTTGATGATTGATCCTCTTAACGTCAAAGCGGTCATGCAGCCCGTTCCATGACGGCGCTTCATCGGCGTTGATCTTGGTGCCCTTCTGGACACGCGATTTGATCCACGACAAGGCCGCGCCTTCTGAGGCGAACACGCCGGGCAACGTCTCGCCACCATGCTCGCGGATCACGACCACGACCTTGCGCTTGCCGTTCTGATTTTTCCACAGGCGGCGGTCAACGCGATGTTCGCGGATATTGGCCGGGCGAATGTGGCCGCCAAAATAAGCGCCATCAACGGAAGCCTCGTCATGGTCATCACCGATAACGCGACCTTTCATTTCTTCCGCCATGGCCTCGCGCATTTTATGGCAAAGCACAAAGGCCGATTTGTAGGCCAGTCCCAGATCGCGGCTCATAGCGACCATGCTCTTGCCCTTGACCTCATTGCAAAACACGGCGATGGCCGCCAGGTACATGCGGAGCGGCAGTTTGTGATTGTCGAAAAGCGTCCCGCTGGTAATCGTAAAATCGGCCTTACAGGCTTTGCAGCGAAAGCGAAGCGCGCCGGAGGGACGGCGGCACTCATAGGCATCTAAGCCGCCACACTTGGGGCAGACTGGCGCGCCATTTGTTTGATCCCAACGGATTTGGCGGAACATGGCCTCCGCTTCCGCGTCAGAAAACCGGAACACCTGAGCGAGGCTCAGGGTTTTGGCTTTGCTGGAGAGGAGGAAGTGCTGGGCCATCAATCTATCGTTTTCGTGACCTCACGAATATGATAGATAAGGCAGGGCTTGTCAACGCCAACCTAACGAATATAATAGGTCACGAAAACGATAGGGAGGCTCAATGGCTTACGCAAAGACTGAGGAAGAGTGGGCGCAACGGGTGGCCGCCCACCTAAAAGCTCAAATAAAGAACGCTGGAATCACCTATGCCGATTTGGTCAAAAAGCTCAAGAAACACGGGTTTAAAGACGAGACGGAGGCCGGGATCACCATGAAGCTCAAACGGGGCACTTTTGCCGCCGCTTTTCTCTTGGCTGCTCTGGCGGCGCTGGAGTTGGAGGGGGTAAGGTTGGAAGATATTTAGACGATATTTTCGGGGAAGCGATTAGGGGATGCTGAATTGGCTTCGCAGCATTGATTGGCTGGCAATAAATACCAGTGCATTACTGCTTGTCGTTTTGCTTTGGATGCTGCCATCCTCACCGCAACACCAGCAACATTCCCAACCCTGCACTGACCATAAATCCTGCGAAAATTATCAGGGTGACGCATCCATCTTCGTACGCATTGGGACTTGGGTTTCGCTCAACCACGAAAGCGTTGAGGCCGGTTCTACCTTCGCTGTTGCGGCCTTCACCTTGCTTCTCTTTGTCTCGACTCTTGGATTGTGGGTCCAAACGCGCAATGCCGTCAGAACTAGTGTTCAAGGCCTCGAAACTGTCGAGCGAGCTTACCTTTTCCCCTATCTCGCCGACGCCATGACTATGCAGGGAAGCAGGGTATCTATTCAGCCATGGCTGCAAAATGCCGGGAAAACGCCCGCTATAGTTGACGAGTTCTTCGCGGGGTTTATGGCCGGTGGCGAATTGCCTCCCGAGCCAATTTATTCGCAGGCCCTGGGAACTAGGGCCACTGACATGAATACTATCGTCCCTAGTTTGGTGAATACGGACGTTGGAACATTTGCCCCAACGGCGACACCGCACCCGAGGTTCTTTTATGGCTGTGCTTGGTACAGGGACGTATTCAAAAAACCCCGCGAAACACGGTTCTGTATCGAGTTTTTTTATGATCCCGCGTTCCCGAACGCTATACCGAAGTATATGTACGTCGGGGGAGAGCCTTGGAACCGAACTACTTGACGCCTGAGCGCCCCCCATCCCCACCCAAAGCAACCCGATAGCTAACGCGGCCAACGCCGCTCGCGCGCGCACCTTAGTCATTTAAGATCGAGTGCGAATCGGGCCAGTGGCAAGTGCGCCATAAGTCCGGGACTGCGGCGATGCGGGCTTCGACGGCGCTCTGACCGATGGCGTTGATGCGCGCCATATCGTAAGCAGCCTCCCTGCGGATCGTCGGTCTCGGAGAGGGCCAGCTGCCAAGATATCTGCTGTTCCAGAATGCGCGCGACAGGCTCGGCGGAGACGGGCGAAAGGACATCGGCGATGTGCACAATCCCACGCTGGGCGTAGGCCGTGGCGTAGGCGCGAACGTCCAGACTTCGGTTCAACTCAAGGCGCAGAGGCAAACGCAACTTTCCTTACCGGCAGAATTCGGTCAAAACGCTAGCAGGTTTCGCCAGCCGGCCTCAATTCCTGCCGCACAAATTGCGTGTTGGAGAGGATTAGAGCCTTCCTTATGGTGCTTAGGCTAACCTCCCACAGAAATGATCGGAGAAAGCGTGGAGTTTGGGAAGATCAGCGGACAAAATCGCCCTTCGTAATGAACGGCGAGATCGGAACCCACCAGCTCGCCTGAACCGTCGCCGGATCGGTCGGCAGAGCCTCTACTTGGCGGGAGCTAAAAGCAGCCGTAAGGGCGTCGTCTGCCGGTTGCGCCGCGGTTCCTTCGATTTCCCAGATAACAAGATATTTCGGAAATTTAAGTCGTGGCGCGCTGGTGCCAATAGGTGCTGTTGCTAGGCGAAAGGGTTGCGCCGCCATCCAGCCAGGGATTGCCAGAACCTCATTTATATGACGACTTAGCGCCGTTTCGAAATCGGCTTCCGTCGTGCCAGAAGCCGGATCACTATAATCAAGAAGAATATAGCGATTAGGCCGAGGCGTTTTGTTGTCGGCATAATCGGGCATAAAAGGTTTCTTGCCATCGGGCCTTGTTACTCGCGGGCCTAGAACTTGATAAGTCGTGCTCACAGACGCGCCCGCAGAATAGTCGAAGCCTGGAATACGCCGGCTTTTACCACCCGCGATCGCTGCGCGTTCGTCACTTTGCAATTTGGTAAGATCGGGGCCCTGCAGGTCCCAAATAATTAGATAGCTGCGTTTGAAAGCTGTAGGAATATTGCGTGGACTTACGTCTGTGACCAGGCGGAAGCGTTGCGCGCCACTCCAACCGGGTAGTTGGACTAAATCGCCCATATGCATATTCTGGTAGCCATCATTGAAGCTCTCTTCGAGTCCAGGAAGAGGGTCAGCCATTACTAAGAAAACATAGCGGTTCTGTCCGTTGGGTGCTTCGCGCGTCCCGGGCTGCCCGATCGACCACTGGGCAACGGCAGCCGTAGAGATAGTCAGTGCCGTCGACAAACCAATAAAGAGATACTTCAACATCCCATTCATGCAGATGTTCCCGACCAATTTCTCTTCGCCACGGTACAGCAAACTTACCTGGGTTACCTAACCGAAGACTAACGGCTCAATAGTTAAACCTAACACCGATGGTGAATGCCCGCCCCTCTATATCATACAGCGCCGGATCGGTTTGTAGTTGTTCAAAGTTCGTGCCCGGCACTGGAGGTGGTGTTTGATCCAAGAGATTCTCAATGTTGAAGAATAATTTCGGCGCCGCAAAAACCCCTTGCAGCAAATATTCGGCCGTAAAATTGACATAATAGATTGCGGGAATATTGTTATCATCAATATATCCCGTATTATAATTACTGTTGTTGTAAGTGCTATTGTATACGCCGGCTCCGACGTATCTTCCACTGACCGTAACGGTTGCCGGCCCCTTTTGATAACTCACGCTATCAATCGCTACCCATCGTGGCTGGGAGGATGTTCCGATATCTCCCGCGCGGTTAACCGTCACAATGCCGGCAGCGGTGGGGGTGGTCGTTGTCTGCTTCGCTACGTATGTGCCCATTGCGCGAAAGGATATAGATCCGTCCAGCGCAGGAGAGATATCCGCCAGATCGGTTCGATAGTCGATCTCGAGATCATCACCCCGCGTTAAGGTTTTCGCCAAATTGAGAGACGGCGTATCGATAGTGACGATTTGGCCGTTCTGTCGCGTTATGAGATTGCAGTACGAAGAATTGCCTTCGAAACAAAATGTGACGACATCCTGTGGGGCAGGTTGTGCAATCTCTCCATGTATCCCAATATTGTAATAATCAACCGAAGCGGTGAGTCCCTCAAGCCATGAAGGCTGATAAACGAAGCCAAATGTCGTGGTATTTGCATTTTCTGGAACCAAGTTTGGGTTTCCATATCGCAGTGACAAGACACCTGACACAGTCTCATTGTTGTTTTCGGGATCAATGATGGTCGGGCGGCTCTGGGCAGAACCGGAAAAGAGCTCGGAGATGTTTGGGGCACGAATATCATGCGATTCAGTGGCTCTCAACCGAAGATCATCGATGGGCTGATAGGTTGCACCGATCTTATATGTCTCTACCGGTCCGCTGGTGCTGTAATCCGTCAAACGCCCCGCAAGATTCAGGTCAAGCGACTTGGCATACCATTCGTCGCGCGCCAGAGGTACGAGCGCTTCGACGTAAGATTCAAAGTCGTCGTACCTGCCCTTGAGCGGCTTGGGATTGTTTGTCATCCACCCACCCGGAGGCGCTGATGCTACGCTTGCTTGCGGGAACTCCTAATATACCAGTGGTGACAACCGGAGAATCTGAAATTGGGTCCACAATCTGATCACCCTTTTCTTCGCGGTACTCTATCCCTGTGGCGATGGAGACTGGTCCAGCCCAAAGTGAAAAGGGCTCTCCCTTGATATTTGCGGACGCAACTTGTTGACCCAGTTCCTGTCTGCTCCATAGCGTGCCAGAAACCCACTGCAATGCCTGGGGGGAAGCTGCACCCACACCGAAGAGATTGAGAGGGACGCAACCGTTGGCAGCGTCTTGGCAGACGATCTGCCCGGATGAATTATAGACAGCATCTGCCGCCTGATAAACGCGGGCAACGTTTATGTTATTTTCTATATTTACCCAGCCGTCACTTATGCCTTGCTCATAATTAACATCCCAATCCCAACCCCCAATTTTACCGTTCAATCCGCCGGTAAAATCATAAGCCCGATAGCCACTAAAAGTTTCGATAGGCGGCCAGTCAGTGTCAACGCGACCGAGTTTGAAGCTACTTACGTTGTCCGCCAGCATTTGCGTGCTAATTGAACTCGGCAGAAACGCGTTGTTGGAGAAGATTGTGAAAGCAGTCGATCCGTCCTGATAAGGATAGGTTTCGATGTACTTACCTCCATTTGTGGACACGAGAAATTGGCCAAATGCGTGAACGTCGGGAGTGATGTCGTAAGCCACGCGGCCAAAAATGCCGCCCTCTTGGACCGGTACCGTGTAGTTCCCGAAGGATGAGAGGTTTGCTCCATCACCCCCAACTTGCTCGGTTGAACTGAGCAATGTTCCTGTTTGGAAAGCCTCAGGTATGCCGCTCGGACCAAATTGAGTATTGTTCAATGGCCCACCAACAATGAGTCCTCCATAGGTTGCATAAGGAAGGGTGGTGTTAGATCTCATCAACAACGTTGGATTGCTGAGAGAAGCCGGATTCGCAGATGTAACAGCTGGATTGGGAATCGCATCGTACCCCTGGCTAAGATAGCTGCGACCCTGCGCTCCCTGAATCCCGCCTGCACCAAAATAGTCGGCAGATAATAGAATGTGCAGACGATCGTTCATAAGGCTGTCGCCATATGCGAGGCCTATTTTCCCCGTTGGCATGTCGCCATATTCGGATATGCCAGCACTGGCAGTACCCTTGAGCCCTGTAAAATCTGTATTTAGTATGAAGTTGACGACGCCGCTGACGGCGTCCGAACCATATGCTGCCGAAGCGCCGCCAGTTACAATATCCACACGCTGCAGCAACTCCGATGGAATCATAGAAACGTCAATTTCTCCCGTGCTGGTTTCTGGCACCAACCTCATACCGTCCAGCAGAACCAATGTACGTTGTGCGCCGAGCCCCCTCAGATTGAGAAAACTTCCTGGGCCCGCTGCTGTTGAGGCACCAATCGAATTTCGATTGGTGGAAGCGTCGAGACTAGGCAGTTGGGCCAGGGCATCGACAGGTAGATTTGGATCAGTCTGCAGAAGTTGGTCGGTACTGACGACCGTGAGAGGCGTGGGGGACGAAGAGCTGTCGCTGACGACACGCGAGCCGGTTACCACGACCTGCTCTACCGGGGCTGATCCGGATTGATCGGCATTCTGGGCATTCGCGGGCGCTATCACACCCTGCACGACTCCAAGAGCTAGGGCACTAACTCCCGACAACCAAATCTTCGTTGAGCGCGCGGATCCGAATGGATTGGAATTTCCCAAAATACCCTCCCACTGTAATTTTCTTTTGACGTGCTCTCCTGAGTTGCCCCGCTCTGAGGACCGGCCGAAACCATCACCAACTGCTCGCTTCAGTCAGAACGCAGAAGCGCATGCAAGCAATCATAAAATCATTCCTGATCCTAATCAGGCAATAATATGTATTATATTGCTTTCAAGTTGGCGAGACAGTTTGCCTCTCGCGGCCAGCCTTCCAAAGTTGGTACAAAATATCCGTCATACCTCTCGAATAAGGACTGTGACTTGGCCCAGTCCAAAGACACTAGTACCGAGTCAGTTTTCTGCGCCGAGATCGAAGACCATTGGAATCAACAGCCGTGCCGTGAACACAACGTTGGCATCTCTATAGACATTCATTATCCCCTTGTCCGTGCTGGCTAGCTGAGTCGCTCATCTCGAGATAATCAAGATCTATCAATCAATTCCGGCCGGATTGTTACGCCAAGACCGGGGTCAGTGGGAACTGTCATAAACCCATCGGATTCGAGTTGGGGAGCGTTAGTGAAGACGGTCCATTGCTTTTTAAAGTCCATGATAGGTGGGCTGTGATCAAGCTCGAAATGAGGTCCTTCTTTATCCAACCTGCCCTGAATTGGCTGCGGATGGATTGCTGCCAAATGCATATGGCACATCGTAGTCATAAGACCACTCGCGTGCGGAACAACGCGCTTATTATATGCAAATGCGATATCCATAATTTGACGGTATAAAGTCGGCCCTAGCACGACAACGTCGCAATTGAGAATGTCGTAACAACCCCTCTGCACGTAAGTCCGGAACTCTTCCATCTGGGTATTCGTTTCACCACCTGCTAATCTCATCGTACTACAGGCCCGCTGTAGTTCGGCCAAGTCGTCATAGTCGAACCGCCCCAATGGTTCTTCCAGCCAATAAACATTCAGCTTTTCGAATTCCATTGCTGTTTCATATGCTCGCTGGTAGTCCCACAAGGTTACTAGTTGGGTACCGCCATATGGGGCTGCCTTATTCGCATCCACTATCAACGTGATATCATTGCCGATCGCTTCACGCACGAGCGTCATCATCTGCACGTCTTCCCTCATAGTCGGGAAGCTCGAGCGCATTTTGATGGCCTTGAATCCCGCGGCCTTAGACATCGCCGCAGTTCGCGCTCGCTCCGCAGGACCGTCGCCAAGCCCGAATGTAGCTCCGTAAGGCATTACTCGACTTTTTCCGCCCCCCCACAATTTGTAGAGCGGTTGGTTCGCCAGCTTGCCACACAAGTCCCATAAGGTAGTTTCAATCTGTACACCCCCGCGCCCCAGAGCGTTTAGGTAGCGCGAGTGATCAGCAACATCGAATGGGTCCTTGCCGACCAGATAAGCCTTTGCTCGGCTTAATACATCTGGAGAGCTCCCAGGCCCAATCCCAATCGCTCCTTGGTCCGTATAAACTTCTGTGATGGAGAAGTTGCCCACATCCACGGGGCTAGGGCCCGTGGGGCTATGAAACGTATTGGTATACATACCTAAGCGTTCCACAAGCTTCACCTTCGCAATCCGAATATCGGTAATCTTCGCCCGAGGCGCGGAAGCAGCAGCCGCGGATCGACTGCGCAGTGGCAGCATAGGCGCCGAAAAAGCTGCAGCGGATAATACCTTCAGAAGATTGCGCCTTTGCATGATTTTCTCCCCCGATCTGCAATTGCAGTGCTGATGAGGTTGGTGCCTCTTCAATAGTATGAATATATGGTTTTTAGCAATCAAGTCAAATTCAGACGACGGCTTGGACGATCAAAGCCAAAGCCTCAAGGCTGATGCGAAGCGGCCATCATGGGTTGGCATGGTCAACATGGGTTGTTTAAAGCACGTTCTCAATTGGCGCGGCTTCTGGAGGGTCCCGCTGCCTATGGCATCCAACCATCGGACCCTTCAACCAATCCGCACATGGCGACTGGACACGTGTGTTTTCCGAGATTCCCCGTCATCGCAGGGATCTCGGGCCAGCCGCCAGCCCTCATCATGTATCTGCCTTTTGATATAGGTCTCGCGGGCCTCCCGCCGGGCGTTCAGGGAGTTGAATTCCAGCTCGAAATTGTGCTCGGTTGGTCTGTGGATATCGCGTTTTGGCAGAACTTCGATCTTAGTCTTTTATTGATTGGCCGAATTCCGGACTTTTCGAATCGAATAAAGGATGTTTCACGGGCTAAGCCGCGACAGTTGCACCCCGGACTGACGCTCCATTCGCTTACCGATGTCCAATCCGAAAATCGCGCTCGTTGCAGTGCGATATGGCCGAGTAGCAGCCTACAGACACGCCTGATAGCAATGCCAAAACGCTGATCCCCAAGCCTTAAAACAGCAAAGTCTCTATTTGGGGTTCCCCGATTGCTGCATTCAGCATCTGTAGCTTAAGAAGCAGAATGCCGTTGTGGGCTAGGAGGTCTCATTTCTATGCTGCTGCGCCTGTCGCGTTTTGTCCATTTCATTCCGGTCGGCGCCGATCGCGTACTGATTATTGATGCGATTAGCCATGTGCGCCAAGTTGTGACGAATGATTTGGCTGCTTTTATTGAGAGTTTCACCACACCGCGCCGAGTGCAAACCATCGAGCAAGGGAGCCTGGTAGCTGCCTTGATTGAACGACGTATCATCACGGAGAAGAACCCGGAGACAGAGTTGGCCCATGTATCCGACCTTCTAAATCCCTTTCACGGTCGGGATCCTGCCGCCATGCTCCAACACTTCCGCAGAAGGTCCATGACAGGCGGCGATCCCTACTGGGCAGCTACCGAAGCACTCAAATCAGAAGATTTCCAGGTTTCTGGGCCACGGATTGATCTCATAATGTTCGGTGATTGCGACGTGCATATGGAATGTGACTTTTTGCGCCGGGTGGCAGCGGAATACAGCGTAGATTTGCGCGTGGCAGCAACTTTCACGGACGACTTACGCCTAACAATTGAACACAGGCATGATGCGATCATAATCGGCGCGTTGGAGTCTCGGCATTCCATTTTGCATGAACCAATTGAGGGAGAGGCACCACACACACAATTCTTGGGAGCCGTCGAAAATATACTGACAAATCTACGCAAGTTGTCGAATGCGCCAATATTGATTGACAACCTGCCTGAGCCAACAATACAGCCAATGGGCATGGCAGAACGGGGATCGAAAGGACATCGCAACCGTTTTCGCGCCGCAAACTTAGCTCTCGCAGATTTGATTGAGCGCCATACCGATGTTCACATCGTGGATGTCGCTGCCACGCTAAATGCTTCGGGCGCCGAGAGAATGTTGGATGACGGATATTTCGGCTTTACACATTTCGGCTCGCCCGGCTGGCTGCTGCAACGATCCTCAAAGGAGCTATCTGCAGTACATGGAATATTTCCAGCGATCACTTCGCTCGCTAGCAGGCTTGACGGCAATCCTTACAGTCGTGAAGCGCTCATGGCTCAGGCCCATTCTGCAGCGTTGCTTACAGTGCTCGGGCTGAATAGGAAG
>Ga0206804_10217_pt1 | contig 14807 bp, 14 predicted proteins | sample Alteio_BWOrgCont_62_FD_152888 | JGI IMG/M metagenome (GOLD analysis project Ga0206804, IMG submission 152888) | Enriched cells from forest soil in Barre Woods Harvard Forest LTER site, Petersham, Massachusetts, United States -... | ecosystem: Environmental > Terrestrial > Soil > Temperate forest >... | reverse complement strand
CATCCTTCTCCTGTCCCTTACGGGAGAAGATGCGGACGTCGACGACCGTGCCCTCGATGCCCGGGGGGCAGGTGAGCGAGGCGTCGCGCACGTCGCCGGCCTTCTCACCGAAGATGGCGCGCAGCAGCTTCTCTTCCGGAGTGAGCTGCGTCTCGCCCTTCGGCGTGACCTTGCCGACGAGGATATCGTTGTGGCCTACCTTGGCACCGATGCGCACGATGCCCGACTCGTCCAGATCACGCAGCGCGTGCTCGGAGACATTGGGGATATCACGCGTGATCTCTTCCGGTCCAAGCTTGGTGTCGCGCGACTCGATCTCGAACTCCTCGATGTGGATCGAGGTGTAGTAGTCCTCGCGGACCAGCTTTTCCGAGATGAGGATCGCGTCCTCGAAGTTGTAACCGCGCCAGGGCATGAAGGCAACCAGCACGTTGCGGCCGAGGCCAAGCTCGCCCTGCTCCGTGCAAGGACCGTCAGCGATGACCTGCCCCTTGAGGACGCGGTCGCCCTTGCGGACGATCGGCTTCTGGTTGATGCAGGTGTTCTGGTTGGAGCGCTTGAACTTGGTGAGCTGGTAGATGTCCGAGCCGACCTCGCGCGAGAGCTGCGTCGGATGATGCTCGCCCTCAACGCGCACGATGATGCGCTCGGAGTCGACCGAGTCCACGATGCCGTTGCGCTTGGCCAGGATGACGGCGCCGGAGTCGCGCGCGGTGACGCCTTCCATGCCGGTGCCGACGAACGGGGCTTCAGAGACGAGCAGAGGAACCGACTGGCGCTGCATGTTGGCGCCCATCAGGGCGCGGTTGGCGTCGTCGTGCTCGAGGAACGGAACCAGCGACGCGGCGACCGAGACCAGCTGCTTGGGCGAGACGTCAACGTAGTCGACCTCGGCCTTGGCCACCAGGACGAAGTTGCCCTGACGGCGGGCATTGACCAGGTCTTCGGTGATCGCGCCCTCAGCGTCGAGGTCAATGTTGGCCTGCGCGATAGTGTGGCGGTCTTCCTCCCACGCGGAGAGGTAGAAGCTGAACGGCTCCAGGTCCATCGGGCGCTTCTTGTCGCGCTTGAGGGCGTTGTTGAGCTTCTTGGCTTCGTTGATCTCCAGCGAATCGCCCTGACGCAGACCGGACTCGCCGGCGTTGGAGACGGCAACGTAGTCCAGCACCTTGCCTTCCTTCACGCGGCGGTACGGCGACTCGATGAAGCCGTACTCATTGATGCGCGCAAAGCAGGAGAGCGAGCTGATGAGGCCGATGTTCGGGCCTTCCGGCGTCTCAATGGGGCAGATGCGACCGTAGTGGGTCGGGTGCACGTCGCGGACTTCAAAGCCGGCGCGCTCACGAGACAGGCCGCCCGGCCCAAGGGCCGAGAGACGCCGCTTGTGCGTGATCTCGGAGAGGGGGTTGGTCTGGTCCATGAACTGCGAGAGCTGGGAGGATCCGAAGAACTCGCGGATGGCGGCCATCACCGGCTTGGCGTTAATGAGGTCGTGCGGCATGGCCGTCGACATCTCCTGGTAGACGCTCATCTTTTCCTTGATGGCGCGCTCCATGCGGACGAGACCGATGCGAAACTGGTTCTCCATCAACTCGCCGACGGCGCGCACGCGGCGGTTGCCGAGGTGGTCGATGTCGTCGACGACGCCGATGTTCTTGCGCAGCTTGAGCAGGTAACGGATAGTGCCGTAGAAGTCCTCGGGCGTCAGCGTCCGCTTGTCGAGGCCGGTGGCGTCCTGGTTCTCATACAGCTTGATGTTGAACTTCAGACGGCCCACGCGAGAGAAGTCGTACTTGCGCGGGTCGAAGAACATGCCTTCGAAGAGCGCGGTCGCGGTGTCCAGCGTCGGCGGGTCACCGGGGCGCAACTTGCGGTAGATCTCAATCAGCGCCTCTTCGGGCTTGCGCACGGAGTCGCGGCGCAGCGTGTTGGTGATGATGTTGCCCACGTCGTCGCGCTCGGGGAAGAAGACCTCGAAGCTGGTGACGCCGGACTCGAGGATCTTCTGCAGCTTGTCGGCGGTGAGCTCCTGGTTGGCCTCATAGAGCAGCTCGCCGGTGGTGAGGTCGACGACGTCGGCCGCGGCCATGGCGCCTTCGAACTCGGAGGTTTCGACATCGACGTGCTCGATCTTGTGTGCGCGCAGGCCCTTGAGCGAATGCGCGTTGATCTTGCGTCCGGCGGTGGCCAGCTCCTCGCCCTTCACGCTGATGGAGGCGGCGGGCTTGGTGCCGGTGAGGTTGGTGGGCTTGCTCTCGGGGCCAACGGTCCACGACAGCTTGCCGCCCTTCACCTGGATGGTGTCGGTCGTGTAGAAGGTCTTGAGGATGTCCTCATCGGTGCGCAGGCCGAGCGCGCGCAGGAAGATGGTGCCGAGGAACTTGCGCTTGCGGTCGATGCGGACGTAGAGGGTGTTCTTCTGGTCGTACTCGAACTCCACCCAACTGCCGCGGTACGGGATGATCTTGCCGAGGAAGTAGGTACGGTTGTTGGCGGTCTCAAAGAAGACGCCGGGCGAGCGGTGCAGTTGGGACACAATCACGCGTTCCGTCCCATTGACGATGAAGGTGCCGTTCTGCGTCATCAATGGAATGTCGCCGAAGAAGACCTCCTGCTCCTTCATGTCGCGCAGGGTCTTGACGCCGGTCTCGGGGTCCTTGTCGTAGATCTTCAGGCGGATGGTGACCTTCAGCGGCGCGGAGTAGGTCATGCCGCGCTCTTCGCACTCGGCCTGGTCGTACTTCAGCTGCAGGCCGACGGGGTCGCCGCACTTGGTGCAGAAGTCCGGGGTGTTCTTGTTGTAGGTTCCGCAGAAGTGGCAAAGCACGTCGCCGGGATGGAACGGGTCGGTAATGACCATGTGCCCGCAGGTGACGCAAGCGGTGCGCAGATGGTTCAGCCCCTTCAGGTAGCCGCACTTGCACTCCCAGTTGCCGATGGCGAAGTCGACGAACTCCAGCTCCGACACGTTGCGGAAGTCGGTAATGGGGAACACCGAGGTGAAGACGGACTGCAGGCCGTTGTCTTCGCGCTCCTGCGGCAGCTTGTCCATCTGCAGAAAGCGCTCATAGCTGCGGCGCTGGACCTCGATGAGGTTGGGAATCTGGATGGAGGTTGGAATCTTTGAAAAGTCGAGCCGGCTACGAACCGCGCGCATCTCTGTGGACATGCTCTCTCCCTGAAACGTTCTGCCGGACTTACATCCTCCGGCTGCTGTCGCCCATCTCAATCTGGTGAATCGGGCGCCGAAAATTTTCTGCTTCCCAAGGGAAGCCTGCGGCTGCTATAAATCCCGCGTACGCGTTGCAGTGGCGAAAAAATCGCTAGAGACGGCAAAGGCGCTCGAAGGGACAGCATCTCCCATGAGCGCAAAGACCGACTTGTGCACTAGTTCGATTCGAATGATTGAAATGCCCGCCACCCTTTGAAGCTCGCCTTGCCTCAAGGTTTTGCCGCGCTTGTGTCACTATGCGAATCGCCGCGTGAGACGCATAATGGCCGGCCCCTTAACCTGCACCGTGCAGGATGGACCGGATACTACCCGCAAAAAGATAAGTTCAGCCCGCTGCTGCATGCCGGCAGGAGCGATATGCCTCACTCATAAGGATATCGCGTCCTGCCGGGTCGTGCAAGGGCAGCAAAAGCTTACTTGATCTCGACTGCCGCAACGCCTTCGAACTTCTTGGCGATGGCCGCTGCGTCTTCCTTCGAGATGTTCTCCTTCAAGGGCTTGGGAGCTCCGTCGACCAGGTCCTTGGCCTCCTTCAGGCCGAGGCTGGTAACTTCGCGTACCGCCTTGATGGTGTTGATCTTATTGGCGCCGGCTTCCTTCAGAATGACCGTAAACTCGGTCTTTTCCTCAGCCGCTGCTGCCGCGCCGCCGCCGCCGGCCGCCGGAGCTGCCGCAACCGCCGCCGCTGCTGCCGACACGCCCAGGCGTGCCTCCAGCTTCTTGACGAGCTCTGAGGCCTCAAGCAGGCTCAGGCCCACGATCGAATCTTCCAACTGTTGAATGTCCGCCATGTCATTATCTCCAATCAAATCTGAAACTTAGTTACTGATTTCGCTTCTTCCCTATACCGCCCAGAGCCACCTTTCGCTCCGGTTGCCGCCTCCCTTTGGGTTTCCGTTGCGCCCAGACCGGCGCCCCCAAATGGCTGCGGCGAAACTTTACTGACCCTCTGCCGGGGCCTCCGCCTCAGCCGCGCCACCCTGCGATGCCGTGGAGTTCTCCGGCTGCGCTGCGCCTGAGGGCTGCTCACCCGCGGCCGCTTCGGCCACATGGGCCTCGGCAACCTTGTCAGCCGCCGGTGCTTCCGCCGCCGGCGCTGCGGCAGGAGCCGCTCCGCCGAACTTGCCCTTTTCGACGCCCTGGTTGATGACGACCGCCAGGTCGCGGCCAGTGGCATTGATCACCGTCGCCAGGCGCTGGGCCGGCGAGTTGATGAGGAACAGCAGCTTCGAGAACAGCTCTTCCTTGCCCGGCAACTTGGCCAGTGCCTCGATCTCCGAGATATTGATGACCTTGCCGTCGACGATGCCCAGCTTGAAGGTGAACTCCGCGTTGTCCTTCACCCACTCCGACAGCGCCTTGGCCAAGGCCACGGGATCGCCGGAGGTGTAGGCCACCGAGCTGACGCCCTTCAGGCCCTTCAGCGCGGCTTCGATCTTGGTGCCTTCGCCCGCGCGGCTGGCCAGCTTGTTCTTGACCACGTGGTAGCTTCCGCCCGCGCCACGGATCGTCTTGCGCAGCGCCACGTCCTTGGCCGCCGTCAGGCCGCTAAACGTGCCGATGATCGCGGAGGTCGAGGTCTCGAGCTCTTTTGCCAGCTGCTGTACCTTCTCCGTCTTTTTCGCTCTGCTCAGTGCCATAACCTACCAGCCTTAGCTGCCAGCCTTACCGCTGGCTTCAAATTTGCCGCGCATGCTCTGCGCCGAATCTCTGTATGCAGCCTCCATCGAGGCCGCGTCTTAGGAAGCCTTGCCTGCCGACTCCGCAACCGCCTGGTCCAACTGGATGCCGGGGCCCATCGTCGAGCTCAGCGTGATGCCCTTGATGTACTTGCCCTTCGCAGCCGAAGGCTTGGCGCGAACCACGCTCAGGATCACGGTGGTTGCGTTGTCGATCAACTTCTGCGGATCGAACGAGAGCTTGCCGACCGGGACATGCACCAGCGCCGTCTTGTCCGTGCGGAACTCGACCTTACCGGCCTTGATCTCCTTCACGGCGGAGGCCACATCCGTGGTCACCGTGCCGGTCTTGGGATTCGGCATCAGGCCCTTGGGACCGAGCACCTTGCCCAAGCGGCCGACGGACTTCATCATGTCCGGGGTCGCGATCAGAGCGTCAAACGCGGTCCAGTTCTCTTTCTGGATCTTCTCGACCAGCTCCTCGCCGCCCACAAACTCGGCGCCGGCAGCCTCAGCGTCCTTCATCTTGTCGCCCGAGGCGATGACGGCCACGATCTTGCTCTTGCCCAGGCCGTGGGGAAGAACGACCGTGCCGCGGACCATCTGGTCGGCGTGCTTCGGATCGACGCCCAGGCGCAGCGTCAGATCGACGGTCTCGTCGAACTTCGCATACTTGGCCTTTTGCAGGAGGGGAACTGCGTCATTCAGCGAGTAGGGACGTGCCTCAACCAGAGCGCGCGCCTTCGCAATATTCTTGGATTCTTTTTGTGCCATGTTTCCTCGTCTCCCACCCCACATGCGCTATTCCGCAAGGGCGTGGTGTTGGACAGGCTTCAACTGGAGTTGAAGCACTGTTATAAGTATGGTGGAAGACCGGCAAAACGTCAACTAACTCATGTAGTAAACAGACCCTATCCGTCGCCAACTCCTATAAAACCTTCTCTCGGCAACCCACACTTGACACCCCATGCCGCCCGGCATATCGTCCTTCTATTAGGCGAATAAAAGGCGAATATTTGAACCCCTTTAGACCCGCAAAAAACACCTCCGAAGCCCTCTTTCCCATCCTCCAGGACGGCCGTGTCAAGCGCCCAACAGGTATCGCCCGCATGGCCATCGAGGCCCAGCATACCGACGACGGCCACCTCATCGAGTTCCGCTCCATCGATGTCCGCTCGCTGATGAACAAGTCCACCTCGCGACGCCGCAACTGGATCGCCTGGAGCATCAATCCCTATCGCGGCTGCGAGTTCGGCTGCAAATACTGCTTCGCTCGCTATACGCACGAGTTCTTGCAGCCCATCCGCATCGACTCCAACGTGCACAAGCTGCCCGCCGCGCGCACCGCACCGCGCGCACCGCAGACCTGGGCCACGGCCTTCGAGCACGAGATCTACATGAAGCAGAACGCCGCATGGCTGCTGCAGCAGGAGCTGCGCCGCTTCAACCCGGACGACGACATCGTCATCGGCACGGCCACCGACCCCTACCAGCCCATCGAGCGCCGCGCCCGTATCACGCGCTCCATCCTTGAGGTCTTCGCCCGGCGCTCCGGCTACCACATCGGCATCATCACCAAATCGCGCCTCATCACGCGCGACATCGACGTGCTGAGCGAGGTCGCGCGCGGTAACCGGCTGGTCATCCACCTGACCATCACGACTACAGACGCAGCACTAGCAAGACTCACTGAGCCGCGTGCGCCACGCCCCGATCTTCGCTTTGCTGCCATAAAGAAATTGCGCGATGCCGGCATCACCGTCGGCATCATGTGCTGCCCGCTGCTGCCCGGCCTGAATGACTCTCCCGAGCAACTGGAGAGCATGGCCGCGCGCGCGGCGGAGGTGCGCGCCAGCTTCCTGGCCGCCAATCCCCTGTTCCTGAAGTTGTGCTCGCGTCCTACCTACCTGAGCTTTGTTCGCGAGCACTTCCCTCACCTGCTCGCCGACTACGAGCGCCGTTACGCCCGCTCCGACTTTGCCGATGAGGAGTACACGCGCAAGATGGCCGCGCTGCTGGACAAGCTGCGCCGCAAATACCAGATCCCCTCGCGCTCCAGCGGCGAGCTCTTCATGGACGAGAGCCTGCAGAACAGCAAGCCACCAGTAGGCGTAGGCGCGCCGGTGCAGCAACAACTCTTCGCCTGACACGCCTACAGGGAGGCGCTAAGGCAAAGCGGCCGCAAATTCTATCCCTATTCTGCGGCCGCTTCTTTTCGCGCAGAATCAGCTCCGCAACAACGCGTCGATCTCGCTTCGCGTCGGCATCGAGTTCGCTGTGCCCGGCCGTGTGACTGAGATTCCCGCCGTCGCGCAGCCGAAGCGCACGCACTCCAACAGGCTGTTCCCCGCGGCCATCGCCGCCGCAAACCCACCGCAGAAGGCATCGCCCGCTCCGGTTGTCTCCACCACTGGGCCCGCGCGAAATGCCGGGACCAGCGCCGGCGCGGCACCCTCCGCCAGCACCAGCGCGCCACGCTCGCCCAACGTCACAATGACATTCTTCGCGCCACGGCTTTGTAGCTTCTCGGCTACGCGCTCGATCTGCTCGATGGTGGCTACAGGCATATTGGTCAGCAGCGCCGCCTCGGTCTCGTTCGGCGTGAAGTAGTCCGACAGCGCAATCAATGCATCCGGCAGATCTGCTTGCGCCGGGGCGGGATTGAGCAAGGTCGGCACGCCCGCATCGCGCGCGATGCGCAGTCCGCGCTCGACGGTAGCGAGCGGAAGCTCGAGCTGCGTCAGGAACACGCTCGCTCCGTGAATCGTTTGCGCCACCGCATCTACTTCAGCCGGCGTCAGCGTGAAGCACGCACCCGGCACCACGATGATTGCGTTTTCACCGCGCGCCTCGTCGATCAGGATGGTTGCTGCTCCCGTCGCCTCTGCGCAGTTAGGCACCAGCGAGGCATCAATGCCATCCGCTGCCCACGTCTCTCGCGCCATGCGGCCAAAGGCATCGTCGCCCAGTTTTGAGAGGACCTGCACCTTCGCTCCCGCGCGCGCCGCAGCCACGGCCTGGTTCGATCCCTTGCCGCCCGGTCCCACGGCAAACGAGCTGCCGATCAGCGTCTCTCCCCAAACCGGCAGCCGCGCCGCGCGGAACGCCAGGTCGGCGACAAAGCTTCCCATCACCACAATCTTCTTGTCCGTCATTGTCTTCATCGTTATCCGGCGTATGCCCATGCGATCAATACCAGCGCCAGTACATACGCAGCGAACATCGCCGCCAGGTATCCCTTCGCCTGCGTGCTGGCCCCGCGGAACTCCTTCCACACGAATACGCCCCACAGACAGGCCACCATGGGCGACGCCTGCCCGATGGCATACGAGATGGCCACTCCCACAAGGCTGGCGGCAACAAAGTTAAAGACGGTGCCGATGCCCCAGATCGTCCCGCCCAGCAGACCCAGCAGGTGGTACGACATTGGCGCGCGAAAGTAATCGGATGCAGCCACCGGCGTGCCCACAATCGGCCTGCGCATCAAAATAGTGTTGAAGCAGAAGCAGCACAGAAACGCACCCAGCGTCAGGAACACGGCCGTCGTATATGGCGTCAGCGTGTTGCCGCGCGTCATCGCCCGCGTCACAAACGGTGCAAAGATGCCCATCAGCAACCCAGAGACAATGCACACCCATACGCCACGTCTTGACACCGCCTCTGCGCCGCGGCGCAGTGCGCCATAGGCCTTGCCCACCAGCACCACAGCCACCAGCGCCATCAGCACGCCTGCGCCCAGTAACGTTACATTGCCGCGCGGCTGCAAGGCATAGCTCATCACCACACCCTCGACCAGTGCGATGCCGATGGCGATGGGAAACGCGATCGACAGGCCAACGATCTCCATCCCGGCAATCAGCAGCACGTTGGCGATATTGAAGATGAAGCCGCCCAGCGCGGCATAGAAGAGGTTGATGCCGTCCGCTGCGCGCAGATTGTTCAGAAACGCATTTGGCCCGCCGGCATAGCTACCCATGGTCAGTGCCAGCACGACGGAGATCAGGAAGATTCCCAGCCCATAGTCCCAGTAGTACAGCTCGAAGCGATAGTTCCGCGTACCCTTGAACGTGTTGGCGAACGAACCCCAGCAGACCGTGCTCAACACGGTCATCAGCAGGGCAGCAGTGAAGGTTGCGGGAAGGAACATGGAATCTCTCTCGAGGCAGACGCACCATGATGCTCCGCGACGCATCGTTTCGCAACTTAAATACAACAGGGAGAGCGCATCGCGCTCTCCCTGGAATAACTCTACTGCGCCGGCTTATGCGACGACGTCGATGCCCATGGACCGCGCGGTGCCGCGGATAGTCTTCGCCGCTGCTTCCACTGTCGTAGCGTTCATGTCGGGCATCTTCACCTTGGCGATCTCGAGGATCTGTTTCTCGGTGACCTTGCCCTTCTTGTCCTTATTCGGCGTGCCGGAACCCTTCTCGATGCCCGCGGCCTTCAGCAGCAGCACCGGCGCCGGCGGCGTCTTGGTGATGAAGCTGAACGAACGGTCGACGTACACAGTGATCACCACCGGCACGGTCATGCCCGCCACGTTGGGGTCCTTGCTGGTGCGCTCGTTGAATTGCTTGCAGAACTCCATGATGTTGACCTGCGCCTGGCCCAGTGCGGGGCCTACCGGCGGTGCCGGCGTCGCCTTGCCGGCGATGATCTGGAGCTTCACGTATCCCTGAACCTTCTTCGGTGCCATTGCCTTAACTCCTCTATGTTCCCGGCCGCGCGCTCATGCCGCATGCCTGTTTCTGCGGGCTACTCGCCCGTAAACTTGTCGGCTTATTCGCCGGTAAATTTGTCTACCTTTGAGAACTCGATCTCGACCGGCGTAGAGCGCCCGAAGATGCTGACCATGACCTTCAGCGTCTGCTTGTCTTCGTTCACATCGTCTACCTCGCCGTTGAAGTTTGCGAACGGTCCCTCGTTGATGCGGACCTGCTCGCCCTTCTCGAACTTCACCTTCATCTTCGGCTTGTCCTTGGACGTCTCGGTGCGGAACAGGATCGAGCTGACCTCCTGCTCGCTCAGCGCCACCGGCTTGTCGCCGGTCCCGAGGAAGCCCGTCACCCGCGGCGTGTTCTTGATCACGTGCCACAGGTCGTTGTCCAGTTCCATCTCCACCAGCACGTAGCCGGGCAGGAAGACGCGCTCAATCGTGTACTTCTTGCCGTTGCGCAGCTCGGTCACCGGCTCGGTGGGGATCATCACCCGTCCGATGCGGTTCTGCAGGCCGAACGCCTGCACGCGGCTCTCGATCGATTCGCGCACCTTGCGCTCAAATCCCGAGTAGGCGTGGATAATGTACCACTTGAAATTCGCATTCACCGGCGGCGCAAGCTGTTCGGCCGGCTGCTCCCCTGCGGGAGCCGCTGCGTCAGTGTTCTGCGCTTCCTGCTTTTCTGTTTCCAAGCCTTGTTCTTCCGCCATCGTTATGCCTTCTTCGTCCTGCGAATTATCGCCCCGTAAACTTGTGCAGCACTGCCTCAATCGCCTGCCCGATGATCGTATCGATCACCCAGAAGTACAGCGCAAACAGGAATACCGTGATCAGCACGACCGTCGTGGTGGCCTGCACCTCGGCGCGCGTCGGCGTCACTACCTTGCTCATCTCGCTGCGGACGTCCTTCAGGAAGTCGCGCAGCCGCTCCGGCCCACTCTTCAGCCGTGCCAGTCCGTCGTTGCTGTCGTTCACTGCTGCCATTGCCTTGGCCATGCTTTGTTACTTCTTTCTGCCTGGATTCTCGCTCATGTGGAGCAAGCAGCAGGCAAACTGGCGGGGGAGCTCGGATTCGAACCGAGAAGTTCGGTTTTGGAGACCGACAGTTTAACCGTTGAGCTTACTCCCCCGATATTGCGGGGCTACTTCGACTCTTTGTGCGCCGTGTGCTTGCGGCAGGTGTTGCAGAACTTGGAGAACTCGAGACGGCCCGTGGTCGTCTTCTTGTTCTTCGTGGTGGAATAGTTCCGGTTCTTGCACTCCGGGCACTGCAGGGTAATAATCTCTCGCATAATTGCTCCTTCTCAAGTGGCCAACCACCTCGGTTGGCAAGCAGCTTTCCGGTGAACCGGCACGCCGCGACGCTGGGGAATTCCCCGGCTTTTCTGAATCCCTCGTTGTAAGGGAGGCAGGGCCATACCTCTGCCCTGCGATTATTTTACATGAATTCCGAGGGACCCGGCTAGCCGGGTCCCCGCCTTCGGCCTACTTGATGATCTCGGAGATCGTGCCAGCGCCGACGGTCCTGCCGCCCTCGCGGATGGCGAAGCGCAGGCCCTTCTCCATGGCTACTGGCGTATGCAAGGTCACTTCCAGCTGGATGTTGTCGCCCGGCATCACCATCTCGGTGCCCGCCGGCAGCTTCGCCGATCCGGTCACGTCCGTCGTCCGGAAGTAGAACTGCGGACGATAGCCATTGAAGAACGGCGTATGACGTCCGCCTTCTTCCTTCGACAGAACGTATACCTCGCCCTTGAACACCGTGTGCGGCGTGATCGATCCCGGCTTGGCCAGCACCATCCCGCGCTCCACGTCTTCCTTCGCCGTGCCGCGCAGCAGAAGTCCGGCATTGTCGCCCGCCAGGCCCTCGTCCAGCTGCTTCTTGAACATCTCCACGCCCGTGCATACCGTCTTCTGCGTGTCCCGGAACCCGACGATCTCCAGGTCCTCGCCCACCTTCACCTTGCCGCGCTCAATACGGCCCGTGACCACCGTCCCGCGGCCCGAGATCGAGAAGATGTCTTCGATCGGCATCAGGAACGGAAGCTCGATCGCGCGCGTCGGCTGCGGAATGTACTTGTCCACCGCCGCCATCAGCTCGTCGATCTTCGCCTCCCACTGCGCCTCGCCGTTCAACCCACCCAGAGCCGACCCGCGGATGATCGGCGTGTCGTCACCCGGATAGTCATACTTGCTCAGCAGCTCGCGCACTTCCATCTCCACCAGCTCGATCAGCTCGGCGTCTTCCACCGCATCGCACTTGTTCAGGAACACCACGATGTACGGCACCCCGACCTGGCGCGCCAGCAAAACATGCTCTTTCGTCTGCGGCATCGGACCGTCGGTCGCCGCCACGACGAGAATGGCCCCGTCCATCTGCGCTGCGCCCGTGATCATGTTCTTGATGTAGTCCGCGTGCCCTGGGCAGTCGACGTGCGCATAGTGCCGGTTCGCCGTCTCGTACTCCACGTGCGACGTCGCGATCGTGATGCCCCGCTCCCGCTCTTCCGGTGCGTTGTCAATCGTGTCGAACGAACGGAACGTGTTCTTCGGGTTGTGCTTCGACAATACCTTCGTGATCGCCGCCGTCAACGTCGTCTTGCCGTGATCAATGTGCCCAATCGTCCCGATGTTTACGTGCGGCTTGCTGCGATCAAATTTTTCCTTCGCCATGACTGCTTCTTCTCCTTAATTACCAGTTCGTGCCGTAGCAGCTAACTTCACCTTTTTTCAAATTTCCTTAGCACACCCGGAACACCGCAAATCACCGGTATGCCTGATGAATTCCATGGAACCTTTCAGTAATACGCGTACAGCTTGAAGAACTTGTCCCGCAGCGCAACCTGCACCTGCTCCAGGCTGGCCAGATAGAACTCGCGTATCTGCCCCTGGTCGCCATCCGTCAGCCGTTCATACTCGGCCCGGGTATTTGCACCCAGCTTGCCGGCGTGCAGCACAGCCTGCCAATCGCGGATGCGCAGCTTCCCGCGCTCCAGCGAGCGCAGAAACTCTTCTATCCGTCCCGACGAGAACGCGCTTTCCACGGCATGTTTTACCGCACCGAAGGTCGCGGCATCCTGGACGCCCATGGGTATCCGCTCATACATTGCATTGGACCGGTCTACTGTATGCTCTGCCAATTCTTAACCTGCCTTTGCCTCAGACCTGCATATTCTGGAGCGGGAGACGGGAATCGAACCCGCGACCAACAGCTTGGAAGGCTGTGACTCTACCACTGAGTTACTCCCGCCCATTGGGCCGGGCCGCTCCGCCCACTAAAAAATCTGGAGCTGATGATGGGGCTTGAACCCATGACCTCTCCCTTACCAAGGGAGTGCTCTACCACTGAGCTACATCAGCCTGCACAACAATCTTACAACTCTACCGCGACTTTATCCGTCCCAGCACCACGCGGAATGCAAAGAACCCCAGCAGCATCCAGCACACCGACCGCATCTTGCCCGGTTCGATCGTCTGCCAGGCCGCCACGGCCAGTAACCCCAGCACAGCCAGCGCGATCCACATCCGTCCGCTGCCCGCAGGGCTCAGGTCCACTCTCACCTCGTGCGGCAACTGCTCCCGCTCAAAACTTATGGTGCACAGGGGAGGATTCGAACCTCCGTAGCGCATAGCGCGGCAGATTTACAGTCTGCTGCCATTAACCACTCGGCCACCTGTGCACATTCTGTCTGCTTCTCGCCCCTCAAACCCGTACCACCGCTCAAGCCCCGGCTCGCGGCTATGCCACGGCAAGGTCCTTAAGAGAATTGGCAGGAGGGTCTGCGGTGCGCGAAACAGGCAGTCACAACCTTGCGGCAGATCAGGAAACTGGAGCTGGCGAAGGGACTTGAACCCCCGACCGCCTGATTACAAATCAGGAGCTCTACCAGCTGAGCTACGCCAGCCCGAACAGCCACGCATCGCGCCAAAAAATGCGCTCTACATCAGCAACTTTAGCATACGCATCTACCCGGAGCAATTGTAGATTCCCCTGCAAAAGCCTTATAAGCAGCATGCTAAAATCGCCCTACTCCGAGGTCTCCATGGCCCGTCTTCTCGCCGCCTGCTTGCTCGTTCTGGGCTGCTCCTTTTTGTTCGCGCAGGAGGGGCCGCTGCCCACGCCGCCCCAAGCCGCTCTCAGCAACGACGCCATCATCAAGATGACCACCGCCGGCCTGAACGATGATCTCATCCTGCAGACCATCCACACCCAACCCGGCCACTACTCCACCTCCGCCGACGATCTCATCGCACTGAAAAAAGCCGGCGTCTCCGACCGTGTGGTCGCCGCCATGATCGGTCAGTCCTCCGCGCCCATCGCGGCGTCCGCGGCCATCGCTCCGGTCAAGGAGATCCTCCCGCCCGGCGTGGACGACGTTGGCGTCTACTGGAAGAACAAGAATGGCGACTGGGTCCGCATGACGCCGGAGATCGTCAACTACAAGTCCAGCAGCGTGATCCCCAGCCTCGTCACCCGCAATATCGTCAAGCAGGACATGAATGGCAACATTGAAGGCCCAGCCGCCCAGCTCAAGATCACCAATCCCGTCGATATCCTGCTCTATATGCCCGAAGGCACCGAACCGGAGGAGTACCTGCTGCTCAAGCTCCGCGTCAACAGCAAAAGCCGCGAGTTCCGCTCCTCGACCGGCGGCGTCTTCCACTCCACCACTGGCGCCCAGCGCGATGAGGTAGACTTCGCGCCCATCCGCATCGGCCCGCGTCTCTATGAATTCACCGTCACCAACGCCAAGGCCGGCGAGTACGGCGTTCTGCCGCCTGGCGCCGTGCGTTCCGCCAATGCGGCCAGCGGCGGCAAGATATACACCTTTCACGTCATTGAATAACTCCTATAGCCCTGCGCCTCCGCACCAGCTATCCTTGCAGGCATGCGTAAGCGTACCCGCTACTCGCTGCTCATCGCGCTGGCCATCTTCGCGGCGCTGGTTGTCGCCGTGGTGCTGCGCAAGGCCGCGCCGCCAGAGTCCGCTCGCCTGCTGCCGGAGTCTGATGCCATCCTCTATCTCGACCTGAAGCCCCTGCGCGCTGCCACCCATTTCGACCGCGATTGGGACAAGACTCCTGTCCCGCACTCACCGGAGTATCAACAGTTCCTCGACGCCACCGGCATCCTGCCCGAACGCGACCTGGACGATGCCGCCTTTGCCCTGCACCG
>Ga0206804_10245_pt1 | contig 14813 bp, 11 predicted proteins | sample Alteio_BWOrgCont_62_FD_152888 | JGI IMG/M metagenome (GOLD analysis project Ga0206804, IMG submission 152888) | Enriched cells from forest soil in Barre Woods Harvard Forest LTER site, Petersham, Massachusetts, United States -... | ecosystem: Environmental > Terrestrial > Soil > Temperate forest >... | reverse complement strand
CGGAAGCAATGGAATTAGCGCCAACGCCATCGATGCACTGCTCTTCCCGGTCACCGGCTCCTCCAGCATCGCTCCGGCGATCGGCGCGCTTTCCGGTGTGTTTACCGATCCCCAGTTCCAGTTGGTCATGCGCGGCCTGAACCAAAAGAAGGGCGTGGATTTGCTCTCTTCGCCCAAGGTGACGACCAAGAGCGGCCAGCGCGCGGTTATCGAAATCATCGAAGAGTTTCGGTATCCCACGGAGTTCACTCCGCCGCAGATTCCGCAGACCTTCCAGACGCCCACGGTGGTGGGTGGCGTCGCAGGCGCCATCGGAGGGGGCAGTTCCGGTGGTTCATTCCCGGTCACGCCGACCACGCCGACCGCCTTCGAGACCCGGAATACCGGTGTCACTTTGGAAGTGGAGCCGGTGGTTGGCCCGGATGGCTACACCATCGATCTCAATCTCGTCCCGCAGGTCGTGGAGTTTGAAGGCTTCATCAACTACGGCAGCCCGATCACCTCGACCGTCACGAACCCCATCACCGGCGCCTCGACGCAAAACGTCATCACCCCAAACGTCATCAACCAGCCCATCTTCAGCACTCGCAAGGTGACGACGAGCGTGAGCGTGTTCGATGGCTCGACGGTGGTGCTGGGCGGTTTGATCCGCGAAGACGTGCAGAAGGTGGAAGACAAAGTGCCGCTCCTGGGCGACATACCGATTCTCGGCCGGTTCTTCCGCTCCAGCATCGATCAACATCTCAAGACCAACCTCATCATGTTCGTCTCCGCACGCCTGGTCAATCCGGCGGGCGAACTAGTTCGCTCGGACGACGAGAAGGAAGAGGCGGTCGACCTGATCGCTCCGCCCGAGATCGCGCCGCTCACCGAGCTCCCGCTCATGCCCAAGTAGCGCGCGAAGAAAGGCGGAACTAACTAGAGCGGTTGAAATAATTTCGCGGGCGTTTTAAACGCAGAGAACGCAGAGAAAATAGAGGGCCGCAGAGGGAAAAACAGCCCTCATTTCCTCTCTCCGACATCTCCGCGCCCTCTGCGTTTCGTTTGGCCATGCTTCAGTTTGATGGATGGCTACAGTTCAACTTAAACCGCCCGGTATCTGGCGCGGAGACGCATTAACGGCTTTTCGACCACGTAGAAAGACAGGTGCGCGGCGAGCAGGGCGCTCACTATCCAAAAGGGAAAGTCCGTCCACCAAGTCCGGGTCGCGCTACCGAAGACGATCTTATGTGTCCCGCAAAACATCTCCTGCCAGATGTAAATGGAGTAGGACAGCACGCCGAGGTGACTGATCCATTTCCAATTCAAAAACCGATGAAATCCGCGATCGGGAGAGAGAATGCTGGGCAATAAAAGCAGGCAAAAGCCAACGGCTTGAATGGAATGCCCCAGGGCGGCAAGAAAACTCTCATGGAACGGGAAGAACTGGAGGGAGGGCGGCGCGAGAATCAAGGCGACCCCGCCCAAGAGGACATCCCGGGCGTGTCTTTCGAAAAATGCTTCGAGCAGCTTTCGCCGATGCATGAAAAGAACCGCCGCGATGCAGCCATAGGCGAGGATGTCGAAACGGCTGAAGAAAGACCCGTCTTGAAAGAAAATATGCCACGATCCCGGATACCATTTTTTCCAGAAGATCAAGCGCACCAGCGGAGCCACGACCAGAGGCACGGTCAATATCTTCAGGAGTGTCGCCTCATTTTCCGGGCGACGGAGAGCCCTCATCAATAACCACGGCCAAAGCAGGTAAAACTGCTCCTCCACGCCCAGTGACCATAAGTGGGCGGTGGCAAACGGGGACCAGAAAAAGTTCGTGGTGAAAGTCAGGTTCACCGCCCAGGAGGCTGCGCTCTGGGAGTAGTGGGTGAAAAATCCGAGGACGAACAAGTAGAGGAAATAGACTGGAAGAATCCGCAAAGCCCGGCGGATATAGAAACTGGAGAGGCTGACCGAGCCGGTCCTGGCCTGCTCCTGGAGGAGCAACCAAGTGATGAGAAAGCCGCTGATGACAAAGAAAAAGCGGACACCGAGATCGCCGGGAACACACCAGTCGTCCAGGCGATTGAGGCTGGGAGGAAAGCTGGGCGTGTAAACGCTGTGATCGAACAAAACGAGGGAGATGCTGACCATGCGCCAACCATCCAAAGAGGGCAGCTTTTGCGAAATGCGGTTCACGGGCTAAGCGAAATTCATGGTCCTCACGGAATTCCAGTGAATTCAAGGGAAGGAGTCGGGTCAACCCTGGAAACCTTGACACATCGCCGTCTTCCGAAGAGGTAGTCGGAGTTCAAATACGGTAATTCCTGACCGCTATCTCCCTGTCGAACCCCCTCCCCCGAGTTGGACCTCCTTATGCTCATGAAATCAATCATCCCCCTCCTTGCTTTGGCGATGTCCGTGGCGCTTTCTCCCTCCGTTCGCGCCGCCGATGCGCCGGCAGTCACGCCCCAAGACCACATCGAACTCTTCAACGGAAAGGATTTCACGGGCTGGAAATTCGCCATGAAAGGCGATGTCGATCCGATGACCGTCTGGAGCGTGGAAAACGGCGTGATCAAATGCCTGGGAAAACCCAACGGTTACGCGCGCACCGAAGGCTCCTACCGTGACTACAAAGTCACCGTGGAGTGGCGTTTCACCAAGGCGGGTAACACCGGCGTTCTCGTGCACATGAGCCTGCCGGACAAAGTCTGGCCGCGCTGCTTTGAGTGCCAGGGCCTGCATAACCGGCAGGGCGATTTCTGGCTCTGGGGAGGCGCCGACTGCAAGGAACCAAAGATCCCTGGCAAGAACGGAATCGCCATGCCCGAAACGTCCAATGAAAAGCCTGTCGGAGAATGGAACACCTACGAAGTGGAATGCCGCGGCAACACCATCAAGATCATCGTCAACGGCAAACTGATGAACACCGCCACGGAATGCAATGAATCCGCGGGAATGATCGGAATTCAGTCCGAAGGCGGCGAGATCGAGGTGCGGAAGGTTTCTCTCGATCCGTTGAAATGACAGCTTCGGGGCAAACTGGAGATTCTGAAGGCTTGTGCCCCGAGCCGGCGATTACACGTGCAGGGTGGATAAGAATCCTGATCATCACCGTTGTCGGGATAGCGGTCCTGCCGTTCACGCCAGGAGGCAGGCAGCAATGGAACATGCACCTCGCAAGGATACACGCCGACAAGCTGCAATTTCTAAGGAATGACCCTCGTTTCAGCCACGTCTCATTTGACTATTACAGCGGGGGCCGCCCGCTTGGATCGCTCTACGTGGGCGGGATGGTGGACAACGACGAAGACAAAAATGCGCTGAAGAAAATCGTCACGGAGAGCAATCCGCCGGTATCTGTTTTCTACAACCTCCACACGAAGGGGCAGCGCGCGGAATGACAAGTGACTCGTGATGCCCGTGCCAAATCCACTCCCGCACCGGGATCCAAATAGTTCGCTTTTCGGACGGGGTGCTCCCGAAATCCGTCGCAATTGGTAATTTTACCGATACTACCGTATATTCACCCATGAACCTCCCGGCCGTCAATCAACCCGTCCAATTCCTGATCAAAGGCAAGAAGCACCGCGCCACGTGTATCGACCTTTTTGATGGCGGCTATGGGTTCTATTTCGACGCGTTGTTTCCGAAGACCACCCGGTATAAATTCGCGACGGGCGAACAGTGCACCTTGCCGGAACTCGGCGATACCTGCCTGGCTGATTTTGTCAGCTATCCCAAACAAGACACTTGGACCGTGCGCTTCTTTCTTCCGAAGTGGTCGTAAGAAGAGGTCGAAAAATCGCCCGGAGTCCTTCTCCATCCGGCTGCGAGATTGAAGTTGCCGACCGGCTGCGCCACATTGGGTGCGTTGCCTGTTTCACCATGAAATTTACCTTCCCGCTCCTGCTTCTCGTCGCGACTTGCGTTCTTTCCGGTTGCACCACCCCGGGCCAGGCCTACGCCCGTCAGCACCCGGACATGCCGGCAGCCCAGTTGCAGATTCTCCGCACCGGCAAGATTCCCGACGGCACGGCCATCGCCGGAATGACCCAGGAACAGGTGAAACTCGCGATGACCATGGACCCGACCCAATATATCAAGGTGGACGGTCATGACGCCTGGGTTTATGTGCAAAAGAAACTGACCTCCAACGGAATCACATCGGGGAGTTCGGAACTGGAGCGGCGCGACAAACGCAACCGTGACAGCGGGGAACCGGAAGACCACTCCTACGGAGGCCAGCCCGAGACGAAAACGACCGTCTATTTCGACGGCGACGTGGCCACCAAAGCCGAGGTCGTCAACGGCGGCCTGTAAGGGCGCGCTCGTGGCGGCGTCTTTCCTTAATCTCACTTTCCACGCGCGAGAGTAGGATTAAGATTAAAAAGGGGCAGCGTTCGAATCAAGAATGCCCCATCAGTCCGCGCCACCCGTGCCACGCCATGTAACTGGCCAGCACCAGCAGCAGCACGAAAGAAAGGTACGGCGCTTTCCGCATAAGGTTTCCAAACCCGCGAAACTTCTTCTCCGCGTGTCCGGCCGTCCAGGCCGCAATCACCCCGACCGTGACCATGGTCATGGCCAGGCCCAGGCTGAAAGCGGCGACGAGCGCGAAGCCCAGGGTGAACTGCTTCACCTGCAAACAAACGATGAGGACGGTGAAGGCCGCCGGACAGGGCATCAGCCCTCCCGTGAGTCCGAAGAGGACGATCTGCGGTGTGGTGACCGTCCGATCTCTGAATCGCTTTTGAATATCGAGGGCGTGGGCGGCCTCATGCGCATCCTGAAACTCGGCGCCGGAGGGAAGGTCACCGTGGTCATGATGATGGTCATGGCCGTGATCTTCCTCCCGAAATTGCACCGGGTAGCTGTGCGTGTGCCCATCGCGCGAAAACGTGAGCATGACGTCAAACTCGTGTGGTTCCGGGATGTCGGTCGTCGATTCCAGAAATCCTTCCCGGGCCACGAAGTCGTACTTCCGCGGCAGGTCACCGACGCGTAACAACTCGACCGCGACACTCGAGGCTTCCGGCAAAAAGGATTTCCCGTGGTCGGAGAAAGTCAGGCGAAAGACGGGCGGCACTCCGGTTTCAAAGATGGACACGTTGACCACGCCGTGACCGGTGTCGATGACCTTGGCGTCGTGCTCGTGGTCATGGTGATGATGCTCATGCTCGTGCGCCGCGGCGGCCAGGCTATCGCGGCGCGTCCGCCAAAACATCCAGAACCCCAGTCCGGCAATCATGACCGCCGAGAAGAGTTGAAAGTAGGGCTCGGTCGTCTCGGCACTCCAATGCGAGCCGTAGCGCAGCGCCGTCGCCGCAAGCAGCCAGATGATGAGGGAGTGGGAAATGGCCGCGGACAAGCCCAGCAAGACGGCCTGAAACACCGTGCCGCGAATGGCGATGATGAACGCGGCCATCATCGTCTTGGAATGCCCCGGCTCCAGCCCGTGCAGGGCCCCGAGGAGAATGGCGGTCGGGATGAACAGCCAGGCGTGACTGGTCCCGTGCTGGAGGGCGTCGGAGAATGCAGTCATGGATGGAGTATGCCCCCTACCCCCATAGAGGCAACCCACAATTTCCTCCTACCTTTCACGGCGATCCCGGCTAGTCTGCCGCATGGCTTCCGATCATCACGAGCATTCCCCGGAGGAAAAGCGCGCGCTCCAGTCACGGTTGCGCAAGATCAGCGGACAACTCGCCGCGATCGAACGCATGGTGGAGGAAGACCGCGATTGCCCGGAAGTGCTCATGCAGGTGGTCTCGGCCCGGAAGGCTTTGAAATCATTCGCCCAGGTGGTCATCCACGAACACGCCCACCAGTGCATCGAGGGTGCGGCCGACCCCAAGGACCGCCGGCGCAAGCTCCATGAGCTGCTGACCGTGCTGGAGCGCTACGTGGAATAGGACGGGACCCTTAGAGGTCCGGCTTGGGCGGCGTAGTGCCTTTTTCCATGTGCGAGACAAATTCGTCGCGTGCTTCGTCACTGATCCCGTGGGTTACCCGGAAATGCAGGCGCGAGGTCAGGAAATCTTCGATGGTCTGCCATTGCTCGCCGGCCCGGATGCGCTTGGTCCAGGCACAGACGGTGAGAAGCTGGTTTTGCAGTTGGTGGACCTCGGCGTTGGTCCGAGCCAGCTCCTCATAGAGCCGCTGCTTCACGCCGGCCTCGGCCACCGCCCGGGCCTCGGCCTGGCGCAAGGGCGTGATATCGATCACTTGATCGACGAAAAAGCGCGGGCGGTGATCGATCTCCCGGGCCAGCGTGACGACGTGAAAAACTGAGAGGTAATGGCCGTCCTTGTGCCGGCAGCGCTTCTCCAGTTGGAAACTCTCGACCTCACCGCGGATGAGCTGGCCCAGATTGGCCAGAAAAGCGCCCAGGTCCTCGGGGTGGGTCAGGCGCTGAAAGTCAAAGGAAAGAAGCTCATCCTCCGAGTAGCCAAAAAGCCCGACGAGCGCCGAGTTGACGCGCAGAAAACGCCCGTCAACGGCAATCAGGGCCATGCCGTTGGCAGCGTGATCGAATGTGTGCTCGAAAAGCGAAGTCGTCGTCACGAGAGGGACTTTGGTTGGGTTTGGGGTATGGGAGTGCAGCATCTATCCTGCCATGCCCCTCGCTCCCTGTGACGGACTACCTGACCCCCCTCATTTCTGCGAGATTATTCTCATCAGGGATTCCCTGATGCCCGGATCAGCGTTGTGGAGGCGGCTGGACAGCAGCTTTCCAGAAAGCATCAGGCGGTTGGCCCAACCGCTTGCTACACCCACCTTGGCTTCGCCCCCTCTGCGACCTCTGCGTCTCCGCGCCTCTGCGTTTTAAAAATCCCATTGCGGCTTTCAGATCGCCCCGGCAATTCTCCCATCCTCAAGCTTCCCCGTGCCCATTCGTCCCAGCAGGGGCGGGTTCCAGTTCCGCCGCCCGCCCTTCCGGAGGCAGGGTCGCCAGCGGGGCCGGGGCCGGATGGTCGACCACATTTTTGCCCGTGAGCTTGCGGATGACCGTATAAAAGACCGGGGTAAAGAAGATCCCGAAGAAGGTCACCCCCAGCATGCCAAAAAATACCGCGGTGCCCATGGCCTGGCGCATCTCGGAGCCCGCGCCCGTCGCGAAAATGAGCGGCATGACCCCGAAAATGAAGGTGAAGCTGGTCATGAGGATCGGTCGCAGCCGGAGCCGGGCCGCCTCGATCGCCGCTTCCGCCGCGGTCATGCCGGGGTTGTTCTCCTGCTGTTGCTTGGCAAATTCCACGATCAATACGGCGTTTTTCACACTCATCCCCGCCAGCACCACAAAGCCGATTTGCGTGAAGATATTGTTGTCCATGTGCCGCAGCCAGACTCCGGCGATGCCGCAGAGCAGGCACATCGGCACGATGAGAATGATCGCGGTCGAGAGGGCAAAACTCTCGTATTCCGCCGAGTGCGTGAGCCAGACGAAGAGGATGCAGAGCGGAAAAATGTAGAGCGCGGTGTTGCCCGCCAGTTCCTCCTGGAAAGCCAGGTCGGTCCATTCGAAGGCATACTGCTTGGGCAGCACCTGGTTGACCACTTCCTTCATCGCCGCATTGCCCTGCCCGCTGCTGTAGCCCGGCGCGGTCGTGCCATTGATCTCTGCAGACATATAGAGGTCGTAGCGCTGGATGCGGTCCGGGCCGGTGATGTCCTTCAAGTCCATGACCGCGGTCAGCGGCACCATCTGGCCGTCGGCGTTGCGCGTCTGGAGGCGAGCCACGTCCGAAGCCTTGGCGCGGAAAGGCGCGTCGGCTTGCGCGGTCACGTGCCAGGTGCGGCCCAGGTAGTTGAAATCATTCACGTAGAGCCCACCGAGATAGACCTGGAGAGCGAGGAAAATATCGGTCACCGCGACCTTCTGTTGCTTGGCCTTCACCCGGTCCACATTGCCGTAGAGCTGGGGCACGCCGGCGCGGAAACTGGAGAAAAGCGCGGCCAGTTCGGGACGCTTCGATGCCTCCTCGATAACCTTGGCCGTCACCGCCTGCAATTGCTGCGGTGTCCCCTGTCCCGAGCGATCCTCGATCTGCATCTTGAAGCCGCCCGCGCTGCCTACCCCGCGCACCGGCGGCGGGGGGAAGACGAGCACGAGGGCCTCGGGAATGTTGGCAAACGCCGCCCGCAGCTTCCCGGCGATGGCTTGGGCGGTCATCTCGGGGTGGCCGTTCCGCTTATCAAAAGACAGCAGCGGAGTGAACATCACCCCAGCCGCGGAGGAATTCGAACTGGAGAGCACGTTCAATCCCGCGACGGTGAAGGCGCCGCGCACGCCGGGGGTCTTTTGCGCCACTTCCGAAAGCTGGGCCAGGGTCTTCTCGGTGCGCTCAATGGACGCCGCATCCGGCATTTGCACGCTGACGATCAGGTAGCCCTGGTCCTGCGGCGGGATGAAACCCGTCGGCACCGCTTTCAACCCCACATACGCCAGGCCGACCAGTCCGGCGTAGACGACGAGTGCCAGCACACTCATGCGCACGACCTTCCGCAGCACCGTGGCGTAGAGCCGGTTGGAAGCGTCGAAGGTCTTGTTAAAGAGCCGGAAAAACCAGCCCAGCATCGCATTCATCCCGCGGGCAAACCAATCCGGCCGCACTCCGTGAGGCTTGAGGAGCAGCGCGGCCAGGGCCGGGCTGAGCGTCAGGGAATTGAAGGCGGAGAGCAGCGTCGAAAAAGCAATCGTCAGCGCAAACTGCCGATAGAACTGGCCGGTGATCCCGCTAACGAAAGCCACCGGGATAAAGACGGCCGACAGCCCAAAGGCGATGGCGATGATCGCCGGGGTGACTTCATCCATGGCCTTGAAGGCCGCTTCGCGCGGACTCAATCCCCGCGCGATCCAACGCTCGACATTCTCAATGACGACGATGGCGTCGTCGACGACGATGCCGATAGCCAGCACCAACCCGAAGAGCGAAAGAATGTTCATCGAGAAGCCCGCAATCAGCATGGCTGCAAAGGTCCCGATGAGCGATACCGGGATGGCCACGAGCGGGACCAGCGAGGTGCGCCAGCTCTGGAGGAAAATGAGCACGACCAGCGCCACCAGGGCGATGCCTTCGACCAGCGTCTTGATCACGTCCTTGATGCTGTCCCGGACGAAGCGCGTAGTGTCGTAGGGAATCTCGTACTCCACGCCCTGCGGAAAGCGCTTCTTGAGTTGCTCCATCTTCGCGTAGATCGCATTCGCGGTCTCGATGCCGTTCGTCCCAGGTAACTGGAAAATGGCCATGGCCACGGCCGGCCGGCTGTCAAATGTCATCGCCGTGCTGTAGTCCGCCGCCGCCAACTCGACCCGTCCCACGTCGCGCAATTGGGTGATGCGCCCGTTCCGACCCACGTTCACGATCATTTCCGCGAACTGCTCCGGGCTGGTCAGCCGGCCCTGCACATTCATCGTGTACTGGAATTGCGCGGTCCCCGGCGGCAGCGGCGCGGCGCCGATGATGCCCGCGGCGACCTGCACATTCTGCTCGCGCACGGCGTTGACCACATCGCCCACGGTCATGTTCCGCGCGGCCAGTTTATCCGGATCCAACCAGAGGCGCATGGCGTAGTCGCGCACGCCGAAAATATTAATGTCCCCCACCCCCGGCAGACGCGCGATCTCGTCCTTGATCTGCAACGTCGCATAGTTGCTCATGAAGACGGTGTCGTGGGAATTGTCCGGCGACGACAGCGCCACGACGACGGTGATATCCGGCGAGGCTTTCTTGATCGTGATGCCCTGCTGCTGCACTTCCTGCGGCAGTTGCGGCTGGGCGATGGCTACGCGGTTCTGCACCTGGACCTGGGCCGCGTCGAGATTGGTGCCGACCTGGAAGGTCACGGTCAGCTTCATCGCCCCGTCGTTCGTGCACTGGCTCGACATATAGAGCATGTGCTCCACGCCGTTGACCTGCTCCTCGATCGGCGTGGCCACCGTGTCGGCCACGGTCTGCGCGTTTGCCCCGGGGTAAACCGTGGAAATAGTCACCGTCGGTGGGGCGATTTCCGGGTACTGCGAGATGGGCAGACCGAGGATCGACAGCACCCCGGCGATCACCGTGACGATCGAGATGACCGAGGCGAAAACCGGCCGGTCGATGAAGAAGTGGGCGATACTCATGGCCGGGCTTCCGCCGGTGCAGCGGCCGGCGCCGGGTCTTTGTGGGCGGCATCCAGGCCACTCGCCGAAGCCTCCAGGGCGGCGAGGGATTCCGGCGAAATCGGCTCCTCCTTCGGGTTCACTTTCGCTCCTGGCCGGGCCAGTTGCAGACCATTGACGATGACCCGGTCATCCGGCTCCACGCCTTCCACGATCGAGCGCAAGCTGCCGAAAAGTTCGCCCAACTTCACCTTCTTCGTGGCCACGGTCCCGTCCTTTTGCACCACCATCAAAAAACGCTCATTCTGCTCCGCGCCGACCGCGATGTCGGGCACGAGCAGCGTCTTGTAGGGACCGCTGCCGGTGATCCGCATCTGGGCGAAAAGGCCCGGCGTCAGCTCCCCATCCGAATTGGGGATGACCCCGCGCAACTGGATGGTGCCTGTGTTCGGATCCAGGTTGTTGTCGATGAAATCGATCACGCCTTCATGGGGAAAATCCTTCTCGTTCTCCAACTTGATGAAGCAGGGAATCTTCGCCTCGCGCACGCTGGCGCCCTTGGTCCGCGCCGCGTAGGCCTGGTACTTGAGGAATGAGCGTTCCGGAACCGAGACGTAGCAATACATCGGATCCACGGAGACCACCGTGGTCAGCAGCGTCGCCTGGCCGGCGCCGCCATTCACGAGGTTGCCGACCGTCACATCCATCCGGCTCACCCGGCCCGCGATCGGGGCGGTGACGCGCGTCCAATCCAGGTTCAACTGCGCCGTATCCAGCGCCGCCTGGTCCGCCGCCACCTGGGCCTGAGCCTGCGCAAAACCGGCGTTGGCCGTATCATAATCCTGCTGGGAAACGGCCTTCTTCTTCAGCAAATCCTCCGATCGGCTCAACTGCGCCTTGGTCAGGGCCACCTGCGCCTGGTCCTTGGCCAGGTTCCCCTTTTTTGCCTCGAGGTCCGCCTTGAATGGCCGGTCATCAATGACAAAAAGGACCTCCCCTTTCTTGACCAACGCGCCTTCCTTGAACGGCGCGGCCGTGATCAATCCGCTGACTTGGGCGGCGATTCTCGCCGATTCCGGTGAAATCAGGTGCCCGGTATATTCGTCCCAATCCGTCACATCCCGGTCCACCGGCAAGCTAACGATCACTGTCGGCGGAGGCGGAGCCTGGTTGGCCATCGGTGGCCGGCATCCGACCACGCCCAACGCCAAAATCAGCATCCCGCCCGCCCACCTCCGGCTCCGTTGGCGTGTCGTTGGACCGTGGGAACCACAAAAATTCGAAATCATCTGGAATGGCAGTAAGGCTATCGTGCCCCAGCCGGCTGCCGGTTGCCTCCGGTTTTCTCCATCGTCAGCGGACACGGAAAAGCCGGAAGCGAACGCCAAGTCGCTGAAGCGGGCGCGCAAGATTCCATCAAAGCCCGGCCGCCGCAATTCCAACGTGGCGGGAAACCAGGTAAAATTCTCGAGGAAAGTCTCAAAAACCCAAGGTTGGCGTATTCTGCCTGCGCTTTGGGTCGTGACCCGGGAGAAAGAAAATGGTTCGCTCCCTCTTTCGCACCATGCATGACACCGAACTGGAAACTGTCGCGAAACCGGACCGGCGCTGGCACCGGCTCGGCTTGCAGCGATTTTCGGCAGTCGAGATGTTGATCGTGCTGGTGCTGCTCTTCGTCGCCACACCCTTCCTCGAAGAGATCCGCAACGGCGAATTGATTGAGGCCGTCCTGATGAGCCTGTTCTTCCTCTCGGCGGTGCTGGCCGTTGGCGGGCGGCGGCGCACGCTCCTAATCACCATCCTGCTCGCGCTCCCGTCGCTGGCCGCTAAATGGCTGAATCACCTCCAACCGCGGACCTTTTCGCCGGTGATCTTCCTCGCCTGTGCCGCCGTTTTCCTCGTTTTCATCATCGTCCAGATCCTGCGCTTTGTCCTGCGCACCAAGCACGTCAACGCCGAGGTGCTCTGCGCCAGCATCTCGGTCTATCTCATGTTCGGCATGGCTTGGGCGATGGTCTACCGTTTGGTGGCGTGCCTGAACCCCGCGGCTTTCGCTTACAACGCGACCGTGATGAGCAACCAATCGATGACCGGCTTCGGGTCCTTTTATTTCAGTTTCGTGACGCTCAGCACTCTCGGCTACGGTGACATCACCCCCGCCACCCCCATCGCGCGCATGCTCGTCGTCATGGAAGCGATGACCGGCACGCTGTACGTGGCCGTGCTCATCGCCCGGCTCGTCGCACTTTACTCCGCGCCGGTTCCCGCTGATCGTCCGAACCAATCCCATCAGGAAAGAAGATGAACTCGGACGACGAACCGACGATCCTCAAGTCCAGCCGCGCTACGCCGCTGTCGGACGGCGCGCCTGGCGCGCCGTCCACGGAATCACGGCCACCGGCCAGCCCGGCGGTCGCTCCGGTGTCCTTCGGGCGCTATCGCGTCCTCCGGCCGCTGGGTTCGGGCGGGTTCGGCACCGTGTATCTCTGTGAGGATGCGGACTTGAATCGGCAGGTGGCGATCAAAGTCAACCGGCGCGGGGCCGCTTCTCCGCCGGACGAAGAGGCCCGTTTCGTCGAGGAGGCGCGCCGCCTCGCCCGGCTGAGTCACCCGGGAATTGTCGCCGTCCATGACGTGGGTATGGAGGCGGGAAACGTCTATGTGGTCTCCGCTTTTCTGGATGGCCCGGACCTCAGTTCCTGGTTAAAGGCCAACCACCCGAATTGGGTGGAGTCGGCGCGCATCGTGGCAGCGGTGGCGGACGCGCTGGCCCATGCCCACAGCCGGCTCATCGTCCACCGCGATGTGAAGCCCGCGAACATTATTCTCAATGCGGAACGCGAGCCCATCCTCGTGGATTTTGGCCTGGCCCTCGACGAGGGGCAGGCCGGCGTCGCGGAGAAGGGCATTCTTTCGGGCACGCCTTCCTACATGTCGCCGGAGCAGGCGGCCGGGTTGGCGCACCGCATCGATGGCCGGACCGACGTCTATGGCCTGGGCGTGGTGCTCTACGAGATGCTCACCGGTCATGTGCCATTCCGGGCGCAGGACCGGGAGGAACTTCTCCGGCAGTTGCGCGAAGACGAACCGCAACCGCCCCGGCAGATCGCGCGCGATCTGCCGCCGGAACTGGAACGCATCTGCCTCCAGGCCCTGGCCAAACAACAACAGGACCGCTACTCCACCGCCGCGGACCTGGCCGCGGATCTGCGCCGGGTCATAGCGGCGGCGGCCGAAGCGTCCACCGTCCGCGAAGTCCTGAGCGAAAGTGCGCCGCTCGTGGCGCCCGGGACGACGCGCGGATCGTCCCGCAAGTCCAGCGCCGGCCGGTCCTCAACGCGCCGGCGGGCCCATGAGGCCGAACGCCGCCAGGTCACACTGCTCGTTTGCGGATGCGATCTTTTTGCTTCGGAGACGTATCTCGAACAGCTCGATGCGGAGGATCAGTCCCAGGTCCTGGGCGCGTTTCAGCAGGCCTGTGAACGCGCGGTCAGCCGCTTCGAGGGCACGCTGGTGCAATGCGACGAACACGGAGTCTTCGCCTGCTTCGGCTATCCCATAGCCTACGAGAACGCCGCCCGCCGGGCCGCGCGCACCGGGTTCTGCCTCCTCCACAACGTCTCCGTCCTCGCCGAACAACTCCGCCGGGAACACGCGCTGAATCTGAAGGTCTGGGTGGGGATTCACACGGGATCCGCAGTCGTGGAGAGTGGGGAAACATCGATTTCGATCGTCGGCGAAGCGCGCACCGTCGCCCTCCGGCTGGCAGAGGTGGCGGCACTCGGTGAGATCACTTGCACCGACGCCACTCGACGGCTCATCCAAAGCCGTTTCCGCTGCCTCGATCTGGGTCCGACCAAGCTCAAGGGCGCGACGCAGCCCGTGGAACTTTTCCGCATCGAAAAACCGTGCGCGGCCGCAAGCGCCCTCGAAGCGGCGGCCCCGGCGACGTTGACGCCGCTGGTCGGGCGCGACCACGAGTTCAGTTTGCTCAAGGATCGCTGGGCGCAAGTGCAGGGCGCCGACAGCCAGACCGTCCTGCTCATGGGCGAGGCGGGCCTTGGAAAATCGCGCCTCGTTTATGCCCTGAAGGAGCATGTCGACGGAACGACGGCGCATCCCGCCACCACCGTTGACGACGGCACCGCCGCTCGCCATCACGCGCCGTTATCGATCGTGGAATGGCGTTGCTCCCCGCATTTCACCAATACCAGCCTCTACCCGGCTGGCCGATTCTTTCAGCGCCTGCTCGGTTTCACCTGCGAGGAGGAGGCTGCCGTGCGTTTCGAGAAACTGCTCCAGCATCTCAGCGAGTACGGTCTGGATCGCCCGGGTCTCGTCCCGTTATTCGCTACGCTGCTCGACCTGCCCCTCGACCAGCGCTTTGCCCCGCTGGGGCTGCCGGCCATTCGCGAACGGGAGGAAACCTTTCGCGCGCTGGAACAGTGGCTCGGCGCGCTCGCCAGCCGCCGGCCCGTGCTCTTCATCTGCGAGGACCTTCATTGGGCGGACGCCTCCACCTTGGAATTCGTCGGACGCCTGATCAGCGAAGGAACGGGCGACTCCATCCTCACCCTCCTGACTTCGCGATCCGAGTTTCATCCACCCTGGCCGGTGGTCGCGCACCAGACCACCCTGGCCCTGCACCGTCTCACGCGCGATCAGGTGAAGGAAATGATCCAGAAAAGATCGGGCACCGCGCTGCCCGAGGCCGCCGTCGACCAGGTTT
>Ga0206804_10244_pt1 | contig 14825 bp, 10 predicted proteins | sample Alteio_BWOrgCont_62_FD_152888 | JGI IMG/M metagenome (GOLD analysis project Ga0206804, IMG submission 152888) | Enriched cells from forest soil in Barre Woods Harvard Forest LTER site, Petersham, Massachusetts, United States -... | ecosystem: Environmental > Terrestrial > Soil > Temperate forest >... | reverse complement strand
GACGGCGGTTGCGTCGTCAGTGTGAGTGGAACCGATGGAGAAGCGCTGAATCTCTTCAAAGAGACCGTCGACGCAGGCTTCGGGCCGGATGAAGTGTTTGACGAGCCGCTCGGGGCCGTATTCCTCTTCACGGCTGTTCATGGCCTCGGTGATGCCGTCGGAGTAGAGCAGTACCTGCGTACCGGGTTGCAGGTGGACGGTGTACTCGGGATAAGTGGAAGCGGCCAGACCGAGCGGCAGGCCTGTGTCGATGGGCAGAAAGTCACACTTGCCATTGATGAGCAGAGGGGCGAGATGGCCGGCGCTGGCAAACGTGATGTCACGCGTCTGCGGATCGAGGACGCCATAGATCATCGTAACGAACTTGTTGGCCGGCGTGTCTGCGATCAGCATGCGGTTGATTTGCTTGAGAGTCTCGCCCGGGGAAAGGTCCAGGCGGGCGAGAGTGCGGAGCGTGGCACGCGCGGCGGACATCAGCAGCGCAGCGGGCATTCCCTTGCCACTGACGTCGGCGAGAACGATGCCGAGACGGCCAGAGCTCAACTCGATCCAGTCGAACCAGTCACCGGCGACGGTACCGGCGGGCTGCCAGGCGGTGTCGAAAGTAAAGCCGGGGATGAGAGGCGACGACTTGGGAATGAGCGCCTGCTGAATCGTGCGGGCCTCCTCGGCTTCGTTGTGCATGCGCTCGTGGAGAAGGCGTTGCTCGTTGAAGAGGCGTGCGTTCTCGATAGCCACGGTGATGTGGCCGGTGAGCGCCTGGAGAATCTGGAGCTGGTCGTCGTTGAAGCCATTGAGCTCGGCGTGGTCGACGGCGAAGACTCCGATTACCTCTCCGCAGGAGACCAGCGGAATGTAGACGGCTGACTGGGTTTCCGGCTCGCATGGGATGTAGTAGGGGTCGACGCGGACGTCTGGTGCATAGCGCATGACGCCTGTGGAGGCTACGTAACCCGCCATGCCGCGCGTGCCGAACTTCATGCGCGCGCCTTTGCGATTGAAACTGCATCCGTGGACGCCGCTGAGCACGAGCTCTTCAGTGCCGGGTTCGCGCAGCCAGACATTGACCTCGACGCTGCCGATGGTGGAGGCGAGGTCGTTGACGACGCGGTCCAGCACGCGGTCGAGGTCGAGGGTAGAGGTGATGAACTGGGCGGTGCGTTGCACGTTCATCAATGCCTGGACGAACTCGCAGGAGTTTTCAATGCAGCCCGGAAATGCGGGGAGCGGAGTCTGGATGCTGCTTGCCATCGGCCCTCCTCTTTATAGGCCGGGACCCGACTGATCTTACTTAGCAGATTTGATGAAGCTCCGTCCCAGCTCGATGCAGCTATCGAATGGCGGCCACGCCAGTGCCAATCGTGGCAACATGGTGGAATGACGCAGGATGAGGCGAAGGCACTGGTAGGGGAGCGCGCAGCGGGGATGGTTGAGGACGGCATGCGCGTTGGACTGGGCACCGGGACGACGTCTGTGATGTTTATCAAGGCGTTGGGCAGGCGCGTGAAGGCAGGGTTGAAGATCCGCTGCGTGGCGTCGAGCGATTCGAGCACCGAGCTCGGCCGTTCGCTTGGCATGGAGGTCGTCACGCTCGAGGAACTTCCCGAGCTTGATCTCTACGTGGATGGTGCGGACGAGGTTGCGGTCGAGCCCGGAGCAGGGTTGTACCTCATCAAGGGCGGGGGCGCGGCGCTGTTGCGCGAGAAGATTGTTGCGAGTGCGGCGGACAGATTCATCTGCGTTGTGGACGAGTCGAAGATTGTGAGGAAGCTTGGGAAGTTTCCGCTGCCGGTGGAGATCATCAAGATGGCGCGACCGCTGGTAGAGCCGCGTCTTGCAGAGCTCGGGCTGAATCCAACGTTGCGCATGAAAAAGGATGGTTCCGGTCCTGTCTTCACCGATGAGAACAACTGGATCCTCGATTGCGCTTGCGGGGTGATTGAAGATCCGGAAGAGACCGCGGCGGAGATTCGGTCGATCGTTGGCGTGGTGGAGCACGGATTGTTTTTAGGTATGGCGGAGATGGCGCTGGTCGCGGGTGAAGGTGGCGTGCGCGAGATCACCGCGTGAGCGCGAAGGCGATCAGTGTCGGACCGGCGATAGCAGGATCTGACTCAGCCTGCTCAATGAGTTGATCTTCTAAAGGACGCCAGCTTTGGTCCATCTCAGCTTGGGCGACTTCTTCCGGTGAAGCATTTGTGAAGCAGAGTTCGCAGACGGTGAGATGGCCGTCCTCGTCGCGCATGGGCGGGCCGAAGGTGCGGCACTGCACGGGGCGCGACGCATAGAGATCGCAGGTGCCGGTAGTTGGGTCGAGAACGGGACATGGTTCGTCGTTGGCGAATTCTTCGAAGGCTTCTTCGTGATGTGGCTCGGTGAAAAGGATGCCGGTATTCGGGTCGCCGGGGAAGCCGGCGGCGAGCAGGCGTTCGCGTGATGCGAGCGCTCGCTCGCGGATGCGCCCGGCGACCTCGGCTGGTGCAGCGGAAAGTCCCTCACGGAGTGCTGCGGCGTCGAGTGGCGTAATCGCAAATACGCCAATGCAGCATTGATGGCAGCCGGGGCGACATGCGAGGTGCGAACCGGAGCGCTCGGCAGCTGAGGCAAGTGCCGCGTCGACGATGGGGAAGAGTTCGTTCACCGCAATCGTCAGTTTATCGAGCCGCTCAGGGTTACGACACTTGCTTTGAGCCGCTCAATTTTGCGGCAACGTGGAACCGATCCTGGCCATTTTGCATCATTGTGTAAGCGGCATGCGTCCCATGAGTTATGAGCACATCGGTGAAAGTTGCGCAGAAGGATAAGCGGTGGTTGATTACAGGCGCTTCGAGCGGCTTCGGCCGTCTGTTGGCGGAGTATTTGTTGTCGCTGGACGCGAAGGTTATAGCAACCGCTCGCAAAGTCGAGGCGGTCGAGGATCTTGTCAGACGTTATCCAGGCAATGCAGTGGCACTGCCGCTGGATGTGACAAAGCAGCAAAGTATCGACAAGGCTGTCGCTGACGCGCTTGCGCGCGTGGGCCATATTGACGTGCTGGTGAACAACGCCGGGTATGGCGTGACCGGCGCGATTGAAGAGGTCACCGAGGCCGAGTACATGCCGATGTTTGAAACGAACGTCTTCGGCTTGATCAACCTGACGAAGGCGCTGTTGCCGCAATTTCGCGAGCGCCGCTCGGGCGCCATTGTTAATTTTTCGTCAATCGGCGGACTGATTGGAGCTCCGGGTTGGGGTTACTACAATGCGACGAAGTTCGCAGTAGAGGGACTGTCAGAGGCTCTGGGCGCGGAGTTGGCGCCGCTCGGAGTGCACGTGATGGTTGTAGAGCCGGGCCCGTTCCGTACTGAGTTTTTGGGGCGCTCCGGCGTGGAGGCGAAGGAGCGTATCTCGGACTACGAGCAGACCGCGGGCAAAACGCGTGAGTATTTCCAGACGCAATCCGGCAAGCAGCCTGGCGATCCGCAGCGGGCTGTAGAGGCGGTGGCCGCCGCAGTGAGCGATCCGAATCCGCCCAGGCATCTGTTGTTGGGCAAGATAGCGTTGTCACGTTTCCGCAAACGGTTGGAGGATTGGAAGACTGAGTTGGACAGCTGGCAGGCGACAACGGAGGGTGCGGATTTTCCCGCCTGAGGGCGCGAGCTCGGCTAGCGCGTTTTTCCGCTTGACCGGGTTTGGGATTACTCTCTAAGAGGTGTTTTCAACGCGAAGCGACCGGGCGAGGCCCGGGGACGAGGATGGAATTTATGCAACTTGGATTGATCGGACTCGGCAAGATGGGCGGCAATATGGCGGAACGTCTCCGCAAGGCGGGCCACAAGATTGTCGGGTTCGATTTTTCCGCAGACGCCGTCAAGAGACTGAGTGACTCCGGTTCTGTGGGTGTGTCCTCGCTTGAGGACCTGGTGAAGAACCTGACGGATTCACCGCGTGCGATCTGGATCATGGTTCCGGCGGGTGATCCCGTTGACCAGACAATTGCGAAGCTGAAGCCGCTGATGAACAAAGGCGACATCTTCATCGATGGCGGCAACTCGAACTACAAGGACTCGCAGCGCCGGCACGATGAACTGAAGAAGGAAGGCTTCGAGTTTGTGGATGTCGGCACGTCGGGCGGTGTGTGGGGCATCACCGAAGGCTATTCGATGATGATCGGCGGTGACGACGCACCGGTGAAATATCTGACGCCGATCTTCGAGGCACTGGCACCGGCGGAGAATGAAGGCTGGGGGCATGTTGGGCCGTCGGGCGCCGGGCACTTCGTGAAGATGGTGCACAACGGCATTGAGTACGGCATTATGCAGGCCTATGCCGAGGGCTTCTCAATCATGAAGGCCAAGACGCCGTTGCATCTGGACCTCGTGCAGATTTCGGAGATCTGGCGATATGGTTCGGTTGTGCGCTCGTGGCTGCTCGACCTGACGGCGGACGCGCTCAAGAAGAATCCGACGCTCGAGGGTCTCGAGGCGTATGTGCCTGATTCAGGTGAAGGCCGCTGGACCGTCTTCGAGGCGATCGACCTGAACGTCTCGGCGCCGGTGATTACCGATGCACTTATTCGCCGGCTGCGCTCGCGCGAAGAAAACAACTTCACCGACCGCATGCTAGCGGTGATGCGCAATGAGTTCGGCGGACACGCGGTCAAAACGATCCCCGTGGGCGATAAGTAACCGCGCGCCTACGGTGCGGCAGTGCAGAGACTCTGCACAGAGAAAGAGAGGCAGTATGGCCACGATGGTAGAGGAAGTCGGACAGTCGCTTTCGCAGCGAGAAACAGTCGACAGCGGGGTGAAGGAAGAACGGATTCCCGACCCGTGCATTGTGGTGATCTTCGGTGCATCAGGCGATCTGACAAAGCGCAAGCTGTTGCCCGCGCTGTTTCACCTGGAGCAGCAACACCTGCTACCGAAGGAGTTCGTTGTCGTCGGTGTCGCGCGTCGCGATCTTTCAGCGACCTTTGCGGCTGACATGCAGGATGGAGTCCTGAAAGGCGGTGGTGTCGACCGTGGTGACTCCGCCCTGAAGCCATTCATCGATCGCGTGAAGTACTTTGCAACCGAGTTCGATGATGACCAGGGTTTCGAGAAGCTGAAGGCGTTCCTCGCCGACCTTGATCAGCAGTATGGAACGAAGGGCAACCGGCTATTCTATCTCGCCGTCGCGCCGGAATACTTCGCGGACATCGCGGAGCGGCTTGCGAAGCACGAGATGACGCAGGCGACGGGGAAGGGCCAGTGGATCAACGTCATCATTGAGAAGCCGTTTGGCACTGACCTTGAAAGCGCGCGGACGTTGAATGATGAGCTGAACCATGTGCTTGCTGAGAATCAGATCTTCCGCATCGATCACTATCTCGGCAAAGAGACCGTGCAAAACATCCTGGTCTTCCGTTTTGGCAACGGTATCTTCGAGCCGATCTGGAACCGTAATTACATCGATTACGTTGAAATTACCGCGGCAGAGTCAATCGGCATCGAAGGCCGCGGGCCCTTCTATGAGAAAGCCGGAGCATTGCGTGATGTGCTCCAGAACCACGTGATGGAGGTGCTGAGCTTTGTCGCGATGGAACCACCTGACAGCTTCGATGCTCAAGCTGTGCGTACTGAAAAGCTGAAGGTCTGGCGTGCAATCGATCCGATTCCTGTAACCGATACTGTGCGCGGCCAATATGGCCCAGGCGTTATCGATGGACAGCCGGTGATCGGCTACCGGCAGGAGGACCGCGTCAATCCGCAGTCGACGACGGAGACGTTCGCCGGAATGAAGCTGAATATCGAGAACTGGCGTTGGGCAGGCGTTCCGTTCTACATCCGCGCGGGCAAACGACTGAAGACACGTGTCACGGAGGTAACGGTCACCTTCAAGCAGGCTCCGCTGCATTTGTTCAAGACGAACAACACCAACAGCCAGGTCTGCCCGAACGTCCTGAAAATCCGCATTCAGCCAGACGAGGGAATTTCGCTGGTCTTCGGCGCGAAGGTGCCGGGGCCAACGACGAATGTAAAGAATGTCGAGATGCAGTTCAGCTATGCGACGGCGTTTGGCAAGAGCTCAGCGAATGGATACGAACGGCTACTGCTGGATGCGATGCTGGGCGATGGAACCCTGTTCGCGCACCGCGATGGCGTTGAGGCGACCTGGGCGTTGATGACCCCAATTCTCGATGCGTGGAAGGCAAGTCCGCCGAAGGATTTCCCGAACTACGCTGCGGGTTCGTGGGGACCGAAGTGTGCGGATGAGTTGATGGCCCGCGATGGACACGAGTGGCACACCTCCTAGCCAACAGCATTCAATAACAATTCGAGAGTTGAGAGATATATGGCTCGTCCCGTAACTGTCACGTACCAGGTGTGGCCTTCGTCCGCCGCGATGGCACTGGCCTCCGCGCAGTTGTTTGCAAATAAGGTGGAACAGGCGGTTGCGTCGCGCGGGATCGCCCGCATCGCGATCTCGGGCGGCACAACTCCGAATGCGACCTTTAGGCTGCTGGCTGACCCCGCGCAGCCGTTTCTCGCAACGGTGCCTTGGGACAAGCTTCAGCTCTTTTGGGTAGACGAACGCTGCGTTCCGCCGACACATCCGGAGTCAAACTACGGAGTGTGCCGGGACCTGCTTTTGACGAAGGTGCCGATCCCTGATGCGAACGTCTTCCGGATGGAAGGCGAACTCGATCCGGAGGAAGCGGCGTCACGCTATGAGAGTACGCTGCGCAACGTTATGAAGCTCGAGGGTGCGGAGTCGCCGGCCTTTGACCTGGTGGTGCTAGGGATGGGGCCCGACGGACACACGGCGTCGCTCTTTCCAAACACCGACGCGCTCAACGAACTCGGACGTCTTGTCGTTGCGAACCACGTTCCGCAGAAGGACACGTGGCGCATCACACTGACGTGGCCTGTGATCAATGAGGCGGCAGAGGTTGCGTTTGAGGTCGAGGGGCCGGGTAAGACGGACATTGTTGCGGAGGTGCTGATTGGGCCGCGCGATCCGGAACGGCTGCCATCGCAACTGATTCGCCCCGCGAATGGTAAGCTTCTCTTTCTGCTGGATCGGGACGCAGCGGCGAAATTGCCGCCGACGAGCGCGGTCGCCCAAGCACGGGGATACCGCGTGGGCACGCTGGAGATCTAGCAGCGCAGGAGAGCTAAAAGCGCATGATTCTGGCTGGTGATGTCGGTGGGACAAAGGTCCATCTGGCGCTGTATCGCTTTGTGGATGGCAAACTATCGCCGGTCCGCGATGAGAAATTTCCAGCGCATGAGTTTGCATGTCTTGACGATATTGTGAAGCTGTTCCTCTCGCCGGAGAAGAGCGGCCAGCCGGATGTTCGCGATCAGATCATGGCGAGTTGCTTCGGTGTGCCAGGACCGGTGCGCGACGGACGACTGAAGCTGACAAACCTGCCGTGGACTCTAGATGCGCGCGATCTGCAGCGGTCGCTTGGGATTCATCACATCTTCCTGATCAACGATCTCGAGGCGAACGGCTACGGTATCGCCGAGCTGACTAACGATAAGATCTTCACCCTGCACGCCGGCGATGCGAGTGCCGTGGGCCATCGCGGATTAATTGCCGCGGGTACAGGGCTTGGCGAGTGCCTGTTGATCTGGGACTCAATTTTGCGGCGCCACTTGCCGATTCCGTCTGAGGGTGGTCACGGCGATTTCGCCGCGCGAAACGATACCGAGATTGCCCTGCTGAACTATCTCCGGCGCAAGTTGAACGGCCGCGTGAGCACGGAGCGTGTCGTCTCCGGACTTGGCATTCAGAACGTCTATGAATTCCTGCGCGACGACCAGAAGATGGAAGAACCGGCGTGGCTGCGCGAGCGAATGCAGACGGAGGATCCGAATGCTGCGATCGGTGCGTGTGCCGAGGACGGTTCGAGTGAGATCTGTATCAGAACGATGGAGCTTGTGGTCTCGGCTTACGGAGCGGAATCTGGAAACCTTGCACTGAAGGTGCTCGCACTTGGCGGGCTGTATCTTGGCGGTGGGATCGGACCGAAGATTTTGAAGTTTCTTGCGAAGGGCGAGTTCATGCAGGCCTTCCTCGACAAGGGCCGCCTTTCGCCTCTGCTGGAGACGATTCCGGTCCGCGTCATCCTTGATGAAACCTGCGCGCTGCTCGGTGCTGCGGCGTACGCCGAGGCGCGTGCTGCGGAGCTCTCCGGGCACTCGGAACGCCAAGCCTCGGTGCACGGCGCCTAAGTTATTGCATTCAGGGGTATTGATGAAGCGTCAGCGGTGCTATTGTGCGCACGCTATGAACCCCTAGAATTGAGGTATGTCCACGGCAGATCTGACAGCGGCCGACAGGCCGCGTGTGCGCGAAGAGCGAGCGGCAGATGGTCTGCGGACGGTTTCCGGCGTTGCTATCGCAGTTTCACTTGGCATTGCCGGTCTCTTCGCAATCAGCTCGACCTGTAATGCTCTGTGGGACATGTGGATGAAGGATCCGCTGAAGTCGATCGGCGGACTGATTCCCATCGTGAGTTTCGTGTTGATCGTGCGGATCTGGCGCTCTCTGCGCTGGGAGATGGACGGTTCGTGGTGGGGACTTGCGATTCTCGCGGCGACGATCGCCATTGTGCATGTGCGCGATCAGGCGGTCATTGAGATGGTACTGTCGCCCTCGTGGTCGATTGTTCTTCCGCCGCACTCACTGGTTGCGGTCGCCTACGCGGCGGGATTTGTTCTGCTCTTTGGCGGCATCAGGCTACTACGGGCAGCATGGTTTCCGGTTGCGTTGATGTGGTTCGTGAATCCTGTGCCGCACTTTTTCAATCGATACATCGATCTTCCGCTGCAACATGCATCGGCAGTGATTGCGCGGAGCTTTGCCCACGCGCTGGGCCAGCCGCTTACGCCGGATCAGCTGAGCCTGATGTTTACACCGAAGTTCGGTATGTTCATCGCACCGGGCTGCAACGGCATTCGCGGGGCAGTGACGATGGGGTTCATCGCTTTGATTACTGGTTATCTTTATCGCTTGCGTTTGCGCCATTGTTTGCTGCTTACAGCAGGAGCGGTGCTTCTTGGATACGTATTCAATTTTGTGCGGCTTTGCGGATTAGTGGGTTACTACGTCATCGCGCTTCGGCATCCGTGGCTACAGGATCGCGCGGCAATGGGCGACTACATCCTGGGTGCATGCCTCTTCTTTGTTGCGACGATGCTGTTGTTCGGGCTGTTGTTGCGTTGGAGTCCGCGGCGGGATTTGCGGCCACCGCCGCCTGCGGTTGCAGATGCCGTTTCTAGCAAGATCTCGCAGCTGTTTATACCTCGCTTCCTTGCATTCGTAGTACTCATCGTGTTGGGCAGTGTGAGCTACGCACGTGCGATGATGCGAATGCCCAGTTCACCATCAACGCAGAGTCGACAGGTGGGCGTCTTTCCTGTGCATGTAGGAGAGTACAGACTGCAGCGCGAGTGGAATGAGTCGCTTGCGACGGGCGTCGTAATCTTCCACTGGGGCGAGTACACGCAGGGGAGTGCAGCGCCTGTAGTGTCGATTGGCGTGTCACCGACGCTGGGTGCGCACGACACGCTGGTCTGCCATGCAGCGCGAGGTGAGGACTGGATATGGCACGGCCCGCTGACGTTGCCAACCACGGCCGGTAATGCAAACCTAAGTGCTGTCTTGTTCAATAGCGGTTCGACTCAATATCTTGAGGCGGCCTCCGTCTGTTCAGGTTCGACATGCAATCAGTCTTCGACGGAGCGGACGCACTTCGGACTGATTTACAGCCATCCGTCAACACATGATTTGCTGACGCAAATCCCGTCTCGTCCCATCCCGATTTTGCTCCGGGCAGAGACTCCCAACGCAGCAATGAGTCCAGCCCAAGCACGCACAGAACTTACCCAAAGCCTCACAAACTTCCTCTCTGGAGCCGATCTTGCCGATTTCACGAAACCCTATCGTCAACACTGAGATGAGTTTCAGTGACCGGAGTTTTGGGCTCATCCGAGGCGTAGTTCTCGTGGCCGCAACTGCGGTTGCATTCGCGTTGACGGGCTGCGGAGGTTCGTCAACGACATCAGGTGGGGGTGGGGGAGGCTCGAGTGAGCCAAACAATTGCAAGTCGACGAATGTGACGAGTCCTTCCCAACCTGCGCCGACAAAGAACTACGCGGTCGCGAGTTTCAGTGGCACAGTACACGCGGGTGCGCTCCCGATGGTTGGTTCAAGTGTTCAGCTCTACTCCGCAGGGATGACTGGCAACGGTTCGGCGCCGACTCCGCTCATGAGTTCTCCTGTAACGACGGATTCGAACGGCGCCTTCGCAATCACGAACAGCACGGCGTGCCCGTTCAGCAATTCGGTCTTGTACATCGTGGCGCGTGGAGGATCAGCTGGAGCATCTGGCACGTCAAACTCTGCCGTGGAGTTGACTGCAGTGTTGGGGCAGTGCTCTGGGCTGAAGAGTGGCTCAAATGTTGTGGTGAGCGACGCCACGACGGTCGCCGCCGCGTGGGCCATGGCTCCGTTTCTTGCGATCGGAGCGCAGATTGGAGCGACCGCAACCAATAGCAGCGGTATCGCACTCGCCGCGGCGACAGCATTGAATCTGGTCAGCACAACAACTGGTACCGCGCCAGGCACGTCGTTTCCGACGACGGGTACAGCTCCCATCGCGCGGCTCAACGCCCTGGCCAACGTCTTGAATGCGTGCACCGGATCGAATGGTGCTTCCAGTCCTGCGTGCGCCCAACTCTTCTCGGCGGCAACTGCAGCTGGTTCAGCTCCTGCGAACATTCTGGATGCAGCGATGAACATCGCAAAGTCGCCCGGAGCAAACGTTGCCGAAATCTACGGACTGACCAGCGGCTCGAACGCCTATTTGCCATCGTTGAGCGCGGCTCCGAGCGATTGGAGCTTATTTGCGATTTACGGCGGCGGAGGTATGAATGGCCCTTCCTCACTGTCGATTGATTCGCAGGGAAATGTTTGGGTGGCGAACTACTTCGGCGTTGCGAGTTTGTTCTCGAATGTCGGCGCACCTGTCTTTTCGTCGGGCATTAGCGGCAACGGGCTCTTGAACAGCTATGGCGGAGCTGTAGATGTGAGCGACACGATGTGGGTTGCGAACGAACAGAGCGCGACCAATGTGAATAATGGCCTCGGATCGATCACGCTGCTGAACAGTGCGGGTTCCTCGCCCGCGCAGTACACAAGCGGAGGATTGAACTTTCCGGTTGCCGTTGCGTTTGATACCAGCGGTGTTGCATGGGTGGTGGACTACGGGAATTCGCACATTACGCTGTTGAGCGGAAATGGATCACCACTGTCCGGCGCTACAGGCTATACAGCTGTAAATCTGGAGTTTCCTGCCGCAGTCGCGACGAACTCAAAGTGCAATGCGTTCGTCGCGAACCAGTCGAGCAATACGATTACACACGTGCTCGCTGACGGGTCGGCGTTTACCGACTACGTTGTGGGACAGGGACCTACGAGCGTCGCAGTCGACGGCACCGACAACGTATGGTCTGCGAACTTTTATGCGAATAGCGTGGGCCTCGTCTCGTCGGCCGGCATTGTGCGTTCGGGAAGTGGGTATGTCGGCGGCGGAATGAACGCGCCGCGTGCCATCGCGGTCGACGGAAGCGGCAACGCATGGATTGCGAGCGAGCATGGGCCCTCTCTAGCTGAGTTTGCGAGTGCCTCGACCGCTAGTCCTGGAGTGCTGCTCTCACCCGCCGCCGGATGGGGAGCCGACGCCAAACTACTGGAACCGTACTCGCTTGCCATCGACGCCGCGGGGAACATCTGGGTTTCGAACTATGGAAGCAACACACTGACAGAGTTTGTTGGTATGGCCGCGCCGGTGAAGACGCCGCTGCTGGGGCCGGTGCGTGTGCCCTGAGTCTGGCTTCGCGTGAACAACGCTCTGCTACATCAACCGAAAACGCTCGCGCATCAGACGTTGAAAGCGCGGACGCCAGATGAGATCGTAAGCGAGTTCTTTGTTCGGGAACATCGCGAGTGCAGCTGTGCGTGCATCGGCGATCATCTGTGATGCATCTTCGATGGTCAGCGTGGCGTCCTGGGCAATAACCTGCATTACCATGTTCATCATCGTCTGCAGGCGACGTATGAGCTTGGCCTCTTCGAGGGCAGCATCGCGGGGGAAAGAATCGGCCGAGGAAGTATTGGGAACGGGTATGTCGGTTGTGGGCTGCGGTTCAATCGCTTTGCTCAATTCACACTCCTTGCTGCCACTGCGGGCCTAAGGATTGGACGCGGCGGAGAGCGTCGAGATTCCGCCATCTGCGGAGATGAGGAAGGTCTCGGCGCCTTCGCGATCGGTACGCCAGGTATTGACGCGTGCCTGCTCAAGTTTATTCAGCACCTCCCACCGTGGGTGCCCAAAGGTGTTATGGGTGCCAACGCTGATTACCGCAACATGCGGCGAGACGGCGGCAAGGAACGCGTCTGCGGTTGAGGTTTTGCTGCCGTGATGACCAACCTTCAGCAGGGTTGACTGTGCAACACGATGATTCAGAACCATGTCCACCTCGCTGGCCCACTCCGCATCACCTTCGAGAAGCACACTCCCCTGACAGTACGCGAGACGCATCACAAGCGAGTCGTCGTTTCGAGGTGCGCCCGGATTGCTATAGCCGAGTTCGGGCGAGAGGACCGTTGCGTGCAATCCTCTCCAATCAAATCCATCCCCTGCGTGGAGGCGGCGTACCTTGATTCCAAGAGTATCCGCTTCCACGAGCAAAGCGCGCATTGCTGGAGCCTCACCGGGCTCGATGCTTATCCAGAGTTCACGAGGGCGAAGGTCACGCAGAACCGCGGGCATGCCGCCCATATGATCGCTGTGCGCATGGGTGAGCATGACGACATCGAGCCTGCGAATGTAGCGCGACCAGATGTAGGGTGCGACGACCTCTTCCCCGATGTCCCAACGCGAGTTGGAGGCGGTTGGCCCGACAGGCCCACCAGCGTCGACGAGAAGCGTGCCGCCATCGGGCGAGACCACGAGAAGGGAGTCTCCCTGCCCGACATCGATGGCCGTAACTTCAAGGACTCCGTGATGTACGAACGGAGGCCTAGGCCAAAGCGCAGCCACAGGAGCCGCAATGAGGGCGATGCATGCAGCAACGAGCCACAGCCGAGAGCGAAGCCGGAGCGCGCCGCACGCCAACGCAATTGCCGCACACGCGAGCAAGATTGATTGAGGTGACGGCGCGGGTATGCGCATGTCTGCAATGCTGAGATGTCCCATGTGATTCACCACCGCGCGAATCAGATGAATGAGTGCTGCGGTGCATGCAGAGGGCACGCGGGCGACGGAAAGGCTAATCAGCGAAGTGCAGAAGGTGAGTATCGTGAGCGTGAGTAGAACTGCGATGACCGGTACGAGCACCAGGTTCGTTGGTAACGCCAACAGAGTTGCGCGATGGAAGTAGCTGGCCATCGGCAGTGTCATGCAGAGCTCGACCGCGATGCCGAAGAGGACCGCCGCGAAGAAACTGAAGATCGCACGAGCTGCCCAGAGAGGAGCCCGTCGCAGGCGCGGATGGATCAATGTTGCGAGGAGGCTGCCGAATAGGCGCAGGCGTACACGCATTTGCGCCGCGCGTGGATGGATGTTGGCATCGAGCGCAATCGTGTCGAAGTCGCGGAGCGCCCGCGCGTGGGGTTGGAAGCTGCGCGCCTCAACCGGCCGTGCGAGACCGGCTGCGGCGATGATGACGAGCGTCGTCATTTGGAAGCTAGCCTCAAACAGCGCGCGTGGATCGAGTACGAGGATGATCACCGCTGCGATGCCAAGGGCGTTCATCGGTCCGGTATCACGCCCTAGCCAGCGGGCGATCAGATACGCCGCAGTCATGTCAAGTGCACGTTGCACAGGAGGGCCGAAGCCAGTTAGCAGCGCGAAGATGAGACCGATGCTCAATGTGATTCCGATAGCTGCTCCCTCCGGCGTCCGTGTTTTGCGCAGCAGCCAGAGCAGGCCACCGACCAGGAGGACGACATGCAGTCCCGAGACAACGAAGAGGTGAAACGTCCCGGTGCGCTCAAAGCCCTGGCGCAAGTCAGTCGTAAGTTGCGTGCGATCGCCAACGAGCATGGCGCCGAGCATCGCGGCGTCGTCGTGATCGAGCCTCATCCATGCAGGCGTCCTTGACTGTGCCGGATAGGTGCTTAGGCTCTGGAGACGCGTCGCGGCCCAGCTCTGAGCAGCCGCAAGTTGGCAACTCCATGTGCGCGACGCATGGCTAACGATGCGAAGGTGTTGTGTGTGTGCGGAAGCCAGTGTACCGATGCCCTGGCCTACCAGGTACTCAGAGTACGACCACGCGCCTGGGTCACGGTAGGTATCAGGCACGCGGAGGCGCAGCGGAATCTCGATAACATCGCCGCAGGAGACCACGGGAGCGGCGTTCATGAGCGTTACACGAATGCCTCCGCTGACCCGCCGCATCGTAGAGACATCCGGCGTTACCTCTTCAACTGCCTCGACCTGGAGATCGACGGAACGGTGCGGCTCTCCGCTGATGGGCTCCCATGCGCCGGGCCCGAGCGCCCATGGCTGATCATTTACCTGGTCAGGGGACGAGTTCTCTGGCGCAAGCTCGCGTACACGCACCACACGGCCGCGCACAGAGCGACTGAGGCCATCGGCGTAGCTGATGAGCTGCGGCTGACGGAAGATTGGCTTCTCGATCTGTGCGCATGTGCAACCGGCCGCCACCCAAAACGCCAGCACCGGGACGACCGCGACCTGAGGCACCCAGCAAAGGCTCACAACCGAAAGCAAAAGAAGAAGCAGCAGCGCGGTAACGAGTAACGCAGGCGGCTCCCACCGACGC